>OFOK01000142.1_pt1 | contig 74946 bp, 68 predicted proteins | sample 1542001 | NCBI WGS metagenome assembly OFOK01 (sample SAMN04209242, study PRJEB22552) | human gut metagenome | biome: gut; material: feces | host: Homo sapiens | place: USA: Oklahoma
TGCTTGAAGTATTTCTCGTTTCTATCGGACACAATCTTTATAAATATCACAACAAGCAGAAAAAAGTTGCAACTGCCGCATAGGATTCATAATGGCATTCTCATGGGGGAAGGGGGATTATACGTTTTTTTGTGAAATATAATTACTGTTGTATTTATAAGAAAAAGGACGCATGAAAAAACTTTCGTTTTTTCACACGCCCATTTTATAACTAAGAAGTAATGGATTGGAAAGAAAATAATCAAGAACTTATTGTAGTATTATTAACCTTTGATACAGACGAAAAAGGTGGAGATGGTGAGGTCAATCCTAATGCTACATATACCAACTGGCAGTGGCATTTAGTGAAAACAAAAGATAAAAAGAATTGGGAAATAATCAGTTGGGGTTATTAATTGATTCCGGTTTGATGAATTCATGTGGCTTTTGAAATGGTAAAGTGATTTTATTTTACTTATTCCGGAGCGTGGTATATACTAATAGGTAGAGTAAGTAATGCACAGATGTGACAAAATTGTCTTTTTAAATATAGACAGCTTTGTCAGGGGAACGCTGTACGGTTAGGATACTGCATAAAAAGCAGGAAAGAATAACGAAAAACGGAGGAATTAAAATGAAATTTCAAAAGCTTGGCAACACGGACATCGATGTTTCTGTGGTTGCATTAGGTACTTGGGGGCTTGGCGGCGGAAGTGTCTGGACAGACGGAGATTCTACAGTTGAGGACGCGAAGAGTCTGCTTGATATTTGTCATGAATATGGTGTAAATTACATCGATACCGCACCGGTGTATGGCACAGGAGTAAGTGAGGAACTGCTTGGTAAGGCACTGAAAGGCAGAAGAAATGATTTTGTTTTGCAGACCAAATGCTCTCTGAACTGGAGAAATGAGGGCGGTAATTTCCATTACGAACGAGACGGTTATACCGTTAACAATGACACCCGCGCATCAGCAGTGAAAAAGGACGTGGAAGACTCTCTGCGAAGAATGGGAACCGATTATCTGGATTCTGTTATCGTACATTATGTCTGTGGCAGCTTTCCGGTGGAAGAAACTGTAGGAGCATTGGAAAATCTGGTTCGCGAAGGAAAGATCCGCACCTATGGACTTTCTAACAGTCAGCCGGCAGATCTGTCTGCATATCAGGAAGCCGGCGGAAACGTATCCGTTGTACAGGAATTTTTCAGTATTCTCTCTCCTTTCCATGGCAGAGAATATTTTGATCTGTGTAAAAAGTATAACACGGTATTTCAGACCTATGGTGTGCTGGAGGAAGGATTTTTAACTTCTCCTGCCTTTATGGACCGTGAATTTGCAAAAACCGATATCCGATCCAGAATACCTTGGACAGATCCGGAGAAAAAAGAAGGACTTCGCAAGGCTTTTGAAATCTGGAAACCGCTTTGTGAGGAATATCATTGCAGTTTTGCAACGCTGGTAGAAGCCTGGGCACTATCTCAGTATGACCGAATGAGTCTTCTGGTTGGAATGCGAAAAGCTTCCAGTGTGGAAGATACTGTAAAGTGTCTGGATATTAAGTTGCGTGCCGAGGACATCAAATGTATGGAGGAAGCAGTAAAGACAATTCAGGTTGCGGTTTTGGACAAATAGAAAACTGAAAAGGTGGAAAGGATCGGGAGCGTGTATCCGATCCTTTCTTTATCCGAGAATAGATAGCATGAAAGGAAAATAAGTATGAAAGAACCTATGATGGCAGACAGCCATGAAATCACAGTTAGAAACTATAAGCAACCGATGCGAAATCGTCTGATCATGATGCTGATCTGCATTGGGATTGCTCTTATATCATTTTTTGTTGTTTCCAAATGGGCAACTTCTGTCGAATCGTACCGTTGGGTTATCAAAACACTGAATGGATTGCAGAAAAAAGCACTTGGGCTTTCCGGAACAGCAACCGCTCTTGCAACAGGTGCTGCAGCAATACCGGGAGAAGCCGCAACTCCGATCGCGAATAAGCTGGCAGATGTCGCAGGCTATATGGTGATCGTTTATGCAGTGATCATTGTTGAAAAATATTTACTGACTATCACCGGGTATATTGCATTTAAAATCTTATTTCCTATTGGATGCGTGCTTCTGGCAGCAGGCAACTTTTTGAAAAACGGATGGAAAGAATTTATTTACAGAATCGGAATCAAGAGTATCATTCTGGGGGTTCTTTTGTGGGGACTGGTTCCTACCAGTGCATGGGTGACGAATATGGTAAATGAAACCTATGCAAAGTCCTATGAAGCTGATTTTACACTGGAAGATACGGAAGAATTATTAGATGAGGGAGATACCTCTGCAAACGCAGACAAGAAGGATGAAGCACAAGAAACGAAAGATAAAAAGTTTTCTCTCAGTGAATTCCTTAATAATGCGAAGGATAAGGTTGATGATGCGATTGATGCGGTAGGTGAAGTCGCTACAGAAAAACTCTCTGCTTTTGAGGATGGATTAAACAGAATTATAGAGGGTGTGGCAGTGCTGCTTGTGACAACCTGTGCCATTCCGGTTCTGGTCATGTTATCATTTACCTGGATTCTGAAGGGAATAATGGGTTTAAAAATTCCATCTATTACTCTTCAGTCAGTGCCAAGGGTTTCTGAAAGGAAAAGAAAGAAAACGGAAGAGAATTAATTTTAAATTTTACCGAAGGAGAGGAATGAGATGACAAAAGATCTGACAACCGGGAAAATCATGCCGATTCTTGTGAATTTCACTGTGCCGCTTGTTTTGGGAAATCTGTTTCAGCTGACTTATAATGCGGTGGACAGCATCATCGTAGGGCATTTTGTGGGGAAAGAAGCGCTGGCGGCAGTTGGTATCTGTAATCCGATCAGTACGCTTATGATACTGTTTTTAAATGGATTATGTATGGGGGCAAGTATCCTCATGGGAATTCAGTATGGGGCAAAGGATTATAAGACTTTGCACAGGCAGATCAGTACAACCATGTTGTCGGGAGTAGTTTTTTCATTTTTTCTGACTTTACTTTGCGTGGTATTTGCTGTACCGATCCTGCATCTGCTGCAGGTAGATGCATCGATTATGGAGATGACGCGGCAGTATTTACGGATTATTTTTCTGGGACTAATGTTCACCTTTTTGTATAACTTTTTTTCCAGTACCTTAAGAGCTTTGGGAGACAGTGCATCGCCTTTGTATTTCTTAATTATCAGTGCAGTCCTGAATATATTCGGAGATCTGTTTTTTGTCATTGTACTAAAGGCAGGAAGCAATGGATGCGCCATTTCAACAGTGCTTAGTGAGGCACTGTGCTGCCTGTTCTGTATTATTTATATACAGAAAAAAGTACCGATTCTTCGTCTGGGTAAGAAATGGCTGGTATTCGATTCACGTTTGCTGAAGAAAACAATTGCTTACGGATGGGCATCTGCCATGCAGCAGGCCACCGTGCAAATGGGAAAAATTGCGATCCAGGTGCTGGTTAATACTATGGGAGTTTCCGTGGCTGCAGCTTTTGCGGTGGTCAATCGGATTGATGACTTTGCAATTACACCGGAACAGAATATTGCCCATGCCATGACGGCACTTATGGCGCAGAATAAGGGAGCCGGAAAAAATGACCGCATGCGGGAGGGATTTCGTTGTGGGATGATTCTGGAAATTGTTTATGGAGCAGCTGTTATGGTGATCTGCCAGGTATTTGCCGGAGAACTAATGGCACTTTTCGTAAAAGATGAGGAAGTAATAGGACATGGTGTCATTTATCTGCATCTGATTGCTGTGATGTATATTCTTCCGGCCGTTACGAATGCAATTCAAGGATTCTTCCGTGGAATCGGAGACCTGAAGGTGACACTGATGAGCAGTTTTACCAATATGGCAGTCCGAGTCATTGCAGCAGCACCTATGATTTTGTTGTGGAACTTTGGAATTGAAGCGTTGCCATATTCCTATCTGGCAGGCTGGGTTGCCATGCTTTTGGTAGAAACGCCTTTGATGATTCGGATTTATCGTAAAAAATAACAGGATTTAAAGAAAATATAAAATCGCTCAGGGAATGAGCTTATACAGAATCCAGTTCTAATCTTTTTATAAAAGCCAGCGGTGTCATATGGTATTTTGCTTTGAATGCTCTGTAAAAATAAGAAAGATTATGAAAGCCAACAGATAAAGACACCTCTAATATGGAGGTGTTACCGTGTTCAAATAACTCTACCGCTTTTTCCAGTCTGATATTGTTAATATACTGAATGCAGGTCATATTCATGTGTTTTTTGAAAAAGCGCATAAAATGATACTCGCTGAAATAACATAGCTTTGCAAGTTCAGAAACCGACAGAGCTTCTGCATAATGCAGATCAATATGATCAAGTACAATTTTTAATTTGTCGGAAGAGTCTGATTCCGTGGAGAATCTTGTGCTACTGTACTGGAGCAGAAGAAAAAGTGTCTGTAGCAGATAAGATTTTATGGCGAGTTCATATCCAAACATTCGGGTATCGTAAAGGGAGGCAAGCTGTGCAAAAGACTTGCAAAGAGAATCATATGCAGGATGATCCGCGGTAATGAGACAGGGTAAAGATAATTCGTGGTTTACCAGGGGCGTAAGGTAGCGGGTAGAACAGATGTCTGCAGTATTTCCTCCCAAAAGATTCATATGGAATACATAGGTTTCCGAACAGAAGTCCTGACTGCTTTTCAGGATAATGGAATGCAGCAGCAGGGGAGGAATAAACAGGATATCCCCGGTACTTGCCTCATATTCAACTAAATCGATCTGGTAGACACAGGAACCTTTTGTTATAAGGGTAAGCTCTGCTTCCTCGTGCCAGTGCATTGTTATGACAGGTGCTTCTTTTGTCAGCTTTGTAATATACTTCTGGATTGGAAAATAAACTTCTCCATGTTTGATATTTTCTTTTTGCTCCGGTATAAGTGAATGTGGCGTTTTCATTTTTTGCCCTCTCTATAATAGCAGTATTGTGTTATATAATGAAAAAATAATGCAAGATTTGTCAAAAATAAGATCTTATAATAGCAGTATAATACAGATAAAGCAATAACGCAATGGCGAACAAATACTATGATTATATATGAAAGAGGTTGATAAAAATGGGAAAAAAGTGGTGGCATGACAAAGTAGCGTATCAGATTTACCCAAAGAGTTTTCTGGATACAAATGGAGACGGAATCGGAGATCTGAGAGGAATTATTTCTAAACTGGATTATCTGAAAAAATTAGGAATCGATATTATTTGGTTATCACCTATTTATAAATCACCATTTGTAGACCAGGGATATGATATTGCGGATTACTATGCAATTGCAGAAGAATTCGGAACAATGGAAGAATTTGATGAACTGCTGGCAGAAGCAAAAAAACGAGACATGCATATTATTATGGATCTGGTTATTAATCATTGCTCCGATAAACATGAGTGGTTTCAGAAAGCACTTGCTGATCCAGATGGAGCGTTTGCGGATTATTTTTATTTCCGCAAGGGAAAAAACGGCAATCCACCGAGCAATTACCGTTCCTATTTTGGAGGAAGCTGTTGGGAAAAGGTACCGGGAACGGACAAATATTATTTTCACATGTTTGCAAAGGAACAGCCGGATCTGAATTGGGAAAATCCGAAGTTACGGCAGGAACTGTACAAAATGATCAACTGGTGGCTGGAAAAAGGTCTCTCCGGTTTTCGAATCGATGCGATCATAAACATTAAGAAGGATCTGAATTTTCCTGATTTTGCACCGGATGGGAAAGATGGTCTGGCAAGCTGCTGGAAGATGGTTGAAAGTGTAGACGGAGTAGGAGAGCTGTTGGAAGATCTGAAAAAATCAACTTTTGAAAAGTATGATGCCTTTACAGTCGGAGAAGTATTTAACATGAAACCGGATGAATTACCGGAATTTATTGGAGAAACCGGTCATTTTTCAACGATATTTGATTTTAGCGCCCATACACTTACTGATGGAGAACATGGATGGTATGATGCTCCGAAGCTGGAATTTGCGAAATGGAGAGCTGCGATCATTCAGGCACAATTAGAAACACAGAAGTATGGCTTTAAGGCGAATATCATTGAAAATCACGATGAGCCAAGAGGGGCATCCAGATTTTTGCCATCTTATGCTCAGACACCGGACGGAATCAAGATGCTTGGTACCATAAGCCTTCTCCTCAGAGGAATTCCTTTCATTTACCAGGGGCAGGAAATCGGTATGAGAAATGCCAAATGGAACAGCATGGAGGAATTTGATGATATCAGTACAAAAGACCAGTATCATACTGCCCGTGAAGCGGGATTATCGGATCAGGAAGCCTTGGAAGTATGCAGCCGTATGAGCCGTGACAATGCAAGAACACCAATGCAATGGACGAGCGGGGAAAATGGCGGTTTTACAAAAGGAACTCCATGGTTAAAGGTAAATCCTTTATTTAAAGACGTGAATGTGGAAGCTCAGGAACAGGATCCAGATTCAGTTTTGAATTATTATCGCAAACTGGTTGCACTGCGTAAATCGGATGAACTGAAAGAAGTATTTACCTATGGAGAATTTCTTCCGGAATATGAAAATGTGGACGGAGTCATGGCATTTTACCGTAAAGATGAATCCAAGTGCATTCTTGTGGCTGCTAATTTCGGAAAGGATGCTGCAACAATCAAACTGAAGAGCGAAATCGAAAAAGTATGGTTATCGAACCGTATAAATGGAACGGTAGATTGTGAAAAGGATTCATTGAATTTACGGAGCTGTGAAGTGGTTGTTCTGGAGCTGGAAAACCACAAGTAACTAACTATATAACTTCCGGATCTCTTTTTGAATCAGACGTCTTTTGCGAAGCACTCTTACCTCTGCTGCAGTATCCTTGATGGCAGCATGTTCTTCGTAAGCAGATCCGAAAGGAGCATTTGATGTCGGATATTTGATTTTTGATTTGATTGCCGCTATCATTATCTCCTTTGGATGCTACACTCCGGTAACACTATTCAGTAAAACAAAACCAAAAGTAGATTACTGATGATTCTGAAGACATGTGCGTATATGTGGATCATTGCTATGGGGCTTCAGCTTTTATTTTAGAAATATGATAAATCAGGGATTGACCTTGCTGGATTATATGCAGCAGATCAATCCCTGCTTCTATTTAACAAAACGGTATCCAATCCAGCCAGATTCTGCTATACTGTATAAGAAAATCAAATAGAAAGGGTGGAACGTATGATCACATTAAATGACTATTTATATTCAGGTGATACGATTTTTCGGATTTTAAGAAATTATACAGTGGATCTGAAGAAAGAAGCAAAGAAGAATCACAATGAAATAGATCTCATCCATTCCAATTTCCTGATCCAGTTCAGGGAACTGCTTGAACACAATGATTTCCTTACTGCACAGTCGCAGAAAATCAGGGATTTTTATAAATACATGGTACAGGAATATCCTCTGCTTGCTTTTACTTTCAAAGGAAGGATCAAGTCCCTGATCCGCGCAGAGGAAAAATTCAACGGGTATATTGTAGAATATATTTATGATTATTATGAAAAACATCATACCTATCCGCCGGTGCCTGACCTAAGGGAAAAACTGAGCTGCTTTCGGGATATTATCGCATACCGTCTGGTAATTTCTCTTCCAAAATGCCATATCAGGGATGACAAACTGCGAGAAGAAGAGGAAATCAAGTATTTATACAGGATCGCGAATGTTCTTCCGGGATTTCTGGAGGAAAGAGGATTTACGGCAGAACCTGCAAAAGGGGTGCTTGAAAGTACATCTCCTTTTATGGATGAGGCGGTGAAACCTTATTATCGGGATTATATTTCCAATGGAAGCGGAGGCAGCTATCAATCACTCCACATCACGTTTTATGATAACTGTTCGAGAAGTTACATGGAAGTACAACTGCGGACAAAGAAGATGGATGATATAGCGGAGATTGGAGCGGCAAATCACCAGGCCTACGAGAAGGAACAGGAAAGAGTCAGGGCAAGAAGAGAAGCTATTCCGGAAGGAGAATGCATTTATTTTGATGAGGCATACGAAAGAGGAATGCGGCTTCTGGGGTTGGAACTGAAGGATCTGGAAGTCAATATGTTTGCTGCGGCAAATAATAGTCTCATCAATGACGGATGTGGATTATACAGGGGGAGACTGATCCTGCCGTATGAACATTTATCAAGATTCCAGACGGATCTGAACGATTAAAAGGGTTATAAGAATGAATACATCAGATACAAAAAAAGCATATTACCATCTCCAGGTCATAGAAGAGTTGTATCTGGATAATATGCCAGATCTCTTTTGAGAAAAGAATGAAAAAAGAAGAGAGGGTAAAAAATGGAAGAAAAGAAAAAACAGACAGAACCGGAAGCCTGTAAAGTGGCAAAAAAATGCGGAGGATGCCAGTATCAGGGAGTGCCATATAAGGAGCAGCTGAAAAAGAAGCAGAAAATGGTGAACGCTCTGTTGTCAAAATACGGAAAAGTAGAACCGATCATCGGAATGGAGAATCCGTATTATTACAGAAATAAAGTACACGCCGTATTCGACAGAGATCGAAAGGGAAATATCGTATCCGGAACCTATGAAGCGAAGACACACCGGGTCGTTCCTGTTGAAAACTGTCTGATCGAAGACAAAAAGAGTCAGGAGATCATCCGGACGATCCGGGGACTTTTGAAATCTTTTAAGATCAAAACCTACGATGAAGATACAGGATATGGCCTGTTCCGTCATGTGCTGATCAGAAGAGGTTTTAAAAGCGGAGAGATTATGGTGGTTCTGGTGCTTGGATCACCAATCCTTCCATCGTCTAATAATTTCGTAAAAGCACTCAGAAAAGAGCATCCGGAGATTACAACGGTTGTCCTTAATATTAACGACAGAAAGACCAGTATGATCCTTGGGGAGAGAGAAAAAGTGTTATATGGGAAAGGATTTATCCGGGATGAACTCTGCGGGTGTACTTTCCGGATTTCACCAAAGTCCTTCTATCAAGTAAATCCGGTGCAGACGGAGATCCTTTATCAGAAAGCAATTGAATTTGCACATCTGACAGGGAAAGAAAGCGTGATCGATGCCTATTGCGGAATCGGAACGATCGGTCTGATCGCATCGGGACATGCAAAAGAAGTAGTCGGTGTGGAACTTAATAAGGATGCCGTGAAGGATGCAATATTAAATGCAAAAGAGAATCAGATCCGGAATGTGAGATTTTTCCAGGGAGATGCCGGGGAGTTTATGGAGGCGATGGCAGCAGAGGGAAATAGTATGGATGTGCTGTTTATGGATCCGCCGAGAGCCGGAAGTGATGAAAAATTTATGGCATCTGCAGTGAAGATGGGACCGGAGAAGATCGTGTACATTTCCTGCAGTCCGGAAACACTGGCAAGAGATCTGAAGTATCTGACAAAAAAAGGATATCAGGTAAAAAAGATACAGCCGGTGGAAATGTTTGCGTTTACGGAGCATGTGGAAACAGTCTGTCTCCTTTCAAAGAAATGCCCAGTTTAAGCGGGTTTGAAGGCACTATTTTAATAAACATATCCACAAAATAGTGCGGAAAAATATGTGCGTGTGATGAAAAATTGAAAATGATTTAACACCAGAAAACCTTTTGGCGTACTTGTTCCAGTGGTACGCCAGAAGGTTATTTTTGTTAGGCCAAGGGTCTGTTTTCATTGTGGAGTTTTTCGTTGATCCGAAAAACGGAACTTTGAAAAAACCACATTTGTGTTGTTGCAAGTAGCTTCATTTAGTTGCATATATTAAGTAAATGAAGTGATGAGTTGCGTCTTTTGAATATTTGTTGCAAAAACACCCCTTTTCGTTGTGAAAAATGCAACGATGTATATAATGAGAGTATGTGATAAAGCCAATAATCAAATTATATACATACCTGTGAAAGGGGCGTTACTTATGGCAAATGATAATCAGATAGCTTTCCTTTGTTCGAGATTGAAGGAGCTTCGTGAAAAGAATGGCTGTACCATGGCTGATATGGCAAAGAAGATTGATGTATTAGAGGGCTTGAAACCAGGAACTGGTATGAACAAGTCGTCTATTTCACGTGTTGAAGGTGGAAAAACTGCAGAAAAAACTCTATTGGAAATGGCAAGAAAATATTGTAAGGTTTTTGGAATGTCAGAATCACAGACCGAACAATTTTTGAGAGGGGAGAAGGTTGCAGTTCCAGATACTTCAGCGTTACTTAAAAATTCACAGTTAATTGATGAACTGAACAAGGAATATAGCAAGGTAGTTATTCCAAAGGTAGTTGTTGATGAATTAGATAATATAAAGAATAAGAACTCAGGTTCTCTTGGGAGAAAGGCTTGGGAAGTTATTCGTGGTATTAGCTATGGTTCTCGTACAATTCTTATGGAATATAATGGCGATGCTGATGAAGATAACGAAGATTGCAAAATAATATATATTGCACAGGAGGCTTCTGATACATATCACTGCAAAGTAGATATCATAACAGAGGACACCGATTATTCAGCATATCTTAAAGGGCATGAATCCGTTTCAGCATTACATCTTAGAGAATATATGGCTACTAAGCAGGATCTTATCAATATGACTAAATTGGCTAGAATTGACGCTTATTACGCAGATTCATATGAGGAATGTGAAGAACCGACAGCAGACGAAGTTAATGCATATCTTCAGGATGGAAATACCCTTATTATTTCTGCTGTAAGAAATAATAGGGTCACAATTGAGCAAAGAAAAGAAAAAATCAAATGGCTCATTCAGCTTGGTGCAGATGTGAATAAGCGTGATTGCAGTCGTAGATATTTCCCTGCTCTATCGCATGCAGTGCAGATGAAGGATTATGAGATGTTTATGTTTTTGCTTTTAGAGTGTAAGGCAAATCCTAATGTTGGAAGTAGAAATCCTTTTGATGCCGGAAAAGTACGCCAGAAGAATGAGGGCAATATGCCATTAATGATTGCTGCCTGGGAGGGAAAGAAGGACTTTGTAATTGCTTTATGTGAGGATGAAAGAACCAGTATTAACCAGCAGGACGCTAATGGATTTACTGCGCTCATGAAGGCCTGCATGAATGGTCACTTTGAAAATAATAAGGAAAAGCATACTTGGGATATTCGAAAGATACTCATTGATGCAGGAGCTGATCAGAAGATCGTTGACATTGATGGTAAAACTGCTGCTGATTGGGTTAGTGAGTATCATGAATCTGGTCCTACAAGAAAGCAGTTTAATAGAGGTAGCAATAAGAATAGTCAGAAGAGGGGGAATAGAAGATGGTAACACGAGCTTGTATATCGATAAATAATCGATGCAATCTCAATTGTACTTATTGCCATTTTCAGGAGAAGAAGAATTACATTCAAGAGGACAATATGGATGTAATTACTATCCTTGATATTATTACTTCGCATATTGAAGACAACGATATTGATTTGTTTAAGTTAGGGTTCGTGGGTAATGGAGAACCAATGTTAGATTATGAAAAACTTAAGCAGTATATCGCTCATATTGGTGATTATTTGAAATCTGGAAGAATTGCTGCATATACCATTACAAACGGTCTTTTAGTTGATTGTGAGAAGTTAGAATTCTTCAAAGAATACAATGTAAATGTTGGCTTTTCAGTAGATGGAATCTCTGCTATTCACGACAAGTATAGATGTGGAACTCATGAGCGAGTGATGGAAAATATAGCTTTATACAAAGAAGTGAATGGGAAGTATCCTTCTATGAATTGTACTGTTGGAAAAGAGATAATTGATAATCCGGAAGCGACCATAGGGTTCTTTGAACAATTTGGTAATAGGATTACGTTTTCTAGCAAGATTGATTTATATATGTTACGCGAGGCTGATAAAGGATTTCTGTATATTGGTAAGCGAATAAGCAGATCATTGAAGAATGAAAGCTTATCAGGCTTGGTGCCGATTTATGATCATTCTTTGGTGATATTGGCTGATGAGGACGAAGAAGTACAAGCTGATATTGCTATCTGCAAATCGAATTCAGGAATAAGTGGAAGTAGGCTGGCAGCAGCACATGTGCGTTTAGGAGAAAAAATAGGAAGGCACATTGCTACCGTATTCCCAGAGAAAAATACATCAATCTTAGTTTTGGAACGAGGTGGCAGGTTTTTTGGTGACGGAGTATATATGGGAGCAGGCGGCATTTTTTATTCGATGAACCCGAAGCAAGATGATGCTCCTGTGATTAATACAGAGAGAGTAGTTATTGTTGATAGTGTGATTAATACTGGAAAATCAATAATGAGGATTATTGATGAGTTAAAGAATCATAATCCAGGCATTGACGTTATTATCGCTGCAAATGTTATTCAGAATGAAGCTGCCGAGTTGTTTAAGGATTATCTCGTGTTTGCAACAAGGCTTTCGAAGAATTCATTTGTAGGAGTTAATCAATCAAAGCAAACTGGCAAAACAGGACCGGATACTGCAGATAGACTTTTTAATTTAATAAAAAAACGATATTGAAATGATTTTGTTGCAACAAGATTATGATAAGTTGCAAATCCAGGTGCTTTATCATTGTCTGTTGCAGATAAGTATATTCTGTTGCATATATTGCTGTAAAAATATCGGTGTAACAAATAACCGTCGTACTCTTATCGCGATAACAAAAAGATTGATGAAAAAAACAGAACAAGCGTCCAATTTTTTTGTTTTTAGTTAAATGTCAACATTTAACAATTTGTTAAAAATGCACAAATTGTAGACTGTTAACAATATGAATGTGTGTGAATGAAAAACATATATCGTCCATATATGTAGTAAAATCCGTCCATGAAAGACTTGTTTTTTTGTATACAATAAAAATACGTCGTATTTAACAAAAATGCACAAAAACGAAAACGACAATAGATGTTTAATTGGTAAAATGTTATAATTGTCTTAACACAAAGTTTACATTTATGGAGGAATGCAAAATGAAAAAGAGAATGATAGCCCTTATGCTGGCTGGTATCATGGTACTCTCGGTCACAGCCTGTGGCGGTGGAGGAGCTTCCAGCAAGAACCAGAATAATCAGGATGATGGTGAAAGCAAACAGGTTGGAGTTGAGGTAACCGAGGACATGCAGAGTGCACCGCCGGAAGATGCACCTGTAGGAGGACAGGTTGTAGTTGCGATCTCACCAGGTACCTTATCACCGGATATGTACGGCGGATGGTCAAACAATGCAACAAACTCCGGATTCATTGGATTGATGAGTGGTTACGCCCTCGCTGATTACAATCGTGATTATGTTCTTGATTGGGACCCGGTTGTTGTTAAAGATCACGAAGTAATCGAAAACGATGACGGAAGCAAGACATACCGTTTTGAAATCAATGATAACCTGAAATGGAGTGACGGTTCTCCGATTACAGCAAAAGATTATGTATTCAGTCTTCTGCTTCATTCTTCTCCGGAATTTGCAGCCTGTGAAGGTGATGCAACATACGGATGGGCTTTAGTTGGATACAACGATCATGTACAGGGAACAACAAAAGAATTCGCAGGTGTTAACCTTCTTGGGGATTACGAATTTTCTATGACAATCAGTGCAGATCAGCTTCCGAACTATTATGAGATGGCAAATGTTGCCTATGGACCGGAACCGCTTGCAGCAATCGCTCCTGGATGCGACGTGAAAGATGATGGAAACGGAGCATACCTTACAGACGGATTTACAGAAGATCTCATCAGAGAAACCTTGCTTGATCCGGATAAAGGATTCCGTTACAAAGCACCGGTTGTATGCGGACCTTACAAATTAAAGAGTGTTGACCTTACAACTGAAACTGTTGAACTTGAAATCAACGAAGAATACCTTGGAACATATGATGGAACAAAACCACATATCCAGACAATTATTTCCAAACCGGTTGCAGATGAAACAATCCGTGACGAATTTGAAAAAGGAACAATTGATTTCTACTCAGCAGGTACAGGAGAAAAGATCGAAGCTGCTTTAACAAAAGTAGAAGAAGGAAAATTAGATGCAAACTATGGTCTTGTACCGGGAACACGTATCAACGAGATGCGTTATATGTGTGACTTTGGACCGACACAGTTTGAAGAAGTAAGACGTGCAATCGCTTATATCGTAGACCGTGATGAAATCAACAAACAGTTAACAGGCGGATACGGTACAGTGGTAGACTGTTATGCAACAGATGCTACAACAGATTTTGCAGCAATCAAAGATGATATTGAATCTGAACTGATTCACTACTCATATGACCTTGATAAAGCAAAACAGGAACTCATCGATGGTGGTTGGACACTGAACGAAAAAGGTGAAGAGTACAAAGAAGGTACAGACAAATACCGTTATAAAGAAGTAGATGGTGAATTGATGAAATTAAAAGTTGAAGTAGCATGCTGTGAAGATGACTACTCAAAACTTTACAACACAGTAATCCCACCGGAAGCAGAAAAGATCGGTATGGAATACAAATACACATCTATGGACTTTGCACTTATGATCAACCATTTGAATCGCCAGGGTATCGATGAACCAGAATATAACATTTTCTACAGTAGTATCGGAATTCCGGAAATTCTCTTCTACTGGAACTGCTTCGATGACGATCCGAGTTTAATGGGAAGCTGGAATGTTAACTACATTTCCGATCCGGAATTAAAAGCAATCGGTAAAGAGATGCAGAAAGTTGATCCTGAAGACATTGACGGATTCAGAAAATTATATGGAGAATTCCAGCTGGCATACAACAAAAAACTTCCAAGTCTTCCAATGGGATCAGGAGTTTCTTATATGTTCTTCAATCCGAAGCTTAAGAATTTCGTTCCTAGAGCTCATGTGGGATGGGGAGCAATGGTATTAGATGCATACTTTGAAGAATAAGCATAAAGGATTCATCAGAATAGATCAATTCTATTAACTTTTGATATGCATGACAAAACAGGGAGGACAGAACAAAGGCAAATGTTCTGTCTTCCCGTATCTTTTCTTTATACGAAAACAAAATTATGGTAATGGTTCAGACAGAATCACATGTCATGAATAATTCAGGAATAACTATTTCATCCAGAAGGAGAAAACTACATTATGGCAAAATACATATTGAAAAGACTTGGTTATATTATTATAGTATTCTTCCTGCTTTCCATCTTACTGTTTGGTATTTTTAAAATGGTACCTGGTGACCCTGCCAGACTTATGGTCGAGGGACAAAAGCAGAGTGTTTCACCGGAACAGTATGAGATGCTTTATCAACAGGCAAGAGTACGTCTCGGACTTGATAAACCGATTCCGGTTCAGTATTTAAGCTGGATGGGAAATATCTTACAGGGAGATTTCGGTTACTCTACCGTATATCGTATTCCGGTTAAAGAACTGATCGGACCTCCGATGAAAAATACAATCGCCCTGAACGTTGTATATTATATTTTCCTTTTCGCAATCGGAATTCCGCTGGGAATCAAATGTGCGGTAAAAAAAGACACGGTGTTTGATACATCACTCCAGGTAGCAACTATGATCGGTATCAGTATTCCTTCATTTATTTCGGCGCTGATCTTTATCTACCTGTTTGCAATTAAAATTCCGATCTTTCCAATCAGTGGAATGGTCACAACGGGTGCAAATTTTACAGGCTTCCGTGCATTCTTAGATTATTTATATCATATGGCACTTCCTATTATTGTATGTCTGACAGGTATCGGTGGTCTGATCCGTTATGTCAGAGGAGCTCTTCTTGATGCATTATCTATGGATTATGTAAGAACAGCCCGTGCCAAAGGTCTGAAAGAAAAAACTGTTATTTACAAACATGCGTTCCGTAACGCGATGATCCCGATCACAGGCTGGATCGTAGGCTCTATCGTAGGTATCTTTGGTGGAGCGGTTATCATTGAGACTCTGTTCTCATGGAAAGGTGTCGGAAAACTTCTGATCGATTCCTTGAACCAGCATGACTATACAGTCGCACTGTCCATGCAGATGTTTTACATTTTGTTAGGACTTGCTGCAAACCTGATCACAGACTTATGTTACTGTATCGTTGATCCAAGAATTAAACTCGATTAGGAGGAAGACAAATGTTATTTGGAAAGAAGAAAGAAAAAGAGCAGCGTTCCGTTCTTGAAGAAGAACAGATGCAAAGTCCTTTTCGTACGATTATAAAAAATCTGCTGGAAAACAAACTGGCTATGGGAGGATTGATTGTATTTGTATCAATTTTTGCAATGTGCTTCATCCTTCCGATCTGGTTTCACCAGGATTTAAACTATCAGGATCCAACACAGAAAAATATCGCACCGGGATTTTCATTCCTTTCGGTTCCGTCAGATTTAAAAGACAATGCCGAAGTGATTGAATTTGGTCCGACATATGGTGTAGGAGTAGACAAAGACGGTTACGTTTATGAGTGGGGACAGTTAACGAAAAACCTGAAAAAAATTCCGGCTGATATGGGAAAAGTTGTTGATATCGCAGTTGGTCAGGACCACGTGCTGGCAATCAACGATAAAGGTACCTTATACACCTGGGGCTTCAACCGAATGGGTCTTAATGTGATTCCGCCGGAACTGAAAGGCAAAAAGATTGCTGACATTGAAGCAGGATATCAGGTATCCGTTGTTGTAACAGAAGACGGAAAAGTTGTTTCATGGGGAAATACAAGTGCAGTTGATATTTCTACAGCTAATGTAAAGGATGAAAAAGTCAAAGAAGTAAAAGCAAATATTCAGACAGCCATTGCCCTTACAAAGGATGGAAAAGTCATCTCGCTTGCAAAGAAAGAAACTGCTTTAGATAATGTACCGGAAGAGATTCAGGGAAAAGTAGAAAAAATCGCTTTAACAGATAAAGCAGCAGCAGCTGTATTAAAAGATGGTACTGTAAAAGTCTGGGGAAACAATCACAACCATATTTTCTCCGTACCGGAAGAAGTGCAGGGCAAAGCAGTGGATATTTCAGGTGGACGTAACCATCTTGTTGTTGTGACAGAAGATGGAAACGCAGTAGCCTGGGGCGGAAATGAAAATAATCAGGCAAAGGTTCCTGCTAAGGCAACCAATATTGCAAAATTAGCTTCCGGCTATTATCAGAACTGTATTATCAAAGAAGACGGCTCTGTTGTGACATGGGGACTGAAAGGTTACTTACTTGGAACAGATAATCTTGGAAGAAACGTATTCTACCGTATCTTAAAGGGTGGACAGATGACTATGACAGTCGGATTCATCGCTGTTATCATCCAGTTCGCGATCGGTATCTTAGTAGGGGGTATTTCCGGATACTACGGTGGAACTGTGGATATCCTTCTTATGCGTCTGGCAGAGGTTGTCGGATCCCTTCCGTTTATCCCGCTGGCACTGATCCTTTCTGCTTTGATCGGAAATAAAGTATCTGATGTCGGAAGAATCATCATGATCATGTTGATCCTCGGTTTCCTCGGATGGACCGGTATCGCAGGTCTTGTCCGTGCACAGGTGCTTGCAGAACGTAACAAAGAATTCGTTGTCGCTGCAAAAGCACTGGGTGTAAAAGAAAAGAATATTATTTTCCGTCATATCGTACCGAACGTAATGACGATCATTATCGTACAGGCAACAATCTCATTTGCAACCTGTATGCTGACAGAATCCGGATTATCATTCTTAGGATTCGGTGTTGCAGAGCCAATTCCTTCATGGGGAAATATGCTGAACAACTGTCGTTCTTCAGAAGTTATCTCACAGTACTGGTGGAGATGGGTATTCCCGTCAGTTGTATTAGGACTTTGTACTGTAAGTATCAACTTGTTTGGTGACGGACTTCGTAGAGCAGTTGACCCGAAAGCAAATGAAAGGTAGGAATAACGATGGCATATTTATTGGAAGTAGATGATCTACATACATTTTTTAAGACAAAAAAAGGAATTGTAAAAGCGGTCAACGGTGTTTCCTATCGAGTAGAGCCTGGGAAAACATTAGGTATCGTAGGAGAATCCGGAAGTGGAAAGAGTGTATCGGCAATGAGTATCTTAAAACTTTTGGATGGAAACGGATATATCGACAGCGGTACAATTACTTTCAAGGGAAGAAATCTTGCGGAGTGTACAATCAATGATATGTACCAGATTCGTGGAAATGAGATTTCCGTTATTTTCCAGGAACCGATGACAAGTTTGAACCCGGTATATACGATCGAAAAACAGTTAAATGAAGTTTATTTAACCCATCAGAAAATCACAAAAAAAGAAGCAAGTGAGAAATCACTTGAAATGTTAAAAGCTGTTAAGATCCCGAATCCGGAATCTGTTATGAAACAGTTCCCGCATCAGCTGTCAGGTGGAATGCGTCAGAGAGTTATGATCGCCATGGCTCTTGCCTGCGAACCAAGTCTTCTGATCGCTGACGAACCGACTACTGCTTTGGACGTTACCATTCAGGCACAGATCTTAAAGCTGATGAATGAACTGAAAAAGGAAAAAGGGACCTCTATTCTGTTCATTACACATGACCTTGGAGTTATCAACCAGATGGCAGATGAAGTGGCAGTTATGTATTGCGGTCAGGTTGTGGAAATGTGTAAAGCAAGAACTATCTTTGCAAAAGAAACAACCTGTTCACATCCATATACGGAAGGACTTATGACTTCAATTCCACGTCTGGATACACCGGTCGGAGCAAGACTTGAGGCAATTCCGGGAGCAGTACCTCATCCGCTCAATCTTCCGAAGGGATGTAAATTTGCTCCACGTTGTAAATATGCAACAGAGAAATGTATGAATGAAGAACCAAAATTAGAGTTGGCAGAAGACAATCACTTGATTCGTTGTTTCTACCCGGATAAGGAGGCACGCCATGCCAAATAATGATGAAAAGAAAGTGCTTTTGAAGGTCACGGATCTGAAACAGTGGTTTCCACTTAAGAAAACAAAGTTATTCCAGAAAGAGCAGGAGTATGTAAGAGCCAATGACGGAATTACTTTGAATATTTATGAAGGAGAAACAGTTGGTCTTGTTGGAGAATCCGGATGTGGAAAATCAACATTTGGAAGAACTTTACTTCAGATCTACAAACAGACAGAAGGTAAGACAATGTATTACGGCAGAACTCTTACCGATATGGCACCGCTTTATGTAGACGAAACAATCAAAAATATTTCTTCTGGTAAAAAGAAAATTGCCGAATTAGAAGCGAAGGCAGAAGCATTAAAAGCGGAATATGAAAAAATGGAAGATTCTGCGGAAAAATTCCAGAAACAGGCCGAATGTGAAAATATCCAGAAGAAATGTAATATGGAATTCCTGAATCTTGTTCAGATCATTGGTGGATTCTATAGCTTAGATGACACAAAAGAAGCAGAACAGTTACTGCTTGAAAAATTCAAAGTTGCCAGAGTGATCAGCGGTTTAAATGAAGAAAACCAGATGGAAGGTGTCGATAAGACAAAAGAAATCGCAGAGAAGAAAGTGGAACTTGAAAAAGCGGAGAAGAAGTTAGAAGAACTCCGCAGCAAATATAAAAATGATGAAGCTTTTACAAAATACGAATCATACCGTGATAATGGAGTAGATCTTGCGAGACTGAAAACACAAGAAATGCGTTTCCTTCGTAAAGATATGCAGATGATCTTCCAGGATCCATACTCATCACTGAATCCACGTATGACAGTTGGACAGATCATCGGAGAAGGTCTTCTTGCACATGGCATTTTTAAGAAAAATGATGAAAAAATGCAGGCGTATGTTATGGAAGTCATGGAAAAATGTGGACTTGCACCATATATGATCCATCGTTATCCACATCAGTTCTCCGGTGGACAGAGACAGAGAATCGGTATTGCACGTGCACTTGCATTGAAACCAAGATTCGTAGTCTGCGATGAGGCGGTTTCCGCACTTGACGTTTCCATTCAGTCGCAGATCGTCAACCTTCTGAAAGATCTCGGAAGCGAAGACAATCTTGCATACTTATTTATTTCACATGGTTTGAGTGTTGTAAAATATATCAGTGACCGAATTGGTGTTATGTACCTTGGAAACATCGTAGAGCTTGCAGAGTCACAGGAAATGTTTGATCACCCTACACATCCATATACAGAAGCGCTGTTATCAGCAATTCCGACGACAGACGTAGATTCTAACAGAGAGATGATCCCGCTTGAAGGAGATATCCCAAGTCCGGTTCATCCGCCGAAAGGATGTAAGTTCCATACAAGATGTAAATACTGTACAGAAATCTGTAAGCATATTACACCGGAACTTGTGGAAATGAGACCGGGACATTTTGTAGCCTGTCATAATCCACTCGGAGTAGAAAAGGATTCATAAAATCAGAAAGGAATTAGCATGAGCTTTTTTGGAGGATACAGCAAACGAGGAAGACAGTTGGAAGAACAGGATAAAAAGTTCCTGGAATTTAAAAAGCAGATGAGTGACCAGAACATTGTTTTTGAAAAGGGAGATTATCTGGCAATGGTTTTGGGGGCATTCTGGGCACTCTGGCCGGCTCTGGCCATTACACTGGCAGTAATTGTGGGGATCAGCCTGTTCTTTTTATAAAAAACTGCAAAAATCTGAAAGGAAAAATGAATGGATTATACCAGGAAGGCATCAATACAAAGAAAAACTCTTTGGCAGCAAATCGCTGATGTATTAAGAGAAGACATCATTCGGGGGAAGATCAAACCGGGGGAACGAATTGTAGAAGAAGATATTGCGGAGAAGTTTCATGTAAGCCGGGGACCGGTCAGAGAAGCCCTGCGTCATATTGGGGAGGAAGGATTTGTTGTTTATGAGTCTCATAAAGGCAGTACAGTAAAGACGATTTCCTATGAAGAAATGCAGGAAAAATATCTTGTCCGCTCTACCCTGGAAGTTCTGGCAATCAGGATCATTGCCGGAAAACTTCCGGAAGAAATCGAACGGGAAATGGATGAGTGTCTGGACCAGATGGAAGAAGCTGCGAAAGAAAAAGATGTGTACCACATTATGTGTTATGATGAACAGTTTCATTCATGCATTGTTCGAGCAGCAAAGTGCGAAACCTTATATAAAATATGGGCAATGCTCCGGGAAAGCAATTTGTGCGGATATTATACAATGGGTGTTGAATCCATCATCCCCTTTGATGTACTTCGCTACAATCATGAGATCCTTTTAAAAGGAATAAAAGAATTGCCTGTTGAAAAGACAGCAAAATTGATTGAGGAGCATTATATGATCGTTCCGGAAGTTCTGCATGAAAAACAGTGTAAGAAATCCGAATAGAACGAAGGATAATGTGATTTCAGTTGTTTTAGATCAGGTGGCTAAAAAGACCACCTGACAGCGGTGTTCTACTTCAAAGCTTCGTCACAAAACAGTCTGTGTAAATACTTGCAATTACAAGAAAAAACGAATACAATATAGAAAAAGAGGCAGGTATCAGGCGAAAATGAGACAGATGGAATTTAAAATGGAGCGTCCGGGACTGGTTGAACCCGGACAGATTGTTGATGTGACAGAGGGCGTTGTAGCTGCGTATTTTTATTATACGATTGAGCCGGCTGTGGCAATGAGCGCCAATTATCGTTCATGGCAGAGACTTAAGTCAGGACAGGGAAAGGTGATTGACGTAAAGCAGACACCGCAGGGGTATTATGTGGTGTGTGAATTTGATGAAGAGGATGTGGAATAAAGAGAAGGAAAAATCCACTGGAAAGAATTCAATATAAAAAGATCAGAGAATGATAAAAATGTGATTATCAGACTCTGATTTTTTTATATTGTCATGTGTATGGAAGGAAACTATCGGTGGCAGACTCTGCTGATGCTGAATGATGGAAAAAACTGCTATATAATCCTGAACCAGGAACATAAACAGAGAAAATCTACAGTCCAAGAAGAGCAGGAAGTTCCCTGATTGCGCCAATCTGTCTTGGTGGATCCGGAATATCACCAAATCCATACGAAGCATAAATAAAAGGCACGTCTGCTTTCTGGCAGGCATCAAAATCACCTGAAGTATCTCCGACATAAACCACATCCTGCAGATGATTGCGCTCCATCAGAAGACGGATGGATTCATTTTTTGGAACCTGTGTCTGACCAAAGCATAAAAAATCTTTGATATATTTTTCGAGTCCCATCGTTTTTAGAAAAACTTCGATATATCCACACTGGCAGTTGCTGACGATATAAAGGTCGGTTTTCTGAGAAAGGTTTTCCAGTGTCTGCGCAACATCTGGGTAAAGAACACCGTGATCGGTTTCAAGCAGCCGATTTTCATAGTTAAAGCAAAGATAGCCGATTCGGTCACGTTCTTCTTTTGGGCAGGAAGGAAAGAGTGCAAGCGTGATCTCATCCATTGTTTTTCCAAAAAGTGACTTAAGCCAATCTGCTGTAAGTGAGAGGGAAAAATCTGTATTCTCCTCTATCGCCTGATTCCAGGATCTGGCAACTGCTTCGGTTGAGTCCCAGAGTGTGCCGTCTACGTCAAATATAATACCATCCATGATTCAATCTCCTGTATCTGAAAAATTATTTAACAGATTAAGGATAGCACAAGGTGGATATCCGGGCAATGATCTGTAAAATATTTTATCGAAAAGTTACAGGTGATGTCGGAAAAATGCGAATTAGTAAGAAAGAAGAAAAGAAGTGTAAGATAGTAGAAACAGAAAAAACAAAAGAAATAAATGGGGGAAAGAAATGGCTGAGGGGAAAATCAAGATCAAAGATATTGCAAAAATAGCCGGAGTGAGTGCAACAACTGTATCGAATGTGATCCATGGAAGAACGGAAAAAGTATCAAGAAAGACGAGAAAAAGGATAGAGGAGATCCTGGATGAACAGGAATATGCCCCAAGCATGGGAGCACGTATCCTTTCCGGAAAATCTTCCGGGATGATTGCTGTAGTTGTTGGAAAAAGGCAGGAATGGGAGCAGGAGAGTGAAAAATTAGAAGAAATACTGCGTGAGATCGAGAAGAGTCTGGATGAGAGGGAATACTATATGTTGCTGCATTTTGTAAAAACAGCAGAAGAATTTGTACGATATGCAGCGGTATGGAAACTGGATGGGGTTATCTGTATCTGGCTCAATGAAGAGGCGTGTACAAGAATCCGACAGATGTGTGCAGTTCCGGTGGCTGCGATATACAGAACAGACCGGATTTACGGAAAAGCCGGTGAGGAAGTCGCAAGGTTTCTGTTTAAAAGAGAGAAACAGAGAATCTGGTTTCTGGATGGAACGGAAGAGTACGGAAAAGTGGTATGGCAGGGAATGCAGAAAATATTTTCAAAAAAAGGCTGCTGTCTTGAAGAAGAACAATATCTGGAAATTCCAAAAGACAGGGATCTGCGGAGAATGTTCTATAAAATCCGGCTGGCAGGGCTTGCTTTATCCGCAGATATGCTCGTATTTGCATCTGCCGTACAGGGAGCAGAGGCTGTCGGTTATCTGCATGATCTGGAAATCAAGGTGCCGGAGGAAATTGAAGTGATGGCAGTCGGAAAAGAAGAAACAGCACTCATTTGCCGACCGCAGCTGACAACAGTCGAATTTGACAAAAAACGATTTGTCCGGCAGGCAATTGAAGAATTATATGTCCAGATGATAAAAGGATATATTTTGACAAAATCCGGAAAAATCAGTGTGAAAACGATAATTAGAGGTTCCTGTAATTGATAAAATCGAATTAAAGTGATAAAATTTTAGAAAGCTACTTGACAAAGGTGGTGTCAATTGCTACAATAAAAAAACAGAACGCACTCTGTTTTGTAAAGTAAAGGAGTATGTTATGAGAAAACAAGCTTATTCAATTTTGGTTTATAACAATCCGGGACTATTAAGCCGTATGGCAGGATTGTTCAGCAGACGGGGGTACAATATTGAAAGTATTACCGCAGGTACAACTGCAGATCCGAGATTTACAAGGATTACGATCGTAGCAAGTGGAGATGAACAGATTCTTTCACAGATCGAGAAGCAGGTTCGCAAGATGGAAGATGTGATCGAGATTAAGCCGTTAAATGACAGCAATTCAGTATGCAGAGAACTGGTTATGATCAAGGTTCGTGCAAATGCATCTGAAAGAGCAGAACTTATTTCACTGGCAGATATTTTCCGTGCGAAGATCGTTGATGTTGAAAAAGACTGTCTGATGATTGAACTGACGGGAACCGAATCAAAGCTGAAAGCGTTTATGGAGCTTCTGGAGGGATATGAGATCCTGGAGCTGGCAAGAACCGGTATTACCGGACTGAAGCGCGGAAGCGATGATGTGATCATGTTTGATTAAAGCAGAGAGACGTTTTGAAAAGAGCGACGAGCTCGAAAGCGGCACCTTCAGGGATGCAGCAGTAGTTACATAAGAAAGCTAGGGGCATGGAGCCTTTAACTCTATAGAATTCAATAAGTCATAGGAGGAAATTAAAAATGGCAGCAAGAATTTTTTATCAGGAAGACTGTAATTTATCAGTATTAGAAGGACAGACAATCGCTATCATCGGATATGGTAGCCAGGGACATGCACATGCACTGAACCTGAAAGATTCAGGATGCAATGTCATTATCGGTCTCTACGAAGGAAGCAAATCATGGGCAAAAGCAGAAGCTCAGGGATTTGAAGTATATACAGCAGCAGAAGCTGCAAAGAAAGCTGATATCATCATGATCCTTATCAACGATGAACTTCAGGCTGATATGTATAAGAAAGACATCGAACCAAACCTTGAGGAAGGTAACATGCTGATGTTCGCACACGGATTCAACATCCACTTCGGATGCATCACACCTCCGGCATACGTAGATGTAACAATGATCGCTCCAAAAGCACCGGGACATACAGTAAGAAGCGAATATCAGGCAGGAAAAGGAACACCATGTCTGATCGCAGTAGAACAGGATTACACAGGAAAAGCCTGGGACAGAGCACTTGCTTACGGTCTTGCAATCGGTGGAGCAAGAGCAGGACTTCTTGAAACAACATACAGAGTAGAGACAGAAACAGACCTCTTCGGAGAACAGGCTGTACTTTGCGGTGGTGTATGTGCCCTTATGCAGACAGGTTTCGAAACACTTTGCGAAGCAGGATACGATCCAAGAAACGCATACTTCGAATGCATCCATGAAATGAAACTTATCGTAGACCTGATCTACCAGAGCGGATTCGCCGGAATGAGATACTCAATCTCCAACACAGCAGAATACGGTGATTACATCACAGGACCAAAGATCATCACAGAAGATACAAAGAAAGCAATGAAGAAGATCCTCTCAGACATCCAGGACGGAACATTCGCAAAAGAATTCCTTCTCGACATGTCACCGGCAGGACGTCAGGTACACTTCAAAGCAATGAGAAAGAAAGCCGCAGAACATCCATCAGAAGTAGTAGGAGAAGAAATCAGAAAACTCTACAGCTGGAATGGTGAAGATAAACTGATCAATAACTAAGCGATAGGCAACAAGCCGGTCAGCTAAGCGGAAATAGAAGGAGTCCCGGAAAAACATGCTCGCATGCTTTTCCGGGACTCCTTCTATTTCTGATTAGTTAGTTGGCGCCGCCAACGGTCGAACAAGCTCTGCTTGTGAGACTCTGACCGGCTTGTATGTAAATCATTCGACCCACAAACTCACAAACACATCCAGCGGAATCGCGCTATGCGCCAATTCCGCGTCCCCTCAAAACAAAAGTCCCGTCCTTCCACAAACACCCCCAGCCAAATCGCGCTATGCGCCAATTCCGCGTCCCCTCAAGACAAAAGTCCCGTCCTTCCACAAACACATCCCAGCCAAACTGCGCTATGCGCCAATTCCGCGTCCCCTCAAAACAAAAGTCCTGTCCTTCCACAAACACACCCCAGCCAAACCGCGCTATGCGCCAGTTTGGCGTCCCCTCTAAACACCCATCCCGTTCCTCCACCATACTCCCCCCAATATACATATTGCACAACCCATCCCTCTGTGCTATACTAAAACCAGTCAAAACCACCAAAACAACTTAAAGGAGGAACTAGAAATGGATGAAAGACTGGAAGACCTTCGCTCCGCTAAAAACCCAAAGGCGCGAATTAAAATTTTAAAAGGACACTTTGCAACAAGTCATTCCCACATCAACACCTACATCGACATGTCAACGGTCAAATCCCGTCACAACAATGCCCGTGAAACTGCAAAAGTTCTTGCAGCAGCCTACCTTTCTAACACAACGGTAGATACCATCGTTTGCATGGAAGAGACAGAAGTGATCGGAACCTTCCTTGCCGAGCAGCTTGCCGATGAGAACCAGTACTCACTCAGCAAAGGAAACAACATTTCCATTATTACCCCGGAGATGTATCAGGACGGACAGATCCTGTTCCGTGACAACAAACAGAGAATGGTTGAGAACAAACAGGTTCTGATTCTTGCAGCGTCCATCACAACCGGTAAATCTGTCAAACAGGCAATCGAGTCTGTTCTCTACTACGGTGGAAGAGTCTGCGGAATCAGCGCAATTTTCAGTTCAGTCAACAAGATTGCAGGAATGGAAGTCAATACGATTTTCACAAGCAGTGATCTTCCGCATTACAGAGCATATTCTCCGGAAGATTGCCCGAAGTGCAGAGAAGGACAGCGGATCGAAGCTATCGTGAACAGCTACGGTTATTCTAAATTATAAGAGAAAATCATAAGACAAAAAAAGTCTGTACCGAATACAAGCAGCATTTCAGTACAGACTCTTTTTTGAAAGATTTATGAAAACAAAAAAGACAGCCACTGACGGGATGGCTGCCTTTTTATCATTCATTATTTATCTCGAAACTGGAATTAAGCAATTTCGTTAACAGCTTTTGTTAAACGAGAGATCTTTCTTGCACAAGTATTTTTGTGGTAAACACCCTTGCTTCCTGCTTTGTTGATTACAGAGATTGCTTCTTTTAATGCAACCTTTGCAGCTTCAACGTCTTTCTTTTCAACAGCAGTTTCAACTTTCTTTACATAAGTTTTCACTTTAGATTTGATTGCTTTATTTCTAGCTGTCTTTGTCTCAGTTACTAAAATTCTCTTTTTTGCGGATTTAATATTAGCCATTTCCGACACCTCCAAATTATCATTTCATAAATTATATAATCATAATATTGAATTCGACGAAAAGTGACACGGAACATCCGTCGAACACACTTATTTATTTTAGGCGAAGAAAGATTGCTTGTCAATACATAATTCCAATTTTTTGCGAAAAACTAAGTGAATAAAACAGAAAATACAGAAATGGGAGAGGACTATGGTTGAAAAGTATAATATCAGGACGGATCTGGCGCTGGAAGAGAAGGAACGGTTTGAATCTGATCATGTTGAGGTCCAGGGTGTGATCTTGACGGAAGAGTATGATGAGGAAAATGAGATCCGCATCACGACCGTGAGGATTGAGACCGAAAACGGAGCAAAAGTGATGGGGAAACCGGTTGGCAGCTATATCACGATCGAGGCACCGGAAATGGCAGCTCCCGATGAAGGATATCATGAGGAGATTTCACAGCAGCTCCGGAAATTCATTGGAGAACTGCTTCCTAAAAGAAAGATGGAAAAGATCCTGGTGGTCGGTCTTGGCAACCGCCAGGTGACACCGGATGCACTTGGTCCTTATGTGGTAGACAACCTGCATATCACAAGGCATATCATTGAGGAGTACGGAAAGTATGCAACAGGGGAAGATGAGGTCTGGTCGGTCAGCGCGATCGTGCCGGGGGTTATGGGGCAGACCGGAATGGAGACTGTGGAGGTGATCCGGGGGGTGGTGGCAGAGACAAAACCGGATATCCTTCTGGTGATCGATGCGTTGGCAGCGAGAAATTCAAAAAGGCTGAACCGGACGATCCAGATTGCGGATACGGGAATCAATCCGGGATCCGGGGTGGGAAATCACCGAAATGCAATTACGGAAAAGACAGTCGGGATCCCGGTGATTGCAATCGGTGTGCCGACTGTAGTGGATGCGGCAACCATTGTAGGCGATACGATGGATAATCTGCTTAGTGCAGTGGAAGTATCTGAATCTTTAAAAGGCATGGCAAGTGTGATCAAAGGATACAGTCCGGCAGAAAAATATGAGCTGATCAAAGAACTGATCGCGCCACATTTAAATGGAATGTTTGTAACACCAAAAGATATTGATGAGACCGTCAGGCGAATCAGTTATACGATTTCGGAGGCACTGAATATGCTTTTTGCAGCTTCAGCGACATAATCAGGCAGTGAGCTGCATATATTATGTCAATATGACACAAAAGGTCCGGGGCAGGATCCAGTCTGGAAAGATATGGTTTTGCTACAGCGATCTTCAGAAACTGGCAGGGAGGCGCGCAGATGAAAAAAGAACAGAGAATTTGTGTGCTTCTTGCCATTATGATTTTGGGAATCTGGGGACTGGAAGCAAAAAGCAACGGTTCACTGCTCCCGAAGTCCTGGAAGATCAGAATGATCCAGAGCGTTCAGGAGAATGCGGAGCGGCTTTATATGCCGGGAGTTACATATACGGAAAAAAAACAAGGGGAAATCCGGGTGACGGAGGCTGTTGTCCACATGGCATCTGCCCTGATTCCTCTTGGCAATTATGTGACTGAACGGGAGGCGGCAGAGCTTCTGACAGAAGATGAGGCTACCTATGCGATTCTTGCAAAAAAGCAGGCAGAAGAAGAAAATTCGGTGGATGAAAATGGACAGCTTATCGGGAAAGACAAAAGTGAAGAAACAAGGCAGGCGTCCGTACCGACGATGGATCTTTCAATGGAGCGGCTAAATGATTTTGAATATCTTGTGAGCAATTTTTATACGGTGGACAGCGTGACTTATATCAATCCTTCGGAGTTGAACGCTTCGGAGCTGCTTGGAAAGGATTTGAGGATCGATCTGAGTACGGGCGGTTCGAAAATCCTGATCTATCACACCCATTCCCAGGAGACATTCGCAGATTCGGACAATGATCCGTCCACCTCAATTGTAGGGATCGGGCGTTATCTGACGGAGATTTTAAATAACAAATACAAGATTCCGACCATGCATCATGAGGGTGTATATGATCTGATCAATGGGAAACTGGACCGGAGCGAGGCCTATGAATTTGCCAAACCTGAGGTGGAACAGATCCTTGCGGAAAATCCGAGTATCGAAGTGGTGATCGATCTGCATAGAGACGGCGTGGCGGATACTACGCATCTGGTGACAGAGATAAATGGGAAACCGACGGCACAGATCATGTTTTTTAACGGACTGAGCCGGACGCGGGTAAACGGAGACCTTGCCGGAATGGCCAATCCATATTTGCAGGATAATCTTGCATTTTCCCTGCAGATGAAGATTGCGGCAGAAACAAAATATCCGGGATTTGCAAGGAGAAACTATCTTCGCGGCTATAAATACAATATGGATCTGATGCCGCGGATGCTTCTTATTGAGGCGGGCGCGCAGACCAACACGGTAGAGGAAATGCGAAATGCCATGGAGGTGCTGGCAGACCTTTTAAATAGTGTGCTGACCGGACGATAGAGGGAGTATTCTTATGACAGAATGGAAACTACAGAAGTTTAACGATATAAAATATGTTATAATGGCAGGGGAGGTCAATTTGGCTTGACAAGAGGATTGAAATTGAGATAGAATTTTTCTTACTGAATTGAAGAAACAGATCAGGGAATCCGGGAAATTGTAAGGAGGCTGCTGCCGCAGGATTTTACCTGGATATTTTAGGATAGATCATAAGAGGAGAGGAAGAAAATGGCAAAAAAGACTACATATGATGCGGAGAGTATTACCATTCTGGAAGGACTGGAAGCCGTCCGGAAAAGACCGGGAATGTATATTGGAAGCGTCAGTACCAAGGGGCTTAACCACCTGGTGTACGAAATTGTAGATAATGCGGTAGATGAGCATCTGGCAGGATTTTGTTCACAGATAGAGGTGACACTGGAAAAGGACGGTTCTGCAACGGTAACAGATAATGGACGCGGTGTGCCGGTAGGTATGCATGCAAAAGGAGTATCGGCGGCCAGAATCGTATATACCACCCTACATGCGGGAGGTAAGTTCGATGATTCGGCATACAAGACAAGTGGCGGTCTGCACGGAGTAGGTTCTTCGGTTGTTAATGCACTATCTACTTATATGGATGTAAAGATCAGCCGTGACGGTGCGGTCCACCACGACCGTTATGAGAGAGGAATTCCGGTGGTAGAACTGGAGGATGGGCTTCTTCCGGTGATCGGAAAGACCAAAAAGACCGGAACCTGTGTCAATTTTCTTCCGGATCCGACAATTTTCGAGAAGACGAGATTTAAAGAGGAAGAGATCAAGAGCCGACTGCATGAGACAGCCTACCTGAATCCGGAACTGACGATTATATTTACAGATAAAAGAAAGACACAGGAAGAGAGGATCGAGTATCATGAACCGGATGGGATCATTGGATTTATCAAGGATCTGAATTCCAAAAAAGAAGTGATCCACGATCCGGTTTACTATAAAGGAGAAGCAGAAGGTATCGAAGTGGAAGTTGCATTCCAGTATGTGAATGAATTTCATGAAAATGTATTAGGTTTCTGCAACAATATTTATAATGCGGAAGGGGGAACTCATCTGACCGGGTTCAAGACGACATTTACGACGATCATGAACCAGTATGCCCGTGAAATTGGTGTGTTAAAGGATAAGGATGCCAACTTTACCGGTGCGGATGTACGGAACGGAATGACGGCGATCGTATCGATCAAGCACCCGGATCCGAGATTTGAGGGACAGACCAAGACAAAGCTGGACAACCAGGATGCGGCAAAAGCGACCGGAAAGGTGACCAGTGATGAGATCCCGCGTTTCTTTGACCGGAATCTGGAGACACTGAAAAAGGTTCTTTCCTGTGCGGAAAAAGCAGCAAAGATCCGTAAGACCGAGGAAAAGGCAAAGACGAATCTTCTGACCAGGCAGAAATATTCTTTTGACAGTAACGGTAAGTTTGCCAACTGTGAGAGCAGGGATGCATCCAAATGTGAAATCTTCATCGTTGAGGGAGATTCTGCGGGAGGAAGCGCAAAGACTGCCCGCGACAGAATGTATCAGGCAATCCTGCCGATCCGTGGAAAAATCCTGAACGTGGAAAAAGCAAGCATCGATAAGGTTCTGGCAAATGCCGAGATCAAGACCATGATCAATGCATTCGGATGTGGATTTTCAGAGGGATACGGTAATGACTTTGATATCACAAAGCTGCGGTATGACAAGATTATCATCATGGCGGATGCGGATGTGGATGGAGCGCATATTTCCACGCTGTTGCTGACCTTATTCTACCGGTTTATGCCGGAACTGATATACGAAGGTCATGTCTACGTGGCAATGCCGCCGCTTTATAAGGCAATGCCGAAAAAGGGAGAAGAAGAGTACCTTTACGATGATAAGGCACTGGAGAGATATAGAAAGACACATTCCGACTTTACCCTGCAGCGATACAAAGGTCTGGGTGAAATGGATGCAGAGCAGCTCTGGGAGACAACCCTCAACCCGGAAACTCGAATGATGAAACGGATCGAGATCGAGGATGCACGTATGGCATCCGGTGTAACAGAGATGCTGATGGGAACAGAAGTTCCGCCGCGCCGCGCATTTATTTATGAAAATGCGACAGAGGCAGAACTGGATATTTAAAAACAGATCGGAAAGGCATGGATTTTCAAAAGGGGAAAGTCTGTGCATCAGAAAACATAAACTAGAAGAGGTAAGAGAAAATGGAAGAGTCACAGATCATCCGGACGGAATATTCGGAGCTGATGAAAAAATCATATATTGACTATGCCATGAGTGTTATCATTTCCAGAGCCCTCCCGGATGTCAGGGATGGTTTGAAACCGGTACAGAGAAGAACACTCTATGACATGTATGAGCTGGGAATCCGTTATGACAGACCATATCGTAAATGTGCGCGTATTGTCGGGGATACCATGGGTAAATATCATCCACATGGAGACAGCTCGATCTATGAAGCGTTGGTTGTTATGGCACAGGAATTCAAAAAAGGAATGATCCTGGTAGATGGTCATGGAAACTTCGGCTCCATTGAAGGAGACGGGGCTGCAGCCATGCGTTATACGGAAGCAAGACTGGCGAAAATCACACAGGAGGCATATCTTGCCGATCTGGACAAAGATATCATTGATTTTGTACCGAATTTTGATGAGACAGAAAAAGAGCCGGCAGTTCTTCCGGTAAGAATTCCGAACCTTCTGCTGAACGGTGCGGAAGGAATTGCAGTTGGTATGGCAACCAGTATTCCGACACATAACCTGGGAGAGATTGTGGATGCGGTTAAGGCATACATGAAGAACAATGACATCACGACAAAACAGCTGATGAAGTACATTAAAGGACCGGATTTTCCGACAGGCGGGATTGTCGTCAATAAAGATGATCTGGCAGAAATTTATGAGACTGGAACCGGAAAGATCAAGATTCGTGGAAAAGTAGATGTGGAAGAGATAAAAGGCGGACGGAAGAAGATCGTCATTTCCGAAATCCCGTACACCATGATCGGAGCCGGAATCGGTAAATTTCTGAACGATGTCTGCAATCTGGTGGAGACAAAGAAGACCAGTGACATCGTAGACATTTCCAATCAGTCTTCCAAGGAAGGAATCCGTATTGTAATTGAAGTGAAGCGTGATGCAGATGTGGACAATCTGATCAACATGCTTTATAAAAAGACCAGACTGGAGGATACCTTTGGTGTCAATATGCTTGCGGTAGCTGATGGCAGACCGGAAGTACTGGGACTCAAACGTATCATCGAACATCATGTAGATTTCCAGTTTGAACTTGCAACCAGAAAATACAAGACGCTGCTGAAAAAAGAGCAGGATAAAAAAGAAATCCAGGAGGGTCTGATCAAGGCGTGTGACGTGATCGACCTGATCATTGAGATCCTGCGTGGAAGCTCGTCCATCAGGGATGCAAAAGAATGTCTGACAACAGGTACGACGGAGAAGATCAAGTTTAAGTCGAAAAGATCTGAGAAGATGGCATCCATGCTCCGGTTTACCGACCGGCAGGCACAGGCAATTCTGGAGATGCGTCTGTACAAGCTGATCGGTCTGGAAATCGAGGCGCTGATGAAGGAGCATGAGACAACGCTTGCAAATATTGCAAAATATGAGGATATTCTGAATAATTATGATTCTATGGCGCAGGTGATCATTGATGATCTGGATGCGCTGAAAAAAGAATATGCCGTGAAGCGTAAAACGAAGATCGAGAATGCAGAAGAAGCTGTGTTTGAGGAAAATAAAGTACAGGAGCAGGAGGTTGTCCTTCTGATGGACCGTTTTGGTTATGCAAAGACGGTGGATGGATCCGTCTATGAACGTAACCGGGAAGCGGCAGATAAGGAGAATAAGTATATTCTGCGCTGTATGAATACCGGCAAGTTGTGTCTTTTTACATCGGATGGCAAGATGCATCAGATCAAAGTGATGGATCTCCCTTATGGAAAATTCAGGGACAAAGGATTTCCAATCGACAATGTAAGTAATTTTGACAGTACAAAAGAAGAAATCGTATATCTGTGTGATGACAGAGAACTCTTTTTCTCAAAATTTCTGTTTGTCACGAAGCAGGGAATGATCAAAAAGGTGGCAGGAAGTGAATTCCAGGTAACTAAGCGGACAATCGCGGCAACGAAACTGCAGGATGAAGATGCACTGGTAAGTATCCGGCCGATCCGGGATGTGCAGGATGTAGTTCTGATGACGGAGAATGGATTTGTGCTCCGTTTCCCGGCGGAAGAAGTTTCGGAGAAGAAAAAGGGTGCAGTTGGTGTGCGCGGTATGAAATTACAGAAAAATGATAGCGTGGAAGAGGTATATCTGTTTGAAGAAGGAACGGAGAGCAAGGTGATCTTCCATGAAAAAGAAGTGACACTGAACCGTTTGAAACGGGCGAAAAGAGATGGAACAGGAACACGAATGAGAAAGTAGGTCGGTCATATGGCAACGGTAGGAATTGATCTTGGAACAACAAACAGTCTGGTAAGCGTGTGGCAGGATGATAAATGCACGTTGATTCCAAATAATCTGGGAGAATATTTAACACCGTCGGTAGTAGGAATTGATGAGAACGGTGAGATGCTGGTAGGGAGAACGGCGAAAGAGCGTCTGATCTCCCATCCGGAAAATACAGTGGCAAGTTTCAAGCGTTTTATGGGGACGGAGAAGACATTTATGCTTGGAAACAGGCGGTTTACAGCGGCAGATCTGTCGTCCATGGTCCTGCGTCAGCTGAAAGAAGATGCGGAAAAATACCTGGGTGAGCCGGTTGAAGAGGCAGTCATCAGTGTTCCGGCGTATTTTAATGATTTTCAGAGAAATGCGACGAAGATGGCAGGAGAGCTTGCCGGACTTACTGTGGAGCGTCTGGTCAATGAGCCGTCGGCGGCAGCACTTGCCTATCGCTTTGGAAAGACTAAGGAGGATCAGACCTTTCTGGTGTTTGATTTTGGCGGAGGAACTCTGGATATCTCGATCGTAGATGCATTTGACAGTGTGATCGAGATTGTGGCAGTTGCCGGAGACAATCATCTCGGTGGGGATGATGTGAACCGTGCAATTGCGGAAAAATTCCTAAGTGTCAATCGGATTGATGAAGGAAAGATCACTAATGAAGAAAGAGCCAGCCTGATCCGGGAGAGTGAGAAGCTGAAACGTACACTGACTGATGCGCCGGAGGGCGAGATGGAGGTTGTGATCGGCGGACAGATTTACCAGATGAAACTGGATGCGAAAGGACTTCTGGAGGTGTCTGCAAAGCTGCTGGAAGGAATCGGGATTCCGCTGAAACGGGCGATGAACGACAGTGGTTATGGATGGGAGGATATTGACGAGATCATTATGATCGGTGGATCCGGTAAGATGAAGATCGTGCAGAATTATCTGCAGTTTTTGAGCGGCAAAAGACCGCGGTGTGAGATCGATCCGGATGTTGCGGTTGCGGTCGGCGCCGGAATGTATGCCGGGATTAAGGAGCGGCAGCAGGCAGTGCGGGATGTACTTCTTACAGATATATGTCCGTTTACACTCGGAACCGAGATCATTCACGGGGATCCGAAAGGACCGGCGATCATGTCTCCGATCATTGAGCGAAATTCGGTTCTTCCGATCAGCCGGGTGGAGCGATACTGGACGGTACATCAGTTCCAGGAATACTGTGATATCACGATTTTACAGGGCGAGCACCGATATGCAGACCAGAATCTGGAGCTCGGGCGTATCCGTGTGCCGGTGCCGCTGGCAAGAAGAGAGGATCAGAGGGAAGCGGTGGATGTCCGATTTACCTATGACATTAACGGAATTCTGGAAGTGGATGTGACCGTGGTGAGCACCAAGGAGCATTTCAGTAAGGTGATCGTCAACAAAGATATCCATCTGACACCAGAGCAGATTGAGGAAAGAAGAAAAGAGCTGCAGAAGATTAAGATCCATCCGAGAGAGCAGGAAAAGAACCGGCTTCTGCTGGAAAGAGGCGACCGTCTTTACGAAGAAAACACCGGAGAAATCCGAAAATATCTGGACAAGATCCTGGCAGATTTTTCAGTTGCATTAAATGCACAGGATCTGCGGACGATCGAGAAGGCGTATACAAGGACAAGTGAGCTTCTGGATATTGTGGAGAATACACCGAAGAGATCGGTGCCGGTCAAGATAGAAGCTTATCTGTATGATGAGTGGAGGAGGCAGCAGTGATGAATTGTTTTACGGTACTTGGGATTGAACCAACAACGGAAAAGAAAACGATAAAGCGGGCGTATGCGGCGAAGTCCCGGGAGTTCCACCCGGAAGAACACCCGGAGGAATTCCAGAGGCTCCACGATGCCTATGAAGAGGCGCTTGCGTGGGCGGAGCGCAATGCGGGAAGAGGGGAAGAGCCACAGATGCCGGAAGAGCCGCGGCGGATGGAGATGGGAGCAGCGGAGCAGGAAAAAGCAGCGGAATCTGAAACATGGAATTATGCAGAGCCGGAGAGAAACCCGGAAGAGGCTTACATGGAAAATCCTCAGAAAGAAGATGTACAGTCAGAAGAATCTTCTGCGCAGTATGAAGAACTTCCTGTGCATTCTGACGAAGATTCTGAGGAAAGTTTCCGGGAAGAAGAGGCAGGAGAGCCACCTGTACAGTTAGAGGAAGATTCCCAGACATGGGACGGTGACTGGACCCGTCAGTTTCAGAATATGGCGGATGCTTCTGAGCGACAAGGCGCGGATGACCGTGAGGTCCGGAAAATCATGGAACAGTGCATCAGTTTGTATTTGAATGAAAAGGAACGGAATAAGCTGTATCACTGGAAGGATATTCTGGAGGAACCGGCGTATAGAGAATATTTCCGAACAAAAACCTTTGTGGAATCCTGGTATCATTTTCTGGATACCCACCGGATGTTTGATGCGGCGATCTGGCAGTATTTTCAGTGGATTGATGGAAAATTATTTTCAGCTCTTGAAGCAGATGTGATGCCGTTTGCCTATCCGACACAAGAAGAAATCGAAAGAATGCCGCGGCAGGAGACACCGGAACAGACGCAGGAGAGGCGAACACCGGAGCCTGGTCCGGCACTTCCAAAGGTGAAAAAGGAGAAATCCAAAGCGGTGAAGGTACTCTTATATCTTGCGGCGCTTGCGGGAACCGGAATCGGCGGAATGATCCTTGGAATTATAGCAGGTACGATATTAGGATAAGGAGGACGGAAGATGAAAAAGAAAAAATCCGGAAAAAGAATTTTTGCAATCGTTCTTCTTGTTGTGATTGGAATTGGCGGTTTTTACTTTGGATATGATATCGGAAGAATGGATCACGATGAGGAGAGAATTCGGGCAGAGCTGAAAAAGACGACTGCTGATTCAGAAATATCCATCCGCCCGGTTGCAAAGGGTGGTACTGGAAAAACGGAGATCGAAATCCTGACAGAATGTCTGGAGGATGCGAAGGACAGCCTGGAGAATCTGGAAAAATATAATGAACAGCTGCAGGCACTCGATGGAAAGACACCGGATACAGAAACTGTTGTTTTGATACAGGATCTGGATGATAAGAACGAAAAAGCATATGAAGTACTGAAAGATCTTACGGAAGACCCGGCGGGATACATCGCAGAAAAAGCGGCGGCGCGTGGCGAAGGTGATGAAGTCTGGGCAGATGACTGGGCAGCAGATATCCAGGTTGTAAAATGGCTGAAGGAGAACGACGGAAAGCGTCTTTACAAAGAGAATCAGGCATATATTTTAAAAATCCTTGCATTTCAGGAAAAGTAGTGCTATACTGTATGCAGTTACATAAGAAATCTGGCAGAAGAGTGGACGAAAGTTCACTCTTCTTTTTGCCAGTCATACAACCAAAATCGGACAGATTTTTGGAGCCTGATTAAGAAAGGAAGTTGCAGATTGTCAAAAAAAGAAGTATATGAACAGAAAACAGAAGAGATTCTGAACCCAATCGTGGAAAAGCATGGATTTGATCTCTGGGATGTAGAATATGTAAAAGAGGGCGGAAACTGGTACCTGCGTGCTTATATTGATAAGCCGGGAGGAATTATGGTCGATGACTGTGAAGTTGTAAGCCGGGAACTTTCAGACATTCTGGATGAGAAGGATTTTATCGATGAAGCGTATATTCTGGAAGTGAGTTCGCCGGGACTTGGCAGACCGCTGAAGAAAGAAAAAGACTTTGCAAGAAGCCTGGGAGAAGAAGTAGAGGTTCGTACTTACCGGGCAATCGACAGACAGAAAGAGTTTATTGGAATCTTAAAAGATTATGATAAAGATACAGTTACCATTGAATATGAAGACGGCGAGACGATGACATTTGATAAAGCAGACATCGCACTGATCCGTCTGGCGTTCGATTTCTAGTGACAGGAGGAAGAAGGAAATGAATACCGAATTATTAGAAGCACTTACAATTCTTGAAGAGGAAAAAGATATCAGCAGAGATACTCTGATGGATGCCATTGAGAATTCACTGATCAATGCATGTAAGAATCATTTCGGAAAAGCAGACAATATCAAAGTAATTATGGATAAGGAGACATGCGATTACACTCTGATCCAGGAGAAGACCGTTGTAGAAGAAGTAGAGGACAAAGTAGAACAGATCAGTCTTGCAGATGCGAAGATGATCGATCCTTCTTATGAGATCGGTGACATCGTACAGATCCCGGTTGAGTCCAAATCTTTCGGACGTATCGCAACACAGAATGCAAAGAACCTGATTCTTCAGAAGATCCGTGAAGAAGAAAGAAAAGTTGTATATGATCAGTACTTTGAAAAAGAAAAAGATATCGTGACAGGTGTGGTTCAGAGATATATTGGCAAGAATGTCAGTGTAAACCTTGGAAAAGCAGATGCGATCCTTACTGAGAATGAGCAGGTAAAAGGTGAGAAATTCGAGCCGACAGAGCGTATCAAACTTTACGTTGTAGAGGTGAAGAACACGACAAAAGGACCAAAGATTCTTGTATCAAGAACACATCCGGAACTGGTTAAGCGTCTTTTTGAGGCGGAAGTAACCGAGGTGCGTGATGGTATTGTAGAGATCAAGAGCATTGCAAGAGAAGCAGGTTCCCGTACCAAGATCGCAGTATGGTCTAACGACCCGGATGTAGATCCGGTTGGAGCATGCGTTGGTATGAACGGTGCCAGAGTCGGAGCCGTTGTAAATGAACTCCGCGGTGAAAAGATTGATATCATCAACTGGAGTGATAACCCGGCAATCCTGATCGAGAATGCACTCAGCCCGGCGAAGGTTATTTCTGTAATGGCTGATCCGGATGAGAGAACAGCAAGTGTAATTGTACCGGATTACCAGCTTTCACTTGCAATCGGTAAAGAAGGTCAGAATGCACGTCTTGCAGCAAGACTGACCGGATATAAGATCGATATCAAGAACGAAACACAGGCGATCGAGTCTGGCGAACTTCCGGCAGATTATATGAATATGGCTGAGAATTATGAAGATGATTATCAGGAGGAAGAGTATTCAGACGAAGAATATTCTGCTGATGAAGAATCAGAGGAAGAAGTAGCAGATGATCTTGATCTGTATGAAGAATAGACAGAGGTGATTATTTGAGTACGACCAAAAAGATCCCGATGCGTAAATGCGTGGGATGTCAGGAAATGAAGAATAAAAAAGAAATGCTGCGTGTTCTGAAAACAGCAGAAGGCGAATTCATTCTGGACGCAACCGGACGTAAGAACGGGCGCGGGGCATATCTGTGCTTTTCCGGAAAATGTTTGCAGGAAGCAATAAAGAATAAAGGACTGGAACGTTCTTTTAAACAGGCGATACCAAAAGAGATATACGAAAATCTGGAAAAGGAGCTGGAGCAGCTTGAACATGAATAGAGCATTATCGATGATCAGTCTGGCGACCAAAGCCGGCAAGACAAAGAGCGGGGAATTCATGACAGAAAAAGAAGTCAAGGAAGGACGCGCGCATCTGGTGATTGTGGCAGACGACGCATCGGACAATACAAAAAAGAAATTTCAGAACATGTGTGATTTTTATAAAGTGCCAATATACTTTTTTGAAGATAAAGATACCCTGGGCCATGCGATGGGAAAAGAGTTCCGCGCTTCGCTTGCAGTAACAGATGCAGGGTTTGCAAAAGGAATCAGAAAACATCTGGATATGGAAGAAGGATAATAGGAACTGTATACAGGAGGTAGATTTATGGCAAAATTAAGAGTATATGAACTGGCAGAACAGATGAATAAGACAAACAAAGAAATACTCTCTATATTAAAAGATAAAGGAATTGAGGTGGCAAGTCATATGAGTACACTTTCAGATGAACAGATTGATGCAGTAAAAAGTGAAAAAACTTCTGAAGATACCCCGAAGAAGAAAAATATCGTTCAGGTTTTCAGACCGCAGAACTCACAGGGCGGCGGAAGAGGCCGTAATGGTCAGGGACGCCAGCAGGGCAGTCGAAACGGACAGCGCTCGCAAGGCAATGGAAATGGTCAGGGACGCTCACAGGGCAATGGAAACAGACAGGAACGCCCACAGAATGGTAACAGCCAGGGACGCCCGCAGGGAAATGGCCAGGGACGTCCGCAGAACGGAAACAGACAGGAACGCCCGCAGGGTAATGGAAATGGCCAGGGACGTCCGCAGAACGGAAACAGACAGGATCGTCCGCAGGGAGAAAACCGTGATAACAGACAGCGCAGAAATCCAAACGGACCAAGAAACGGTCAGGATCAGAGACAGGGACGCCCGGGTGATGGAAGAAGAGATGGCGGATTCCAGAACCGCGGAGACAGAAGAGATAACCGTGATAACAGAGACGGAAGAGAGATGCGTGATGGCGGACGCCGTGACGACAGAAGAAAATCCAGCCCGTCTATTCCGGCACCTGCAATCGCAGAACAGAAACCAAGCCGCAACAAACCAAAAGATGCGCACAAGAAGAAAGAATATAACAGAAATGAAGAGAACGAAGACAGACTGCAGAAAGGCAAAAAGGGCAAAAACAATAACGCTCAGCCGAAAATGGTAAAACCACAGCCAAAGAAAGAGGTTGTGGAGGAGCAGATCAAGCAGATCACAATTCCGGAAGTACTTACAATCCAGGAACTTGCAGATGCAATGAAGATCCAGCCATCTGTAATCGTTAAGAAACTCTTCATGCAGGGCAAGATTGTAACAGTCAACCAGGAAATTGATTACGAGACAGCTGAAGAAATCGCTCTGGAATTCGATGTGCTCTGTGAAAAAGAAGAAGTAGTCGATGTGATCGAAGAACTTCTGAAAGAAGACGAAGAAGACGAAAAGAAAATGAAGAAACGTCCGCCGGTAGTCTGCGTTATGGGACACGTTGACCACGGTAAAACCTCTCTTCTTGACAAGATCCGTGATACCCATGTCATCGCAGGAGAAGCAGGTGGAATCACACAGCATATCGGTGCTTCAGTTGTGGAAATCAACGGTGAGAAAATCACCTTCCTCGATACACCGGGACATGAAGCATTTACCGCAATGCGTATGCGTGGTGCAAATTCTACCGATATTGCAATCCTGGTTGTTGCAGCAGATGACGGTGTCATGCCGCAGACTGTAGAAGCGATCAACCATGCAAAGGCAGCAGGGATCGAGATCGTAGTTGCGATCAACAAGATCGACAAGCCAAGTGCCAATATCGACCGTGTAAAACAGGAACTGACCGAATATGAACTGATTCCGGAAGACTGGGGCGGAAGCACCATCTGTGTACCGGTATCTGCTCATACAGGAGAAGGAATCAAAGAGCTTCTGGAAATGGTTCTTCTTACCGCAGAAGTGATGGAACTGAAAGCAAATCCGAACCGCCGCGCAAGAGGTCTTGTAATTGAGGCTGAGCTTGACAAAGGAAAAGGACCGGTTGCAACCGTTCTTGTACAGAAGGGTACACTCCGTGTCGGAGATCCGATCGCAGCAGGTTCTGCATATGGTAAAGTACGTGCCATGATGGATGACCAGGGACGCCGTGTAAAAGAAGCAGGTCCTTCTATGCCGGTTGAGATCCTCGGTCTTAATGATGTGCCGAATGCAGGTGAAGTATTTGTTGGCTGCAAGAATGATAAAGATGCAAGAAGCTTTGCAGAGACGTTCATCAGTCAGAACAAGATCAAGAAACTGGAAGAAACCAAGTCCAAGATGTCTCTGGATGATCTGTTCAACCAGATCCAGGAAGGCAACTTAAAAGAACTTGGAATCGTTGTAAAAGCAGACGTACAGGGATCTGTAGAAGCGATCAAGCAGAGCCTTGTCAAACTTTCCAATGAAGAAGTCGTTGTCAAGATCATCCATGGTGGTGTTGGTGCGATCAATGAATCTGACGTTACGCTTGCAGCAGCATCCAATGCGATCATTATCGGATTCAATGTACGTCCGGACGCAACTGCAAAGGAAACGGCAGAACGTGAAGGCGTTGATGTGAGACTGTACCGTGTCATCTACAATGCGATCGAAGACGTTGAATCAGCCATGAAGGGTATGCTTGAGCCTGTATTTGAAGAAAAGGTACTTGGCCATGCCGAAGTACGTCAGACATTCAAGGCTTCCGGAGTCGGAACAATTGCAGGATCTTATGTCCTTGACGGTACATTTGAACGTGACTGCCAGGCAAGAATCGTTCGTGACGGCGTTGTGATCTATGATGGAAAGCTTGCTTCATTAAAGCGTTTCAAAGATGATGTGAAGGAAGTTAAAGCCGGATATGAATGTGGTTTTGTATTTGAACGTTTCAACGATGTCAAAGAAGGAGACCAGGTAGAAGCATTCAAGATGGTGGAAGTTCCTAGATAAAGAAGGGTAGATAATGAGAAAAAACAGCATTAAGAATACAAGAGTAAATGCAGAGGTACAGCGTGAACTGAGTACTATTCTGCGTGGAGGGATCAAGGATCCGCGTGTTGCACCGATGACTTCGGTTGTAGCGGTAGAGGTTGCTCCGGATCTTAAAACCTGCAAAGCATATATCAGTGTCCTGGGCGATGAAAAAGCCCAGGCTGATACCCTGAAGGGATTACAGAGCGCAGAAGGCTATATCCGCCGCGAACTTGCTCATACACTGAATATGCGTAACACACCGGAGATCAAGTTCGTACTGGATCAGTCCATTGAATATGGTGTCCGGATGTCAAAGAAAATTGATGATGTAACAAGAGATTTACGGGAAGAGGATGATTAGTATGTTATTAGATGCAATTTCTAAAGCCGGGACGATCGCACTTGGCGGACATGTCCGCCCGGATGGGGACTGTGCAGGTTCCTGCATGGGATTGTATAACTATGTCAGAGAGAATTTTCCTGAAAAAGAGATCGATGTTTATCTGGAAGAGCTTCCGAATACACTGAAGTTCATGAAAAATACAGATAAGATCCGGCATGAAGTGACGGAAGAAAAAACCTATGATCTGTTTATTGCACTGGATTGCGGGGATATGGGAAGACTTGGATTTTCGGCAGTCCTTTTCAAAAAAGCGGCAGTAAGATTCTGTGTAGATCATCATGTGAGCAACCAGAGTTTTGCAGATCAGAACTATATCATGCCAGATGCAAGCTCGACAAGTGAGCTGATCTACAATCTGCTGGATTATGGGAAGATGTCTGTGGAGACTGCCGAGTGCCTTTACACAGGAATGGTGCATGATACCGGTGTGTTCCGTTATTCCTGTACCCATCCGTCGACCATGCGCGCAGCAGCAGCACTGATGGAAAAAGGGATCGATTTTACAAAAATAATTACAGAGACTTTTGATGAAAAGACCTATGCACAGAACCAGATTCTGGGGCGTGCATTGTTGGAAAGCTTTCTTTTTATGGACGGAAGATGTATTGTATCTTACGTTACAAAAGAAGAGATGGATTTCTACCAGGTAAAAGCGAAACATCTGGATGGAATCGTAAGCCAGCTGAAACTCACAAAAGGTATCGATGTTGCAATTTTTATGTATGAGCTTGAACATGGAACCTTTAAGGTAAGTCTGCGATCCAGTGAAAAGATAGATGTAAGTGTAGTTGCAAGCTATTTTGGCGGCGGCGGACACGCAAGGGCAGCCGGATTCTCCATGACTGCCACACCACATGATATCATCAACAATCTGGCAAGAAGACTGGAACTTCAGTTTAACAGTGGGAGCGAAGCGGAATGATACATGGCGTGCTGAATGTATATAAAGAAAAAGGCTATACGTCCCATGATGTGGTTGCAAAGCTGCGTGGGATCGTAAAGCAGAAAAAGATTGGGCATACCGGAACCCTTGATCCGGATGCCGAAGGAGTACTTCCGGTCTGCTTTGGGAAAGCAACAAAGCTTTGTGACCTGCTGACAGATAAAGATAAAACCTATCAGGCGGTTCTTCTTCTCGGTCAGGTGACGGATACACAGGATACTTCCGGTCAGGTTCTGGAAAAACATAGCACAGAAGATCTGACCAATGAAAAAGTGGAAAATGTGATCCGCAGCTTTGAGGGAGAATACGATCAGATTCCGCCGATGTATTCGGCACTCAAAGTTAACGGGAAAAAGCTTTATGAGCTTGCCAGAGAGGGCAAAGAAGTAGAGCGGAAAGCACGAAGAATCACGATTCATGAGATCCGGATCCTGGAGATCAATCTTCCGGAGGTAAAACTGGAAGTGACCTGTTCAAAGGGAACGTATATCCGTACACTGTGTCATGATATCGGTCAGAAGCTTGGCTGTGGCGGATGCATGAAAGAGCTTTTGAGAACACGTGTAGAGCGGTTTGGACTTGAAGACAGTATCCGGCTCGGTGAAATTGCACAGCTTCAGAAAGAAGGGATTCTGGAGGAGAAGATTATCGCGATAGATGAAATGTTTCCAACGTATGCACAGGTCGTACTGCCACCAAAAACGGCCGCGGCAGTACGGAACGGGAATAGTTTCAGAAAAAGAGATATTTCACAGGAAACAGCATTAAAGGAGTATGAGAACGATGAGAGAGTCCGCGTGTACGATGAATCGCATCAGTTTATTGCGATTTACTGTTACTGCAGGAAAGACGATCTCTTCAAGATTGTAAAAATGTTTTTTGATGGAAATGAAAAAAAGTAATTAAAGAGGAAAGAACATGGACTATATCAGAGGTCTGGAAGCCTATCAGGATTCCAGAGAGGCAGCAATCACACTTGGCAAATTTGATGGAGTTCACAGAGGACATCAGAAGCTGATCAAAAAAGTATGTCAGCTGAAGGCGAAAAAAGGCGTTCGTTCTGTTGTGTTTGCATTTGATATGAATCCGCTTTATGAAAAGCTTGGAAAATCAAGAGAAGGGATCATGTCCAATGAGGAGCGCAGATGTCTTCTGGACGAGAAAGTAGATGTACTGCTGGAATGCCCGTTTTCCGAAGATGTCACAAGTATGTCGGCAGAGGATTTCATCCGGAAGATCCTGATTGAGAAAATTCATGCCCGGTATATTGTGATCGGAACGGATTTCCACTTTGGGCATGACAAGCGTGGTGATGCAAAAATGCTTGCAGAATATGCCGATGTGTATGGATATGAACTTTTTGTGATTGAAAAAGAGATGTACGGAAAACGGGAGATCAGCAGCAGCTATGTCAGGGAAGAGCTTCGGAAGGGAAATATGGAAGCTGTGAATGATATGCTGGGGTATGCATATACTGTACGGGGAAAAGTAGAGCATGGCAGGCAGCTGGGCAGAAAACTGGGATTTCCGACCCTTAATGTACATCCGTCAAGGGATAAACTTCTTCCACCGAACGGAGTTTATCTGGATAGTGTGAGGATTGATGGAATCTGGTACAACGGAATCGGTAATGTCGGGTTTAAGCCAACGGTATCCGATGAGAAGCGGATGCTGATCGAGAGCAATCTGCTGGATTACAGTGGTGATGCCTACGGAAAAGAGGTAGAGATCCAGCTTTATCATTTTAAGAGACCGGAGCAGAAGTTTGAATCGGTAGAAATGATGAAGGCTCAGATCGATCAGGATATTGCTTACGCAAAAGAATTTTTCCGTTATCATCATAAGAAATAACAGAGCCGGTGAAAAAGCTCCGGAAATGCGGCTATTTACAGGCAGCCTGTGAACAGGAATATGAAAACCTGCCAGATGCGGGAAAGATAAAATCCTTCTTGACAGGATTCGGGGCATATGGTACACTAGGCAAGTATGAAAAACCGATGTTCGGCAGATGGAATCTCCAACCACTGCTTAATATCAGGCAATTAACAGTATATTTAGGAGGTAGTGACAAATGATCACAAAAGAAATGAAAGAACAGATTATCAAAGAATACGGAAGAACAGAAGGAGATACAGGATCTCCGGAAGTACAGGTAGCTCTTCTTACAGCAAGAATCAATGATCTTACAGATCACTTCAAAGCTAATCCGAAGGATCACCACTCAAGAAGAGGACTTCTTAAGATGGTTGGACAGAGAAGAGGACTTCTTGCATACCTTAAGAAGAATGACATTGAAAGATATCGTTCACTGATCGAAAGATTAGGTTTAAGAAAGTAAGACGTATTTTACAGGGAGCGAAAGGCATCAGCTGGATGTCTTCGCTCCCTGTTTGTTTACGCAAACAATGAGCCGAACCGGTACAACATGCATCATCCATGCCAATCAGCATAGTGATTGACATGGGAGTGACCAATAACCGTGTTTTGCCACATTTTAAAGTTAGTTATATAGAATCTTGCAAGAGATGTAAGGATATGATATAATACAAAAGATTGTGGGTAGAGATTGCGTCCGAGACCACTGAAAAGTATATTTTGAGAAGTGTATTTTTCAGTAGTTTCGGAGATTTTACCCGTCAGATAAACAGATAAAAAAGGAGAACATTTATGTACAAAAAGTTTGAAATGGAACTTGCAGGCCGTACACTCCGCGTAGATGTTGGAAGAGTTGCCAAACAGGCGAACGGCGCAGTACTTATGCATTATGGTGATACAGTTGTGCTTTCAACAGCAACTGCATCCGACAAACCAAGAGAAGGAATTGACTTCTTCCCGCTCAGCGTTGAATACAATGAGAAGCTTTATGCAGTAGGAAAGATCCCGGGAGGATTTAACAAGAGAGAAGGAAAGGCATCAGAAAATGCTGTTCTTACCTGCCGTGTGATCGACCGTCCGATGAGACCGCTTTTCCCGAAGGATTACAGAAATGATGTAACTTTGGAGAACCTGGTTCTCTCTGTTGAACAGGACTGCTCACCAGAGCTTACCGCTATGCTTGGATCAGCGATTGCAACTGCTATTTCTGATATCCCGTTCGATGGTCCGACAGCTTCTACCCAGGTAGGACTTGTTGACGGAGAACTGGTATTCAATCCAACCGCAGAGCAGAAAGAAAAGTCCGACCTTGCACTGACTGTTGCATCTACAAGAGAAAAGGTAATCATGATTGAAGCCGGAGCAAATGAAGTACCGGAAGCTAAGATGCTCGAAGCCATCTTCGCGGCGCATGAAGTGAATCAGAAAGTCATCGCATTCATCGACCAGATCGTTGCAGAATGTGGAAAACCAAAACATGATTATGTAAGCTTTGCAGTACCGGAAGAACTCTTTGAAGCGATTCAGAAGATCGTAACACCGGAAGAGATGGAAGTTGCAGTATTCACAGATGACAAGCAGACAAGAGAAGAAAATATCCGTAAAATCACAGAAAAGCTGGAAGAAGCTTTTGCTGATAACGAAGAGTGGCTTGCTAAACTTGGTGAAGCTGTATATCAGTACCAGAAGAAGGTTGTCCGCAAGATGATCCTCAAAGACCACAAGCGTCCGGACGGTCGTGCAATCGAAGAAATCCGTCCACTTGCCGCAGAAATTGACCTGATCCCGAGAGTACATGGTTCTGCTATGTTTACACGTGGACAGACACAGATCTGTACCATCACTACACTGGCTCCGCTTTCAGAAGCACAGAAGGTAGACGGACTGGATGAATCTGAGACATCCAAGAGATATATGCATCACTATAACTTCCCGTCATACTCTGTAGGTGAGACAAGACCTTCCAGAGGACCGGGACGTCGTGAGATCGGACATGGAGCCCTTGCTGAGAGAGCACTGGTACCGGTACTTCCGTCAGAGGAAGAATTCCCGTATGCGATCCGTACCGTATCTGAGACATTTGAATCTAACGGTTCTACTTCTCAGGCAAGTGTATGTGCATCTTCTATGTCACTTATGGCAGCCGGTGTACCAATCAAATCTGCAGTTGCAGGTATCTCATGTGGTCTGGTAACAGGTGCTACTGACGATGATTATCTGGTACTTACAGATATTCAGGGGCTGGAAGATTTCTTCGGAGATATGGACTTCAAGGTAGCAGGTACACATAAAGGTATCACAGCGATCCAGATGGATATTAAGATCCATGGACTGACAAGACCGATCATCGAAGAAGCAATTGCACGTACAAGAAAAGCAAGAGTTTACATTCTGGATGAAGTTATGGCTAAGACAATCGCTGAGCCAAGAGCACAGGTTGGCAAGTATGCACCGAAGATCATTCAGATGAATATTGATCCGGCTAAGATCGGTGAAGTTGTAGGTCAGAGAGGAAAGACCATCAACGCAATCATCGAAAAGACAGGCGTTAAGATTGATATCACAGATGAAGGAAGCGTATCTATCTGTGGCGTAGATGCAGACAGCATGGAACAGGCAAGAAAGATGATCGCTACCATCGTAACAGACTTCGAGGCAGGAATGGTTCTTGAAGGTGATGTTGTAAGCATCAAAGAATTCGGCGCATTCATCGAATTTGCACCGGGCAAAGAAGGAATGGTACACATTTCCAAAATCGCTAAGCAGAGAATCGACCATGTAGAAGATGTTCTTTCTATCGGAGATCACGTCAAAGTGGTTTGCCTTGGAAAAGACAAGATGGGACGTTTGAGCTTCAGCATCAAAGATGTTGCAGAATAAAGTTTTATAAAATCAGAAGGACTTTACCAGTATCGGTAGAGTCCTTTTTTAGTTCTATTTTTCTCCTGCCTTCCATATACATTCTTTAAAGAGAGGTGGACAAGATGAGAAGAGAAAAGAAAGATCAAATTCTGGCGGTGCTTCCGGAGAAAATCCGAGGGATCCTGTTAAATCATGGACTGGATTTTGAGAAGATCCAGGAAATCCGGCTTCGGGAAGAGCAGCCGCTTGCAGTGAAAAAAGAGGGAAAGGAAGAACTTTTTACCCATCGGGTGACAAAAGAAGAACTGCGTGAAACGATGGAATATGTATCCAATTATTCCCTGTATGCCTATGAAAATGAACTGCGCCAGGGGTTTCTGACGATTGAAGGAGGGCATCGGGTCGGAATTTCCGGGAAAATTATTTCGGAAAAGGAACAGATCCGGAATTTTCAGTATATTACATCGATCAATATCCGAATCTGCCATGAGATTACAGGTTGTGCGAATAAGCTGTTTCCTGTGATCCTTGAAAAAGGAAGACTTTGCCATACCATGATCATTTCCCCACCAGGTGGAGGAAAGACTACACTTTTGCGGGATCTGGTGCGGCAGATTTCGGATGGGAACCGCTGGGTGGAAGGAAGAAATGTGGGTGTGGTGGATGAACGTTCAGAGATTGGAGGATGCTACCGTGGCGTGCCACAGAACCAGCTTGGGATGCGGACAGATATTCTGGACAACTGCCCGAAAGCAGAAGGAATGATGATGCTGGTGCGGTCCATGGCGCCGGAGGTGATCGCGGCAGATGAGATCGGGACAGCGAAGGATGTAGAGGCGATCGAGTACGCTATGCACTGTGGGGCAACCATGCTGACGACGGTGCATGGTTCCGGTATGGATGAGATCCGTGAAAAGCCACTGGTCAGCAATCTGGTAAAGGAAAGATGCTTTGCCAGATATGTTGTGATGAAATCCGGGAAACATGTAGGAGAAATTGAAGGGATTTATAACGAACGGGGAGAAAAACTGTGTATCTGAAAATGGTCGGATGCCTGGGAATTGTGGCGGCGACATCCGGCTATGGATACAGCAGGGGAATGGAATATCAAAGGCAGATCACGGATATCGGAGAGCTGCAAAGAGTGATAAGGCAGCTTGCGGGAGAAATGGAGTATACTTATGCACCACTCGCCCAGGTATGCGCTTCTGTTTCCCGAAGATGCAGTCAGAACTACAGGATCTGGTTGGAACATCTGGCAAAAGAATTGGAGATGCCGTCAAGAAGTCTTGCAATAATCTGGGAGAGGTGCTGCGAAAGTGATCTTGAATGTCTGCTCCTTGGCAGGGAGGAAAGGGTACGTCTGCATGAGCTTGGGATGCAGCTTGGCAGCCTGGATAAGAAGCAGGAAACGCAGATTTTCTTGCAGTATGCAGAATTTCTGGAAGAAAAAAGAGGCGGTCTTTTAAAAGAAATTCAGGAAAAACGGAGGCTTTGCAATCTGCTGGGTGTTACAGCAGGGCTTTTCCTGACAATTTTGATTCTGTAAATAGGAGCGAAACATGAGTGTAAATCTGATATTTAAAATTGCGGCAGTCGGGATTCTGGTTTCTGTCCTGGGACAGGTGCTGAAACACAGCGGAAGAGAAGAACAGGCATTTCTCACAAGCCTTGCAGGACTGCTCCTGGTTTTATTCTGGATCCTTCCTTATATTTCAGATCTGTTTGACGATATCAGACGGCTCTTTGCTCTGTAAAGGAGGAAAAAGATGAGTATCCTTAAGGCAGCCTGCATCGGGATTGCAGGAACTTTCCTGGCATTACAATTTCAAAATACCAAAAAAGAGTATGGGATCTATCTGGGGATTGCGGTCAGCATTTTCCTTTTTCTCGGAATGAGCCGGAATCTGTCGGTGATCCGGGAAACTTTGGAATTGGTTGGCAGCTTTGTAAAGATCGATGCGGTATATCTGACGGCAATGCTGAAAATCCTGGGTGTGACCTATCTGGCGGAATTTGCGGCAGCAATCTGCAAGGATGCCGGTTATCAGACGATCGCCGGGCAGATCGAGGTCTTTGCAAGGCTCAGTATACTTGCAATAGGAATGCCGATATTAAAAGCACTGCTTCTTGCAATCCGCGAACTTGGACAGTAAAAGGGAAGAAAAATGAAACATTATTTTCAGAAATATGGCATAGCATGCATGATCGGACTTGTAATCTTCGTACTGATACTGCCGGTACAGGTATTTGCGGCAGGGGAAGATTCCTCTTCGGAAAACAGCCGGACAGAAGATAATATGACAGAAACGGATCTGGAAAAAACACAGGAGGAAACAGAGCAGAAAATCTGGGAGCTGACAGAGGTAAAGGATCTGGATACGGCAATCCGGAAACTGTTCCCGGAAGAAAAACTGCATTTTCAGGATCTTGTTGAGTCTGTGATCCGGCAGGATGAGAACCTGTCTGCCGGACAGATCAGAAACTTTGTGACGGATCAGTTTTTCTATGTGCTGAAGGTCAATAAACCGGTGCTTGCATCTATCATTTTTCTGGTGCTGATCGCAGCGGTTTTTTCCAACTTTTCGGAAGTGTTTCAGAACTGCCAGATCTCACAGACCGCCTTTTTTCTGGTATACCTGTCTGTGATTACAGTCGGCATACGGAATTTTCAGGCAGCAGCCGTAGAGGTACAGCATGGACTCGAAAATCTGATCCTCTTTATGCGAGTACTCTGTCCTGTCTACTTTGTCTGTATGGCAGTCGCAGTGGGAAGTATTTCTGCGATCGCATTTTATAATCTGGCGCTTTTCCTGATTTTTCTTGTGGAACTTGTGATTTTGAAATGGATCGTTCCGTTGATCCAGATCGCACTTCTGATGGAAATCTTGAACAATCTGACGGAGGAGGAATTTCTTTCTAAGGCAGCGGAACTTTTGCGACTTGTAATCGGATGGAGTCTGAAAAGTCTGCTTGCCCTGGTGACGGGGATCGGGTTTATCGAGCGGATAATCAGTCCGGCGGCAGATCAGGTGAAAAGGAGTGTCTGGACAAAGGGCGTGGGAATGATTCCAGGAATCGGTGATGTAGTCAGCGGGACAAGCGAAGTCGTGCTTGGAAGTGCGGTCCTTTTAAAAAATGGAGTTGGAATTGCAGGGGCACTACTTGTAACGGGAGTTGTGATGATCCCGGTCATCAATATGGGAATTCTGACGCTTCTTTACAAAGGAACGGCGGCACTTATCCAGCCGGTGTCTGATAAACGGATCGTGGAGGCCATCAGTTTTACCGGTGAAGGTTATCATATGCTGCTAAAGACGGTGCTTGCGACGGCGGTCCTGTTTCTGGTGACACTTGCAGTTGCGGCATCGGCAGCTTCGTAGGAGGAATAAAATGATACAGCTGGTTTACAGGTGGATGCAGAATCTCGCCGTTTATATGCTTCTTGTAACCGCATTTTTGCAGGCACTTCCAGAGAATAGCTACCGGAAATATGTCCGTTTTTTCTGCGGACTTCTTCTGACAGTTCTGCTTGCCCAGCCGGTTCTGGACCTTATGGGGGAAGCCGGACAGGTAACGGAGCTGTATCGGACGGCGGAGTATGAGCAGATGATAAAAGAGATGGAGTATGCGGCGGATTTGCTCGAAAAGGGCGGTGAATGAAGATGTTTGAAATCCGTAAAATAAAAAAAGACAAGTGGCTGATCATATTACTTGTCGGACTACTTCTGGTTGTGATCGCGATGCCTGTTTCCGATATAAAATCAGACCAGACACAGGATGAACAGCAGATGCAGAAGGCGGAAAATGCATCGGAGGATACTTATGCAGATGCACTGGAAACACGGCTGGAAAATGCACTTGCAAAAGTAGAAGGAGTTGGAAATGTAAAGGTGATGATCACTCTGGCTTCTTCCTCGGAAAAGGTAGTGGAAAAGGATCGGGAGATGACAAGCGAGGTGCAGGAAGGGGAGAGCGGAGGAAAAAATACCAGTTCTTCAGAGACGGCAGTTTATGCAAACGGAAATGGAGAAGAAACGCCATATGTGAAACAGGAATTAAGTCCCCGGATAGAAGGTGTTCTCGTAATTGCAGAAGGCGGAGATAATGCCATCGTGATTGAAAATATCACAGAGGCTGTGCAGGCATTATTCGGAGTAGACACGCATAAGATAAAAGTAATGAAGCATAACTAAAAAAGAATCTTATAGGAGGAAGGCTAGTGAAAAAAGTATTTAAGAAAAATCAGATTGTGATTGCGGTTCTTGCGGTGATGATCGCTGCGGCAGGATATCTGAACTATTCCGGAAAAATTTTTGGCTCGAAAAACAAAACAGCAGAGACGGGAAGCGAGATGGCAAATAAGGAACTTCTGGATATTTCGGATCAGGACACAGGAAGTGACAGCTCCCTCCAGACAGCGGATAACGATCAGGTGGACGGAAATCCGGGAGAGGCGGTGCTGACAAATGGATCGGTCAGTGCGCTTGTAGCACAGGCAAAAGTGAACCGGGAGCAGGTGCGGGCAAAAAACAAAGAAACCCTGCAGGCGATCATTGATAATGCAGATATCGCAGAAGACCAGAAAGCAGATGCAGTTGCGCAGATGGTGGAGATGACACAGCGCGCCGAACAGGAGGTTGCAATTGAGACTCTGCTTGCCAGCAAAGGCTTTCAGGATGCGGTGGTAAGTCTTACCGAAGAATCCGCAGATGTGGTTGTTGATGTGGCGGATCTGTCGGATGCAAAACGGGCACAGATCGAGGATATTGTCACACGTAAAGCAGAGGTAAATGCTGCAAATGTGGTGATCACACCGATCCATGAAAGTACAAATACGAGTGAATCAGGGGATTGATATTATAGCAAAAATACCATATAATAAGAGTTTGAGTGACATTGAGAAAATAGTAGGAGTAGAATAACATGGCAGATTTTACGAATGAGATAAAGAAAAGAAGAACATTTGCGATCATTTCCCATCCGGATGCAGGTAAGACTACCCTGACAGAGAAGTTTCTGTTATATGGTGGGGCAATCAATCAGGCAGGTTCTGTAAAAGGAAAGGCAACAGCGAAACATGCGGTTTCAGACTGGATGGAGATTGAAAAAGAAAGAGGTATTTCGGTAACATCTTCTGTCCTGCAGTTCCAGTATGACGGTTATTGCATCAATATTCTGGATACACCGGGACATCAGGATTTCTCGGAAGATACTTATCGTACTCTTATGGCGGCCGATTCGGCGGTTATGGTGATCGATGGATCAAAAGGTGTGGAGGCACAGACAAGAAAGCTGTTCAAAGTCTGCGTCATGCGTCATATTCCGATTTTTACATTTATCAATAAAATGGACCGTGAAGCGATGGATACCTTTGAATTACTGGATGATATTGAAAAGGAACTGGGGATCGCTACCTGTCCGATCAACTGGCCGATCGGTTCCGGAAAAGAATTCCGCGGCGTATTTGACCGGAACAGCAGAGAGCTGGAGATTTTCTCAGATACCAAGAAAGGAACCTCGATCGGGGAAGTTGAGAAGGTTTCCATCGACAGTGAGGAAGCAAAGAGCATCGTAAGTGAAGCACAGTTCGCACAGCTGGAAGAAGAGATTGAGCTTCTGGACGGAGCGAGTGCGGAATTTGACCAGGAGATGGTCAGCAAAGGAGAACTCTCTCCGGTATTTTTCGGATCAGCTCTGACCAACTTCGGTGTGGAGACCTTTCTTCAGCATTTCCTTAAAATGACGACTTCGCCGCTTCCGAGAATGTCCGACAAAGGATTGATCGATCCGATGAAAGAAGAAGATTTCTCCGCATTTGTGTTTAAGATCCAGGCAAATATGAATAAGGCACACCGGGACAGAATCGCATTTATGCGTATCTGTTCCGGTGAGTTCAAGGCAGGCATGGATGTCTTCCATATCCAGGGAGGCAGGAAAGTCCGTCTGTCACAGCCACAGCAGATGATGGCGAGTGAACGCCACATGATCGATACCGCTTATGGTGGAGACATCATCGGTGTATTTGATCCTGGTATCTTCTCCATTGGAGATACACTGACCAATTCAGCGGAAAAATTTGCATACGAAGGAATTCCGACTTTCGCACCGGAACATTTTGCCAGAGTACGCCAGGTGGATACGATGAAGAGAAAGCAGTTCATCAAGGGAATCAACGAGATCGCGCAGGAAGGCGCAATCCAGATTTTCCAGGAATTCAACACCGGTATGGAAGAGATCATCGTCGGTGTAGTCGGTGTCTTGCAGTTTGATGTATTAAAATACCGTCTGGAAAATGAATATAACGTGGAGATCCGTCTGGAACCACTTCCATACGAACATATCCGCTGGATCGAGAATGAAGAAATCAATATGGACAAGCTGGTCGGCACATCCGATATGAAGAAGATCAAGGACCTGAAAGACAGACCGCTTCTTCTGTTTGTCAACAGCTGGAGCATCCGTATGGTGCTGGAACGAAACGAAGGACTGAAACTTTCCGAATTCGGACGTTCCTAAAAAACTTTCCAATAAGGATCTTTTATGTTACAATGAACGCATAGCGACGAGCGCAGGACTGGGTGGGAAATGATCGGCTGCTTGCAGACGAATCATTTTCAAGCCAGGACTATGTGAGTGCAACGAACATCGAGGAACCGAAAGGTTCCGAGATGAGCGCGAGGAGCGTAAAAAAAGCGCAGTGCTGGGTGGGAAATGATCGGCTGCATGCAGACGAATCATTTTCAAGCCAGAACTATGTGAGTGCAACGAACATCGAGGAACCCAAGGTTCCGAGATGAGCGCGAGGAGCGGAAGAACCGCAGACAGGAGGACTTATAATGAGTAAAGAAGAGAGAAATACCTATAAGATAGAATCAGATGAGAACCTCGGAGAAGTACAGATTGCTGATGAAGTAGTTGCAATTATCGCAGGACTTGCAGCAATGGAGGTAGAGGGGGTATCTTCCATGGCAGGAAATGCAACCAGAGAACTGATCGCAAAGCTTGGAATGAAGAGCCTTTCCAAAGGAGTAAAGGTAGACGTGCTGGAAGGTATCGTTACCGTATCCCTTGCCCTGAACCTCAAATATGGTAGCAGTATCAAAGATACTACTTTAAAGGTACAGGAAAAAGTAAAGGCAGCAATCGAGAATATGACAGGTCTTACCGTTGCAGACGTAAACATCCGTGTTGCAGGTGTGGACATGCCGGAAGAAGAATAATTGGAGAGAGAACATGCGAAGAAGTAAAGTCAGAGAACATATATTTAAAATGCTCTTCAGCATCGGATTTGATGCGGCTGATGCAGACGAACAGATCGAACTGTATCTGGAACAGGTAGAAGAAGCAAGTGAGGAAGAACGCGGATATATGCGCAAAAAGGTCAAAGATATCGCAGCACACGAAGAAGAAATCGATGCGATGATCAATGAACATACAACCGGTTGGAAAACCGGACGTATGAATAAAGTGGATCTTTCTGTTCTTCGTCTTGCCGTATATGAGATGAAGTGGGATGACGAAGTGCCGGTCAAAGTAGCGATCAATGAAGCAGTTGAGCTGGCAAAGAATTTTTCGGGAGATGAGGGACCGGCATTTGTCAACGGTGTACTCGGAAAGCTTGCATAAGAATCAGAAATCATGCGAAATGTATATACTGTAAAACAGGTCAATGCGTACATTAAGAATATGTTTACGCAAGACTTTATGTTGAATCGAATTTATATCAAAGGGGAAGTGTCAAACTGTAAGTACCATACTTCAGGACATCTGTACTTTTCACTGAAAGATGAGTCCGGAACGATTGCCTGTGTTATGTTTGCCGGGCAGCGCAGCGGACTTTCTTTTCGTATGCAGGAAGGGCAGCAGGTAATCGTGCTTGGAAGCGTCAGCGTCTATGAAAGAGATGGCAGATATCAGGTTTATGCAAAGGAGATCGTACTGGATGGTGCGGGACTTCTTTATGAAAAATTTATAAAGCTCAAAAAAGAGCTGGAAGAAATGGGAATGTTTGCGCCGGAATATAAAAAGCCGATTCCGAAATATGTGCGGACAGTTGGTGTTGTAACGGCACCAACCGGAGCGGCAGTGCGCGATATTATCAACATTACCAGGCGGAGAAATCCATATGTGCAGATTCTTCTGTATCCGGCACTGGTACAGGGGGATGGCGCGTCTGAAAGTGTGGTACGGGGAATCCGTGCACTGGAGGAAGCAAAGGTTGATGTGATGATCGTTGGCAGAGGCGGGGGGTCTATTGAAGATCTGTGGGCATTTAACGAGGAAAATGTAGCACGCGCAGTTTTTGAATGCAGTGTACCGGTTATTTCGGCAGTAGGACATGAGACGGACACGACGATCATAGATTATGTAGCGGATCTTCGTGCACCGACGCCTTCTGCTGCGGCAGAGCTTGCAATCTGTAATTACCGGGAACTTCTGGAAACGATCCGGACAGAACGGGAAAGGATGCACCGAAGTATGAGGAGAAAGCTGGAGATTGCATCACTTCATACAGCGCGGTATGCAGAAAAATTCCGTTACTTAAGTCCGTCAGGGAAACTTAAGTCCATGCGCCAGCAGCTTGCAAACTATGAGGAGCAGATCCCAAAAGCCATGCATCAGCGGTTGGAACGGGAACAGGAGAGGACTCGGAAAGTGCAGGAGATGCTACCGCTTCTGATGAAACGGAATCTGCGGGAAAGCCGTCAGCAGCTTGCAATCCGGATCGAACGGATGAAGGGACTTTCTCCGCTTGCCAAGCTGAACCAGGGCTTTTCCTATGTACAGGGATCGGAAGGGACTGTAAAGAAAGTAGCGGATGTAAAAAAAGGAGACTGGCTTCGGATTTATGTGACAGACGGGCAGATCGAGGCACAGGTAACAGATACCAAGAAGGAGTAGGAAAATGGCAGATAAGAAAAACGAGATTGCAGAAGAAATGCCGGAAGAATCTCTGGAAGAGCTTTTTGCAAAGCTGGATCAGGTGGCAAAAGAGCTGGAATCGGGAGATACTTCGCTGGAAGAGTCCTTCGGACTGTATCAGAAGGGTATGGAAATGCTGAAGCTTTGTAATGAGAAGATTGATACAGTAGAGAAAAAAGTGCAGGTGCTGGAAGAGAATGGAGAAATACATGACTTTTAAAGAAGAAATGAAAGAAAGAACAGAAGTGATTGAAAAGCTTCTTGTAAAATATCTGCCGAAAGCAGAAGGTTACCAGAGCCAGATCATGGAGGCGATGGAGTACAGTGTGATGGCAGGCGGAAAGAGACTCCGCCCAATGCTGATGCAGGAGACATACCGCCTTTTCGGAGGAGAAGGAAAAGAAATCGAGCCGTTTATGGCAGCAATGGAGATGATCCATACTTATTCCCTGGTGCACGATGATCTGCCGGCAATGGACAATGACGAGTACCGTAGAGGAAGAAAGACAACGCATATCGTATACGGGGAAGCAATGGGAATTCTAGCCGGGGATGCACTTCTGAACTATGCGTTTGAGACGGCGGTAAAGGCATTTGAAATCGCACCTGAAAAGAGTCTTCTGATTGGAAAAGCTTTAAAAATCCTTGCAGAAAAAGCTGGTATTTACGGGATGATAGGCGGTCAGGTCGTGGATGTGGCTTCCTGCGGTGTGGGACTTGATGAAGGCATGCTGAACTTTATCTATGAACTGAAAACCGGAGCGCTGATCGAAAGTTCGATGATGATCGGGGCACTTCTTGCAGGTGCAGAGGATGCAGAGCTTGAGAAAGTGCAGAAGATCGCATCGGGTGTGGGGATTGCTTTCCAGATCCAGGATGACATCCTGGATGTGACAAGTACTACAGAAGAGCTTGGCAAACCGGTCCACAGCGATGAAAAGAATGAAAAAACAACCTATGTTACATTAAAAGGTCTGGAAAAAGCAACCAGAGATGTGGAAGTTATTTCGCAGGAAGCACTGGAGCTGCTTTCCGGGCTGGACAGAGAAAATACGTATCTGACACAGCTGATACGGGAACTGATACACAGGAAAAAATAAGCGGGGTGGATGAAGTGTATCTGGAGCAGATTCACGAAGCGAATGATATTAAAAAATTAAATGAACGGGAACTGGCAGGGCTTGCAGAAGAAATCCGTACTTTTCTTGTTGAGAAGATCAGCAAGACAGGAGGGCATCTTGCGTCCAATCTGGGTGTGGTAGAGCTTACCATGGCAATGCATCTCAGTTTTCAGCTTCCGGAGGATAAGATGATCTGGGATGTAGGGCATCAGTCTTATACGCATAAGATTCTGACCGGAAGGAAAGAAGGATTTGATGGTTTGAGAAAATACGGCGGTATGAGTGGTTTCCCGAAGAGGAAAGAAAGTGACTGTGATGCCTTTGATACCGGTCATAGCTCCACTTCGATTTCGGCCGGACTTGGATATGCCAGAGGGAGGGATATCCTGGGACAGGATTATTCCGTGATCTCTGTTATCGGTGATGGATCACTGACCGGAGGAATGGCTTATGAAGCACTGAATAATGCTGCGGAGATGAAGACGAATTTCATCATCGTACTCAACGATAACCATATGTCTATTTCCAAAAATGTCGGTGGAATGTCCAGTTATCTCGGGGAGCTGCGCACTGCCCAGGCCTATACCGACCTGAAGGATACCGTGGAAAATGTACTTGGCAGTATTCCGTTTGGCGGTGAAAAGATGGTGCGGCATATTAAGCGCACCAAGAGCAGCATCAAGCAGCTTTTGGTTCCGGGAATGTTCTTTGAAGATATGGGAATCAAGTATTTAGGACCGGTGGACGGGCATGACCTGAAGGCGCTGCGCCGTGCGTTTACCGAGGCAAAAAGGGTAAAAGGACCGGTGCTTGTCCATGTACTGACGAAAAAGGGGAAAGGGTATCTCCCGGCAGAAGAAAACCCTTCCCGTTTCCATGGAACAGGTCCGTTTGATATCCAGACAGGAGGGCCGATTTCCAAAAGTGGAAAGGATTCCTGCACAGATGTGTTTTCCAAGGTTATGCTGGATCTGGCAAAAAAAGATGACAGACTGGTAGCAATCACGGCGGCAATGGAAGACGGTACCGGCCTGGCAGCATTTCACAGATACTATCCGGACCGCTTTTTTGATGTGGGGATCGCAGAGGGACATGGCGTGACCTTTGCGGCAGGACTTGCTGCGGCAGGACTGCATCCGGTATTTGCTGTATATTCTTCGTTTTTACAGAGAGGATTTGACCAGATGATCCATGATGTCTGTCTGCAGAAGCTTCCGGTCGTATTTGCTGTGGACAGGGCAGGACTTGTGGGAAGCGACGGGGAGACCCATCAGGGGATCTTTGATCTTTCTTATCTGTCAATGATTCCGAATATGACCGTCCTTTCTCCGAAAAATAAATGGGAACTGGCGGACATGGTGCGGTTTGCGGTGAGACTTGGAGCACCGGCAGCAGTGCGCTATCCAAGAGGCAGCGCATTTGACGGATTCCGTGAATACAGAGCACCGATCGAGTATGGAAAGAGTGAGCCGGTCTATGAAGAAGAGGATATTGCGATCATCAGTGTCGGACATATGTTTGAGCAGGCAGTTCAGGTTCGGAAGCGTTTGAAAGAGATTGGATATAACTGTACCCTGATCAATGCCCGGTTTGTAAAACCGGTGGATGAGGAGATGCTCCGGAAACTGACGGTGGAACACCGGCTGATCGTGACACTGGAAGAGAATATCCGCAGAGGCGGATTCGGAGAATTTGTGACTGCTTATCTGGCAGGTCTTGAGACAGACGCAGAGGTTCTGAATCTGGCACTGCCGGATGACTATATCGAACACGGAAGTGTAGACCTACTTCGCAGTGAGGTGATGCTGGATATTGAATCCTGCGTGGCCAGGATTATCACTGCATATATAGCAGAAGAGAGCAGGAGGGATTGATAGAGAATGAAAGAACGGTTGGATGTATTACTTGTAAAGAGAAATCTGGCATCCTCCAGAGAAAAGGCAAAAGCGATCATCATGTCCGGCAATGTATTCGTGGACGGGCAGAGAGAGGATAAAGCGGGAACTTCCTTTTCGGAAGAGGTTCAGATCGAAGTCCGTGGACATGCACTTCCGTATGTCAGCCGCGGAGGACTTAAGCTGGAAAAGGCGATGAAGAATTTTGATGTATCCATGGAAGGAAAGGTATGTACCGATGTGGGATCTTCGACAGGAGGATTTACAGACTGCATGCTGCAAAATGGAGCAGTCAAGGTGTTTGCCATCGATGTGGGACATGGTCAGCTGGACTGGAAATTACGTCAGGATGAAAGAGTGGTCTGCATGGAAAAGACCAACATCCGTTATGTACAGCCGGAAGATCTGGGAGAACCGATTGATTTTTCATCGATTGATGTTTCTTTTATTTCGCTGACGAAGGTACTTCTCCCAATCCGCAATTACCTGAAAGAGAACGGAGAGATCGTTGCATTGATCAAGCCACAGTTTGAAGCCGGACGTGAGAAGGTTGGGAAAAAAGGTGTGGTAAGGGAAAAGAGTACCCATATCGAGGTCATCGAAAAAGTAACCAATTATGCAGTATCGATCGGTTTTGAAGTAGCAGCACTTGAATTTTCACCGATCAAAGGACCGGAAGGGAATATCGAGTATCTGGTACATCTGAAAAAAAGGCCGGAGGAAGAGGCAAGGATTGTGGAGAGCGTAGACATTCGGGGGACTGTCGATGCTGCTTTTGACACACTTGCGAAAAAGGATCCGGCTGAGGAGAAGAAATAAAAAGACATGGAAAAGTTTTACATTATCACGAATGATATGAAGGATGCAAATCGGAAGATCACCGTGAAAATAAAAAAATGCATTGAATCCTACGGGAAGAAATGTTATCTGGAAGAGCAGCCGGAAGAAGGAAATTTTTCAAAGATCAAGATTCCAAAGGATATTGATTGTGTGTTGACGGTAGGCGGAGACGGAACCTTTATCCAGGCATCCAGACGTCTGTTCGGGCGGGAGCTTCCGATGCTTGGAATCAATATGGGCACCCTTGGCTATCTGACCGAGGTAGAGGTGCAGAATGTAGAAGAGGCTGTAAAACAGCTCGTAGAGGGCAATTATACGATTGAAGAGAGGATGATGCTGTATGGATCCGCTGCATACCGCAATGTAAGGGATGTGGCACTCAATGATATTGTCATGACGAGATCCGGCAGCATGAAGATTGTTCATTTTAATCTCTATGTTAACGGAGAGTTTCTGAACTCCTATGATGCGGACGGATTGATCGTGTCCACACCAACGGGTTCTACTGCGTACAATCTGTCTGCAGGAGGACCGATCGTGGAGCCGACAGCGTCATTGATCGTTGTGACACCGATCTGCTCGCATGCACTCAATTCCCGCAGTATTGTTTTCGCGGACAAAGATGAGATCGTGATCGAGATTGGTGCAAAACGGGAAAATCAGATCGAGGAAGCAGTGATTGCATATGATGGTGCGGATGAAGTCCCGCTTCATACCGGTGACCGGATCCGGATCAAAAAGGCGTGGGAGACAGCGAAAATCGTAAAACTCAGCAAAGTGAGCTTTCTGGAAACATTACGTGAAAAGATGAAAGGAAACTAGAAGATGAAAGTAAACCGACATGCCAAAATTGTAGAATTGATCAACAAATATCAGATTGAGACACAGGATGAGCTTGCCGAGTATCTGAATGAAGCGGGATTTAAAGTGACGCAGGCAACGGTATCCAGAGACATCCGCGACTTAAAGCTCACCAAGGTTCCGGCAGAAAACGGCAGGCAGAAATATGCGGTACTCCAGAGTGCACAGAACGGAATGACTGAAAAATATGTGCGCATTTTGCGGGATGGATTCAGCTCTATGGATATGGCTCAGAACATTCTGGTACTGAAAACGGTATCCGGTATGGCGATGGCGGTGGCTGCGGCACTGGATGCGATGAACTGGAATGAGATTGTTGGCTGTATTGCCGGGGATGATACGATCATGTGCGCTGTGCGGACCGTGGATGATACGATTCTACTGATGGAAAAGATCAAGAAACTACTGGAACAATAGACAGGAGAAAGAATGTTACAAAATTTGCATGTAAAAAATCTGGCGCTGATCGATGAGGCGGAAGAGGATTTCTCTGGTGGACTCAATATCCTGACCGGGGAAACCGGTGCCGGAAAATCAATTATCCTGGGGAGTGTCAGTCTTGCCCTGGGCGGAAGATATTCAGCAGATATGCTTCGTAAGGGAGCCGATAAGGGACTTGTAGAACTGACCTTTTATGTGGAAAATCCGGAAACGGTACGGAAGCTGGAAGAGATGGATCTTTCGCCGGACGGAGGGCAGATCATTATCACCAGACGGTTTAACGGAAACCGAAGTGTGAGCCGGATCAATGGAGAGACTGTGACACTGGGGCGGCTAAAGGAAGCAGCCCAGGTTCTGATCGATATTCACGGACAGCATGAGCATCAGTCACTGTTATATAAAAAAAATCATCTGGCAATTCTGGATGCATTTGCAAAAGAAGCCGGAGAATGGAAGAAAAAAGTGGCGGATTCATACAGGGAATACCGCCGGCTGGAAAAAGAACTTAAGGAAGCCGATAAAGACGAGGCTGAGAGAGCCAAAGAGATTTCTTTTCTTGAATTTGAGATTGATGAGATTGAAAATGCAGGAATCACTGCGGCAGAATGCCAGTCGGTAGAAGAAGATTACCGGCGGATGATGCAGGGGAAAAGAATCGCAGAGAATCTGGAAGAGGCGTATCTGTATACAGCAGGAGAAGGCGGTATAAGTGCGGCAGAAGCGATCGGACGGGCAGTACGTGCGGCAGCTGTGGCGGCAGAACATGATGACAAATCGAGAGAACTGTATGAACAGCTGGTCGAAGTGGAGAATCTGATCGGGGATTCCGGGCGCGAGCTTCGCTGTTATCTGGACAGTCTTTCCTTTGAACCGGAACAGTTCTATGAGACGGAGAGCCGGCTGAATCAGATCAATCATCTGAAGGTCAAATACGGAGATTCGGCAGAGGCAATCCTGCAGCATAAGGCGGATGACGAGGAGCGCCTCCTGATTTTAAAAAATTATGATGAATATTTAAATGAATTAAAGGGAAAACTGAAAAAATCAGAGGAACGTCTGCAAAAAGAATGCGAGGGTCTGTCGAAGATCCGTAAAAAAGAGGCAAAGCTTTTGCAGGCAAAGATCGCAGAAGGACTTCAGGATCTGAATTTCCTGGATGTCTGCTTTGAAATTCGGTTTTCAAAAACCTCCGGGTACACAGTAGAAGGAACGGATGAGGTGGAATTTATGATCTCCATGAATCCGGGTGAACCGACAAGACCGCTTGCAACTGTGGCATCCGGCGGTGAACTTTCCCGCATCATGCTTGCAATCAAGGCAGTCATGGCGGATAAAGATGAGATCGAGACACTGATCTTTGATGAAATCGATGTGGGGATCAGCGGTCGTACCGCACAGAAGGTTTCCGAGAAGATGTGCCTGATCGGCAGGAAACATCAGGTGATCTGCATTACGCATCTGGCACAGATTGCTGCAATGGCAGATACTCATTACCTGATTGAAAAACGGGTGGAAGATCAGATGACAAAGACCAAGATCCGGCAGCTTGACGGGGAAGAATCTGTGCAGGAGCTGGGAAGGATCCTTGGAGGCGCAAAGATTACGGATGCGGTGCTGGAAAACGCACGGGAGATGAAAATTCTGGCATCCGGTTTGAAAAAATAAGATTGAGCACATACTAGAGGCAGGAGAAAAAATCCTGCCTTATTTTTTGCGGAATTTTAGGAAGGAAAAAGGGGTGTGTAATGTCGGTTAGAAGTTATCGGAAAATGTTAAGTGTGTTATTAGCGGTAATTGTGGTTATAGGAGGCGGCTATTGCTACAGGGAATGGCGGGCTGAGAAAGCGGAGAGGGAGGCTTCGGTCAGTGAACTTTCGGGAAACCTTCTGATTCCGGGAGGGATGCCGGTTGGGATCTATATGGAGACGGATGGCGTGATGGTGCTGGGGACGCAGGAAATTAAGGGAAAAGATGGGATCGGTGTGAATCCGGCGAAGCATCTGGTGAAGGAGGGAGATTATATTGTCGGAGTTGATTCTGACAGTATTTATAATAAATCTGAGCTTATCGAACGGGTTAAAAAATTATCGAATAAGTCCGTCATCTTACACATTCGTCGAAAAAAAGTGTATATTGATGTACAACTTCATCCGACAAAAGATGAAGGCGGGGCATATAAACTTGGAATCTGGGTGCGTGATAACGCGCAGGGACTCGGCACAATCACTTTTCTGAATGCGGATAGTGAATACGGTGCGTTGGGACATGGAATACATGATGTAGATACCGGCAAACTGATCGAAATGTCAACGGGAAGATTATATGATACCAGCATTCAGAATATTAAAAAAGGTGAGAACGGAAATCCTGGAGGGATGGAAGGGATCATTGTCTACAATCATTACAATATTTTAGGTTCGATTACTACAAACACAGAGACAGGGATTTATGGGAAATTAGACAGGATTGAGAGAATATTTGACAGCAAAGAAGCTTATCCGGCTGTGGCAAAGGAAGAAATTCAGGTCGGAAAGGCGTATATCCGCTGTGCGGTAAGCGGAAAGACAGAAGATTATACAGTCAGAATCACAAAAGTTGACCTGGATGCCAGGGAGGTGAACAAGGGGATTGAAATTCAGGTTACTGACAAACGGTTACTTAAACTGACCGGTGGGATTGTGCAGGGAATGAGTGGAAGCCCCATCATGCAGAATGGAAAGATTATAGGTGCAGTGACACATGTTTTCGTACAGGATGCGACAAAAGGATACGGAATATTTATCGAAAACATGCTGGAAAATCTGAAAAAAGATTGAAATATGCGAACCTTGTCAGATTTCTGCGACACCATTTGCTTGTATTCGCAGAATACAGAAGGTTATAATAGGTTACATTCCAGTGCAAATTGTCACTTTAAGGAGGGGAAAGGCTTTATGGAAAAACTGAATGTAGCGATTGCTGACGATAACGAAAGAATGTTGAATTTACTAGGAGAAATTGTAGAAAGTGATAAAGATCTCAAACTGGTGGGAAAAGCCAGGAACGGAGAAGATATTTATCACATTATAAGAGATAAACAGCCTGACGTTGTACTTCTTGACCTGATTATGCCGAAAATGGATGGAATCAGTGTGATGGAAATGATAGGCGCAGATAAAACAGTAAAGAAACAGCCGAATTTTATTATTGTAACTGCGATTGGACAGGAGAGGATCACGGAAGATGCCTTCGAAAAAGGAGCAGCCTACTACATCCTGAAACCATTTCGCAATGAAACAATCCTTCAGCGGATCAAAAGCTCCGGACATGCGGAAAAGAGTGTAGCGCCTTACACAGATTATACCGTATATGCGGAACCTTCTGAGGAGGACCTGGAAACACAGGTGACAGAACTGCTCCATGAAATCGGAATCCCGGCACATATAAAAGGGTATCATTATTTGAGGGATTCCATTCTGATGGCGGTTGACGATATGGAAGTTTTAAATGCGATCACAAAGATCCTGTATCCGACAGTCGCGAAAAAGAACCAGACCACATCGAGCCGTGTTGAACGGGCGATCCGCCATGCGATCGAGGTTGCATGGAGCAGGGGAAAGCTGGATACCTTAGAAGCTCTTTTCGGTTACACAGTAAGTAACGGGAAAGGAAAACCGACCAATTCTGAATTTATTGCTCTGGTCGCAGACACGATCAGACTGAAATCAAAGCGCAGATAATTCTTTTCAAACGGATGAAATTGCGGTATAATTATAAGTAAGCCGCGAGAGTAAGGAGGGTGTTAAATGAAAAAAGTATTATTTGTGTCATCTGAATCAGTTCCGTTTATCAAAACAGGAGGATTAGCCGATGTAGTGGGATCACTACCAAAATATTTTGATAAGAACAAATACGATGTACGTGTTATGCTTCCAAAGTATATGTGCATGAAAGACGAATGGAAAGATAAACTTTCTTACAGACTTCATTTCTATATGGATCTGAACTGGAGACAGCAGTATGTAGGGCTTCTTGAACTTCAATACGAAGGAATCACTTTTTATTTCATAGACAATGAATATTATTTTAATGGTTCGAAGCCATATGGTGATATTGCATACGATATTGAGAAGTTTGCATTCTTTTCAAAAGCAGCCTTAAGTGCACTGCCACTTCTGGATTTCAGACCGGATATCATTCACTGTCATGACTGGCAGACCGGGCTTGTTCCGATTTATCTGGATAATTTCCGCTATAACAATGAGTTTTTCCGTGGAATCAAGACTGTGATCACCATACATAACCTCAAATTCCAGGGTATCTGGGATAAGAAGACGGTTATGGATATCACCGGGCTTCCGGCATACTATTTCTCACCGGATAAGCTGGAAGCATATGACAATGCCAACTATCTGAAAGGCGGAATTGTCTACGCTGACCGTGTGACAACGGTAAGCAGCAGTTACGCGGAAGAGATCAAGACACCGTTTTACGGGGAGAAGCTGGAAGGACTGATGCAGGCAAGAGCAAACTGCCTGTCAGGAATTGTCAATGGTATTGATTATGGTGATTTTAATCCGGCAACAGATACCAACATTGCAAGAACTTACTCTGTCGAAAACTTCCGCAAGGAGAAAGTGAAAAATAAAATGGCGCTGCAGGAAGAACTCGGACTGGAGAGAGATCCGCACCGTATGATGATCGGTATCGTATCCAGACTGACTGACCAGAAGGGCTTTGACCTGATCGACTGTGTGATGGATGAACTTTGCCAGGATGCGGTTCAGATCGTCGTACTCGGTACCGGAGATGAGAGATACGAGAACATGTTCCGTCATTTCGCATGGAAGTATCCGGATAAGGTATCTGCACAGATCTATTATTCAGAGCCGATGTCTCACAAGATCTATGCATCCTGTGATGCATTCCTGATGCCGTCATTATTTGAACCATGTGGACTGAGCCAGCTGATGAGTCTGAGATATGGTACGGTGCCGATCGTAAGAGAGACAGGCGGACTCAAAGATACTGTAGAAGCTTACAACGAATACGAGAAGACCGGAACCGGATTCAGCTTCACCAATTACAATGCGCATGAGATGCTTGCAACTGTAAGATATGCAGAACAGATTTACTATGACAAGAAGCGTGACTGGAACAAGATTGTAGAGCGTGGTATGGAAAAAGACTTCTCATGGAAGAATTCAGCCAAGCTTTACGAAGAACTTTACGAAAATATGTAAAATGCATTCTGGTAATTTACCGGAAAATATGGTATCATGAAATGAAAAAATTTACAGAGGAGAAACATTCGTTATGAGGATTATAGACAAAATTAAAGCAGACGGAGTACATATTTCCTTTGAAGTGTTTCCACCGAAGACGGATGCGGGCTTTGAATCCGTGTTAAAAGCAACGGATGGGATCGCAGAACTTACCCCGTCATTTATTAGTGTTACCTATGGAGCCGGTGGTGGAACCAGTAAGAATACGGTTAAGATTGCAAGTCATATCAAGAATGACCTGAAGATTCCGGCACTTGCACATCTGACTTGTGTATCCTCAACCAAGGAAGAGGTACATAAGGTTATCGGACAGCTTCAGAAAGAAGGGATTGAGAATATCCTTGCACTCAGAGGAGATATCCCGCAGGATGGACAGTTTCCGCTTCCGGGACAGTATTCTCATGCCTGTGAACTGATCGAAGACATCAAAAAAATGGGAGACTTCTGCATCGGAGCTGCATGCTATCCGGAAGGACATGTAGAGATGGAACACAAGAAAGATGATATCCGTTATCTCAAAGAAAAGGTAGATTGTGGAGTGGATTTTATTACCACACAGATGTTTTTCAATAATGATATTTTCTATAATTTCCTGTATCGTATCCGTGAACAGGGAATCATGATACCGGTGCTTCCGGGAATCATGCCGATCACAACGAAAAAGCAGCTCGCAAGAAGCTGTGCCCTTTCAGGAACTGCTGTTCCGCAGAGATTTCGTGCGATCGTAGATTATTTTGGAGATGATCCGGCAGCGATGAAGCAGGCGGGAATTGCATATGCGACCGACCAGATCATTGACCTGATCGCAAATGGAGTCCGCAATATCCACGTATATTCGATGAATAAACCGGAAGTAGCTGCTGCAATCATGCAGAACCTTTCAGAAATCGTAAAATAAAGGAACATAAGAAAGATGACAGATGCCAGAACGAAAGAAGCAATTCGTTATCTGGGATATGGAAGACATGCGGTAGATGAACAGACGCTTGCGCTGATCGATGTTTCCTTCGGGGAGCTCGATCAGACTACGCAGGCAAAATCCGTCTATCGCATTTTTGACTGTAAAGTTACAGGAGAAGACCAGGTGACGATCGGAAAAATGAATATTAAAAGCAGAAGTCTCGGAAAGAATCTCAGAGGCTGCAAAGAGGCAGTTGTATTTGGCGCAACACTCGGTACCAGTGTCGATATACTGATGAAACGTTATTCACTGACAGATATGGCGAAATCTGTTGTATTGCAGGCATGCGCAGCTGCATATCTGGAGGAGTACTGTGACGATCTGCAGCTTTCGATCGGAGAAGAGTTAAAAGCACAGAATAAATGGCTCAGACCGAGATTTAGTCCGGGATACGGTGATTTTGATATCCATCATCAGGACGATATCTTACGGATGCTGGATACGGCAAAGAAGATCGGACTTACCATGACAGACAGCTATATGCTCACACCGACAAAATCGGTGACTGCAATCATTGGGATCAGTGATACGCAGGAAAAATGCCACATCAAAGGCTGCGAAGTGTGTGAGAAGAAGGACTGCATTTACAGAAGAAATTAAGGAGCGTAGGGCATGAATATCAGAGAACGTTTGGGAAAAGAACTTTTATTTTTAGATGGAGGAATGGGAACTCTTCTGCAGGCAGAAGGACTTGCACCGGGAGAACTTCCGGAGACCTGGAACATCGAACATCCGGAAAAGGTGGAAGCGATTCACCGCAGATATTACGAAGCAGGAAGTGATGTGGTTCTTGCAAATACCTTTGGCGCTAATGTCTGCAAATTTCATGATGACAGATATACGGTTGAAGAAGTGATCCGCGCAGGGATTGCAAATGCAAAAAGAGCAGGAGAGCAGATTGGAAAAGAGACTTATGTGGCACTGGATATGGGACCGACCGGAAAGCTATTAAAACCAATGGGAGATCTGGATTTTGATGATGCTTATGAAGCATTTGCAGAAGCCGTCCGCTATGGAGAAAAGTACGGTGCAGACCTGATCCATATCGAGACCATGAGTGACACCTATGAAGTAAAGGCAGCCATTCTTGCAGCAAAAGAAAATTCTTCTCTTCCGGTATTTGTAACCATGATCTTTGATGAAAGAGGAAAGCTTCTGACAGGCGGGGATGTCCCTTCTGTTGTGGCAATGCTGGAAGGACTCCGCGTAGATGCACTGGGGCTGAACTGTGGACTTGGGCCGAAACAGATGCTTCCAATCCTGAACGATTTAAGAAGATATACCTCCCTTCCGATCATTGTGAAGCCAAATGCCGGACTTCCGAAGCAGAAGAACGGGGAAACGTATTACGATGTAGAGCCGGATGAGTTTGCCCGGATCATGCAGGAGGTTGTAAAAGGAGGAGCCTGTGTGATCGGCGGATGCTGCGGAACGACACCGGAGCATATTAAAAAGCTGGTAGAAGAATGCAAAGATCTTCCGCTGCGCGAGATCGAGAAAAAGCATGATACGATCGTATCTTCTTACGGACAGGCTGTGATCCTGGATGATATGCCGCGTATCATTGGAGAAAGAATCAATCCGACCGGAAAGAAAAAATTCAAAGAAGCACTGAAAAATGAAGATATGGACTACATTCTGAAAGAAGCAATCACGCAGCAGGATAAGGGCGCGCACATTCTGGATGTCAATGTAGGACTTCCGGATATTGATGAAGTTGCCATGATGGAAAAAGTTGTAAAAGAACTGCAGAGCGTGACCAGTCTTCCACTTCAGATTGACACAGTAGATGGAAAGGCTATGGAACGTGCAATGCGTATCTACAATGGAAAGCCGATGATCAACTCTGTAAACGGAAAGCAGGTTTCTATGGACGAAGTCTTTCCTCTGATCCGGAAATATGGCGGTGTGGTTGTCGGACTGACCATTGATGAAGAGGGGATTCCGAAGGATGCAGAAGGTCGTGTGCGTGTTGCAGGTAAGATCATCAACGAAGCAGCCAAATACGGAATCGACAAGAAAGATATCGTGATCGATGTGCTGACCATGACTATCAGTTCGGAAAAAGACGGGGCAAAGGTTACCCTGGAAGCATTGAAGAGAGTACGGGAAGAATTCGGGGTCAGAACCGTTCTTGGAGTATCGAATATTTCTTTTGGACTTCCAAGGCGCCCGATCGTCAACAGCTATTTCTATGCGATGGCAATGCAGAACGGACTGACGGCAGGAATCATCAATCCATCTTCAGAAGATATGATGAAAGCTTATCGTTCTTATAATGCACTGATGGGCTTTGATGAAAATTGTACGAATTATATCAGTACTTATGCGGGAACCACAGAGACGGTGACAGTCCAGGCATCGCAGGCAGCTGCAGCAGCCGGAAATGCACCAAAAGCTGCAGGCGTTGAGATGACACTCAAATATGCGATCGAGAGAGGGCTGAAAGAAGAGGCGCATCATATCACCCGTGACCTGATCGGTACGAGGGAACCGCTGGATATCATCCAGGAGGAACTGATCCCGGCACTCAATGTAGTCGGTGAAGGTTTTGAAAAGGGAACCGTCTTCCTTCCGCAGCTTCTGATGAGTGCGGATGCTGCGAAGATTGCCTTTGCGGTTATCAAGGATGTGCTTGCTTCATCCGGACAGGAAGAAGAAAAGAAGGAGAAGATCATCCTTGCTACCGTAAAAGGTGATATCCATGATATCGGAAAGAATATAGTGAAAGTTCTTCTTGAAAATTATGGTTTTGATGTGATCGATCTCGGAAAGGATGTACCGCCGGAGACAATCGTAGAAAAAGCAGTTGAGGAGAATGTCACTTTGGTAGGCTTAAGTGCGCTGATGACCACAACTGTAGTCAGCATGGAAGAGACGATCAAACTCTTAAGAGAGAAAAAACCGGACTGCAAAGTCATGGTAGGCGGGGCTGTTCTGAACCAGGATTACGCGGATATGATCGGGGCAGATTTCTATGGAAAAGATGCCATGCAGTCCGTACACTATGCGCAGAAATTTTTTGGCATGGTGGAGTAGGAACTGCAAGGCAGATACAAAAGGTCGAAATTGTATGTGAAAATGCTAAAAAAGTTTGGAAAATTTTTTTGTATATGCTATAATATGCATAAATCAAGGAGAAAAGAAAATGATAGCATGGGAGGCATGACAAGATGGCATTTTTTTCAACACTGATCTCTACGGTATTGAAGATGCTCTTTATCGGAGTGTTTGCAGTCGGAGGGGTTTTTGCAGGCAAGAAGCTTCGCAAAAGAAAAGACGCAAAGAATTCAGAGACTAAGTAGAATGAAAAAAGAAGGAATCGCAGAAAATGCGGTTCCTTTTTAAATTCCATTATATTGACAAGCCATCAAAATCTCTTTATAATTAGAATTTAGCTGATAGAAGCGAGGAGGATAAAGATGAAAGCTTACGGAGTTAACGAACTTAGACGCATGTTTCTTGACTTTTTTGAGAGCAAAGGTCATTTAAAAATGAAAAGCTTTTCGCTGGTGCCGCACAATGATAACAGCCTTCTGCTGATCAATTCAGGAATGGCACCGCTGAAACCATATTTTACAGGACAGGAGATCCCACCGAGACGCCGTGTGACAACCTGTCAGAAATGTATCCGTACAGGAGATATCGAGAACGTAGGAAAGACTGCACGTCACGGTACTTTCTTTGAAATGCTTGGTAACTTCTCATTCGGTGATTACTTTAAGACAGAAGCAATCCACTGGTCATGGGAATTCCTGACAGAAGTGGTTGGACTGGATCCGAATCGTCTGTACCCGTCCGTATATGAAGACGATGATGAGGCATGGAAGATCTGGAACGAAGAGATTGGTATTGCACCGGAGAGAATTTTCCGTTTCGGAAAAGAAGACAACTTCTGGGAGCATGGATCAGGTCCGTGCGGTCCGTGTTCAGAGATTTACTATGACCGTGGAGAAAAATACGGATGCGGTAAACCGGGATGTACAGTAGGCTGCGAATGTGACCGTTATATGGAGATCTGGAACAACGTATTTTCACAGTTCGACAATGATGGACATGGAAACTACAGCGAACTGAAGCAGAAGAATATTGATACCGGTATGGGACTTGAGAGACTTGCATGTATCGTACAGGATGTAGACTCTATGTTCGATATTGATACTTTAAAAGCACTGCGTGACCAGGTATGTGAGATCGCAGGAGTATCTTATGGAGATAATGAAAGCACAGACGTATCTCTGCGTGTAATCACAGACCATGTGCGTTCTGTATCTTTCATGATCTCTGATGGTATTATGCCGTCTAATGAAGGAAGAGGATATGTTCTTCGCCGTCTTCTCCGCCGTGCATGCCGTCACGGAAGACTTCTGAACATTGCACCGGGATTCCTTACAGATCTTGCTGCAACTGTGATCGAAGGCTCTAAAGACGGATATCCGGAGCTGGAAGAAAAGAAAGACTTTATCATGAATGTCATCCGCAAGGAAGAAGAGCAGTTTGAGAAGACCATCGACCAGGGGCTTGTCATTCTGAATGAGATGAAAGAAAAGATGGCAGAAGAAGGAACAAAGACTCTTTCCGGAGAAGATGCGTTCAAATTATATGATACCTATGGATTCCCGATCGATCTTACCAAAGAGATCCTGGAAGAAGAAGGTATAGATATTGATGAAGAGGGATTTAAAGCTGCAATGGAAGTTCAGCGCCAGACTGCAAGAAAAGCACGTAAGGCAACGAACTACATGGGAGCAGATGCAACCGTATACGAATCCATTGATCCGTCTGTAACTTCTAAGTTTGTCGGATACGAGCATCTGGAATATGAATCGAAGATTACGGTACTTACCACAGAAGATGAGATCGTAGACGCTCTTTCTGACGGTGAGAGAGGAACCATCTTTGTAGATGAGACTCCGTTCTACGCAACAAGCGGTGGACAGGAAGCCGACCACGGTGTGATCAAATGCGGTGACGGTGAATTTGTTGTGGAAGATGTGAAGAAGATGCTTGGTGGCAAGATCGGTCATATCGGTTATATGGCAAAGGGTATGATGAAGGTTGGAGATCAGGTTACTCTGACCGTTGATTCGCAGAGACGTGTGCTTTGTGCAAGAAACCACAGTGCGACCCATTTGCTTCAGAAAGCACTCCGTACCGTACTTGGTACACATGTAGAACAGTCCGGATCTTATGTAGACGACAAGAGACTTCGTTTCGATTTCTCTCATTTCTCGGCAATGACACCGGAAGAACTGCAGAAAGTAGAAGATATGGTAAATGAAAGCATTTCTAGATCTCTGCCGGTTGTCATTAAGAACATGCCGATCGAAGAAGCAAGAAAGACCGGAGCACAGGCTCTGTTCGGTGAGAAATACGGCGACTTCGTCCGTGTTGTAAATATGGGAGATTACTCTATTGAGTTCTGCGGTGGTACACATGTTGCCAATACAAGCGAGATCGGAGCATTCAAGATCCTGTCTGAAAGTGGTGTGGCAGCAGGGGTACGCCGTATCGAAGCACTTACATCCAAAGGACTGATGGATTATTATGGAGAACTGGAACAGTTGCTTCATGAAGCAGCCAAGCTCCTGAAAGCAACTCCGGATACTGTGTCTGAGAAGATCGCACACCTTCAGGCTGAGAACAAAGAACTTCACAGTGAAGTAGAAAGCCTGAAGAGCAAGCTCGCAAAAGATGCCATGGGTGATGTGATGGATCAGGTAGAAGAAGTAGCCGGCGTAAAAGTGATTGCTGTCAGCGTAGAAGATATGGACATGAACGGACTGCGTGACCTTGGAGACCAGCTCAAGGAGAAGATCGGAGAAGGCGTGGTCGTGATCGCATCCAGCGCGAACGGCAAGGTAAGCCTGATGGCTACAGCAACAGATGAAGCAATGAAGAAGGGTGCTCACGCAGGCAACCTGATCAAGGCAATCGCTTCCTGTGTAGGTGGTGGCGGCGGTGGACGTCCGAACATGGCACAGGCTGGCGGAAAGAACCCGGCTGGAATCCCGGATGCCCTTGCAAAAGTCAAAGAGGTACTGGCAGAACAGATAAAATAATGCCGGAAAATGACAGATTTATGCATATTTTTCCTATTTTTCAAAAAATTCTTGACTGAGATGAAAAATATGATATAATCTAATGTAGTGCAATAAATATACCCGAACAGTCGTATGATGCACAATACCAGGCTGGAGGGGAGGTTAGGTGTGAGACTATGTCAAATGTAATCGTTAAAGAAAA
>OFOK01000164.1_pt1 | contig 68312 bp, 76 predicted proteins | sample 1542001 | NCBI WGS metagenome assembly OFOK01 (sample SAMN04209242, study PRJEB22552) | human gut metagenome | biome: gut; material: feces | host: Homo sapiens | place: USA: Oklahoma
GGCTGTTCGCCCGGCTCGTCGACGACAAGAGCGCGTCCGCCACGGCCAGGGCCGAATACGAGATCTTCAAGGACATCCCGCCGGCCGCGCGCGTCGACCGCACGTGGGACAACGGCACGGAGGCGAGCCTGCACATGCTGGTGGACGAGGCGCTGGGCATGCTCACGTACTTCGCCGACCCGTACAGTTCCTGGCAGCGTGGCAGCAACGAGAACAGGAACGGCAGGATCCGCCGCTATCTGCCCAAAGGAACCGGGTTCGAGGACTTGGCCCAGGAGGACCTCGACGCGATCGTCGGGGAGATCAACGACACCCCCATGAAGCTCCTCGGCTACAAAACGCCCAACGAGGTATGGGACGAGGAGATCGCCAAGCTACAATCGAAGGCAGCCAGCCCGAACACAAGCGTTGCGCTTACAAATTGAATCCGGGGGGCCTCATGAGCCGAGGGTGTAAGGGATAAGGTGTAAAGGGTAAGGGTTTAAAGGCGTAAGGGTGTAAGGGGACACTCACTCCTGCCGGTACAGCCGCGAATACAATCCGCCGGCCTGCAGCAGTTCGTCATGCGTACCGGATTCGACGATCTGCCCATGATCCATGACATGGATGCGGTCGAAATCCCGAATCGATGCGAGTCTGTGCGCCACGACGATGCACGCATTGTCGGAGTCGAGCAACGCCGTCATGACATGTCGCTCGGTATCGTTGTCCAGAGCACTGGTGGGTTCGTCCATAAGTAGGAAGTCCGGTCTTCCGACGACCGGATCCATCATCCCCTCGTTGATGCCGGCAACCTCGCACGCCCTGACGATGTCGTCATCCGTCAGCCACGGACGGTGCAGCGTGATATTGTCGCGCAAGGTTTCGTTGAACACCGTGGATTCCTGATGCACATACGCCAGCCTGTCGGCCTTCCATCGGCTGTCCGCGTCGTAAATCCGGCATCCGCCGTCGTTGATGGTCACCGTGCCACAGACGGGTTCGATGAGTCCGGCGAGCAGTTTCAGCAGCGTGCTTTTGCCCGAGCCAGTGGGGCCGACGATGGCGATCTTGTCGCCTTCACCGGCGGGAATCATCTCGCAAATCTTGCGCATATAGGTGGCGAACGCCATGATCTGGCTGATGACGCCGACGATGCCGGAGAAGGTTTCGATGAAGGCGCGTTGCACGTCAGCCTGCGCGACGGTCGCACGCTCGACCAGCGTCCTGTTGCGCAGGGAATAAATGACGGATACGACGAGCACCGCCGCGCACACCGTCAGGGTCAGCATCGTCAATGGCGCTGAATAGGCGATCATCATGATCAGGTAGACCACGAGGAACACCATCGACACGACCGTCGACGGCAGACTGCCGGTCACGATCTGTTCGACGACCATGACCAGGTTCGCGCGGTAGATCAGGTCACCACTGGAACGGTTCACGAAGAACGGGAACTCCCGATCGAGCACGCCGGTCATGTATCGGCGGGACAGGTATCGTCCGAATCGCACCTGCACGCGGGTGAGCATCATGGTGTTCAACGCGCCGACCGCCATCGCCGTGAACGCCGGGCGCGCTGCCTTCCACGCGGCCACGGGAGGCGTCGCAGGCGTGGCGGCGGGAGGACGTCGCGTTTCCCGATTCCCGGACGGGTTCCCATCTCCGAGCGTCCGCCGGAGGCCGGAGACCGCAGCGGTTTCGGCCATTGGGAGGCCGACGGCGTGATCGGCGCCGGATGCAACCTGCACACCGAGGTCGAGAGGAAGACCAGGTTCCTCATGGCCGGGATCGTGCCCGGCAAGACCGCCGGGGAAAGCGTCGGGGCGCAGCTGGCGATGTTCTCGCCGCTGCCGGCCGGCGCGCGCGGCGGCGTCACGCACGACAACGGCACCGGGTTCGCCCGCCACACGCGCCTGCGCGACGGGCTGGGCATGGACACGTGCTTCGCCGACCCGTACTCCAGCCGGCGGCGGGGAAGCAACGAGAACCGGAACGGCATGATCCGCCGGTATCTGCCCAAACGCAGCGAGATCCGGATGGACATGGCCGGGGAACTGCGGGAGATTGTCGACGAGGCCGACAACCGTCCCATGCGCGTGCTGGACTACCGGACGCCCGCCGAGGCATTCGCCGACGAACTGCTAGAATTGCAGGACCAACAGGGGGTGTTGCACCTCTAAATAGACATCGGGCACACGGTTTGCGCGGCGGTGAGCAGTGAGTGGTGAGTACTGAGCGACGTACGGCAACTCACGTGCGCTCACACAGTGGTGAGCAATCCGCCAAACAACACCACGAGCAGAGCGATGGTTTCAATCACGAAGTACAGAATGAAACTTGCCCAGCTTTTGGTCAGTACGTTCAGTGGTGAGGTCTTCCGGATAATCACCAGCAGACCCACGAACATCAGGGCATATACGGCGATGCCGATCGCCGCACCCATAATGCCCAGATTCGCGGCATTCGCCAGGCCGGCCTGCTTACCGTAGACCACGTACGTGGAATACCAGAAGTTGAGATTGAGCATGCTGAGTCCCGCGATGAACTGCTCACAGGCCAGCCCGAGCACGAACACGATCAGCCATGGCCAGGACGGCGAGACGACCACCGCCATCGCCAATCCGACGTACGTGATCACCACGGCCACCCAACCGACCAGTGCGATACCTTGCGGAGACACTCCCCCGAGCACGGCCACAATGGAGTCAGTATTATTCACCGCCAGCGAGCGACCGAACCAGTACGGCGCGATGATGGCGCACAGTACGGCAAGAATAATCAACGCCCAACGCAACGGATGGGAGCGACGGCGCTCGATATCAGCCAAAGACAAATCGGTCTCGGGTATGGAAGCCTCGGGGTGCCTGGAAACCTCGACGGTCTCTACTTTGCCGCCTACGATTTCCGTCGCCTCGTTAGGTTCTTGCTCGTTGGATTCCTGCTCCATGCACCGCCTCGCCGATTACCTGCTTATTGCCATGTATTGCCATGCCGATTATTGCGATGCCTATCTTAGCGTGCGTGTTGGGCAAGTACCTGATGTTCCCTGTGGTTTCGCGCACTGATTGGATACAGACAGGCTACTGCTGTTGCCCGTCTGTATCCGGCGACTTGTCCGCCGCTGTATCCGTCTGTTCCTCAGGCAACGTATTGGCAGCCTGTTCCTTACGCCGCCTGCCGTGCAGCAGGGCCTCGAGCATGTCGACCTGACGCTCCAGTTCGTCGATACGACGTACCTGCTGCGAAATCAGCAAGTCGCGTAGGTCATTGTTCTGCTCTTTGCGGGAGACGGGGAAGATGATGGCGCGACGTTCGGGCGATACGTGGAAATCGGATTCGCTGCCGGTACCAGCCGGAAGTGACGATTCCGCCGAGTCGCGCCAAGCTCTCGCTGCTCGCGCACTCTCCGGAATGTTTGGTGCGCCCGCGGCTCCCGAGCGGAAAAGCTCCGAATCTGAAGCCCCCCCCCCAGCTTATTTTCCACGCCGGCTTTGGCATTGCCGGAGTTCAGGATTTCGTCTTGCGATTCACGCCAGCGGGCAAGGCAACGTTCGATGCGCTTGTACCCGATTAGAGCCGGATCCAATCCGGCTTCACGGAACATGCGCACGGGTGAGGCACCTTCGTTGTAGTGGACTACACAGTAACGCTTGAAATCATCGGTATAGGTGATGCGCTTCGCCGTGGCTTCCGCCACTGCCGACAACGACTTCAGATACTTGATCTCCTCGGGGCTAAAAGTCCCTCCACCACTGGTCATCCTCATCCCTTACACTCGTTGGAAGGCTCATTGCACACCCCCCTTGATTATGGGGTGAATGCCATAGTTCGGGATAGTAATACTTATAATTCGGACATGCCTAACCCCTAGTAGGGTCGTTTTTATCCCCGTTTAAGTGGAGCCTGAGTAGTGGCTGGACGGCAACTGAACGATAATCGGCCCACGAATGGGGTATACAGGCCCATCCTTCACCTCCCCTACGATTGTGTTCGCTTGGCGATTGTTACCGAGCCTGCGTGAAACGTTTGTTGTGGTGAAACACAAGTTATTTTCGATGCCCGGCCCCATTACATTCAAATCAAAATGCCATACATTGCCCATAAGATTCGGAGATGGTCCACAAGTCATCCGTCTGAGATGCCGCCAATATGACAAATGGCCGATCTGAATAATCAGATCGGCCATTGTTATAGCTGCTCAGTTATAAGCAGCAGTCAAGCTCACGCGTTGAGAGCGCGCTTGGTGGAACGGGACTTGACGAACACGGTCACCGCGGCACCCGCGATCAGCAGACCGATCACGGAGAACAGCATGGTTCCGGCGGCACCGGTGAGCGGCAGCTGGGTGATGTTCTTGACGTTGGTGACCTGGAAGGTGCCCTTGTTGTCCTTGGACAGGTTCCAGGCATCCTTACCAGCGAAGGTGGCAGCAGCATCTGCGGTTGCACCGGTAGTGATCGTGAACTTGCCAACGAAGGTGCCGTTGTAGCCAGTCGGGACCTTCGTCTCAATCACGGTGTAGGTGGTGTTGAGCTTAAGACCGTTCAGAGTGTACTTACCCTCAGCGTTGGATTGCAGTGTGTCCGTGGCGCCTTCAGGGTAAGTGCCATCAGCATTGGCGGTCGGCAGAGAATACGCACCGTTAGAGCCATTGAACTTAAGCGGAGTCTTCGCTTTGAGCTCGTCAGCGGACAGACCGCTAACATCGCCTTCGTACACTTGGAACTCAGCACCAGTCAGAGCAGCAGCGTTCTTGTCGACTTTCTGCCAAGTCACGGCACCAGCCTTGGTGGTTTCTTCCTTGCTGCTCTTCAGGTCGACAACGCCGGCAGCGGCGAGAACGCCAGTGGCGTTGTTCACGGACGGCGCGGCGCCCGTGATAGCAGTGCCAGCGAGAATCGGAGCATTGCCATTCCACACGAGCTTGTGAGTGTCATTATCTTCGACGACCAGCTTTCCACTCTGGTCGACAATCAAGTACAGACCACCCTCAGCGAAGGTGAAGGTCTGGGTCTTGCCACCGTTAGAAGCCGTCGGGGTAATGTCCGTGACAGCCAGATCCTTAAGCGCGTTCACAAAAGCGGTGGTCTGCGCGGCGGTCAGGGTAGTGTTGCCCAGCCAGGCCCACTCGTTCAGGGAATCACCCTTGGTCTGGTCGTTGTAACCAGCAGCAGCGAAAGCAGCATCCACTGCCTCACCGGAGACCAAACCCTCCAGCTCAACGCCAGTGTTGCCATCAGACACATACTTGGCGAGCTCAACGTACTTGAACATGCGCAGGTTAGCCTGCAGGTCAGCGGTGTCAACCGGCTTGGTGTAGAACTGGTTTGCATCCGTGGCGTTGACTGTGATAGTCGTGCTGGAGATGTTGGCCTCAGCCGCGTTGGCGGTGGTGGCGCCGAAGGCCATGCCACCGAGCAGGGTGGCCGCAGCAGCGACACCCGCGAAAAGCTTCCTCAACTTCATGAGAAACCCTCTCTTCCTTATTGTGATTGATTTTCTTGCAATCGCGGAGGCTGCAGACCCACAGCAGGGCCTCCGTGATCCGCAAATCCTTATTGTTTTTTCGGGAGGGAAGCCTTCATTGCCCCCCTCAGTCCGCCTTCGGCGGCCAGCTCCCCTCAGCGAGAGGAGCCAAAACCACCTCAAGTTTCTTGAAATCAGACCAGCTGACGCTTACGCCAGACCGTGTAGCCCGCAGCAGCCAGCAGGGCCAGCAGGCCCAGGCCACCGCCGAACACCATCCAGTCACGACCAGTCGTGCCACCGGTCAGCGGCAGACTGGAGATAGCCACATACTTGTTCGTGAACTGTGCCGACTCCGTATTCGTTCGGTCGGAATCGTTCTCGCCGTACTCGTAAGAGACAACGGCATCCGTCCTGGAGACCGTGACCTTGACGGTCACCTTATCGTTGTCATACTTCCAACCGGCAGCAGGCTTTTCGGTGTCCTCCGAAGCCTCGAACGTGTAGACCAAATTGTCAGCACCGGTCGGAACCCTGAACTTCAGGTCCCCATTGCCGAAGCCAACCGTCGCGCTCGCGCCGCTAGCAGTCAATTCGTCCTTGGACACAGTCGTAGTCAGTCCATTGTTGGCCAAGCCGGTAACGTCAGCGCACTTACCAGCATTCGCATCCGTGCTATCCACGCACTTCAGGTTGAAGCCGAAGTCCGAATTAGCAGCATGTCCCTGCACAACCTTCGTCACCTTGACATCCGAAGCGGGCAAGGTCACGTAAGAAGGCGTGTTGGTTACCGTGAAGGCACCGGATTGTGCGGTCAAACCTTGTAGCTTGAGGTCAGTCTTATCAACCTTGGAGTCATAGCCTTCAACCTTGACCTCGGAAACCGAGTATGTGTGCCCCTCAGGGCCGGCAGGCACCGTGAACTCGTGAGTCCAGTTGCCGGCGGCATTCAGAGTTGCTGAACCGTTGGCATAATCCTCGCCGTCCTGCTTGAGCTGGACCTGCACGGAATCATTCGCGTGATTCTCGTTGTCGTCGGACCAGGTCTTCGTCACCGTAATCTTGGAGACCGGAAGGGTGATGGTCGGCTTCTGCGGGTAGGCGGCGGTCTGCGGATCGCTCGTCGTCGTGCCGCCCTGCGAGGAGGTCACCACGGTCTTGTAGTCGACAGTGGCGCTGGAGTTGTCGTTCGTGTAGAAGTTGTTGTCGCCGGAGGCATTGGCATCGTCCTTGTGGTTCTTAACAGCCTCGTCGAACGCAGCCTGCGTCGGCTTGACATTGAAGCTCACCGTGTAGGTGACGCCGTCCTCAAGCGTGTCGTCGTTGGACGTGACCGGCCAAGACACGGTGCCATCAGCCGCAACCGTCGCCTCCGGGGCGTCAGCCCACGCCGTGGTCTGGCCTTTCCGGGTCTTCGTGTACGTGAAGCCCGCGGGCTCTCCATTCTCGGAGGCGCTGTCGGAGCTCACGACCCAGCTGGACAGCCTGTCGTGAATCGTCACGTCGGCATACTCAGCCGTCTTGGTGATCTCCTGATAAATGGACTCGAAGATGTTGTTCAGCTGGCCGGCATCCGTGGCGGCCTTGTAGTAGCTGCTGGTCTCGGCGCGGTCACCGAGGTTGGCGTTCCAAGACTTTCCCCACAAATGCTCACTGCTCGTTGCAGTGGCATCCGGGTAGTTGCTGGAGATGCCGTGCATGTACTTGTTCAGGTTGCTCGAGGTGTCGCCGGGGTTGGCACCGCTGACGACGCCGATCGAGTAGATGGTCGTCCCGGCGTCCTTCAGGCTCTTCGCCTTGTTCACCGCGGTGGCGGCGACGGTGGGGTCAAACCCGCTGCCGTGGTTCGGCTCGCCGTCGGTGAAGAAGATGACGACCTTCTTCGCGTTGGCGCGAGGCTGATACGTTAGCGCCGCCTGGGCGCGGTTGAAGGCGTAGTCGGCGGAGGTCGCGCCGGACGCGCTCAGGCCGTTAACCGTGCTCGTCAGTCCGGAGACGTCGTACGTCAGGTTGCTGACGATCTGCGTGTAGTTGTAGGAGGGCCAGCCTTCGCGGTAAAAGTCATTGCCGACGCTGGTCTTCTCGGTGCCGGCGAACTTCACCAGGGCGATGCGGTTCCGCTGGCTCTGGTCGGTAATCTTCGCGTTCTCTGCAGCCGTCGCATTGATGAATTTATTGACCGCGGTCTTGAGCGAGTCAATCTTCGTAGGCTGGTTCCAACCGCTAGCGATCTTTTCGGCCATCGAACCGGACACATCCAACACCAGCACGATGTCGAGTGGCTGGTTCGTCACGATCTCGCCCGTACCCGCGCTCTTCGCACCGGTGACGTTCAACGCCACCGTGTACGTGCCGTCTTCATTGGCGGTAACGGTCTTCTCGCGGGCCGGAGCAGACAACGTCGGATCATCCGGCACGCCGTTTGTTCCCTCGGTGGAAAGAGGAGCAGGCGCGCTGGCGGCCGCCTTCTCATCGGTGGTCTGCGATTGTGTCGTGGAGGCATTCCCATCGTCCGCCATGGCGGTCGCGCTCACACCGGCGACGCCACCGAGCATCGCCACGGCGGCAACGATCGCCACTAACCGTTTGCCTTTCCTGCCCGCCGCGGCCCCTACCGCTGCGAACCATTCTGCAATTCTCTTCATAACCTTGCCTGTCTCTTACGATCACGTACGCCAAAACCCGGCGTTACGCTTATAAGGCGTTACGGTATTAAGCAAAAAGCACGAATGCGTACACCCGGGTAGAGGGATTTTTTTACCCGACATTGAAAAGAACCTTGGAATTTTTGAAAAGTGGCACCCTCGTCATCCACCCTGCGATAACGCACTTTTCTTCTCGACGGGGCGTGCCGGTCCCACCATCTGGGAACTGAGGCGGATTTGCCGCCGCTGCGCGGGGGCCGGAGTTACTGACGACCGTCAGTATGCCACTGCTCCGCATGTGTGCAGTATCACATACCGCTACGCATACACGGAGACATACTACATGCAATTTCTGTGAACGCAAACATACGACTCACCAAGGCCGTGTTCTGTTGCGGGCGGTGGTGTTACGGGCAATGTTGTGGGTAGTACCCTAGCCACAAACCTATATAGTGGAGCGGATGACGGGAATCGAACCCGCGTAATCAGTTTGGAAGACTGATTACGCGAACGCTTCCGCGCCTTGCACCACAGGCTTTGTCGCATATCCCGCCAGTCGAAGTCATGCTATGGTCATGCTACCGGTTTTCTTTTTCCGAATCCCTCATGTGAGGAGTTCTTACGGCCAAGATATCAATAAAACGACGACCTGCAAAATCTGGTTTGATCGATGATACGCGAAATTCGGCCTTGCCCAGTCCACAGACCAGACAAGACCGAATTATTCACGGTACTTTGCAGCCAATCTATCGCCCGAAAATATAGCTCACGCCGCGAGAGTGAACTTGGCTTTGAGTGCGCTGGCTCCGATGACGGCACCGGCGAGTACTCCGAGCGCATTGAGCGTGGTGACGATGGCATCGACGTACGGCAGTCCCCATGCCGGGCCGACCGTGCCCATGAAGAGGGCAAGGGCCGGAAACACGAGTGCGGCAAGCCACTTCAAGATGTCATACAGTTTGTTGGGGATGAGCCATGCGGGGACCGCAGGGTTCACATCTGCCGCTGGGCTCCATGCAGACGTGTCGACTCCTATTGGGTTGGCGATGTTCTTGAGTTCGTTTTCATCGGACATTGTTATTCCTTCTTTTACCGGGAGGGCCGCGATTGGATTCGCGGCCCTGTTGGATCAGTAGTAGATGCGCGTTCCCGCGCGGACCTGGTTGGGATTGCTGATGCCGTTGGCTGCGGCGACCTTGGCGCTGTTGGCGCCGAAATGGTTCCACAGGCAATCACCGGCACCGATCACCACGTAGCGCCCCGCACCGGCGGAGGTGGAGGATGTCGTACCGGTGAGCCGCAATCGCTGGCCGGGGTAGATGACGTAGGGGGCACGCAAACCATTGAGGTTTGCGATGCTTACCCAGTTCACGCCGGTTCCGGCACCGATCAAGGTCAGATAATCGCCTCGTTGCACGGTGTACCAGCTTGCGCTGGTACTTGTACCGCCTCCCGTGCCACGCAAACGCTGGTTGACGATTGCCATGACCTCGCTGTAGCGGTTGCCGAGCAGTTGACGGCGTTGCGGGTCGTTGCTGTAGTCGCCGCGAATCACTGCGGTTGCCAAGGACTGTGCGTCACCGACCGGCGCACCTTGCTGGGGTGTCGGGCTGGGCGTGGCCGGGTTGGCGGAGGTGCCGGGCTGAGAACCCGCGTACTTCGCCCATGTTCCGGCATCGCCATAGAACCAGTTGACGTCGATCCTGGAACCGACGCCAGGCACGTGACCCGAGCTGGAATACTGCCAGGCGGCGGCGAATGGCCAAGGGCTGACGTCGTAGGGCACGGCTCCGGGGTTGCGCAGGGTCTCTCCGGTATATCCACGCGGATATCCGGCAACCCACAAACCGTAGTTGGCGTTGGCCACTGCGGTCCAGTCGGTCATTTTGATGACACTGGCAGACGTGTAGATGAGAGGCTTGACGCCCCATGCGGATTCGACACGCTGCAACCACCTGAGCGCCCACCAGCTCCATGTCACGTAGCTGCCCGATGGCTCCCAGTCCAATACTGGAATCACACCATCGTTGACATAGCCGCGCGTTTGGCCGATAAACCAGTCAGCCTCGGCCTCAGGGCTGTTGCCGAGATCAGGCCGAGCAAAATGGTAGACGCCGCGACGGATGCCGTTGGCCTTGAGCGACTGCATTGTGCAGTCGGCAACCGAATCAGTGTACCCGTTGCCCTCAGTGACTTTCACGAAAGCGAAGTTGACACCGGATGCCTTGGCGGTTGCGGCCTGACTGCTGCCGACACATCCTTGCCATTTGCTCACGTCCATACCGCTGTCGGCGAGCGCGGTGCCCGGCACGAACACCAGGGCGATGGTCGTCAGCAGTGTGGCCAGCATGGTTGCCCATGGTCGGCGGGGACGGGCGTGGCGTGGCTTTCCGCGATTAAATATCATGTGTTCTCCTTTCAGAGATGTTTTGGAGTCTCGCGGGATTGCGGGGCTCACGTTCTGTTGCGCGGCGCGATTGGCGCGGATTGGATGTCGTCGTTGAGGGATGTGCCGTGGCCGTTGCCGTCCAGCGAGTGATAGGAGTCGTAGAGGCGTTGGGAGCGTGATTTGAGGTCCTCGTCCGCCACTCCGTCGTGCTCGATGACCATTTCGCGTCGCAGGTCCTCTAACTGGCACAGCAGGAGCTCGCGCATCCCGTTGATGATCGCTCTGCCCCATCGCCGCATGAGGCCCAGCACGGTGACCGCGCCACCGCATAAGAAGGGCACCAGCCAATCAACGAGTTGTTCGATTAACTGCGACATGCGGGGCTCCTTTATGGTGAGAAAACCCACACGTGATACCGAGCGGATTGGCCGCGAGACGTGTGGTTTTTCGGAGGTCGAAATGTTGTTGCAAGAGTTTTGGGATGACCGGTATGTCGGCTATTGCGAGCGCCTGCGCGAGGTCACGCGCGTTGGCTATGAGTCGGCTTGGCGATGCCATGTGGAGCCGGTGTTCGGCAGCATGGAGTTGGCTGACATCGGCGTGGATGACATCGAGCTGTGGCTGTCAGGGTTCGCGAGTCCAGGTGCGGCCCGCAAGGCTTGGGCGGTGTTGAGGCAGATGCTACGCAAGGCCGCGAAGTGGGGCTACTTAGAGGTCGATGTGACCCGTTTGGAGATTGATCTGCCGGCCAAGCCGCTCCATGTGCCGCGTCTGCTGACCATCGGGCAGACTCGTCGCCAACTACAGGGCTTTTATGGCCATGCGCTTGAGGCTTGGCTGATTGTGGACTCGTGTCTGGCGTTGCGGCCGGAAGAGGGGTACGGAGTCGATTGGGCGGATATCGATATGCGTTCCGGCATCACTCATATCCAGCGTGGAGTGCAATGGGTGGCCGGCCACGAAGTGGTGGTGCCGCCGAAGACTGAACTGTCCGACCGGTTTCTGCCCCTTCCCCGATTCGCCGTCCGGCGATTGCGGGAGATCCGCAACGGCCGGAAGGGCCGTATCATCGGTGACCTGACCCCACCGCAAGCCGCGCGACGCTACGCCTCATGGTGCAAAAAGGAGTCGCTGCCCTACGTGCCGGTGCAGAATCTCCGCCACAGTTGGGCCACCAACGCCCTGGAAGCGGGAGTCAACATCGCGGTGGTCAGCAAGTTCCTTGGTCACACCGACATCAAGACGACCGCCAGATTCTATCTGCGACCGGAAATCGCGTCTCTCAAGGAGGCCCAAAGCATCTGGGAACGCGCGCTGATCGGGCAATAGGATTCCCTAACCCAAACCCAGCGCATCCGGTTCGACCGTTCCGGCACCACGAGCGCCAATGACGAGATGCACCTGTCGGGCGCGATACTGCCGGTCAGTCCGGCTATCGCGGTCATCAGCATCGTATGGGTCAACAAGGGCGCGTTCAAGGCACAATCGTGGAAAGCCACCACACTGGCTCGTATGGTCGGCTGGAAGGTGATTGGATCCGCCGTACATTCCCCGGCTGCGGAGAACATTGTCTACGAGCATCTAGGCAAGAACCAGTTCGCCGCGACCGGCTCAGGGGAAATCCAATACATCACGCCGGGAACCATAGACATCTTCGCGAATGCGTGGCATCGCGGCTGTCTGATAGCTCCGGTCACGCCCTCATAAGGTTTCCCTAACCCTGACGTCGAATCCGGTCGTGTCTCAGTTCTATCCCTCCACGCTTCCCGTGCGGGGCAACATGCGCGCCGGCATCGTGACCCTGCACATCTCCGGCTCCAACGTCGTCACTCACGCCACCAAGGATTCAGTGATCGCGAAACTCACGGCGGACGCGCGACCGGCCGTACCGGTGCGCGTGCTGTTCGGTATGCAGGGCTCCTCATGGGGACTGTTCGTCGTCAACACCAATGGGGAAGTGACCGTCAGGCACCGATACGGCGGCAACTCCCTGTCATGGGATTTCGTGGACATCTCGACAACCTATGTGACCGCCTAGTGGTTTTCCCTAACCCCTGTCACGGGCCGGGTCAAGATGCCGTATTCCGATAGGTATATCACTCTGGTTCGTGTCGGCCGTATTGTCACCGCCTGCGCGTATATCACGCTGACAAGTAATTTCAATCAGGTCGGCAACGTGTCCGTCAACGAGACAATCCCGGAGGGTTTCAGACCGTCCGGCGATTCCCGCGCGGTCATGCGCGGCACCGACAACAGCGGCGCGACCAGTTTCTACCTTTACGGCACCGCAGACGGGAAAATGGTGTTGAACGGCACCGGATATACCGGCCGATTCGTCGGTATATCCGGCTGTTGGATTACCGAGTAGCATTCCCTAACCCCGGCGGAGTACGCGCCGTATATCCAGTGCGCCGGGCATACGGTAACGACCGGTGATGACGGCACGTTCTGGGTGGGCGTCAAGTCTCCGAACGGCAAGCCTCCGGACTATGCCTCGTACACGGTCGGCCCTTTCGGCACCGGGTTCAATGACGAGGACGGCATCATCGCCCACCTATGGGACGTGACCGCCACCGGAGTCCGGTTCCGCCTCTACACGACGCGCTATCAGCGGTGGTGCGGCAAGACCGCGATCTTCGGCAAATGGATCGCCGTATGGCGCCGCTAGCTGAACGTGACACCGTCGGGGATTGGCAAGGTGCGAGGCGTGTGCATGCACCGGTCTCCGTTGGACAAGCCGCCGACGACCATGATGGTGCCGTTCGCGTTCCAAGTCGCTTGTTTCGCCCAATTGCCGACTGGCAAAGCCCACAGGCAGCCGAGAGACACCGCCTTGGACGGTTTCACTCCCGACGCGTATTGGAACACCGGGTAATCGTGGCTCAGGTTCACCGTGCTCTTGAACCCGCTCAAGTCCACGTGGAGCAGTCGATTACGCTCGTCCACGACGATCTGCATGCCGCCGCCGTAGGCGTCAGGCTGGAATGATTTCGTGTCCTGCCACTTGAATTTCGCGTACAGGAGCGGCTGGGTTAGGGAAACCCAGACGCCTGATTTTGCCTGGTATTCGTTGCCGTCGAGTAGTCGGCATTTTTGCCCTTCCCATGGCGTCCATGCGTCTTTTTCGGTTTCGCTGCGGAAGAGCAGATCGGCACCGGCTGAGGCAGTGAAGGGGTACATCTGTTCGTAGATGACTCCGGTGGAGGTCATGGAGGTCGCCGTCGATGGGATGGTGACTCGGGCGAGGGCCAGTGCTCCTTCTGGTGTTGCTGGCGTAACGGGATCCACTGCTGGGGTGCCGGTGACGATGATGGCTTCTGGGCCGTCTGTGGGGTCGCTGGCTGGTGAGGCGGTTTCGTTTTGTTTGATGCAGATGAGGTCGATGCGGCTGTTGGCGCTGGGGGCGGCGGCGTGTTTGACGCTGATGGTGCCGTCGTTACTGAGCCAGACTGGGCCATATCGGTTGGTGACGGCATCGAAGGCGGCGATGTCGCTGTTCATGCCGTTCCCTGCCGTGACGAGTCCGGTGAGGCTTTTGGCGGTGATGCTGACGCCGGTTTTGATGTTGCCGTTGGCGTCCTGGGCGGTGGTGGCGCGGAGTGCAGCGCGGATGTCGAATTGGTCTGCCGCGTCGCTGACTGCGGGAAATCCGTTACGGAGCGTCATTGTTGGTTCCTTTTCTCTAGTTGTGTGAGGCGTTGTGCCAAATCGTCGATTCGGGTTTCCGCATCCTGGGCGAGGCGGAGGGCGGCGACGCTGAGTGTCTGGTAGTCGATGCCGTCTGGTTCGTCGTTTGCGTCGTAGGTGCAGAACATGCCGAGGCCGTTGGAGTCGAGGTCTTCGGCGATCATGCCGATTCGTGGCATGGCGCTGTCGTTGTTGGCGTTGAGATCCGCGATGTAGCGGAAGATCTGCCATTTGACTTTGCGCAGGGCCTCGATAGGGATGAATTGGTCTGCATCGGTGATATCGGTCTTGACTTTGCGGCTTGATTGCGCGGTGCCGATGGTGCCGTCCGTGAGGATCCATCCGGCTCTCCATTGGCCTTTGGTGAAGAGGTTGTTGTAGCCGTTTGTTGTGCCGGTGCCGCCTCGGCCTGGCGTGAGTGTGCCCCAGTTCCAGTCTTGGAGCTTGCTGTCGATGGTGGCTTTGTCATAGCTGTTTTTGCTGATGCTGTCGGCCACTTGCTGGTCGAGGCTGTCGAACAGTGCGAGGATCTTTTTCACGGTTTGGGTGAATTGTCCGTCCGTGGGTACTCGCAGGTTGCGGATTGACGCTTCGATGCGGTTGATGCGGTCGGCGAATTTGGCGAAATCATCGGTGTAGGTTTTTGGATCACTCATTGAAGGCTCCTGTGGTGATTTCGATTTTGTCGCTGTCGCTTGAGCCGCGAAGGGTCATGATGCGGAGCTTGTGCAGGCCGTCCGGTATGCCGAACTGGTCGTTTCGGATGATGAGCCCGCAGTCGTGGCCGACGTCGTATTCGCCGAGCCGCTGGTCTCGTTGGACGCTGAATTGCCATGTGTTGAGGGGGCGTGTGCTGGTGCGGATGGTTTCGACGGCGTGTGCGAGCGCGGTTTTGGGGTCGGTGACGCTGCTGGACAGGCTTTCGACCTTTTCCAGTAGGGGGAATCCGAGGCCAGTGAAGCTGTGGTCTGTTGCGCGTTCGATGATTGCTTGGTCGCTGGCTGCTCCGCCTGTTTCCCAGACGATGTTGGCGAGGTCGTTGGCGTCTTGGCTGATTGTGAGGTCGCTGACGGTGTTGCCTGGCAGGCTGGTGTCCCAGATGGTGGTGGTGTTGCCGGTGAGTCGGGGCTTGCCGGTTTTGAGGAGCCATTCGTAGCCGAGGCCGTCTGTGGTGAGGCGGGGTTGGAATCGGATGTCGGGCCCGTTTTGGACTTCGGTGAGGTTAATGAGCAGGTCGCCTATGAGTTTGAGCTCTGCTCCTTTGATGTTGCGTTCGTAGGTGCCGGCCATGTCGTCTTCGAAGGTGATGGGCAGGTTGCCGCCGGTCCAGGTGAGTGATTGTTGGATCCATCGTTTGGCGATGGTCTGGTAGCTGGTGTTTTTGATGTTGGTGTCGAATCCGGTGTTGGCGGTGCCGTCGCTGTTGGTGAGCTTGTCCGTGTCTTTCATCAGTGGCAGGAGGGTGCGGTGGTCGAAGTACGACCAGAGGCCTTTGCCTGAGAGTTCGACGGTGCCGGCGTCGCGGTCGTAATGGCGGGTCCAGATGGGGCCGCCGTTGGTGACTCCTTGGTCTTCGATGATGAGCGCGGTGCGACCGGGTATGGAGGCGTTGTAGAGGTCGAGTTTTTGGATTCGTCGGTCGTTGACGCTGACGGTGGCGGTGACGGTTTCGGCTCCGTTGAATTCGCCGGTCCAGTCGGCTTTGAGGTAGGGCAGGTCGAGGATGCGTCGGCCGGTGCGTAGGTCGCATATTCTGACTCTCATCGATTCTCCTTTTTGTTTACCACCATGCGGGGCTTGCGGTCATGGTGAGTGTCGGTGTTCCGGTGACGGTGCCGAGTGGGGTGAATTGGACGGTGCAGGTTTCGCCTGGCGGGCATTGGAACCAGTCGTACTCCGTGAGGAATCCGCTCAGGCTTGACTGGTTGTTGAGCAGCACGGTGCCGTAATACGTTTCGAGGGTGACCGTATCGTCCATGTTGATGGGCCGGCTGATGGTGATGGTTTGGCCGGTTTCGACTCGTTTGAGGGAGAATCCTTGGCTCATGCCGCCTGTCACGACGAGCGTAAGGTAGGTGGTGGCGGTGCCCGTGTTGGTGAACCTGACTCGTCCGTCGGTTCCGGGGGTGCCGAAGTTGACGGGGAATGTCAGGGGAAATCGCAGGCCTCCGCCGTGCGCCGCCATGCCTGTGCTGTTGGTGGATTCGGCGCCGTAGGCGCGTGGGTCTATGGCGGTCATGTCGATTGTGATGTCGGAGAGCCGGCTTCGTCCTCGATGCGATGGCACCGTGATCTCGATGTTGGTCATGTCTCGGTGGGTTTCGCCGGCAGCGCCCCTGAAGGTGGCCCTTAGGGGCGCTGCCGGTTCTGCGGTCAGGCCGTTGAGCGCGTATATCGCCTGTTCGAGCTCCGCGACGGTGCTGCCCACGTAGGCGACAGTCGCGGTGATGAGCGCCGATTGGCGCGTGGTCTGGCCGGGGTCGAACGCGCCGTGCTGCAGGGCGCGTTCATTGACATCGTTTTTGGCGTCGCTCAGACTCATCCAATCGGTGAGGTTCTGCAGGCCCCAGCCGTGCCGTGCGCCGACGATGCCGGCACCGCCGTCGAACCGGATGGCCGACTGTCCGGTGCCGAGCGTCAGATCGTATGCGCTCATCAGACTCCTCCTGTTCCCGCGAACGCCTTGCCTGCGTAACGGCCCCATGCGAGCGCCTGCTTGCGGGGATCGTCCTGGACGGTGGTGATGTTCTGCGTGATATTGGTTACATTGGTTCGTTGGTCTCCGCCGTATCCGGCAGTGGCGGTGTCGGTACGTCCGATGGTGGACCGGTAGGCGAGTTCGACGCCGTTGGCGGCGGATTGTGCGCGTTGCATGGCGTCATGCACCGCTTTTTCGGCTTTGCCGGCGTTGTCGGTGACGCCTTGGGCGAATGCGGCGGTGATGCTGCGGCCTGAGTAGAGCACCCATCCTCTGCCCGAGAACGGGCCCTCCTTGGCTGGCGAGAACGGGAACAGGTCTCGGATGGACTGCAGCGCACCGCTGACGGCATCCTTGGCTCCCGATATCGCGCCTTTGATGCCGGAGATCAGGCCGTCGATGATGGCTTTGCCTGATTGGACCAGCCATTGGCCGGCACCGGACAGCGCGTTGAGCACGGTGTCCCTGATGCCGCCGACGATTGAGCCGAGTCCCTTGACCGCGCTGCTGACGATCTGCTTGAACCCGTTCCAGACTTGGCCCCAGTTACCGGAGATGATGCCGGAGACGACGTTCACGATGCCGGAGATGATGCCGGAGATTGTGCTGAACACGGCCTTGACGGTGCCAACCGCCGAGGTGACGGCCGGTGCCATTGCGCTGAATGCGGGCAGCAGCAGCGAGTTGATGGCCCATGCCACGAGGTTCGCGACGCTTTGCACGATGGAGCCGAGTTGCTGGATGATGGGCATCACCGCACCGGCGATTTGGGCGACGATTTGCCCGATCGGTGCGATGATTTCGGCCAGGGCGGCCACGATCTGCATGATGATCGGTATGAGCGCCTGTATCACCGCGTTCAGTGGCGGAAGCAGGGTGGTGATCATGCTGAGAATCGGTTGGATCAGCGCGTTGACCACATCCAGCAGCGGCGGCAGCACCGTGGACACGAGGTTGACGATGATCGATGCCACTTGCCCGATGACGTTCATCACGGTCGTGATGACCGGCATGAGAGCTTGGATGATGGATGCCAGCGGGGGCAGCAGGCTCGTTATCAGCGTGGTGATGGGCGGGATCAGCGACTGGATGAGATTCAGCACTGGCGGCAGCACCGTGGACACGAGGTTGACGATGACCGTCACGACCTGGCCTATGGCTTCGCCAATCACCGTGATGACCGGTGCCATTGCGGAGATGATGGACGACACGGCCGGCAGCAGGTTGGCGATCAGTGTGGTGATGGGCGGCAACAGGGACTGAATCGCGCCCAATACCACATTGACGATGTTGGTGATGACCGGCATCAGCGACGAGAACACCTGCATCAGCGGTGTGATGATCTGCGGCACCAGTGGGACCAGCAGGGCCATCACCTCGCTGATTGCGGACGCTATCGCGGTCAGTGTCTGGCCGATGGCCGGCGCCATCTGGCCGAATCCGGTCAGCAGTGGTTCGACGATTTGCGGGATGACACCTATCAGTTGCTGGAAGATCGCGCCGACCGAGTTGATGACGGATTCCAACGACCCGATGAGTGAAGGGCCGACATCCTTGAACGCCAAGCTCAGGGTCTTCTTGAACGTCTCGAATGCTGGCCCCATGCCGGAGAGCGTGTTCTTCAGATTCTGGAAGAGCGCGGAGAGCTGTGCTCCGAAAGCGGACTTGAGTCGCGGGGTGGTGGCGATGAGACCGCCGAGGGCGGCCACGGCCACTCCCACGGGTCCACCGATCAGTCCCAGGGAATTTGCCAGACCGCCGAATGCCTCGCCCAGGATCGGGATCTTGGTCAGGAGCGGTCCGACACCTCCCAGGCCAAGGGCTCCGAAGGCGGCGGCGACCGGAGCGATGACGCCGCTCATGCCGGAGAGTTTGCCGGTGATTCCTCCGGCCCCTTCTCCGAGCTTGGTGAGCCAGCCTGTGACTCGGTCTATGGCGGGGCCGAGCACGTCGCCTATGGCGGAGCCTAGGCCCTTGGCCATGTCTTCCATGGGTCCGAGCGCCTTGGTGGCCGCTTGGATGAGAGGGCCGAGCTTGCCGAACACGCCATCGAGCAGGTTCGCGCCGATACGGCCGATGCTGGCCTTGAGGTTGGCGAACGCGCCTGGCACTGTGGTGCCCATTTCGGTGGCCACGGTGCCCGCTGCGGACGCTGCGGCATCGCTGAAGGTCTGGAAGTCGATTTTGCCTTTCGACGCCATCTCGCGCACTTCGTCGGTGGTGACGCCGAGCTTGTCGGCGAGCGCCTGCCAGATTGGCAGTCCTCGATCGGAGAGCTGGTTGATGTTGTCGGTGTAGGCTTTGCCGGTGGCGGCGACTTTGTTGAAGACCGAGCCGGTTTCTTCCATGGTTCCGCCGGTGGCGGCGGCTACGTTGGCGACGCCTTTGAGCATCGTTTCGAGTTGTTCGCCGGGTTTGATGCCTGCGGCCACGGCCGATGCGGCGACTGTCGCCGCCTCGCCGAGTCCGAAGCTGGTGCCTTTGACGCTGGCGGTCGCGTTGGCCATGATAGCGTCGACGCTTTTCGCGTCGTTGCCGAGGCCTCGGAGTTTGGCCGAGGCGGTGTCTATGGCGTTGAGTCGGCTGAATCCTGCTGTGAGCGCGGTGCCGATGCCGGCGATGCCGACTGTGACGGCTCCGGTGGCGATGCCTTTGACTGCGTTGCCGACGCCTTTGAGCGCGTTGCCGACCGCTCCCATGGCGCTTGATGCTTTGCTGGCGATGCCTTGGAAGGCTGTGAGGAATGCGTTGCCTACGCCTTTGGCGGCTCCTTGGGCGATGGGCGCGAGTTTGCCGAACACGGCTTTGGCGGCGGAGCCGATGCCGCCGAGATAATTGCCGACGCTGCTGAATCCTTTGACCACGGTGGATGCGGCGTTGCGGAATGGTGCGGGGATTTTCGCCGCGAGGTCGGATACCGTGGCCTTGACGCTGTTGAATCGTTGGCCGAGGCCGTAGGCGATGTCGCTGCCGAACTGTTTGACGACCGCGCCTGCGGTTTTGAATGGGGCGGTTATCTTGCCGATGCCATCTGCGACTGTTCGGGCGGCTCCGCCGACTTTGCCGAGCCATCCCGCGCCGTCGAGCATGGCCATGTTGGCGTTGGTCCAGCCGGCGCGGAATTTGTTGATCGCGTTGACGGCCGGACCGGCGATGGCTCCTGCGAGGGAGCCGAGCGCGGTGGACAGTGATGCGGTGGAGGCCTTGCCGGCGTCGATGTCCGAGAATCCGGCTTTGAATTTGGCGAAGATGCTCTTGTTGCTTTCGGCGAGCGCTTTCGCTTGTGTTTCGGCGGATTTTTGTGCTGTAGTGAGTGCTTCTTGGGCTGATTTGAGGTTGCCTGTTGCGGCGGTGAGTTCGATGTCGGCGAGTTTGACTCGTTCTCGTGCGGCGGCGAGGCGTTGTTCCGCCGCTGCGGCTTGTGTGCTGTCGGCTCCGTATTTTTTGACTGCGGCGTTGTAGGTGTTTTCGGCCTGGATCGCGGACGCGGTGGCGGTCTGTTGTTTGATTCGGGCTTTGGAGACCGCCGCCGCTGCGCTGGCCACGTCCTTGGAGAGTTGTTTCATTTCGTCGCCGCCGACGTTTTTCATGGCGTCTTTGGCGGTGGTGCCGAATTCCTTGCCGAGCTGTTTGCCGGCTTTGCTGCCCATGCCTTTGAGGGAGTCCGTGAATTTCTTGGCTCCTTGGCTGCCTGAGCCCGACATTTCCTGGCTGACGGATTTTTTGAATCCAGTCATGACCGGGAACACGCGGACGGCGCCGGTTCCGACGATTCTCGCCATGGTGACTCCCTCTCCTATGTTGTTTCGACGTTGGTGATGATGATTTCCTCGTCCAGCTCGGCGAGCGCCTTGTCGATTTCCTCTGGTGTGGCTTTCGCGGCGTCGATTTGTTTTTGGCGTCGTGCCATGGTCCATGGCATGATTTTTTCGGCCGCTTTGCCGTCGCCGATGGTTGCGGCGAGCTGGAGGAGGTCGATGAGGCGTGCGGGGTATGACCATTGGGCGATTTCCGCGCATAGGGGGTTGCTGGGGTCGTCCAGGAGTTGGTAGACGAGGTCCCAGGCTTCGCCGTAGGTGATGGTTTTGCCGATTTGGTTGGCGCTGATGCCGTACCGTTCGCGGAGGGTTGCCGCGAACGGTTGGCGGTGCTCGTGGTGGAGCCGGGCGAGGGCGATTATTTTTCCAGTACGAGCTGGTTGAGTTTTTGGAAGATTTCGAAGTATTTGTTGGCCATGTCGATCATCGAGGGGGTTGGCTGTGCGAGGAATTTCTCGGCGTCTTCCTTTCCTGCGATTTTTTCGATGAGGCGGGTGAACTGGTCGACGCTGGCGACGTCGCCTTCGCTGATTTCGTTGACGTCTTCGAGGCTGATGCTCAGTGGCAGGTTGATGATGGTGCCGTCGGGGAAACGGCCGTAGAAGTGGTTGTCGCCGATGGCGTACTTGCATTTCGAGGCTTGGGCGATCTGCTTGAGCGCGGCTTCTTCCTGTTCGGGCGTCCAGCTGTCGAAGTCGATTTCGGGGATGCTGGTGGTTTCGGTCTTGGATGTCATGTCGGGTGCCTTTCGGTTGTGGTTGATGGGGTGTCGGGTTTGGTGGGGGTCGCCCGCAGCGACCCGACTGCGTTGCGGGCGACGATTGCTAAGCGGCTGCTGCCACGGTGATGGATGCTGTGGCGCTGGTCACCTTGTTGACGGTCGCGGTGACTTTGGCTGTGCCCGCCTTGATGAGGGTGAGCGTGCTGCCGCTGACCGTGGCGATGGTCTTGTCCAGTGATGTGAATGTCGCCTGGGTGGTGACCATGCCGTTGGTGCCGTCCGTGTAGGTGGCTTTGGCTCCGAGTTTGAGCGTGGCACCGGCTTTGAGGTTCGTCGGCAGCGTTCCTCCAGTTTCAGAGGTGACCGCCACCGACGTCAGCCTTTTGGGGGTGTTCGGGGCCACGAGCCATTCGCGGTAGAATCCGCCCCATTCGTCGTTGCGGATCCAGTCGAAGGTGACGGCGTTGCCGCTTGTTTCGCCTCGTGTGCTCTGGTCGGGTTCGACGGTCTGGATTCGGCCGAGGCCGTTGCGGCGCAGGCTCATGCCGTTCTTGCCCTTCAGCACCTCGAACATGGGGAACGTCGCGTCGTTGTCGCCGTCGACGACGATCATGCCGTTGGTGTCGGGGGTCTTGCCGGTGGTGAGCTGGCGGACGATGTCGTTGAATTCGGCGAGCGTGACCTGCAGGGTGCGGCTCTTGGATCCTCCGAGTTTGTAGCCTTCCTGGAAGAATTCGAGGTCGTCTTCCTTGTCGCCGCCGTCCTGCGGGCCGCCGTCCTGCTTGAACAGGCCGACCTTGACGTAGCCTTCGGGGAGCACGAGCGGTGTGGCGGAGCCTTCCGTGGGGTCCACCCATGTGGGTTCGCCGGTGAGCTGGACCGCGAGGAAGCCGGTTACCGGGATAAAGACCTTTTCGAGGTCGTTGCCTTCGGCATCTGCTGTCATGATGTTTTCCTTTCTGAGTTGGAAGGTTGATTATTGGCGTATTTCGCCGACGCAGTGGTATTCGACGGTGAGATACGAGTGGGCCACGTCGGCGGAATCGTCTATCGGATATGGGCCGTTGCACGCTTCGATGCTGGTTATGGGACTGTCTTCGGCCTGACTGATCGTCGGATCCGTGAGGATGCCCGCGATCAGGCGTGAGAGGTCGTCGCAGACTTTATCGTTTTGGCGGGTTCCGGCGCGGATGTTGATGGCGAGTTCCTGATCCCATTGCACGTGGTCGTATTTCGTGGGAGTGAGCTCGCCGACCGTGATGAGCGGCTTGGTAAGCGGGTAGGACATGGTTTTCGGCGTCTTGGTGTCGATCGACACGTCGTGACCCATTTTTCCGAGCTGTTCGCGCAGATGCTTCACGGCCCACCGTTTGAGGTCGGCCGGCAGTACGATGGCTGTCATTTCACCCGCCTCATCGCGTTGGCCAATGTATGGTGTTTGGCTTCGACGGCCATCGCATAGTCCTCTTCGCTACTGACCACCTGCCAGGCGTTGCGATGCTTGAATTCGACATGTTCCACGTAGAGACTGTCACGGTAGTTTCCGGTGACCACGGGCGCCGTGGCGGAGGCGATTTGCAAAGCCTGTTTCGCCTTTTCCTCGCAGAGCCCGTCGACTCCGGGCTCCTTGAGGATCGTGTCGAAGTACGCCTGGTTGAAGTGCATGTCGATGTCGCCCATCTTGGCCATCAGCCGCCTCCTGTCACTTGTTCGAGGTCGGCGACCAGTGTCGGCCGCCAACCGGTGAACGGGTTCTGGTCGGCGGCCGGCATTCCGGTCACCCGCCAGGTGTCGCCGTTGATGATGATGCGGTCATGGACCTTGATGTCGATGGCATGATTCGGCACGATGAGCTGCTTGTCACTGACAGTGCCCTGGTCACGTGGCTCGCTGGCTGCGGAGTCTACGCTGGACCGGCTGTACAGATATCCCTCGAATCGGAGGATTTCGGGATCCGACCAGTCCTCGTCGTAGACGAGGTTGCCGTCGCCGATGACCGGTTTGGCACGTTGTCGAATCATCGGAGTGAGGCTGCTCATGCCGAGACCGGTCTCCATGCCGAGCACGCTGTCTTCGAAATTCATCGTGGCCCCCAGTTCAGTCGGTAGGGTTCGAGCATGTCCTTCTCGATTTGCAGGAGCTGCACGCCGAGCGTGGTGCCCCCGTAGGTGAGATAGCTGACGGATGCCCCGTTGACTGATTGGCTGGAGATGCCCGGCTGGCTGCGCGCCCTCTTGGCGAGGGTGCGCAGCAGTTCGGCGATTTCCGGCACCTCGTCGCGCGGATACCCGTGGTTGAGCTTCACGGTGACGCTACCTGGGCGGTCTGGCCACGAGCCCGACCTCAGCTGGATCGTACCGGCCACGCTCCAATCAATCTGATCGGAGAGCTCGCGCCCGTCCACGAGGACGCTCGTGATGGAGTTGACGTGTTTGGTGGGCAGCGTGAGGATGCTGCCGCCATAGGCATCGACTTTGAGCGTGTCATCGATTTCGGGGGTGACGTGCCAGCCGCAGTAGCGACGGATGGAGCCTTGCGCGGCCTTGATCCACCATTGGGCATCGACTGTCGGGTTGTCCACTACGATGTCTGGGATTGGCATGGTGGACGCTCCTTCCGAATCAGGCCGTGGTCACGGTGATGGCCGTGGTGGAGTTGTCGGTCTTGGTCACGGTGCCGCCAGTGATGTTGCCGTCGGTGTCCTTGGTCAGGCTGATGGATTTCACGCCGACTCCGGCCGTACCTGGAGCGCCTTTGGCTCCTGCCGGAATGCCGATGGTCAACACCCCATTGGCGAGTGTCGCGGTGGGAGCCGTGCCGGCGGCGAGCGCGGTGGCTTTGACGCTGGTGATTTTCTGGCCTCCGCCTGAGAGGTCGAGGGGGTTGCCGTCCGCGTCGAACAGGGCGATTTCGCCGACTGCGGTGGTCGGGTCGAGCGGCTGTTGGACTGTGCGGAATTGTGCCGCTGTCATTCAGGCCTCCTTTTTGGTGGCCTTCGTGGCTTTGGCATTGGCCTTGGCCTCGTCTGCGGTGAGTACGCCCGCCACCGGTTCGATGGTTTCGGATTCGGGCTCGGGTTGCGGGGTTTCCACAGGGACCTCGATTGCGGGAGGTTCGGTGGCCGCGTGGCGTGGCGCGTCTTCGGGGCGGTAGCGGATACCGTTGATGACCCGCATTGCGATTTGGCTGCTCATCACTTGGCCTCCAGCACGACGAAGTTGGCGGGTCGCCAGATGACCTGTGCGGCGCGCAGTTCGGCGCGCACGTAGGTGAGGTTGCGGCTGGCGTAGTCCTTGTGCTGGTTGAATGCCTCGACGGTCAGGCCGCTGCGGTCGAGCAACGCCATCTGGCGGAAGTCTCCGACGATGGCCTTGCCGGCTTCGATCTGGTCGCATTCGACGAGCGGGCGTCCCCATACGGTGGTGGGTCCGGTGCCGAAGGGGCCGTTGCCCATGAATCGCTTGTTGACGTCGGTCATGAGGTCGATCTTCTCGGCGTCTTCGGGGTTGACGAGGATCGCGGACGCGGTGGCGCCTACGGCGCGCAGCTTGGTCAGGGACTGGCGGATGGCGACCACGAGGTTGCGCGCCTCGTCGTCGGCCTTGGTCCAGTTCCCCGCCTGCACGCCGGTGGTGTTGAGCAGGCCCTTGGGCTGGCCGTTGGTGCCGGTGCCGTTGAGGAGCATGTCGGCGAGCTTGAGCTGGAAGCTGTAGTCGAATTCGTTCTGCAGGAAGCTGGCCATGGCGGAGTCGTCTTCGAGCAGCTGGTTGGTGACGGTGTAGCCGTCCGCGTAGCCGTAGACCTTCGCGTCGGCGAGCGCGGTGGAGAACGTGGACTGGGGCTTCTGCGTGTCGGTGGCGTCGTCGCCGGTGTTTTCGGGGATGATGCCGGTGTTGCGGGTGACGCTCAGGATCTGCAGGTATTCGAAGTCGCCTTTGGTGCTGCCTCGGCTGATGAGGTCGAGCAGGGTGATGGCGGGACGGTTGACCAGGTCGACCGCTGGCATGCGCGTGGGCTGCAGGTGGGCGATGGGCGTGCCGATGGCGTTGCCGGCCTTGGCCTGGAAGTAGTCGTCCATGGTGCCGATGCGGGTCTTGTCGATGCGGATGGCGCCGCCGGTGCCGAGCGTGTCGGCGGTCTTGTGCCAGGCCTTGTAGGCGAGGCCGCTGACGAATCGCTGGCCGAGGTCACGGCCTTCGAGATTGTCCTCGTTCTTTTCGGCTTCGCCGAGGCCCGTGGTGTCGCCGGCGAGGATGCCGTCGAGGCGCTTGGTGTTGGATTCCGCGTTGTCCAGAATCTGCTGGAGGGCTTCGGCCTTGGTGCAGCAGTCGTCGAAGTCCTTCTGTTCGTCGGCGGTGAGGTCTCGGCCTTCGTTCTTGGCCTTGTCGATGATGGCCTTTGCGGCGGCTTTCATTTTTGTGATTTCCTGCTTGAGTTGCATCAGGGTTCCTTTCGAGGTTGGTTGGTTATTGGATGTTGAGGAGGCGCAGGCGGCGGATGCCGTCGGTCAGGCGCGGGGTAGATGGGGTGGAAGGCTCGTCGTGGGGCTGCTGGTCGGGGTCGAGGCCGAGCAGTGCCTTCTTGGCGCTGACTTCGGTTGCCTGGTTCATGCCGATCGGGCAGATGGAGACTTCGAAGAGGTCAAGTTGACGCAGCTCGTAGTAGCCGGGCGTGAAGGTGCCGTCGTCGTTTTTCTGCCCGTCCACCCATGCGCCTGCTTCGACGTTGTACGCGAAGCTCATCTGGCTGACGCGGTTCTCCTTGAGGAGTTTGGCGACCTGCTTGCCGAGCTCGGTGCCGGTGTCGATGTCACCTTCGACCCTGAGGCCGTGTTCGTCCTCGATGGCGCTGGTGGTCAGGCCGAGGTTCTTGAACGGGTCGTCGGTGTCGTGGTTCCAGTAGACGGGGATTCCGGCGCCATGATCCGGGTATCGGCTGGCGAGGGTCTGGGCGAAGGCTCCTTTGATGATCTTGTCGCCGCCGAGGTCGATGTTGTCGAACACGGCGGCGTATCCGGTGAATCCGGTTGGTTCGCCGTCCTCGTTGGTGCGGGCCTTGACCGGCGTGCGTATGGTTTTGGTGAGCATCATGCGGTTCTCCTTGTGTTGCGTGTGCTGGTTTTTTCCGGTTGGCAGGTTCGGTGGATCGTCGTACCAGTCGCGAATGGCCTGCTCTGTGCCTTCCGGCCGATCGTCGTCGGCAGCCTGTTCGAGGCATTGGTCGATGCCGGGGTCGACGAGGATGAATTCGGCATCGGCCCGCTCGTACGCTTCGACCTGCTCGACGGAAGGGCGGCTGTGGATGATCCACGCGTCGATATTCTCATCGAGGATCCGGCGGATGGCCGCCGACCTTGCGGCGAACGCGACCGTGCGGAACGGTTCGACGGATCCGTGCGGGATGCCGCTGCCGAACGCCTGGGCGATCCGGTCGAAATCGACCTTCACCTCGTTTTCGGCCGCATGCTCGTCCACGTAGGTGGACTTGCCCGATGCGGGCGGGCCTACTACCACATGAATCATGAGCCGTCACCTTCCTCTGCGTTATCGGGCAGTTGGGCGTTGCCTCTGCTTTCGGTTTGCCCGTCGTTGGGGCTGGTCTGGCCTCCGATGAGCACGTTGAGCGGGGTGACGAGTCCGTTGCCTTCCTTGAGTTTTCGCTTGTTGAGGAGTTCGCGGGCTTCGTTGGTGGTGAAGATAGGTCGGCCTGTGGCGGTGACGAGTGCCTTGTACTGGGCTTCGGGGTCGCCTCGTAGTTGGGCGTCGCGGTCGAATTCGAGGTAGAGGCCCTTGTCGTAGGTCTGCAATCGGTCGCGCAGGCACAGGTTCAGCGTCTGTTCGAATTGCACGATGTACGGATCCAGGTAGGTGCCGTACAGCATCTGTTTGAACGCGGCGAGGTTGCTGAAGTTGCCTTCCCTGATGCCGATGATTTCGGGTGGGATGCCGTAGGCGTTGGCCACGTCGATCTTGACCTTGTCGCGGGCGTTGAGGTCGTCCACGTCGATGGGTTTGAAGCCGTTGAGCGTGGTGGCCTTCATGCCGTCATCCAGGAGCATTCCGCCCCCGGCTCCGCTGCCGCCGCCGGTGAATGCTTTCATGCCGCGTTGGAAGCGTTCGCGGGCGTCGCCATTGGGCCATGGTTTGTCGCGTTCGATGACGAGGGGGCTTCGGATGCCGTGCTGGTTGACTTCGGCTCGGTATTTCAGGCTGGCGTCATATTCATCGAGGATTTCCCGTAGCCGGTGGCGCTTGGGTTCTCCCTTGCCGCTGGCGAAGGCGTAGCCCACGTTCATGATGATGCCGTCCGTGCGGATGTCGAATTTCGTGGGGTTGGTGGGGTCTATCCACACTTTTGCGCCGGTGGGCTCGTCGAAATCGTCGACGGTTGGTTTCCATCGGCGGGTGGGAATGCGTTTCAGTCGCAGGCCATTATTGGTCTGGTCGATGATGGCCAGGTATCGGTCCGCCAGCAGTCCGTCCTGGATGAGCGCGTACCAGAATGCGCTGGGTGGTATCGCCGGATTGCCGCTCGGGTTGGCTACGAGTGCGGCCAATGGCCCCTCGCGTACCCGGATTCGGCTGCCGTCCGGTTCGCGTTTGTAGACCTTGAGGGGCAGGCTGCTGATCATGCGTGCGATGAAGTCGGTGACCTCGCGCAATGGGTGGCTTTTCACGCCGTGCCCGTCGGGTTCCGCGTCGTAGGAGAGGAGTGGCTGGCCGGCGTCGACGACTTCGATGTTGTTGGCGGCCGTCCAGTCGTTGAGCAGCCCGTTGTGTTCGAAGTAGAGTCCCGCCATCAGTCGGCCTCCGGTGCGATTTGGATGAAGTCGATGCGTGTTTCGGGCAGGAGGATCAGGCCGTCGGCGCCGGTGGCGCCGGTGACCGGATCCATTACGCTGGCGTCCTTGAGTTCCAGCCATCCGCATGAGTATGCGGCGAGCCGGCCTCGCCAGGTGACGGTGTCGATGCGGGCGACGATGCGTCGTCCGATGGACCTGCGCAACGGGTGGCGTGAAAGCATGCTGGTTCCTTTCGTCAGAAGGTGAGGAGGTCGTATTCCTCGTATGCGCTGTGTTCCGGTTCGACCGGTTCGCAGGTTTCGAGCCCGTAGAGGGCTACGGTGATGGCGGCGACGCCGCTGATGTCGACGATCGACCGGCGGCGGTCCCATGCCTCGTTTTCGGCGATGACCTTGGTCACGCCGCCTTCGATGGCCTGGTCCACGAGCGGCTGTGGAGCGTGGATGAGCCGGTGTTCGCGCACGCGGTCTCGCAGGCGTCCGGTCGCAAGACCGATGTGGCTGCCGTCGATCTCGTGGACGGTGAAGCCGAGCTGCTTCAGGGGGTCGATGAATTCCATGGCGGGGCATCCTTTGGATTGGATGGCGACCTCCCACATGCCGGATTCCTTGGCCAGATGCTGCATGTATTCGGGCACCCACATCAGGCCTTTGCGTCGTTCGCGCAGGCTGACCACCGGGTTGCCGTTGGCGTCGAACACCGCTGCGGCGATCCAGCTGTGCGAGCGGTCCACGCTCACGTCGATTCCCCACACGGTGCGTGCACCGGTGGGGATTCGGATGTCGAATGGTTTGGCCAAGGTGTTCGTCCAATCGTTGACGTCGATGTAGCCTTCGACCTTCGCGGTGACCCATTGGCAGAGGTCTTCGGTCCGGTATCCGGCGTCGGTCATGCCGGGGATGTCGGCGAGCACGCCTTCCACTGTCTGGGATCCGTAGCCGATGGACGGGTTGGATTGGAGTATCGCCTCCACGTCGTCCTTTGGACAGTCGGGCTCGGCGCTCCATTCGAACAGGGCGAGGGAGCAGTCGTGGCGGCCTGCGTATTCGGCGGCGTCCATGAGTCCTGATTCGACGGTGCGGTGCCAGGCGTCGATGAATTCGATGGCCGCGTCACGCTGTTGGATGAGGACCACGCTGGTGCTGTCGCCGGCGTTGCTGATGCCCCAGAGTTGGCCGTTCCAGAAGCTCTTCATGGTCGGGCTCAGCGCGTTCCATGCGGCCCAGTCCTTCTGTTCGCGCAATTCGTCCATGATGACTCGGGCTGCCGGCTTGCCTCGCGCGTTCTTCGCGGCGCGGATCTCGTAGACGGCGAGCGCACGGCTTTTGATGTATTCCTTGCCGTTCGTGTCGCTCACTTTGGCGGTCGCGGCCTGCAGGGTGGGGATCGCGGCGGCCTGTTCCTCGATGGTTTCGGGTTCGGGGTCGCACCAGAGTTTGACGCTGTTCCATGGTTCTCGGGCGATGTCGAGGTTCTGTGCGGTGCCGACGATTTTGAATCTGAGAGGCGGCACGCGGTCGGGGTGGCGTTGGCTGTCCACGTGGAGCCACCATGAGGCGAGCACGCTGGCCACCAAGGTCTTGCCGTTCTGTCGGCCGACGAGCACGATGATTCTCCGGTATCGGTAGGTGATCCCGTCCTCCAACAGCTCCAACGCGTGGATGAGCAGCCATTGCTGCCATGGGTAGAGTTCGATGTGCAGGATCTGGCGAGCGTAGTCGATGACCTCGAAGCCCAAGGATGTGTCCGGGGTGAGCTCGCGCAGCGGCTTCGTCCACAGCCTCGGTTCGGTGCGGCCGTAATGCTTCGACATGGCTGCTCCGATCCTCCCAGGTCTAGATGCCGAACTTGCGGCGACGGAACGCCGTGAGCTCGTCCACCGGCTCGCCGTCCGATTCGGCCGCTGCGGTGCCGGCGTACTCCTTGAGCTGTTTCCTCGCCGCGGGCGTCGCGCCGAGCTCTCGCAGCACGTTCATCAGGTGAGGCACCAGATACAGGGCCTTGGTGACCTCCTGCCCCTGACCGTGGCGCAGCGCGTAGTCGATCTGCCGGGCCACCGCCCGTCCGGTCGCTACCAAAGCGGAATCCGCGTCGGTGATGGCCAGCGCCTTGAGCGTCGCCTCATAGCTGGCGGTGATGCCCTCATGATCGCCAGGCTTGTCCAATAGGCGCATGCGTTTCTCGCTCAGGGACAGGCACGTGCTCATGGCCGCGGAATCACCCTGCTTGGCCAAGGGGTATTCGATCCTGAACATGGCGTCGATGCGTTCCAGCTCGAGCTGGCGTTCGGTGTCGTAGTCCTTGCCCTTGCGCTTCTCGGCCAAGGCACGGCGTATCGCCGCCTCGGCCGACGTGACGGTCTTGAAACCAAGCTCGTCACGAATCTTCTGCAACGGTTCGGCGCCCATGAACATGTCAAGAGCCCGCTGATCCTTGGAAGCACTCATAATCAACCCCCAATCAGCCGAACTGGCGGCAAAAACAACCCAATTACCAACCAAACAAACCGAGCCACCGGAAAACAACCGGAAAAGACCAGTAAAAATACGCCCCTCAGAAACGGCGGAATAAAGCCGATTCCGAGCCCTCGCGCGCGATAGGGTGGCCAAGTCGGAGAGAGAGGAAAAGTGCGCGCGGGAGGGTGGGCCTACCGACATCGGTCTGCAAATCCGCACTCCCCTACCCCACCGGCGAGGCAATCACACACCCAACGACGTGTAAACGATCGCTCCGGACATGCGGAACGAGTCAAGCACCATGTCGATGTGCTCATTGCGCTCGCCGACATGCAGCACGGCGCTGGCGCGACGGCCACGGGCCGGACCGATGGGCGCGAAAGCTTCAAGCCTGCCTTGCTGCGCGGTCACCGATCGCAGGTGGCCGTTGTTGGCGATCGTTGGACGGAGCTTGGCCTTGCGCACGAGATGCCGGACGCTGTTGTATTCGGCGCGCACCGGTGCCATGTATCGGCCGATGATCAGTATCGTGCATGACGGATCCTCGTCGAGCATCATGGCCAATCGTTGGCAGATGCTGTGGTCGTTGTCCATGACGCAAGTCCTTTCGTATGTAGCTCATCACCACCAGGCGGGGATGACGTCGCCCAGATCGAGCCGAGGCTGGCCGGCGCCGCGCTCGCGGTTGCATTTGCGGTGTGAGTGGCGGAAGCCTGCGGGATCGTCCTGCAGGTCTGGATAGTCGCGCACCGGGTAATAATGGTCGAGCTCATGGCTCGCGTCCGTGGTGCCGGGCGGCACGCTGTAGTCGATGCGCTTGTGGCAGATCCAGCAATCGGCGGCGGGGCTTCCCTCGGAGTCCAGGCGCTTGCCTTCCTCGAAGAACGCCTGCTTGGCTTTCTCGAAAGCACGGTTATGCGTACGGTTGGAACTCATGCGCCGACCCTGAAGAATTTCGAGGAGATATACGAAAGGCCACCTCCATGATCTCATGGAAATGACCAACTATAGACATGTATACGTGGACAGTTCGCATTTGTCAAATCCCGTGAACAGATTCACCGATCACCCATCCTTGCGCACATGCGCTTGCCACACATCCCACACCAGGAACACCGGGCGCTCGCCGTCCATTCCCACCGGCTGGATAAGCCCGCGAGCGCCCCAATGTGAGATTGTGTTGCTCTTGATATCGATGCCCCATGGTTGTAGTAGGCGGCTGATTTCGGCTGCTGTTCCTCGTGATTCTCCGACTGCGAGTCTGAGCATGCTGGCGCGTTGGATGTCTTTGATGCGGTATTCTCCGGAGCATCTGTCGCATGCCTTGTACCCGGATTTAAGTTCGAGTTCGTCGCAGCGCAGTTCGAACCCGCAGGCTGGGCACCAGCCGATCATTTTGGTTTCCGGTGGCGGGTTGAGTGTGCGGTCGAGCCTGATGGCGGCCTGTCGGGTCAGTTCCACGATGGCGGGCATGTCGGGCCGGTTCAGGAGTCGTGGCTCGTAGCGCATGATGCCCTTGAGCAGTGAGACCGTGTCCATGTGCCGGTAGCGCAGGCCGATAGCCGTGGCCAGTGATTCGACGAGCCGGTCGATGTCCTGTCTGAGTTGCCATGCGCCCAGATTCAACGGGATCGGCGCCACGCTCCTCGTGCCGTGGCCGGAGTGGCGGGCCATCACGCTGGCCTTGCGTTCGGCGATCAGGCACAGCACCCCGTAACCGTCCGCCAGCGAGCGCAGGTCGTGGTGGAATCGTTTGGCGGTGGTGGTTGATGCCATGATGCCCCTCTGGTCTTGGTGGTGTGTTGGTTGCGTGTGGTTGGCATCAGGCCCGTGTCCATTGTCTCATGCCTGGTGTCGTCTTGCGGGTTATTGGAATACCCATATGGCGAGTTTGATGAGCAGGAGGATGACGGCTGTTCCCCATGCGGTGATGGTGACGCCGGTGACGATGTTGGTGAGGATGTCGTTGAATCGGTTTGGCTTGTGGTTCATCAGTGTCCTATTCGATGGTGTATTCGCGTGGGTGTTCGTCTCGCTGGTTTTGTCGTTTGATGCGGCTGATGAGTCGTTGGGCTGCGCGGTCGGCTCCGTGGCTGGTTAGGGCCCATACGTGGTGTCGTCGTTCGTATTCGCGGTGGGTGCCGTCGGTGGCGAATTCGTTGATGACGATGTCGTATCCGATGTTGGTGCGGGTGATGGCGACTTTGTATGTGTGTTTCAGGATTGCCATTGGGGTTCCTCCGGTATGTCTCGGTCGAGGACTTGTGTGAGGAACTTGTTGAGTTCCTGTACGTCATGCCAATCGATTTCATGTTCTATCGAGTGGTCGAAGCGGACTTTGAATTGTCCTGCTGGCGTGACCCCCATCATGAGCGTGGTGTGGTTTTTGGTTTCGATTTCGATGGACTGCTTGACGCTCATTCCGTCCATCCTTTGTCGGCTCCGTCCGCGTGGGCCCAGTCGCAGGAGATGCCGGCGTTGCTGTTGTGTGCGATGCAGGTCACGCGTCGGCTGTCCGGCATGGTGATCGTGCAGGTTTCCCACTGGGCGTTGTAGGTGGAGCATTCGCTCTGCGTGACCGCTTCAATGTGCTTGTCGGCCGACGAGTCGATGGGAGTGCCCTCGCAGCCTGCGAGCGCGGTGATGCAAAACATGATGGCGGCCAGTGCGAGAATGCGTTTGGCTAATGTAATTCGCTGGTTCACTGCTTATCCTCCGTTTCCGCCTGATCGTCGGTGATGTAGTTCTTGGGTGTGAGGGTGATGGTGATCTGGCAGTCGGCGGCGAGTGCCTGGTGGATGAGGCTGGTGATGTCCGCGTTGTTCATTGCGGATTCCTTTCGTTGGTTGGTTGTTTGGTTTGTCGGGTGACGGTCAGGCTGCGGATGTGTGGTTGGAGGATTGCAGTGCCGTGTTTGGGGTTGAGGGACAGGATGCGCAGTTGTCCGAGGCAGAGGTCTCGGTCGTGGAGCACGAACCGGGTGAGCTGGTATTCGGGGGTGAAGGGCGGGATGGCTTTGAGGTATCCGTCGATGATCGTGCCGTCCACGGTGGTGATGATGCACCGGTGGCCGTCGAGCTCTTCCGGCGTGGCGGTTCGCCAGTCGATGGTGGCTTGCACGCTGCCCATCATGCGGCCTCGTCCAGTTCGCCCCGGTCGATGGCCTGGCACAGGAGTTCCACGATGCGGGCCGCGTCGGTGCCTTGGGCGAGCAGGCGGGTGACGTGTGGCAGCCAACGCAGGCGCTCGCCGTCGTCGGGTTGGCGGTTTTTGAGTGGTGTGCTGGTGTCGAGGAGTTTGCGGGCTCGGCGTTCGAGTTCCGTGGCTTGGTCGGTGGGTGTGGTCGTGGTTTCGGTCGGGGTGCCGATGTTGAGTTCGCGGCCGCGTTTGACCCAGTTGCGCCATGCGGCGTCGAGGTCGTAGGGGATTTTTCCGTTGGCGCGGCATGTGTCCTTGAATTTTTCGAGCTCCCAGTCGGGGTCGAGTCCGTAGCCGGCGGCGAGCGCGGTGAGGTCTGGTGTCGGCTGGTAGAGGGCGAGCGCCTGTTTGCGGGAGTCGAACGTTTGTTCGATGGTTGTTTTTGTTTTTTGCGCGCGCGTACTCTCTCTTGGTGGTTCTAATGATGGTTCTTTAAGAGATTGGGTGTCATGGGTGACACCCCGTGGCGTCATGGGTGACACCCCGTGATGGTCATGGGTGACACCCCGTGTGGTCATGGGTGACACCCCGTGGTTGGGTTGCGGGGTGTCATGGGTGCTACCCCGTGAATCTGACGGGGTGTCACTGGTGCTACCCCGTTTTTTCGTGGTTTGCTTGTTCTTACGGTTTTTGTATTCGACGTGGTTGTGGCCGTCGAGGGTGATGTGGTAGACGTAGGGGCTTCGGTCTGCGCGGTAGCGGGTGCCGTAGTCTTCGTCTCGGGTGATGAGCCCGTGGTCTTCGAGGTAGCGCAGGGCTCGTTGCACGGTGCTTGCGCTGGCTTCGCCTTCGGCCATGAGCCGGTCGATGCTTGGCCATGCGCGGTTGTTCTCGTCCGCGTAGTCGCACAGGATCAACAGGAAGAGTTTGGCGGAGCGGTCGCCGACCTTGATTCTTTTCGCCCGCCCGTACAGCAGTGAGCTCATGATGTCACCTCTTGAGTAGTTTGAGGGCGGTCTGGTGGCCGGTGTCGGTCAGGCTCCAGTTGCCCTCGATGTCGGGTTGTATGAGTCCGCGTTCCTCCAGGCTGGCGAAGGTGCGCGAATTGTTTTCGTATGCGGGGTAGGCGTTGCGGTTGAGCATGGCGATCAGTGTTTCGACCATGGTCGGCGAGAGCCGTTGGCGTCTCATGGCATGTCCTCCACTCGGGCCCACAGTCGTCGGCTGGCCGATGACACCGCCTTGCGGGTTTCACGCAATCGGGCGAGCGTGATGGTCAGGTCTTCGAGCACGTCTTCGGGAGCGCCTTGGTCGCGCAGCCGGCCCGCACTGGTGGCCAGCTGGTCGATCAGCATTCCCATGGCGTCGAGTTCGCCGCACGCGGCCGCCCATTTGCAGCGTTGGCGTGCCGTCTGGCGTCTACTCGGCATCGTTATCGTCGTCATGGTCGTCTCCTTCCTTCATGACCTCGATGAGACTGCCGGCGAGCGCCTGTGTTTCCGCGTCGCTGGGCTTGTATCCGAGCAGTTCGAGGGCTTGGTAGTAGTCGTTGATGCGTTGCAGGCTGTCCAGCTGGTTTTTGTTGGTCCATGCTCCGGGGTTGATGTCAGCTTCGCGGCGTGCGAGCAGGATGAGGATGAGTTGGAGTTGGCGTGTGTTGTCTGTGCGGGCTCGTCGGCGTAGTTCGTCGAGGTTTTTGCCTGTGGTTATGTGCCAGATGCCGTTGTCGGGGTCTTTGCCGGTGATGGGCAGTGGCGTGGTCATGCGGTTGTATGCGGCGATGGTCTTGTCTGACCAGTTGATGTCGCCGGAGCCTGCGGGGAACCGGTATTCGTCGTTGCCGAGGATTTCGCCGTCTACCAGGTGCAGGAGGGCCTGTTGCATCATGGGTTTCTTCCATGTGTTCTGGGTTTTATGGATCCATTCGGCTCGCAGGGCTTGGCTGGCATCGTGCAGTTCCCGTGCCTTCTTCGTCTGTTCGCGCGCGTAGGCTCGGCGTTGTTTTTCGGCTTGTTTCGCCCGGTTGGCGTTGTCGATCTGGTCTTGGGGGATGCGTTCGTAGACGATGGTCCTGTGGGCGGTTTCGTCAAGGCCGATGATGGCGTCGATGTTCGGCTTGTTGCCGATGAGCTTCTGCCATTGTTTTTCGAAGCTGGTGTTTTGGATGTTGGTGATGCAGGTTGAGTATTGGTAGCCTTCCGGCGCGTCATTCCACCAGTTCGAGGGTGCTTGGCAGGTTTTGAGTCCGGCGCGGTGCAGGTAGTCGAGCGCCTTGTTCATCCACACGGTTCCCTTGCGTTCCTCGCGGGCTTTGCGTACCGTCCAGTCCCAGTTGTTGGTTCCGGCCTGGCGTGCGAGTTCCTGCTGGGTGGTTTCGTCTCCTTGGAATTCGGCGAGCACGTCCAGGTCGGATAGTGACAGTTGGTTGAAGTCCTTGGCGAGGGCTCGGGTGAGGCGTGGGATGCCCGCGATTTTGAGGCGGCGGCGCACGAAGTCGGTGCTGCGGCCGGTCTTTTCGGCCATGTTCTCGATGCTGCTGCCCAGGTCGAGCAGTCCCTGGTAGGCGTCGGCTTCCTCGATGGGTGTCAGGTCGTGGCGTTGCGTGTTCTCGATGACCATGAGCTCGCGTTCGTCCTTGGGCGAGAGTTCCATGATCCGGCATGGTACCTGTGCGAGTCCGGCCTGTTGGGAGGCGGCGAGCCTCCTGTGGCCGATGACCACCCTGTAATCGGTTGAATCGGCGATCGGGGTGACCACGAGCTCCTGCTGGATGCCGTGCGCGCGGATGCTGTCGGCGAGCGCGGTGATGTCTCCGATGTTCTTGCGGGGGTTGTTGGGGTTCGGCTTGAGTCGGGTGGTGTCGATGAGGGTGATGGTGGGGGTCATTTCGTGCGGGTCACGCTCCTTGGTTGATGGCTTCGGCGAGTGCTTGGGCGGTTTGTCGGATGCCGGGGTTTGGGGTGATGGTGGTGAGGTGGAGTGCGAGGTCGGCGACGAGTTGGGGGTATTCGTCGGTGTGGGCGAGGATGGTTATTCTGCTGTCTCCGTTTTCGATGTGGGTGGTGTTCCAGTCGGCGTCGGTCAAAGTGATGCCGGTGGTGTGTCCTGTGGTGTTGATGATGGTGCTCATTGGTTCTCGCGGTTCTCGTAGTTTTGTGGTTCCTGGTTGATGGTGTGGGGTCGGCGCTTGCGGCGGGCTTTCTGTCGTTGGTGTTCGATGGTTTGGCGGCGGTGCTTGTGTTTGCTCACTTGGTGGTGTCCTTTCGGTCGTGGGGGTGTTGGCGGAGCATGTCGGCGAGGCGTTGGCTTCGGCGTTGCAGGTTGTCGTGGATGGTTCGCCCGGCTGGGGTTGCGGGTTGCCAGTCGGGCAGTTCCGGCGTGCTGATGGGTCGGATGGTCAGGTAGACGCCTTCGGGGCGGGTTTCGTCGGCGTAGCGTTTGCTGATCTGCCAGTGGATGATGCGGCTGTCGTTGGAGATCACTCCCTCGCGGTTTCGGCCGGGGTATCGGCTGTTGGTGGTTTGGAGCGCGTCGCCGATGGCGCGTTGGAGTTTGTCGAGGTCGCCTCCTCCTGAGGTTTTCGCGGTCTGCCATGCGGGCAGGTCGTGGAGCTTGTCGGTTCGGGGCACTCGGATTTCGCCGGTGATGGAGATTGGGCAGTCGTAGGGTTTGAGTCCGCTGGCGGTCATCATGCTGACGGCCGTGCCGCGGATCGCGGCTTCCCAGGATTGCAGTCTTGCGTCGACGCTGACCGCTTTGCCGTGTTTGGTTCGCCATGGTTGGACGCTGCCTTTGGTGATGGGCGTGCCCTGCACGATGATGTCGAGCGGTTGGCCGTTGTTGTCGTTGCCGTTCATTGTTCGGCTCCCCGATATTGTGCGATGACGACGTAGCAGTCCTTGTGGCGGCGGTCGGGCGCGATTTCCACCCGGTATGAGCCCTTGGGCTGGAAGCCGACGAATTTCGCGTTGCGCAGGCGGCGGCGCAGTTCGAGGGCGCGGCGACGGCTTTTGCCTTCGGCGACGATGGCCGGACGGTCGGGGAATCGGCGCAATGCCTGCGCGATCCGCTTCCATTTGCTGGCGGTTCGCGCAGGGGTGGTCACGATGTCGTCGGGCCAGCGTTCGATGAACCGGACGCTGCGCAGCAGTTCCAGATCGGTGTCGGATGCGGTGGCGTCGCCTGTTTGGGGTGTTTCGAGCTTGCTGATCTCCGTTTCCACGGACTCCGCCGGGCCCAGTCCGAGATGCTTGAAATACTGTTCGCCTGTGATCGGTTCGGCGCCGGTCTCGGTCTGGGTTTGCGTGCTTTGCGTTTCCTCGGCTGGTTGTGGTGCCGGCGTCTCGGTGGCCTGTTCGGGCAGTGGCGATGGCGCCGTCTGGGGCTCGAGGCCGGGACGGTTGATGCCGTGTTTGCGGCAGTATCGGCCGACCGCTATCTTTTCGTTGGATTCCAGCGCGTCCCACCCTTGGTCGACGGCGATGCTGTAGAGCTGCTTGACTTCCTCGGTCGTGTATTTCGTGGTCATGATGCTCCTTAATTGGTCCATGGGTCATTGGCTGGTGCCGTATATTCGCCGTATTCGCCGGACTGCGGCGGCTGCGGTGTCGCGTGTTGGCCTCGCTGGATGCGGGTGATGGCGGTGGTGGCGCGTTGCAGGCTTGGTCCGATGTCTTCGATGACCCAGCGTGTGGACCAGCCGGTGCCGCCGTCGCGTTTCTCGTACTTGCTGGTCTGTGGGCGTACCGTGGCCATGATCTGGTCTCCCTTGCCGAGCGATGCCACGATGTGCTCGGCGAGTTCGCGCCATGCCTCGCACTGCCAGCTGGTGGGCGTGACATCGACCGGGTTGCCGGCCGTGTCCTTCTCCCAGCCGCTGGACAGGATGCGCAGGTTCACGACCGGTATCCCGTTGCCCGTGGTCCGGTATTCCGGGTCAGCGGCCAATCGGCCCCTGATGATCGAGATGCTTGGGTCTTTGGCCAAATCAGTCTCCCTTCGGTTCTTCCTGGTCTTCTTGGTCTGGATCTTCCTGGTATGTGGTGGATGGCAGCAGCACGCCGACGGTGAAGCAGTACATGCCGCCGAGCATCGGCTCTCCCCTGCCCTCGTGGGCCCCGACCAGCAGGAGAACCAGACCGGTGAGCGCGAGGATCAGGCCCGTGACGCGGATGATTCTGTCGCGCATGCCTATTCCTCGAATTGGGCGATGAATTCCTCCATCGCCTTGCGGGTGACACGTCGCCAGCTTCTGGTTCCCCGTCGGCTTGGCGGACGGAATGTGGTGAGAGTGCCGTTGTTCGCGGCGATGAGCAGTGCGTGATAGTCGATGTTCCACACCTTCGCGGCCGAGTTCAGCGTCCAGGATTCACGTTCGTTGAGCGGTGTCTGGTTGACGGGGATCCTCACGCCGTATTGGTCGGCGAGCGCCTTGCGGGTCTGTTTCGTGGTTTCGGCGCGCACTCCCTGCTCGTTGAGTCTGGTCATGAGGGCCACGTGTTCGAGTATCTTGGTTTCGTTCATTGCTGGTCCTCGCTTTCGGTGAGGTATGGTTCGAGTTTTTCGATCGCCCACGGGAGTGCGAGCAGTACGCCACTGGCGACGTAGACGGCGAGCGCGATGGTGTTGCCGATCGGGTGGGAGCAGCCTTCGTGGGTGAGCAGCCATGCGAGGGCGAGCAGCATGATGATGGCGAGCGCGATGATTTCACCGTCATGCTTTTGCTTCGTGGTTCGCATCGATGGTCACCCCTTTGGGCAGATAGTCGGCGAGTGTGATGGATGGCAGGAATCCCGCGTCCGTTTTGGCGTCCATCAGGAGCGCTTTGCCGATCTGGTCGGCGGCGGCGCTGCTCATGCTTCGGACGAAGTCAGGTATGTCTTCGGCCAGTTGAAGGCTCAGAAGGCTGCTGCCCTGTTCTCCGGCACCGTCGAGGGTGACTCGCGCGATCGGCGCGGTCATGTCCCCGATGCTTACGGTGAAGTCGAAGATGATAGGTTGGCCACTCATCACGCCACCTCCTTGGATGCTGTCACCGTAGAATCGTGCCTATGGGTGGTCTGGTTTCCTTCTTGCAGTGGGTTTGGTCGGGTATCGGTGGTTTGGGTGGATTTGTCGGTCTGCTTGGCGGCGGTTGCGGCGTCTTCGCCTTGTTCCAGACGGGCAAGTCGAATCTGCTCGCGAAGAAGGCGAACCGTATTGCGCAGGAAGCCAACAGGATCGCCGCTGACGCGAAGGGGGTCGCCGAGGAGTCCAACCGTCTTGCCGGCAAGGCGAACGAGATAAGCGCAGACGCGAATGCGATCAGCCAGAGGGCGTTGAGCGTTACCGCGGATCAGACGGTCTACAAATGGCGGGGTGAATTCGATGGCGAATCGTCGACCGTCTTCCTGCTCAACGACTGCCCCCACGAAGCATCTGACGTTCACGTGTTCGTCCGTCACGAAGACCAGACCATCATGGACAGGATCGTCGATAAAGTACCCGCGTTCGGCGAGATCCCGCTCAAGGACGAGCTGTTCACGCAGAAGGTAGTCGAAGACCAGCGTTCCATCGACAGGCTCAACTCCAGTGCCGGGTTCGTCTACATCGGGGTCGGCGGGTATGACGTCACCGTCCATGTCGCCTACACCACTGAGCTCGGGAGCAGACGCAGCAATACGATCAAGCATCGCCTGACCGACGGCCAACGCCATTGAATCCTTGCTGGACATCATGCCACTCCTCCCAATGAGAGCAGGAAATTGAATACGAGGAACGTGATCACGACCATCACGATGACGAACACGATGGGGTGATCATCCAAGAGGCGCATGAACAGAAGGAAGACAGCCACTAATACGGCAACGATTGTCAAGGCCACGACGAACACGGATGCCGTGAACGGCAATGTTTCGATGTACTTCTCGACCATCACATCTTCTTGTGGTCTGGGGTATCCCTTCGCCGGGCTAGATTGGAAAGCGCCAACCAAGCAACCAGCCCAACGAAGGGAAGAATGAAATGGAGCCATTGGAAGAACGTTCGAGCAGTGAAACGGTCAGGGACGGGGAACGTCATACGCCATCGTGGTACGTTCACTTCAACGGACATCGGCTCGGGCCGGTCTCCGATGCGAAGTTCAAGAAGATGGCGGACACTCTCATGTCCATCGTCAGAGAGGGAAAGCACCACGGGCTCGCGTTCACTCTTCCTGAGGATGGCCGTGATGTCTGCTGCATCTGGACTCCCGGCGTCCCGATCAGCTTCAAAGAGGCTGACAGTGAATCTGAATGACATCACGCCATCTCGCTTTCGGCGAGCGCTGGAATGGTGTTTTCGGCGGTGTCGAGCTTCTCAGCCATGGCAATGATTGAGGACAGAGGACGATGCGTCACGCCCGCAATGCGGCGCAGCTCGTCAAAGTTAAAAACACCGACATTGATTTTGCGGTTTAACGTGTTCCGAGGAATTTCTGCCCGATCAGCGAGCATAACTTGTGTCATTCCTGACTCATTGAGGACCTGCTTTATTGCAATCCCTAAATGCCTGTTTTCAAGCAAATATTGTTTCATATGAGACATGATAAAACCAAGATTGCGCTCTTCAAAACACGGCGTGTCTCATATGAAACAAGAATGCTTCATATGTAAGTAAAATGTCTCACATGCCAACAGGAAAGAAGACCGCGACGATTGAATCAAAGGCGCTTTCAATCGCAATCAAGAGAGCTATGGCCGTACGTGATTTCAAGACACGATCACTGGCTATCGAATCGGGAGTGCCTTATGGCACCCTCCGACGCATCCTTGAGCTCAATACAGTCGCCGACTATGAACAACTCAGGAAGATTGCGGAAGCATTGCGCATGCCGCTCTCTTCCATCATCGCCGACGCCGAGCACCTTACAAAAGACGCAGGGGTCATCGAAGATTACCAAGCTACCGATAACCGAGAAACTTCGAGTGACCATGAGAACATCGACATCGACGCATGGGCCGACCGGATCAAGGCCGAAGATTCCATACACAATAATTAGTAGTCCACAGTCGCCGAATAAACAAAACGCCCCGGTCGCTCGTTATGAGCGCCGGGGTATTTTGTCATATCTCGTAGGCCTCTATGGTGAGGCTGGTGTAGTAGCGGCTAACGAGTATTTTCAATCGCTTGCCAACAAGTGGCTCAGATGCAAAGTATGCGGCCGTCGACCGCGCCGTGATTTCCGAGAGCAAGACACCTCCGCTTTTGAGTGCAAAGTGCGGTTTTGCCTGCGATCCTTCCGGCACCGGTAGCTGTTCGACAGTGGCCTCGAAAGCGATGAACCCTTCGTCGGGAATTCTAGGACCATTCCAGTTGTTCTCCGAGACGCGGAATATTGCCGTTGCGGCGACCACATCCGCTCCATATGCTTGTCGCTGTTCGTATTCCTTGAGCGAGGCGTTACCAGTTTCGCTTTCCTTCGCCTCTTCCAGCGTTGGCACCATGACGTAGATTTCGGGAACGCCTGTTTGGTACCATCCTTGGCGCATGGCCACGAGTTCCACATTTTTCGCGCCAGATTCAAGGATTGCACGAATGTGGATTACCGCGATGTGGTTGAAGAGAACGCCGAACGGTTTCCCTTTGTATTCGACCGCATACCCATCATCCACGCCGCTGCGCCATTGTCTTCCGTTAAGTCGACTTTTCAGCGTTATCGGACGGGTAACAACGCTGATTTTTTCGGCACGCCCCTCTTTGAGCTTGAGTATGGGGCGTGGGTCGTAGACGTAGATTGTGGCAGGGTATGAACCGGAGACGGTTTCGGTTTCCCGAGTCACCGACACTGACAGAGTTTTTGGCGGGATGATGATCGGCGACGGCGATATCGTCCTTGACAACGCAGAACTTTGTCCCGTTTCTCGACGAGCCGACACTAACGCTTCACCATCCTCTACCTCGACGCCGGCGAGCGCAGGCGATGTTTCATCATTGGGCTGTGCATGTCCGTGGTTTGCGCGTCCGTCCCAGTGACCATTGGCTGCTCGTTTTCGCTCGTGTTCGTTATCCTCGTCCAGCACGATGCTGGGGTCTTTTGCGGCCCTGGCGGCGCGTTGTTCGGCTCGAATCTTCTCGGGGTCGTGGATCATGTCGCCGACGACCCACAGCATCCATCCGACGAATGCGATGATTAGCGCGATTATGGTGCATGTCAGGAAATCGGTGCTCAATCCGCCAACGAAAATCAGCAGGGCGAATATCCATACTCCGATTGCCAGAATCCGGAATATGACCATACCGATGGTTCTGGGCATCGACGCCTTTCGCTTGGCCTGACGTTTTCCGGGCATCATGCCTCCAACCTCTTTGTTCGTTCGGCCGACTCGATGCGGCTATGTTTAGATTCTACCGCCGTCTTTTGGCATCATTCCGCCACTTCATCTGCCGACAGGGGTTTCGACCGCCATCGATACGCTGTCACGTTCCTTAAATCATCTATGACTATCCGCGGTCGCAGTTCAGGTCGGCATTGCGTTTCTGTATTCCGGTCGAATCGGTCGGCGGCATCACATAGCGCAAGACACAGTTCCTCGACGGATACGACGAGGCTGTACTCCGCGTTTTCCTCGTCGTCATGTTCCCACGTCTTGCCGAGTTTCGAACTCAGTCCAATGCGCAATGAGAACGAGACGTGTTCAAGATTGACGTCATTCCGCATCAGCTTCCCTTGGTCATCCAACTCGTACAGGTATTTGGTCTCCATATTGGCATCGCCGTTGTGAAGCAGTTCGCAGCGCAGCTTGTAACATGCAAGGGCATCAAAGGCCGGCATCGGGTCCTTACCCATTCTTGAGCTAAGGGCATATCCACAGTATTGCCGGTACCAGTCCATGTATCTTTTCCCGACTTTTTTCTCTTCCGGAAAGGCAATCTGCCCGTAGGCATCCGGAATTGTGAGCGCAAGAGCTAGGGCGGCGCCATAGCATTCCGCCTGCAGCGTCTTCCTTACCTCATCGGCAAGGCTTATCTCCATAGGGTTCATCATCTGCGATGCAAGTCTTCTATTCCCTGTCGGCATCATGCCTCCAACCTCGTTGTTCGTTCAGCCAACTCGATGCGGCTTGATTAGATTCTACCGCCGCATATACGGAATCGCCCCGGCCTCTCTCTGCGAGCGCCGGGGCGGTTTTCAGTTATCTTTGTCCGCCAATGCTTTGGCGATGTATGTCATGGTGTCTTTTTCCAGTTGGGTTTGTTTTGGGTTTTGTTTTTCGGCTTCACGGTCACGGTGTTTGTCGTGGAAGGGGAAGAGGTTGCGTGCGATGACCCATAGGATGCCGACGACTTCTCCGAGGCTTGTTGCCATCCAGGAGATGATGACGACCGGGGATTCTTTGTCGGTGTGGATCATGTATGCGACGTATTCGGAGACGATGGCGTTGCAGTTCCAGAGCTGGATGCCGACGAATACGATTGCAGTCACCGCGAGTATTCCTCGCAGGATGATGGATAGCTATCGTCTTGCGTTCCGCGCCTTAAGTCTTTTGATTTTCTGGGCTTGTTCCTCGAGCTCCTGTTCTTTTTGTCGATTCAGGAGTTTTGCTCGTTCGAGGTTGAATTCGAGGGCCGTTTCGGTGGTTTCGTCGTCGGCGTCCAATATGGAGGCGGTTCGAGGACTCGGAGTTGTCCCGTTTTCGGTGGTTGTCGCGGTGTCGTCGGCGTTCTCTTCTTCCTTGACGGAATCGGGAGTGGAGGAGAACGCCTTGCTGTAGGCGGCCATCAGCTGGCGGAATGATTCCGAGGCGTCAGCGTTTTGCTTGTTTGTCACGGGCTGGGTTCCTTAGCGGAGTCCGAGTTTCGCGATGCGCAGGTCCATGGATCGCTGCGAGACGTTGAACGCTTCGGCCAGTTGTTCCGGGGTCATGCCCTGTGCCCAGAATTGCCGGACCGCGGAGGCCGGCATGAGGAGCGCCGCGGCGAATCCGTTCGCCCAACGCTCGTCGGGTTCCGTTCCCTTCGATGAACGCTCGTCTCGGTAGTCGATCTCACCGCCCTCGTCGCCCAATGCGTATTTTTGGTATTTCTGCACATAATGGCCGATTTCATGGGCAAGGGTGAAGCGTCGGCGGTGTGTATGGGCGAGCGCGTCGACCACGACTTTGCATGGGCGGCCCGCTTCTTTGACGATCATGCCGTCCGTGCCGCTATCAAGTAACAGGTACTGCACTTCCAACCCCAAGCGTTCCGCCACTTGGCGCACGTCGATGGGTATGTTGATCCGGTTGCCGTCCATGGCGATGGTCTTCATCAGCGTCTCCGCGGCAGCGGTGGCGGTGGCTCCGGTGTTCTCGATGATCGGGCGCACAGAGGGAGTGGCTTCAGTCATATTATCCGTTGCGGCCAATATACGGGTCACCTCCCATCATGCACGCGCGGCAGCCACTGAAACCACCGTAATCCACCTAGACACTCCTGCTATTTTCCTAAAAAATGTGGACAAATGTGCATAATTCCGCTCTCAAGCAGACATGCTCCAAAGGCACATCACGCCCGGCATCTCCTTGGCCAATTCATTGCAGCACATCATTTTCCGTCGTTTCAGCTTGCATAACTTACTTAATTGAGCTATAATTATTATGTCAACGAAAACAGAACAGTGGAAGGAGGTGAGACATGGATGAGGTCTGGAAAGCGATAGAAGCCATCGGCTCCCTGCTTGTCGGAATCGCCGCAGTCATCGCGGCGGTGAAATCCAAAGGCAACGAGCCACCACCCGCACCGAAGCCCAAGCCGCCGCACATACGGCGAAGGCCTCGCCGGTAGTACAAGAGCCGCAGATTCCGAATAGTCCTAGTATCCGGAGCTGCGGCTCCCTATCCCCAGACTAATCCATGGAACATCATGAACACAACAAACGCATACAGGCTCGTCTCGCTGATATGTGGCGCGACGTGCCTCATTCTCGCCATCGGCGGTCAGGCCATCGCGGCCGGAACCTTCGGCATGGCCGCCGGGGTGTTCGGCTATCTGTCGGGAGGCCGGAAATGAGCACCGCAAGATATCTCAGTCTCAAGGAGGTCGGCGAGCGCATCGGTACGAGCAATCCGGCCGCGAGGGGGTATCATCTGCCGGAACCGGACGCACTGATCGGCACGACTCGCGGCTGGCTGCCGGAGACCATCGATGCTTGGAACGCCGCCCGCCCCGGTCGTGGTGCGGGCGGCGGAAGGCCTCGCAAGAATCGCAATCAGGCCGATTCCCCCACCGCCTGACGAGCCTTGTCGGCGAGCGCCGCAAGGCTTGCGGCGGACCAGTGGGTGTATCCGGCCGTCGTGCTGATTTTGGCGTGGCCCATCATCGCTTTTCTCGCGTCTTCCGGGGCTCCGGCTTCGGCGAGGTGCGTGGAGAAGAAGTGGCGGGCGCTGCGGATGGTGACGCAGGGCAATCCGGCGTCTTCGAGAGAGCGTTTCCAGCGGCGGCGTTCCACGGTGTTGGTGAGCGGGTGTCCCTCGCGCGTGAATATGAGCTGGCCGGGCTGGCATTGCCTGCGTCCGACGAGCGCCCAGAGTCCGAGCCACGTCTGGTTGCTGACGGGCACGAACCGGTTGCCCTGCTTGCTTTTCGGTTCGACGAGCCAGAAGCATCCCTCGTAATGGCGGGAGCGGAGCCAGTTGGGCACTTCTGCATCGGATCTGAAGCGTTGGAGCTCCCACATGATCTGGATTCCGTGCACGCCGTCGACGGTGGCGAGCTCTTCGGGCAGGATGGCGAATCTTTCGGCCTCTCTCATGCCGGTCTCGAACATGATGTTCCACATGAGGCTCCACATTTCGCGGTCGTCGTCGGTATCTGCCAGGTGGCTGTATTTGCGACGCTTGGGGTCGAGTGCGGCCTGCGCCGCCCGGGCCGGCTGTCCGGGTTCGAGGATTTGGGTGGCCTGCGACTCGTAGCGCGGCGGCGTTGCGGCGAGCGCCGGGTTCGATGGGATGAGGCGTTCGCGGACCGCTGCGTCGAGCACCTGCCTGAGTCTGAGATAGTGGTTGTGGACGGTTTTGCTTCGGTGTTCCTTGGCGAGTTTGGCGCACATTCCGTCGATGGTGGCGGGGGTTATTCTGTCGAGTCGCATTCCGCCGATGACGCTGCGGATGGTGTTGCAGTCGGATCGATAGGTTTCGAGGGTGCGGGGTTTGACATTGGGCGCGATGGTATTGAGCCATCGCTCCATCCATTCGTCGAGCGTTGGGGTTCCGGCCAGGGGCATATCGCCCTCGCGCTGCAGTCTTTTGATTTTTTCTTGGAGCCGCTGCCGCGCGGCGGTCTTGGTGGGAGCCTGCGCCTCGACCATGCGGCGTTTGCCGGTGCGCGGGTTTGGTGCGATTTCTTTGCGCGCGTGCCAGGTTCCTCGTTGATCCTGCCATTCGCTGCCGCTTCCCCGCGGCCTGCGTGGAGGTGTTTTGGACGTCGTTGTTTGGTTCTGTGCGGGCATCATGCCTCTTCCTTGGTCATGCTATGTATCAGCTGGAGGTCATGCTATAGGTCATGCTATCGAGGTCACAATCAGGCACGTTTGGCCCAAATCTTGCAATCACGATGATTCGGCACCCGAATATGCGAAAGGCCGCAAACCCTTGGAATTGCTTGGGTTTGCGGCCTTTGTCAGTGGAGCGGATGACGGGAATCGAACCCGCGTAATCAGTTTGGAAGACTGAGGCTCTACCATTGAGCTACATCCGCGTTAAGCGTCGCTTTTGGCGACTTGAGTTATTATACATATTTCTTCGGGGATGGCAAACGCGTGTGGCTGCAGCAGGACCAGCCAATCTAGTTGATGGATTGCGGCTTTGCCGAGGACTCCCCTCAGTCGCCTACGGCGACAGCTCCCCTCAAAGAGGGGAGCTAGAAACCGTCGAAATCACAAATGGATGAGCTGGGACTCGTATGGTTGGAGGTCGACGTCCATCGCGTTCAGAATCACGAACCAGCAGTTTTCGGGCAGCGAGTCGAGCTTGTCGATCTGGTTCTTGAGCAGGCGCACGTCGCGGCTGGTGAGCGCGCCCCACAGGTTAACCATGATGGAGACGTTGTACAGCATGTAGCACTCGGGGGCCTCGGGCGCTATTCCACAGAAATCGTCACCACCGCGGAGGCAATCGAACCATCGTGGCTCAGGGAAATATGGATATGCGGCATCGACCCCGCACCGATAGTCGAGCGCTGCGCCGAACGCGCATTCCGCCGCTCCTGCATCACTGCATAAGGCCCGTTATCGGAAGCAGAGGAATAAGCAGAGGAATAGCGAGCGCCGGCAGCCGAATTCGCGTAATCAGTTTGGAAGACTGACGCCGCCCCCTTACCCAGAGACACATGCGGCACACCACGGGAATCGTCCAAGATCTCGATTTCAGGCCACGGGAAATTATCAAGCGTGAACGGATAGGGGGCATCGCCAAGATAATCGCACCAGGCTTTGAGGAACGCCTCCTTGCCCGCCCATTTGGCGGCCAGATGGACGGCCTCCCCGTCATTCTTCTGGCGCGCGCGGTCGGATGCCTGCCGCACCTCACGCACGGAGAACAGCGCACGCATGCGAGACCCCGGCTCCGCCAACTGTTCGGCGAATGCGGCCACATCCACCACGTCATGCCCCAAACCACAAGTATTCATGCTTCCTATTGTGTACCGCTTCGCGCGTAATCTCTACACCTCATCAGAATTGGGGCCTGATTTCCATTTCAGGGGGAAAAGATTCACTATGCTGGATGACCTCGCGCAATACCGCAAACATCTTGGGCTGGCTGCCTAGCCGTCCAAAAAAACATCCGCGCCCCGCCCCGAAGGTCTATCTCCGTTTCGAGGGGCGGATTTTGACCGTTCCGGAGGTCTACTTCCGTTTCAAGGGGCTGGTCATCCTCCATACCACGAGTATCCGCAGCATAACGCCAACGCCATTCCGCCGTTTTTACGCCTTGTCTACTTGGGTAACAGCCCCTTGAAACGGAAGTAGACCTCCGGCGAATGCCAAATCAGCCCCTTGAAACGCAGAAAGCCCACTCCGAGGGAGGGGCTTTCGTATGTTCTGCATATTTCTCTCACTGAGTTTGTGCCAGCGAGAAAGCTCCAGGGGAAACTCCCCTCACCCGCTTCGCGGGAGCTCCCCTCAAAGAGGGGAGCCGAGATCCGGTGCGCTACTGGCTCCCATCAACCGAGGGGAGCCAGAGGGGCATCAGGCCTCGTAGTAGCCGTCGGCGCCGAGGCGGGCGTCCGGGTTGAGGAGCATCGCCTTTTCGACCTCGTGGTGGTCGTAGCCACGGTGATCCTCGCGGAAGCGACGGTTGTCGATCGGCTCGTAGAGCGCGGCGCGACCCATCATGCCTTCCTCAAGGTGACGCTGGCCGGCAGCCAGGCGGGCGTTGGCACGCTCACGCCAAGCTTCCAGTGCGGCCTCACCATCGGCCTTGGCCACGGCCGCCTCGAAGGCACCCGGATGGACCAGAGCCACGAAGCCGGAAACATGTCCGAAGCCGAGCGAGGTGGCCAGACCGGCCTTGACCGGGCGACCAGCGGTCTCGCGACCGAACTCGTCCTCACCACCGCCGATGCGCAGGGGCTTCCTAACCCAGACCATGTGGTCGTCGCGCTGGAGCTTCGGATCCACGCAGTCGAGCGCCGCGTTCGCCGGAATCACGCCGGACTTGAACAGCTGCGTCAGACCGTTGACCTGGAAGATGCAGGCACCACCCTTGGCGTGGCCGGTAAGCGTCTTCTGCGAGATCACGAACAGCGGGTTGCCGTCGGTGCGGCCGATGGCGTGGGCCAGCGTGTTGTGCAGCTCGGATTCGTTCGGGTCGTTGGCGTTGGTGGACGTGTCGTGCTTGGAGACCACGGCGATGTCGTCGGCTGAGACGCCGAGCTTAGCCAGGTCGTGCACGAGCTTGGAGTCCTTGCCACCGAGGCCGGCAGCCAGGGCACCGAGGCCCGGAGCCGGGATCGAGGTGTGAGCACCATCCGCGTAGGAGTGGATGAAGCCGACCACGGCCGCAACCGGCAGGCCGAGCTTTTCGGCGATGTCACCGCGGGTCACGAGGATCGTGCCGCCGCCCTGGGATTCCAGGAAGCCGCCACGGCGACGATCGTTCGCGCGGCTGAAGAAGCGCGCGTCGATACCCTTGCCATACATTTCCTCCGAGTTGGCGGTGGCGTTCATGTTGCCGAAACCGATCACGGATTCCACGCCGATGTCGTCGATCGCACCGGTGACCACGAAGTCGGCCTTGCCGAGGGCGATCTTGTCGACGCCCTCTTCAAGGGAGACGGCTGCGGTGGCGCAGGCGGAGACCGGCTGAATCATGTTGCCGTAGCCGCCGATGTAGGACTGCATCACGTGAGCCGCGACCACGTTCGGCAGGGCTTCCTGCAGGATGTCGGTCGGGATCTCGTGGTTGAGGAAGCGGTCGAGGTACAGCTTGCGCATCGACATCATGCCACCGAAGCCGGTGCCCTGGGTCGAAGCCACCAGCGAGGGGTGGATGGACTCGAGGATTTCGGCCGGGGTGAAGCCGGCGCCCAGGTAGGCGTCCACAGTGGTGACGATGTTCCACAGGGCGATCTTGTCGACGTCGCCGACCATCGAGGCGGGAATGCCCCATCGGGTCGGGTCGAAGCCCTTCGGGAACTGGCCGCCGACTGTGCGGGTCATGGTGGCGCGGCGCGGCACGCGGATCATCGAGCCGGCGTGGCGGGTCACGTTCCATTCGCCGGATTCCTCATCCGGGGCGATGGTGGTGTGAGCCTCGTCCAACTTGACGTATTCGGCGGCGACTTCGCGGGTGGGCACAGAGAAGGTGACGTCGTGGTCGAGGAAGACCTCGGCTTCCTCTTCGTCAGCACCGTCCTTGTAGTCGTTGCCCATGCCTTCCTCGAACGGGCGGATGCCGGAGCGGGCCACGACCTCGTCGTGGTAGCGCTCGGCGATGTCCTCTTCGGGCACGAGGTTGCCGTCGGTGTCGTACCAGCCGGGCTTCGGGCTGTCGGCCCAAGTCAGCAGACCCATGTTCCACGCAAGTTCGAGCACTGCTCCGGCGCTCAGGTCGACGGTGCCGTCCGAGTGGATGCCGAGCTCGGCCTGGGCGCGCGTACGACCGGAGCCCCACGGGCCCAGCTCACCGACGGAAACGATGACGATTTCGTCTTCCGGCTTGGCAGTGACGTTGGTCCAATCGTTCAAGTCGACCGGAGCCTGCTTGGTGACGATCGGGGTGGGCAGCGCCTTGATTTGCTGCCCACGCGAGGAGTCGGACAGTCCAGTGGACTTTCCGGCGACGGAGCCATCCGTTTCCTGAGACGAGGCCGCAGCAGCTTCCTTCTCGGCGTCGGCCATGGCCTCCGCACGCAGGGCCTTGATGTCGATGGGCTCGGAACCGAGGCCACCGGTCAGGTCCACATCGAGCGGGGCCTTGAGGGCCTGCTCGCGCGATTCGGCAGTGCACAGGTCGAGCAGCTTGGCCGCAATCTGTGCGGTGGAGTAGGTGCGGATGCCGTGACGCTCAACGACGGCGACCAGCGGGTCGTTACCGCCCATCAGGCCGGTGCCACGCACCCAGCCGATCTTCGGGTGAGCGAAGGTGACGCGGCTCGACCACACCTTTTCAGCGCGGGCACGGTTGACGATGGCGTCAAAGGCGCTCTTGACTTCGCCGTAGGCACCGTCGCCGCCGAATACGCCGCGGTTCGGGGAACCGGGCAGCACCACGTGGAGCTTGTGCTGCACGTTGGTGTCGGCACCGATGTGGCTGAAGCCGGCGATGGCGCGTTCCACGCCCCACAGCATCAGTCGGGCCTGCGATTCGAACAGGTCGCCGGAGTCGGCGAGCGTGCCATGGACCGGCGGAGCGGCGAACGGGAAGAACAGAGTCGGCTCCCACGCGGGCTTCAGAATCGTGGTGGTAGCACCGGAGGTCTTCTTCTGCTCGTGGCCCACCCAGTCGACCAGTGCGTCGACGTCGCGGTAGCTGGAGAGGTTGGCCGGAACCAACCACAGCTTGGCGTTGCCGGTAGCGTGCTCGCGGTAGGCCTGCTTAGCCCAAGCCTTAATGGACGGCTTGAAGCTGTGCGAGGTGGCCACCACAGTGGCACCGCCTGCGAGCAGGCCTTCGACCACCTGAGCGGCAATCGAGTTCGGGCTCACGCCGGTGACGATGGCGATATCATTCGCGTAACGGGAGGCGTTCTTGTTGGACGCAACCTGTTCGAGGGCCTCGGAGCCGGCCTTCTGGAAGGCGGCCTTGAGTTCTTCGCTCTCCGACTCGTTGGCGAACCACTGGGCTTCGGCGGCGATGGTCTTGCCAAGGCCGATGAAGCTGCCGTTCAAGGCGGCGGGATCGTTGTCGTAGTAGGCGCGGGCGAGGTCTTCACGGGCGGAGGCCCACCGATCATCGAAGAGGATGGCCTTGTTGGCGTCGAAGCGCGGAGCGACCTGCTTGGGCCAGTCGGAGCCAAGTTCGGCTTCAACCGCGGCCACGACGGCGGCGTTCTCGTCCTCGGATTCTTCCGGAGCCGGAGCGGCCACGCCGAGCTCGTTCAGCACGAAGCGGGCGGTGGCGGCGAGCACGCCGTTGGAACCGGTGACCTTCTCGGCGAAGGCGTCGAGCGCGGCGGAATCGACCACAGCGCCACCAGCGGCACCACCGGCGGACGGCAGGGCCACGGCAACACCCTTGAGCTGGGCGACGACCTCAACGGCCGCATCAATCAGCTTGTCGGCTTCCGGCTTGTTCTGCACGGCGGCGGTGGGCAGCTTGGCCAGGTCGCCGCCACGGGAGCTGGCACCCTCGCGAGTGTCGAGCAGCAGTGTGGCGAGCACGCTGGCCACCCAACCTTCACCGAGCTGCCATACGTTGGTCACGCGGTCGCGGATGTACTGCTGCTTGACGCCGGCGGCACCGAACAGCGAGCGCAGGCGGTCGCGCAGCGCCTCGGATAGCACGGCACCGAACGGCTTGTAGTTCGGGGCGGCCTTGTTGACGATTTGGGCGAGCTTGTCGAGCGTCGCTTCAGCAGCACCGTCCACGCTGGCGACTCCCAGCTCGGAACTGATGTCCATGAGCAGCTGGTTGCGGCGAGAAGAGACACCGTTAGTCAGGGTGTCGGTGGTGTCGTTGCTGCCGATCTGGTCGATGCGCACCTTGGCGGAGTAGGCCATGAGCACGCCGATGGCATCGGAAGCCTTGAAGGGCAGGTCGGCGACGGCGGCACCGGACGGCGCGCCGGCCGCGGCCTGCCCTGATTGCAGGCCGCGCGAGGAGTCGGACAGTCCAGTGGACTGTCCGGCGACGGAGCCATCCGTTGTCTGAGCAGCCTCAGTCACGGCATTTGCCGGAGCGGCACCGGAACCGAGCTCGGCAACGGCGGAACCACCGGCAGGAGCGGTTTCGACCGGGGCCGAGGCCGCAGCCTCTTCCGGCTCATCGTCGGGAACCAGCGAATCGGTGTCGGTCATGTAGACGCGGCCTTCATCGCGGCCGACGTTGTAGACGACCGTATCGTTGCCGGCGAACTCGGGCAGATGCAGGGTCTTGGCACCGAGGTTGGCCAGGGTCGGGGCGTTGCCGAGGCCGACTTCGACGTATTCTTCCACGCCGAGGCCGCCCTGTTCGCGCTGACCGAAGAGCAGCGCCTGGGTTTCAATCCAACGCACCGGGGAGGCGAACTGCCAGGAGAGCAGTTCGGTCAAGAGCAGACGGCCGAGCTTCTGGTCGTCATCGGCGTAGGAATCCCACACGGCCGGGTCGTCGAGCGCGGCCTTGATACGCTCGGACGGCACGACTTCGAGGATCTTGGCGGCGAATTCCTTGGTCATCTCGAACGGGGTGGCCACCAGGTTCGGGATGTAGCGGTCCACCAGACGGCCACGGTAGTCGATGTAAGCGGGAAGCAGCGCGTCGAGCTTGTCGCGGAATTCCGGCACGCCCTTGCGCAGCAGTGTGGAGTGGAACGGCACATCGATGCCGGGCACCAGCATGAACGCGGGCTTGCCACCGAATGCGGCCACGCGGCGGGCGGAATCGGCCTTCAGAGCCTTGAGTCCGGCGATCGTACCGGCGATGGCGTACTGCTGGCCGGCGAGGTTGTAGTTCACGATCTCCAGGAATTCGCCGGACGCCTTGGCCACGGATTCCACGTATTCCTTGACGTGCGCGTCGTCCACACCGAACTGGTTCGGACGAAGGGCACCCATGCGGTAGTTGGAGCGACCCTGTGCGTCACGCTCGATGAGGTGGTGCATGGTGGAACCACGGTGGAACACGAGCTCCAGCACGGTTTCCAGCGGAATCACGTCGGCGAACGCGGACAGCGCGTTGTATTCGCCGAGCGAGTGGCCGGCGAAGTAGGCGGGCCAGATGTCGGCGCCGGCTTCGCGCAGACGAGCGGTCTGGGCGAAGGCCACGGTGGCGAGCGCCACCTGCGTGAACTGCGTCAGGTTGAGCAGGCCTTCGGGGTGGCGATAGGTCACGCCGTTGGCGGTGAGCTCCTTCGGGTTATCGCGCACGAGGCCCAGGATCGAGAAGCCGAGCTTGGAGCGGGTGAGCTTGTCGGCGCGCTCCCACACGTCGCGGGCGGCGGCGGACTTGGCACGCTCGTCCAGAACCATGCCCTGCTTCTGGATGCCCTGGCCGGGGTAGACGAAGGCGGCGCGCGGCGCGCGGACCAGTGCGGTGCCGCGGGAGACGAGCTGGCCGTCGATACGGCAGGTGACTTCGAGGGTCATGCCGCCGTGGCGCACCTTGCCGACGCGCTCGACGGAGATTTCGACGGTGTCGTCAAGCTGAACCATGCCGTACATGTTGTAGGTCCAGCCGGCAATCTCGTAGTGGGCACCCTTCTCGTCCAGCGCCTGCACGGCGTGCTGGGCGGTGGCGGACAGCCACATGCCGTGCACAAGCGGAGCGGCCAAACCGGAGATGCGAGCGCCACGAGTGGAGGTGTGGATCGGGTTGAAGTCGCCGGAAGTGCGGGCGAAGGCGGTCATGTCGTGTGGGGCGACGACCTTCACGCGGCGCAGCAGACGGCGCGGAGTGGCCTGCACTACTTGCAGGCCGCGCGAGGAGGCGGACAGTCCAGTGGACTGTCCGGCGACGGAGCCATCCGCTTCCTTATTCAGGAGGGCACCACCATACTCGGGGGCGTCTGCAGGCAAAGCATCGGAGTAGACGCGGCCGCGGATCGCGAAACGCTCGGTTTCGCGGGCAAGCAGCGTGCCGTCGGCAGCGGTGTGGGTCACGTGGATGGTGACCACGCGGCCGGAGGCGGACTCGAAGTAATCCTCAGCCCAAGACTTCAGGGTGATGGTTTCACCGGTGTGCTTAAGCAGGTCCTCCTCGTTCACCTCAAGTTCGATGAGGTGGTCGAGGTGGACGGCGTTGAGCAGGCCTTCAATCACCGGGTAGCCCTTGACGTACACGGAGCCGAGCGCCGTGTAAATCGCCGGCCAGGCCGGGCCGACCAGCGCATCGGGAGCGATGCGGCTGGGCTGCAGGGTCGTCGGCAGAGCGGCGCCGGTGGCCGCTTCGTGGTCGAAGCCGAGGTTGGCGGAGAGGGTGTAGGCGGCGGTGGCGGTAGCAAACGGACGCTCGTCAGAGGTCTTGCCGTCAAGCTGCGGCATCTCGGTGAGCTTGTCGCCGGTGATGGCGGTGTTGCCGATGCCTGCGGTGGCGGCGAGCATCGCGTAGACGTCCGGAATCAGGCGTTCGCGGTCCACGACCGGCACACGGCCGGGCTCGGTGCCTTCCACGATGAGCGGGATGACGATATCGCGCACGGCGTGCTTGGAGGTGCCGCCGTCCGGGTCGTTGTCCCAGTAGGTGTCGAGGTGGATGTCCAGATCGTACTTGCCGGCCGCGGCGTCAAACGCGCGGATCTCGTAGTACTGGTCGCCCAGGGCGGTGCCGTAGGCGGGGTTGTCGGTGATGTGGCCGACCCAGGAGATGTTCGGGGACTTGCGGATGAAGTCCTCGGCGCTGGTGGCCTCGCCGAGTGCGGCGAAATCGTCGTTCTCAGCGGCATCGGCGGCCTGCTGTTCGTCCTGCACGCGCTTGATGGCGGCGGTTTCGAAGCGGCCGAGGATGTCGGCGATCGGCTCGTCGATGGTGGTGATGCCGGCCACGGAGATCGGGCCGGGGATGGCACGCACGGAATCGGCGGAGTAGCGCTGGTCTTCGGACTGCCAGAGCTGGTCCTGACCCCACCAACGCAGCAGGTCGTTGTCGATGACGGGCACGAACGGCATGGGCTTGGGGTATTCGCGCACGAGCACCGGGAACCAAGCCACGTCGGCCGGAACCACCTTAAGTTCGGCGGTCTGCGGGTAGGCCAGTGCGAGCTTTTCGAGTGCGGGGGCCGGATCGGCGAGAATGTCGTCGTGGGTCAGCAGGTCAGCGGCAGCTGCCTCTTCAGCAGAAACGCCATCAGCGGCGAACAGCTTGGAGGTGAATTCGCCGGAGTCCGTGTCGTTCACACGGGCTTCGATGCGCTGCAGCAGGTGCTGGAAGCGGTCGGCGTAAGTCGGGTCGGCCCACGGGAAGGCGAGTTCGGCGAAGCGCCGCGCCCACTCAAGGTAGGTCATGGAGGCCAGGTCTCCGAAGTAAGGCTTGGCGGTCTTGTTCAGGGCTTCGATGATTTCCTTGCGGCGGGAGTCGAGCTCTTCGGGGTGCTTCATGACGCGCACGAGCAGACGGCCGCATTCGGCGGAGTCGTTCTCGAGCTCGTAAATGTCGGCGTGCAGGTGGCTCAGGCCGGAGGACATGCCGCCGACGGACTTGCCGGACGGCACCCAGTGGGCGGCCTGCGGGGCGAACACGTCGTCGGACTTGGCGTCGGCCGGAATGCCGGGCGTCTTGACGAGCAGCTGCTTGACTTCGGGGCTGGTGTGAGCCTCCTTGGCGGTCATCGCGGCGGTACCGATAAGCACACCGTCGACCGGCATGTCGGGCAGGCCGTAGGCGTGGGCCCACTGGCCGGAAATGTAGTCGGCAGCGCGTTCAGGGGTGCCGATGCCGCCGCCGGCGACCAGCACGAGGTTGTCGCAGGCGCGCACTTCGGCGTAGGTGGCGGCAAGCAGGTCATCCAGCGCTTCCCAGCTGTGGTGGCCGCCGGCTTCACCGCCCTCAACCTGAACCATGATGGTGGTGGGGGCCACGGCCTTGGCGATACGCACAACCTGGCGAATCTGGTCAACGGTGCCGGGCTTGAAGCTCACGTACGGCAGGCCGTCAGCCTGCAGGTTCTTGATGAGCTCCACGGCTTCGTCCAGCTCAGGGATGCCGGCGGAGACGACCACGCCGTCGATCGGCGCGCCGGATGTGCGCTTCTTGGGCACGATGCGGGAGGAGCCGAACTGCAGGTTCCACAGGTAACGGTCCATGAACATCGCGTTGAATTCGACCGTGCGGCCTTCCTCCAGCTCGTCTTCGAGGGCAGCGATGTGGCGGTCGAATACTTCGGCGGTCACCTGGCCGCCGCCGGCGAGCTCGGCCCAGTAGCCGGCGTTGGCCGCTGCGGCCACGATTTCCGGTTCCACGGTGGTGGGGGTCATGCCGGGCAGCAGCACCGGCGGCTTGCCGGTGAGCTTGGAGAACTTGGTGACCAGCTTGGCGCCGGCCGGGGTGTTGATGACGCGCGGGGCGAACGCCTTCCAGTTCTGGGTGCGCTCAGGCTCGCTTTCCAGCATGGAGAGCGTGGAGCGCTCGGCCAGCGTGGTGGCTTCGACCACGCCGATGCCGGTGCCCTGCACCACGTTGCCGATCAGCTTGCCGAGCGTGTTGCCGGGGCCGAGGTCCACGATCCACAGCTTGGACGGGTCGGCGTCGTCGAACAGCGCCTTGACGCGGGCGTTCCAGTCCACGTGGTTCAGGAGCACTTCCTCGGCGAGTGCACGGGTGCGCTTCTGGTCGAAGCCGCAGGCGCCGGCCCAGGCCACGGTCTGTTCGACGGCGTCGGCCATGAGCGGCGAGTGGAAGGGCAGGGTGACCTCAAGGTATTCGAGGGTCGGGTTGAACACGGTGCCGCCGTGGAGCTTCTGCTCGCGCAGCTTGGCCTGATGCTGGTGTTCGCGCTCGGCTTCGAGGGCGAAAGCGGCCAGGTCTTCCGGGTAGCCGGACAGCACGTGGTGGTTGTCGGAGTTGGTGACGGCGATGGAGATCGGGCCGCGAGCGTTGTTGACGCGGGCCACCAGAGCCTCGACCTGGGCGCGGGTGGCGCCCTTGACGGAGAGCATCGGGCTGGCTTCGCCATACTTGGGGTTCAGGCCCAGTTCGCGCACGCGGCGGGTTCCGGCGGCGCCGATCAGGGCGGCCACGGCCAGAATCTCGTTGAGGGTCTTGCCGGCGGCCTCGATGGAGCCGGCGGCCTCGATGGCGCGGGTCATGTGCACGGCGAGCACGCCCTGGGAGTGGCCGAGAACGGCGAGCGGCTTGGCCTGGGCCACGCTGTAGCCGAGGTGTTCGAGGTCGAGCAGGGCGCCGAGCTGGGTCAGCGCCACGCCTTCCACGGACGCGGTGGCGTCGGCTGCGGCGCCGAGGCGTGCCGGGTTCGGGGCGAAGCCGAACAGGTCGACCGGACGGCCGGTGGTGGCCAGCAGGTCGGCGGCGACCGGGGTGAGCAGTCGGCCGGCTGCGGCGACGTGGCCGCGCAGGGCCTCGTCAAGGCTGGGATCGGTGGTCTGGTCTGCCAGGGCTACCGGCCACGGGGTGGACTGGCCGGCGAAGGCGAGCGCATGGGGCTCGGTGGCTAGGCGATTGAGGAAGAAGGTGGTCATTGCTTTCCTTACTTGTGTTTGGTTGACGTCTTCAAAAATCAGAGGGGCTGGTTGCCGTGGTGTTTGGTGGTGCGCTTGACGCGCCGCTTGGTGGCGAGCGTGGCCAGCGATTCGACAATCACCTCACGGGTCTGTTCGGGGTCGATCATGCCGTCGATCTGCCCGATTTCCAGTGACAGGTTCGCGTTGACGGTGCTGGTCTCGTACTCCTTGATGTACTTGGCCCGCAGCGCATCGACGTCCTGTCCGGAGGCCTTGGCCTTGGCCAGGTCGTGGCGGTGGATGATGTTCACCGCGCCGGCCGCGCCGAGCACCGCGATCTGGGAGGAGGGCCACGCGAAGTTCAGGTCCGCGCCGATGGCCTTGGATCCCATCACGATGTACGCGCCGCCGAACGCCTTGCGCAACACCACGGTCACCATCGGTACCTGTGCGTTGGCGTAGGCGTAGATCACCTTGGCGCCGCGGCGGATGATGCCGGCGTGTTCCTGGTCGGAGCCGGGCTTGTAGCCGGGCACATCCACGAGGGTGACCACGGGCAGGTTGAACGCGTCGCACAGGCGTACGAATCGGGCGACTTTCTCGGACGAGTCGACGTCCAGGATGCCGGCGAGCACGTTCGGCTGGTTCGCCACGATGCCAACCGGCTTGCCGTCGATGCAGGCGAAGCCGACGAGCGCGGAGGCGCCGAACAGTTCCTGCACCTGCACGAATTCGCCGTAATCGACGATGCAACGAATCACTTCGAGCATGTCGTAAGGCTGACGTTCGTTGGTGGGCACGATGGTGGCAAGTCGCTTGGCGGTCTCGCGTTCGGCGCGGGTGACGGCGTATGCGTAGACCGGCGGCTTGCTTTCGCTGTTGGACGGCAGGTAGGCGAGCACGGTGCGCGCATAGTCGATGGCGTCGGATTCGTCCTCGCCGAGGTAGTGGGCCACGCCGGACACCCGGTTGTGCACTTCGCCGCCGCCGAGGTCGGCCATGGAGATGGTCTCGCCGGTCGAGGCCTTGACCACGTCCGGTCCGGTGACGAACATGTTCGAGTTCTCACGGGTCATGATGATGAGGTCCGTCAGGGCCGGGCAGTAGACGGCACCGCCGGCGCAGGGGCCGAGAATCAGGCTCAGTTGGGGCACGAAGCCGCTGGCCTCGCAAGTCTTGCGGAAGATGCGACCGTACTGGGTCAGGGCGGCCACGCCCTCCTGGATGCGGGCGCCGCCGGAGTCCACGATGGCCACGATCGGCACTTTGAGGTCGATGGCCATGTCCATCAGTCGGCAGATCTTCTCGCCTTCGGCGGTGCCGAGGGTGCCGCCCTTGACGGAGAAGTCCTGGGCGTAGACGGCCACTTTGCGGCCGTAGACCTGGCCGAAGCCGGTGATGACGGCCGCACCGGCGTTGCCGCCGGCGATATTGCCGCCCTGGAAGCGGCCGATCTCCTCGAACGTGCCGGTGTCGAAGAGCAGGTCGAGGCGTTCGCGCGCGGTTTTCTTGCCTTTGGCGTGCTGCTTGTCGCGGGCGCGCTCTTCGGCGGCGCGGGCCAGTTCGGCGGCCTTGACCACAGCGGTGCGCAGCGGCTGGTGGGCCGAAGGCTGTGCGGCGTTGGCGGCCGAGGCCGCAGCCGCGGCCTTCACGGCCTGCGAATCCATGATGTCAGTCATTGCCACCCTCCTTCTTGGCGTCGGTGGCCTTATCGGCTCCTTCTGACGAGGGAGCTGTCGACGCAGCCGCCTGAGGGAGAGATCCCGGCGCAGCCGCAGCAGCCTTGGCCTTGCCGGCGTTCACGTCCAGCGTGACCAGCGTGTCGCCGGCCTCCACGCCGTCGGCCGGGCCAACGAAAATCTTCTTCACTTCGCCGGCGGCCGGCGCGTACACGTAGTTCTCCATCTTCATGGATTCGAGCACCACCAGAAGGTCGCCCTTGGCCACTTGCTGGCCTTCGGACACGTTGATGCGCGTGACCACGGCCTGCATCGGGGAGGCGATGACGCCGGATTTGGCGCCGTCGTTGGCCGCAGCGGCACTGGAGGCCACGTTGTGCAGTCCCGCACCGCGCAACGGCTGGGTGGGTCGCTTGGCACCGCGGGCGCGGGCCGAGCCGGTGATGTTCTCCACGATGTCGAGTGGCACGGTGAGCTTGACGCGGCGGTTGTTCATCTCGATGACGAACGTCTCCGACTTGGACTTGTCGGGCGCGGCCGGGGCAGCGGCACCCGGGGCGGCGGCCAAGGAGGCCGGCTGGCCGGAGGCGGCGGAAGCCGGTGTGCGGTTCAGGTACGTGCGCTCCAGCCACTTGGTGGACACAGCGAACGGGTGGCCATGCTCGGCGGTGAAGTCGTCGTTGCGGAAGATTTCCTTGAACAGCGGAATCGGCGTGGGCACGCCTTCGATCACAAGCTCATCGAGCACGCGGCGCACACGGGCCACGGCGTCGAGACGGTTCTGGGCGGTGACGATGACCTTGCCCATCATCGAATCGAACTTCGGGGAGATGGTGTCGCCCTGTTCCACACCGGTATCGATGCGCACGCCGGGGCCGGCCGGCCACTGGATCTTCTCCAAGGTGCCGGAGCCGGGGGTCAGGTTGGTGGCCGGGTCTTCGCTGGTGATGCGCAGTTCGAAGCTGTGGCCGCGCAGTTCGGGGGCGCGGGTGAGCTCGCCACCGGCGGCGATATTGAGCTGTTCGCGCACCAGGTCGAGGCCGCTGACCTCTTCGGAGACGGTGTGCTCCACCTGCAAGCGCGGGTTGACTTCCAGGAAGTACACCTTGCCGTTCGGGGTCACCATGAATTCGCAGGTGCCCAGGCCCACGTAGCCGACCGTGGTGAACAGGCGGCGGGAGTATTCCTCGAGCGTGCTGATGATTTCCTCGGACAGGAAGGGCGCGGGTGCCTCTTCCACGAGTTTCTGGTTGCGGCGCTGCAGCGAGCAGTCACGGGTGGAGTACACGGTGAAGTTGCCGTGCGAGTCGCGCCCGGACTGGGTCTCGACGTGGCGTGCCTTGTCCACGAACTTCTCGATGAAGTATTCCTTCAGATCGCCGCCTTGCAGCGCGTCGTGGTTCATGTAGAAGCGGCGCAGCTCCTCGTCGTCATGCACCACGGTGATGCCGTGGCCGCCACCGCCATCAGTGCGCTTCATCATGATCGGGTAGCCGTGGGTGTGTGCGAAGTCGAGCAGCGTGCGCACGTCGGTCACCGGTTCGGACAGGCCGGGCACTGGCGGCACTTTGGCGCGTAGGGCCACGCGGCGGGCGGTAATCTTGTCGCCCAAATCCACCAGCGCGGTGTGGTGCGGGCCCACCCAGATGGCACCGGCATCCTCGACCTTCTGCGCGAAGCTCGGCACTTCGGAAAGGAATCCGTAGCCGGGGTGCACGGCATCCGCACCGGTCTTGTGCAGGATGTCAATCAGCAGATCTTCGTTGAGGTACGTGTCCTTGTAGGTGTCGCCGGAGAGCAGGTATGCCTCGTCGGCCATGTCCACATAGCGGCTATTGCGATCCTGTTCGGAGTAGACAGCCACGGTGGAGATACCCATCTCCTTGGCCGTGCGCACCACGCGAAGCGCAATCTCGCCTCGGTTCGCAATCAGCAGTTTTTTGACGATAGAAGCCATAGTGTCAAATTGTGCTCTCTATATAGAGGAGAGGGCAAGCCGCGTTCACACAAAAGCTTTCACGCCCTTTTGTAGGCTACGAACAAACGCGCGCGTAGGTTCCGGCAACGTAACCGTTGGCGCCGGCTATCAAAAACGTTGCAAATCCGCCGATTGCACATCCTTGCGCGCCGACTCAAGAAATTGACGTTACGGTTGTGTTCGTCAACTTATGACAAATCGAAATCGACATTTTTGTAAATTGGTACGAAACCGCACGAAATCGAACACCTCTACGATGGCAACCGTAAGTTCGGGGGAAGGCTCATCTGCGGGCGAACGGAAGGTGACCGGACCGGCATCGGTCCATCGCCGCACGATTCGCCCGCACAGGGTCGGATTCATTTGGGACCGTCCACCATATGGACGGTTCGGACTGTCGGGGATACCGCACGACCCGCCGGAACCTCCCCTCATCCATCGCATACCGCCCGCCGTTCACGGCGATATCACGCAACATAGGGGTCATTGATATGCAGACTTCACACACCACCGCATCCGCTGCGGCCACCACATCGCTCGCCCGTCGTATCGTCGCCGCATCCTGGAAGCCGGTGCTGTTCGCCGTGCTGATGTGGCTGTCCGCGGCCGCCGGCGAGATTCCGATTCCGGGCACGCCGGTGCCGATCACGCTGCAGACGTTCGTGGTGATGCTCGCCGGTCTTATGCTGCCGTGGCGTCAGGCCGGCGCCGCCGTCGCCACCTATCTGGCGGCCGGTGCGGTCGGCCTGCCGGTGTTCGCCGGCGGCACCTCCACGCTGGCCCTGGTCGGCCCGAGCGCCGGCTTCCTCTTCGGCTTCCTGCCGGGTGTGGTGGCCATCGCCCTGCTGCGCGGCAAGTCCGACACTTCGTCCTTCGCGGCCGCCGCGCGCACCGCGGGCCGCTACCTGCTGGCCGCGCTGGTCGGCGGCGTCGTGGTGGTGTACGCCTTCGGCTTCGTCATCCAGTCCGCGCTGACCGGTGCGCCGCTCGCCGCCGTGGCCCTGGCCTCCATGGGCTTCGTGGTTGGCGACGCCATCAAGGCCGTGGTGGCCTCTCTGGCCGCCGCCGGCCTGTCCAAGCTCGGTCGCTGACCTGAGCTACTAGCTAGCTACTGGCCGGCTATTACAGCACTCCCACATCGGCGGTGCGGACCGTATGGTCCGTGCCGTCTTGTGTTCTCAGGATCAGTGAGGCGTCTTCGTTGAGGCCGATGGCTTCGCCGGTCAGCGTGGTGCCGTCCGTGAAGTGCGCCTCGACCTGACGGCCGCGCGCCCAGCACACCGCCTTCACCTCCTCGCGCAACGACTCGGCCTGGCCCTTCGGGTCGGCGATGAACTTCGCCAACCGCTCGCGGAAGCCCTCGACCTGACGTTCGGCCACCGCATCGCGCATCTCGCCGAACGACGGCAGCCCGGAGACATGCAGCTGCAGCGAGGTCGATTGCGGCGTGGGCAGCCGGCAGGCGCCCAAGGCCAGGTTCAGGCCGACGCCAAACACGATGACGACGTCGTCATCGGCATCAGCATCAGTACCGGTACCGGACGACGGCGGAATCACCAGTTCCGAGAGCAGCCCGCCCAGCTTGAGCCCGTGGCAGAACACGTCGTTCGGCCATTTGAGTTCCAGCGAGCAGTCCGGCTGGTTCGGCGCGGCACCGTATTCCTCGATCATGCCGTTCAGGGCGTCCAGCGTGACCAGTCCGGCGATCATCTGCAGCCAGCCATTGACGGATTCGTCGGTGGCGATCGCGCGCGGAATGCGCACGGCATAGGACATCGTCGAGCAACGGCCGGGCTGACTGACCCACTTGTGACCATTGCGCCCACGGCCGGCGGTCTGCCGGTCGGCGGCCACCACGGCCACCGCCAGTTCGCCATCCTGGTGGTCGGGCAACGTCAACGACCCGTCGCCAATCATCTGTACGGCCAGCGCGTTGGTCGAATCGGTTTCGTCCACGGCGACCACATGATCTGCGACGGCTGTAGTTCTGGGTAGCTGCGGCGTTGCAGCTTTCAACGCAATCATCATGGGCACTACGTTACCTCGATTTTGGCGCGATATGCCCGCGTTATTCCATGGAAAAGCGCACAAAATCAACTATTTTCACCCACATAGCCCATGTTAACGTTCACAACTTCGGAAATTCCGCATTCGCCGACCCCACGCATGCACCCGGCCGTCATATTGGCTTGCGAACAACGGCGATGCCCGGCAGACATCGAATATCAACCGTTGACCTGTGCGGCTACCATATATTGTCATGACGTCACCAGCCACCGCGAAGCTTGCCGCCGTATCCAGCCGCCAGTCCCACCCGCATCTTGCGCGCGCGGGCGCTGCCGCGCGCTGGACACTGGCCGTGCTGGCCTGCCTGTGGCTTGCACTGTGCACGGCGGTCGGCCCGCTGTACTGGGACGAGGAGAACGGCACCCTCGCCCATTGGAACTGGGCCAATACCGCAATATTCGTCGTGTCATTCCTGATATATCTCGGAATCATCACGCTGATGGTGCGATTCGCAGCAGGCCAGCGCATACTGCCGAGGGCTATCGGCGAGCGACTACGTCAACATCAGCGGAATAGCGAAACATCACGGCCCGCCACCGATCAGCAGGCCAGCCAACCAGCCAAGACCCGTCGTACCGTTCGCGCTATCGTCACGTCCACCGTCACTGTTCTGGACCGCTGGATCACACGCGGCACGAACCGGTTCTGGAAGCTTATGCTGGTGTTTTTTGTCGGCTGGCTCTGGGTGCCGACCACTCTGCTGGCCGCATTCGGTGCGGACCTCCGCTCACAGATCCGTGAATTCAGCTGGGCCTGGAACCAGTGGACCGGCCTGAAACAGCCCTATATCGGCTTCTTCTCCTTCGTGCCGATGGACATCTACCCCACTGCGCACTACATGTGGCCGTCCGATCCCACGTATCTGACCGACCAGCACAATGTGGTACTCACTGTGTTCTATGGCGCGATGGTCACGTTTGCGAGGCATCTGACCGGCTCAAACGATGCCGGTATCGTGACGTTGGCTGCCCTGCAGACGCTGTTCGCCGTGTTCTGCTGCGCTGCCGCCGCCAATCGATTCCTGAACCGGCCTTGGATAGGAAAAACGGCAACGGATTCCGCCGTTCCCCCACAGGCCGGAGGATTGGCCAGATTCCTGATTCTGCTGTTCTTCATGGTCTGCCCGCTGGCCGTGTTTTCCACTATCTCCATCACCAAATCGCCGCTGTTCGCGTTCTCGTTCGTCTGGTGGTTCAGCGTCTGGTATGAACTCGTCCAGACCTGGCACCCCGCCGGCACCCGCAAACATCCTCAGACCCCTGCCATCGCCACGCCCGTCCACTTGCCGTGCCACAGCTTCATCGCCTTCATCCTGGCCACGTCGGTGATGCTGATTTCCGCGAAATATGCGTGGTACATCATCGCTCTGCAAATCGTGCTGGCTCTGATCGCCGACCGCAAACGCTGGGCGACTTACGTCGTGGCGCTGCTCATCCCCACCGTACTGATTCACGGCGGCATCTCCTTCGCCATCTCCTCTGGTGCGATCATCGGCGGCGATCCAATCGAAAGCCGCGGCGTACAGCTGCAAATGATCGCCCGCGTGGCTCAGCGCAATCCGGACGGTATTTCAGACGAAGCCAAAAAGAACCTCGCGCCCGTCTTCAATCTCGATCAGATGGCCGACGCTTACTCCCAGCAGGATGCCGACCCGGTGAAATCCTCCGGTATTCAGGCCAAGAAGGTCAGCTACAAGTGGCGCACGGTGACGCCCGAGGATATGACCAATTTCAACAAGGCATGGTTCGAAATCGTCAAGGACAATCCGATCATCGCGCTGGATGCGTTGCTGGCCAAATGCTTCGGATACTTCAATGTGAACGATCAGCCGTACGTATCGATGGATTATTACGTGGCCAGCGATTACGTGCAGAAAAACTCCACATGGATCAAGGATTACAACCATGACTGGCGTGAGCACATCGCCGGCTTCACTCGCGTATGGGGCAGTATTCCCGTGCTCGGCTGGCCTACGCACGGCAATTTCTACGTGGTGATGACATTGCTGATCGGCGCGGCCGAGGTGATTCGCCGACGTTGGCTCACCCTCATGACCCATATTCCGCTGCTACTGCTGATGGGCGTGATGATTACCGCGCCGGCCAATAATTTCGAGCGGCACATGTTGCCGGTTGCGTTTGTATTCGGATTCGTGGTGCTGACGTATTGGCGAGAGTCTTTGGCTGAAAGGCAACGCCAATCAGCGACGCTACACTAGTGACTATGTCAGATTTTCTCGAACTTCTTGCTGCCGACGTTGCCGATTCGTCCGGTGCATCCGGTATGCCGGGTGCGCCCGATTCATCCGATTCGGCCGCACCCGGCATCACCGCGACCAACCGCGTACGCACCGTGCTGTTCGAGTGCCTGTTCAATCATCTGGCCGACGAACGAGTGGAGTCCCTGTTCACCATCCTCGGCTTCGAGCATGACTTCGATTGTTACGCCATCGCCGGATACCCTGCCCGGTCCGCCGCACGTACGGCCAAGGAAATCGAGAAAATCGTGGCCGATTTCGGCGGTGTGTGTCTGACCGCCAAGCGCCCGATCGGCAACAGCACCGCCGTAGTGGCGTTGATTCGTCCGGTCGGTGCGGCCACGCCGGAAATCATCTGCAATACCATCGACCCGTCGTTCGCCGCCGATCGGCCAATCGCCTTGGGTCCGCAGCGTACCGGTGCCGATGGCGCGATGCGTTCGATTCAGGCCACGCTCTACTGTCTTCAGGCCGCGCCGGCTCTGGCCGCCACCGTGCAGCCATCGCCGCGCCCGTTACGCACCGACGACGCCCTGCCCGAACGTGCGTTGATCGGCGACGCGGACGCCCGTGACGAACTGGTCCGCGTGGTCTACGGAAGCCTGACAGCAGCAGGCCCGGATGATCCGACGCTGCTCACCGTCTCCACATTCCTGAAGTTCGGCGGTTCGCTCGAGACCACGGCCAAGGAGCTCAACGTACATCCCAATACGATCCGCTACCGTTTGAAGCGCGCCGCCGAATCCACCGGCTGGGATGCCACCGACCCGCGCGAGGCGTACGTGCTGATCACCGCCATCGCGCTGGGTCGTGTGGCCGAAGCGCAGCGGACCGCAGCGTAGTCGGGCAGAAGCATAACCAGCAGAACCGTAGCCGGCAAAGGCCATAGCTGACCGGGCATAACCGTCCAGCCCGACAGCCTAGCGGGCCGAATCAGGCTGCCTGAATCTCGTGTACGCCATCGTGCAGTAACGCGGCCAAGGATTCTTGAGTGGCTAACACTTCGTCCACGAATCCACCGGCGGACAGGCTGGCGATCACGCGACCGGACTCGTTGTCCACAATCGGTACACCAACGGCACCGACACCCAACGTCACATCCTCATCCGACAGTGCATATCCACGTTCGCGAGTCAAGCGAATATCCTCGCGCAACTGTTCCACACTGACCAGCGTGTTCTCGTTATATGCCGGGAACGGAGCTCCTGCAAGATAGCGTTCGGCATCGGCATCCTCGAAATACGCCAAGGCCACGCGGCCGGCCGCGCCAGCATGCAGAGGCAGCACGCGGCCCGGGCGCAGGATCAGCGAATCGATGGCATGACCTTGCGCGCATTCCACGCATACCAATTCAGTGCCGGAGACCACACTGAGGAATGATGTCATGCCGGTTTGCGCGGTGATGGCATGCATGACCGCAATCGCAGGCTGCCATTCGGTACGAGACGTGCGAGCGGCATCAGCCAATCGCAGCCAGTCCAGTGATAATGAGTAGTTGCCATCCGTATCCGTTACGGCCCACCCCACATCGACCAGTCCATCCAGCACACGGTATACGGAGGATCGCGGGATATCACAGGCGTCGGCGATATCTGCCGGAGACAGGCCATTCTCCGCCGCCAATGCGTCCATCACACGACTCGCCTTGTCTAAAGCGCGGGTCGGTTCACGTTTGTCTTCCGCCATCGCCGACGTTCCTTCCCCCCCTGACTTATCCCTGACTCATGGCGGGTTCTAGTGATCGTTGCAACACCTGACCTACCGCAAGGAGGGTCAGGTGA
>OFOK01000166.1_pt1 | contig 68088 bp, 60 predicted proteins | sample 1542001 | NCBI WGS metagenome assembly OFOK01 (sample SAMN04209242, study PRJEB22552) | human gut metagenome | biome: gut; material: feces | host: Homo sapiens | place: USA: Oklahoma
TATACATCAGGCCAAGACTCTCTCATTCTAACAGCTTTGGCAACGATGCGGAAAAAGACACGGCTGGCTGCCGTGCCTTGTACCGTAAATATATTGTAATAGGGAGGCATCTGCTTTTCTATTTCCTTTGCGGTCGATTACCGGTGTGCCATCTTCGTTAAGCAAGGGACGTTCTATAACAATTTTCCGGTATCCGAAATCTTCATTATCCAGATCCATATAGTTCTCATCCGGTTCGTAGGTGCTGTACAGGCGCACCAGTTCCGCACGATTTTCCGGGCTAATCATGTTGCGCTTGTTGCCGAGACCCTTGCGCATCTTTTCATAAAAACCGGCTCCGTTGATCAGACGCACTTTGCCTTTTCTGCGGTTCTCTTTGCGGTTGGTCAAAATCCAGATATAAGTGGTAATGCCGGTGTTGTAGAACAGCTGATCCGGAAGGCCAATAATAGCCTCCAGCAGATCGTTTTCAATAATCCAGCGGCGGATTTCACTTTCTCCGCTTCCGGCATCACCGGAGAACATTGGCGAACCGTTAAATACAATACCGATGCGACTTCCACCTTTTTCCGGCGGGTTCATTTTGGAAATCAGATGCTGGAGAAACAGGAAAGAGCCGTCCGAGATACGGGGCAGACCAGCGCCAAATCTGCCACGATACCCTTGAGAAGCCGCTTCGTCCTTAATGAACTTCTCTACCTTTTTCCATTCCACACCAAAAGGAGGGTTGCTCAGCATATAGTCAAATGTCTGGGACTTGAATCCGTCCTCATTGAAGCTGTTTCCCAAAACGATACGGCTGTTGGTATTACCTTTTAAAATCATATCGGAACGGCACGTTGCGTATGTTTCGGGGTTTAATTCCTGCCCAAAGGGGATTACCTGGGTCGTGCTGTTCAGAGACTCCATTTTGTTCTGGGCAACGGACAGCATTCCACCCGTGCCGCAGGCCGGGTCCAGAATGGTGATGACCTTTCCATCGGTATTTGCAATTTCGTCCATATCGGGATCGAGCAGCACTTCTACCATCAGTTCGATTACCTCACGGGGCGTGAAGTGCTCACCAGCAGTTTCGTTGGACTGCTCAGAAAATCGCCGGATCAATTCCTCGAACATATATCCCATTTCCAGATTGTCAATCTGGGTGTCGCTCATATCAATCTCCGCAAAACGCTGCACAACCAGATAAAGTAGATTGGCCCTTGAAAGGCGATCAATGACCCCGAAAATTTCAAAGTTATCCATGATTTCACGGACATCTTCGGAAAAGCCATTGATGTAATCCCGCAGATTAGCTTCGATAGCGTTGCTGTCATCCATCAGCTTTTCAAAATCGAACTGGCTGACATTATAGTAATCATGACCAGTCATGCGCTTAAAGATAGGACGCTTGTTGCTGACCGTCAAAGTCTTATTGGCCTCCAAAATTTTTGCCTTGGAAGGTGCCAGCACACAGTCAAAGCGACGCAGCACAGTAAAGGGCAGAATCACCTTGCCGTATTCGCTCTGTTTGAAATCGCCACGCAGCAAATCGGCTATGCTCCATATAAAATTGGCCTGTTCATTGATGTTCATATATCTGCTCCCTCTTCCCTGAGTCTCTTATACCGTTCGTATGAGATAACGACGTTCTGCGGCTTGTTTTGCTTGCTGACAATTAAAACCTTGTCCTGCTCGTTCACTTCCTTGAAAATGCGTGAAGCCTGGCCTTTTTGAAATGATGTAATTGCTTCGTAATCCGGCGTCACGGTAGAATCGGACCTCTTTTTCGCCACAAAACCACCTCTTTTCGGCAAAATATGTCGATTAAATTTTAACACAAAGTCATTACTTTTCGCAAGATAAAAAACCATATAAAAGTAATGACTTTTTCTTATAAATCAATATGCGGCAAGGCTGTCACATGGATTAATCCCTTGCCCTCTCTTTTTCTTGCATATTCGAGAAGATCTCTTGCATTGCTGGCAGGGTGCCACGCATAGGCAATGAGGAAATCAGTATGATCGACCATATACCGATTTGCCCTGACAATAGCAACCTTACGAGGGACATTTTCCATCCCCGGAGGATAGTAGGTACTGTCAAATCCATCCGGTACAGGAATCGGGCGCTCTGCTGGATGGTACGGCAGCAATAATGTCAGTTCGACTTCTGGATGGGTTTGTTTTGCGGTTTTTACGGCTTTTGCCGCAAGACCGTCAAAACATCCATAACGACCAACAATAAATTCAGTAACGCCGTAGCGGACTATATGCTCCTCAACAGCGGCGCATAGCACTGGGTAAATTTCTTCCGGTGTTTCTCTGTGCCCAATAAAGAAACAGCTTTTCTGGCTCACTGAAATCATTCTCCTTTTGCTTGTGTATATCGTTAAAATTATACGATTAAAATTATTAAAGAGCAACGACAAACAAAAGTATAATTTACGAAGGACACAAGCAAAGGGGTGATGCAGGTGAAAGATATTCTCTCTGCCATAACCACATATCGAGAGGAGCGGGGCTGGACGGAGTATCAGCTTGCAGAACGCTCTGGTTTGCCTCAATCTACGATCTCCTCGTGGTATCGTAAGAATATGGTTCCCACTATTCCGTCGTTGGAAAAAATCTGCATGGCTTTTGGCATCACGCTTTCTCAGCTATTCGCAGAAGAAGATTCACCGGTTTCTCTGACTGATTCACAAAGGAAGCTCCTGGAACGATGGTCAAGATTGAGTGAAGAGCAACAAGCCGTAGTGTTTGCTTTAATTGACAAAATGTAAAAAAGCCGCCAGAAGCAGCATCTCATGGATGTGCCTCTGGCGGTTTTGCTTATGAATCAAAATCTAACTGTGGAGCCTCCGTTACGGTTCGCAGGTATTCTTCCGGATCGCCATTCAAAATCAATTCTGCATAGGACAGCGGATCGTTGTAGATGAGCCAGTCCAGTTCAGACCACTGGAAACGACTATTCGCCACCTCATCCTCAACGGCGGTGCAGTTGAGGGAAACCATGCTGCCGTCGGAATATCTTAGTTCAACGCAACCTGTGTCCATGTTAAATTCACAGGAAAGTAATGTTTTCATAATGCTATCCTCCAATATAGGCTCTGTTAACAAGAAAAACTCCCGCCTAATTCCTGTTAGGAATCAGACGGGAGTTTCGTATGCACCCGAAAACCGTCAGCTAACAGTTGATAAGTGATTTAGTTCCTTATCACTGTTAAGCCAACGATTTTAAGGCTTTTTCCTTTTCTCAAACCGGAAGGTCTCGGATCAGGCCTCCGGGATCCCTTGTACTAAATCTGGCCATTTTTGAGGTCAAAATTTAGTACAAAACAGGTGGGGTATGTGCCGCTCCTCTCCCCTCCCCTGCCCAAGTGTTGATTTGAAACCGCCTGCCGCATTCTGTACAGAAAACAGAGTGCGGCAGGCGGTTTTGTTTTGTGGTGCAATTCCTGAGGGGACAAACAGCATAGAAGTTGCGGTCTCTGCCTTTTGTTTTGGACTACGCAAAGTGGTTAGCTAAAGGAGCGTCTTTTAACTGCGCCATCCATTCCGCAGTGATCTGCAGCCCGTCTGGACTGGTCAGCCAACGGTCATCCAGTTTTTGCTCCGGTGTAAGTTGGATTCGTGGAGCACCGGCTCGCTGGGCCTCATCCAGCTGACGCAGAGTGATTGGGTTAATGCTGCCGCAGATCACCAATAGTTTCTGTGGAATCGGTGGAAACTGAGGTTCAATTCGATCTAAATCTAATAAATCTGGTAGTACAGAGGCAAAGCCTGCGCACCCTGCTAGCAAATTTAGCTCCCCTCGAAGCTTTAGCGTTTGGGCGATCTGCTGTAGATCTTCATCCTTAGCTGAGTCGTACACCAGAATGCCCTGTGGGAGAACGTCGGGAACGGTGGAGCCCATTAAGTGGGTATGCACAGGACTTTGACTGTAAATAATTTCTTTTACTTTGGAACTTTGTACTGGTTCAAAAGGGTCTTTTCCGAATACGCTTTGAGCGACGGGTTTGCCGTCAATATAATGTATTCCATTTACTGTGATACGATTGATGAGAGGAAAAGCTGGAATAAAGTGGAGCTGTTTATTGCCTGAGGCATTTAATGCGGCGGTCAATTCGCTTCCGATATTGCCCCGCAGTCCGGAATCTGTCTTTTTATAAATACAGGGAACTCCTGCCTCTACTGCTGTTTGAACAATTTGATATACTGTCTGATAAGCGTCCTGTGCCGTCATGTGTCGCGTTTCCGCATCTACAATCAAAACCTGGAGGTTGTGATCGCTTATTTTTAGAGATTCAATGCATTTTTCTGAAGCGATTTGAATTAGGGTTTGTTTGGCTTTAAATTGTACGCCCGTATCCAGTGCTCCGGTAAAATCGTCTGCGATTACCAGTAGTTTGATCATAGCGGCACCTTCCAATAATGTTTCAAATTAAAACACACAAAATGGCGAGACGGTTGTGCGTTTTTAACTCTTTTTGAAAATAAATAACATTATTTTTTGTTACAATAAATATATAGCACCTTAAGCCCACATTTGCAACAGCCGAGAAAAGAGGAAGTGTTTAAATGTGAAACTATTTTGGAACAATTTATGGTACATCTGTACTGTTTTACGGAATGTGCAGCGACAAGCTTGCTTGCATTAACTGAATTGCATCTTGATATCAGTACAAAATAAAGGTGAGGAAAAAGAAAATATTGCGTCGACTGCACTTATAAAGCAACTGATTTGAAAAACGCCTACCGGCATTCTAGATATAAAAATAGAATGTCGGCAGGCGTTTTAAAATTTGCTTATTGCTGCGTTGGAGATAAGTGAAATCTCGGCGGATGATGCGTTGAAATTGTACTCAAATGTCTGTATAATGAAGAAAAACACAATAAAAAACTGCATTTACCGGGAAACTCTGTGTACCATCCAAAAGCGATTTTAAGAAAGGAGGCAGACGACTTTGAAGTACGATTTCACGTCCATCATTGATCGCCGCGGCATGGACTCCATTGCCGTGGACGGCATCGGCCACAAGGTGTGGGGCAACGAGCCCGCCGCCCCCAAGGAAGGATTTGACTCCATTCCCATGTGGGTGGCGGACATGAACTTTGCCACCTGTCCGGCCATTGCCGCCGCTGTGATCGAGCGCACCAAGCACCCTCTCTACGGCTATTTCCTGCCCCGGGACGAATACTACCAGAGCATCATAAACTGGCAGACCAAGCGCAATGGCTTTGCCGGACTCAAGCGGGACTACATCGGCTATGAGAACGGGGTCCACGGCTGTGTCACCAGCGCCGTTCAGACCCTCTCGGCTCCCGGAGACCGGATTTTGCTCCACAGTCCCACCTATGTGGGCTTTCGCGCCGATGTGGAGGGCTTGGGACGGAAATCTGTGTACAGCCCGCTCAAACGGGATGAAAACGGCGTGTGGCGCATGGACTATGAGGACATGGACCGGAAGCTGAAAAAATACCATATCCACCTGGCCATCTTCTGCTCCCCCCACAATCCCACAGGTCGGGTCTGGGAGCGTTGGGAGCTGGAAAAGGCCATGGAGGTGTATGAGGCCAACCAGTGCCTGGTGATCTCCGATGAGATCTGGGCGGACATTGCCTACACCCGGCACATCCCCACCCTGATGGTCAATGACTGGGCCAGAGAGCACACTGTGGCCGTCTACGCCCCGTCCAAGACCTTCAATCTGGCGGGCCTCATTGGCAGCTACCATATCATTTACAATGATTATCTCCGGGACCGGGTGAAGGCCTGGGGTGATGCCACCCACTATAATGAAATGAATGTCCTCTCCATGCACGCCCTCATCGGGGCCTATTCCAACGAGGGACAGGCGTGGACGGACGAGCTTCTCCAGGTGCTGGAAGGCAACTGCAAGTATGCCTATGAACATATCCGGGACCACTACCAGGGTGTGTTTGCCGCCATGCCGCAGGGCACCTATATGTTGTTCCTGGACCTGACCGACTACTGCCAGCGCACCGGCCGGACCCTGGACGAGGTCATTCAGGCCGGCTGGGACGTGGGCGTGGGCTGGCAGGACGGCCGGGCCTTTAACGGTCCCTGCCACATCCGCATGAACATGGCCTCTCCCCTCTCCCGTATCCAGGAGGCGTTTAATCGCCTGGACAACTATGTGTTTGATAAATAAGCGTTTCCATAACGGAGATTTGTGCTGAGAATCCCTCGGCGGTATCTGACAGTGGCCTGGGAGATGCCCTATAACGGAAAACGCCTTGAAATCATTTGATTTCAAGGCGTTTTCCGTTATAAAATCCTTTGGGGAACCAGTTCGCTTTTTGTGGTTTGCTGGATCAAAACAACCTTGCTATGCCCATCTCTCTGTCTTGAACATGCCTGCCTCAACCAGAGTAAAAGCAATATGTAAGTTTATTCTATAAGAATATGTTCTCCAACGCAGAAAGAATCTCGGGTACAGTGATTCCCTGGATGCCCATAGCTCTCAGGTCAATCACTTCATCTTCCATGGCAGAGATAAACTGGCGGAAATCCGCTGCAACGAATGGACTGAGTTTGATCCTGGCCTGCGGATCTACGATGGCAAATAGGCGAAACACATCGTTCTTGTGTTTCTTTATGTCCCGATCATTGACATGTTCCCCCGCAGCTTTCCGCGCTGTTAAATCAAGCCATGCTCTGGCTTTGAATACGATCAGATATTCCGCTGACAGTATGGGAACTCCGTCTACAGTGTGCCGCCCCTCCAACATCAGGTGATAGTAATCATCGTTGAGCATAATAGCCGAAAGACTGGAGATGTCTTCTGAGATGGGCAGAGGGGTCAAGTGAACTTCCGGATGTGCCAACTGAAAATCCGGCCGCTTAGAAAACAACTCGATCATTTTTGGGTAGTTTGGAAGTTGCGGTTCTGTAAAACGGTAAAAATGGGGCACTTCTGAATTGCGCCATCCGCACTTGTAACCACCGGCCTTTATATAACTCCAAAAAATGGGAGCAAACTCCTCAAAGCGGTTTTCAATTAAAAGGATCATGTCGATGTCGCGGGTGGCACGGAAGGGCAAGGCGGCCTCACTCATCAAGATATCACATGCCGTCCCGCCAATAATTGTGTAGCAGTCCTCATACCCTTGAAAATGGGCACGGAATGATTCGAATCCTGTTACCATTGATAGTCCTCCAACATTTCGTCTACCGCCATTTCTATACGCTCATCTGGATGAGAGCGAAAGGATGCGGCCAGGGAGACAATGTCTACCGTGCCGGCATGGGAAAAGCACACCGGGTCATAGCGCCAGACTTCTAGCTGCATGTAATCTGTTTTGCTTTGCCACGCAGGCTCGATACGCTTCAGTCCGGCTTCCTGTTGACGTTTATAAGCTTTACGGTCAATTGCCCGGCAGGGAACTGGAGGCATATTGAGCATGGTGCGTTCACAAAGCGCAGATTCTCCGCTTAGCGGTAATTTCATCAGTTCGTTGGTTTGTTGCACATATAAACGCTTTTGCACAGGATCAATGAAATATTGCCGGGCCATATCAAACAACTCTTTGCCGGTGCGTACTGGGGTGACATAGTTGCTGCGGCCGGATTTTTGCACAGAAACCAGGCCAAGAGATTCCAATTCCTGTACGGAACGGGTAATGCTCATGGGCGAAACTCCTATCTGTCTAGATAACTGTACTTTTGTCAGCGCTGTGGAATTATGGCAGTATATAAAATACAACAAAAGAAACTGGGATTGCGGGGAGAGCCTGGAAACCGCTTTTTGGGCTGCGGCAGTACGTTCCTGCAGCAGTATACCGAGGCATGGCAGATATAGTTGGCTGCCGGGGACAAGAAAAGAAATGTGGTTTTCAATTAAAACCTTTCGTTGATACGAAGTGAGTGCACGGAAGCAGAGCACCATGTCACCCTTCCAAAATTCCAGGAGTTTATTTCTCTGTTTCAGAAATGCGGAGAGTTGAAACTGGTCGACATCCAGATAGATGAGTAAAAGATCTGTATTTTCAATGGTGAGGACAGAATATGTGCGGCCGCTCCGTAAAAAGAGGGGCAAACGATCTGCATCGTCCCATGGTCGTTCCGTTGCGCACAGACCCAGGGTCTCATTTAGGTATGAGAGCATCAGCATCACCTCAAACATATAATATCATATAAAATATTAGTAAACAATATTTTTGTTAGTATTACTTGTGTAACAAATAGTTTGGTCAGAAATCTGTATTCTATAACCGCTGAATTTTGTAAAGCCTTTGGAACCCATTCTTGGAGGAAAATGTAGTGGAATATGAGAAATAGTTGGCCTGTTCCTCTCTTGACCCCCTGGCCCGACATCTTCTATAATAAAAAGGAAGAAACGGTTATTTTTGGAGGTTCCTATGGACTATATGACTGTGCGGCGGGCCGCCGAAAAATGGAATCTCTCCCCCCGGAGCGTACAGCAGCTGTGTACCCAGGGGCGAATTCCCGGCGCGGGGAAGTTTGGAAAGGCCTGGGCCATCCCCGCCAATGCGGAAAAGCCCGCCCATCCCCAACAGGGGGAAGGCTCCCCCTCCCTGAAATCCCCCGAGCCGGAGGACGTGTGCGACAGCGGGATGCTCATGCCCCTGATGAACACCCCCTTCTTGCCGGGCCGCTGCCTGGAGACGGTCAGGCCATGGCAGAGGGTCCCCAGCGAGACATTGCGCTGGCGGAGTACCACTATTTCAGCGGCAGGCCGGAACAGGCGGCGCTGGAAGTGGAGCCCTAAACTGCTCTACCCAGCCCATCTACTCTGAATTTGAAAACATGGAAACCCTGCGGGAGGAACTGATGGCCTATATCCGGGAACACTATCTCCGTGAGGACGCCGGCAGCTATAAACAGGTGGCCCTCTCCTTCCTGCACTTTGCCCAGCGGGAAAAGAACCTGTTTCAGCTGGTCTACCTGCGGCACCGGAACGAAGGAGAAACCCTCTTTGAGGACCCCAACGAGATGCAGACCATCCATAAGCTGGAGGTAAACCTGGAGCTTCCCCGGCAGAAGGCGGCAGAAATGCACCGCAGGATGCAGTATTACAGCTACTCCATGGCGGTGATGATGGCCACCGGCTACCTGAATTTCAGCGAAGAGGAGATCAGCACCGAGCTGACCGAATATTACCGCATCATGCTGAGCTATTATAAGCAGGTCAAAACGGAAGAAGAACTACAGCACTGGCTGGAACGGTCACGAAATCTGCTGGTGTGAATAAAAAGGAGGAACACTATGGCAACAAAAGCGAAAAAAGCCTATGACGTGGTGGTCATAGGCGCAGGCAACGGCGGTCTGGTTGCCGCCATTCGGATTTTGCAGGCTGGATACTCCTGTTTGCTGCTGGAAAAGCACAATCTGCCCGGCGGGTTTGCCACCAGGTTCAAGCGGGGACGCTTTGAATTTGAGGCCAGCCTGCATGAGCTCAATGATTTTGGTTCCCCGGAAGAGCCCGGCGATGTGCGCACGCTGTTCCGCGACCTGGGCGTGGAGGACAAGATCGATTGGGTACGCATCCCCGAGGCGTACCACCTCATTACCACCGATAAAAAGTATGACTGCGTCATGCCCTTTGGCCAGCAGGCCTTTATCGACAAGATGGTGGAGTACTGCCCGGAATCCCGGAAATCCATCACGGAGTTCTTTGAGCTGTGCAACGAGGTGCGGGATGCCCAGACCTATTCCAACTCCGTCAACGGCAACACCGACTCCGACTATATGAAGAAGACCTTCCCCAATTTCGTCAAGGCGGGCAGCTATTCGGTCAACGAGGTGCTGGATGCCCTGAAAATGCCCCAGAAGGCCAAGAATATTCTCAACGCTTACTGGTGTTACCTGGGCGTGGACTGCGACCGCATGAGCTTTTTGCACTACGGCTCCATGGTCATTCGTTATATCACCCGGGATGCCTGGATGCCCAAGATGCGCTCCCATGAGATCAGCCTGGCTATGGATACCCGCATCCGGGAGCTGGGCGGCGATATTTGGTACCACTCCGAGGCCGAAAAGATCCTGTCTGATGACAGCGGCAAGATCTGCGGCGTGCAGCTCACCGACGGCAAGATGATCGAGACTCACCACATCATCGCCAACTGCTCCCCCCATCTGGTGTTTGGCAAGATGCTGGAAAAGAAGGCCGTGACCGAGCAGATGGTCCGGGCCACCAACAGCCGAAAGTTTGCCGGCCGTGGCTTCTCGCTGTTCCTGGGCCTCAACCGCTCCGCGGAGGAGCTGGGGATTACCAGCCACAACTACTTTATTTATGACGCCGCCGATACCGTCAAGCAGTACGATCTGATGAAAAAGGTCAGCACCAACCACGTCCAGGCCACAGTCTGCCTGAATAACGCCTACCCGGAGTGCTCCCCCAAGGGCACCTGTATCATGTATTTTACCACCATGTTCATGTCCGACGACTGGGGAAATGTGACCGAAAAGGACTATTTCAAGATGAAAGACCAGGTGGCGGATGACATGATCCGCGTGTTTGAGCGGGAGACCGGCTGCAAGATTCGGGACGCCATCGAGGAGATCTGTGTGGCCTCCCCCACCACCTATGCCCGCTACTGCGGTCATCCGGAAGGCGTCATTTACGGCTATGAGACGGCCGATTGGGACAGCCTGATGCCCCGCATGATGATGATGAAGGAGGATGCCCTGATGAACCCGGGCATCCGCTTTGCAGGCGGCTACGCCATGCGCTCCAGCGGATATTCCAGCGCCTATATTTCCGGCGACCTGTCCGGACGGCAGACGGTAGGCGATTTGAAGAAGGAGGCGAAGGCATAATGAACTTCAAGAAACAAATCTTTGGGTTTATGGATATGCTGCGGTTTAAAAAGCTGGTCCCCACCCGCCGGCAGATGCTGGCCCAGGGGGAAAATAAACCGCTGCCTCAGGAATACCGCACCAACGTGCTGGCCAAAAAGCTGCATCCCGGCTATATGCAGGTGGAATTGGTTGCCGCACGGCCGCTCACCGAGACCATCCGGGAGCTGACCTTCAAGCGGGTGGACAGCGGTGCGTTCCCCTTCTTCCGCGCGGGACAGTATGTCTCCCTTCAGATGAAAATTGGGGACAGCGTAGTCAGCCGGCCCTATTCCATCGTCTCCACGCCCCAGCAGGCCTTGGAAAACAAATTGGTGCTGGCCGTGGAGAATGCGGGCTTTGTATCCGAATACCTCAACAAATCCGCCAAGGTGGGAGACCGCTTTGTAATGACCGAGCCCTCCGGCGAGTTCCACTATGAGACCCTGCGGGACAGCAAGGATATCATCTGCATCGCAGGCGGCAGCGGCATCACGCCCTTCCTGTCCATGGCGGGCAGCATGGCGGATGGGGATGAGAGCTACTCCATGCTCCTGTTCTACGGTGCGCGCACTGCGGCGCAGCTGGCCTACAAAGCAGAGCTGGACGCGCTGGCGGAGCGCTGCAAGGGCCTGAAGGTGGTGTATGTCCTCAGCGATGAGGAGCAGCCCGGGTGCGAAAAGGGCTTTGTGTCCGCCGAGCTGATGAAGAAGTACACCGATCTCACCGACCATACCTTCTTCCTGTGCGGACCGCCCGCCATGTATGCGTTTATCGCCAAGGAGCTTGAACCCCTGAACCTGCCCCAAAAGGCGGTACACCGGGATGCGGCCTGCTGCCGCGATCTGCCGGTGGAGAAGCCCGGCCTCTTTAAGCTCACTGTCCACATGCGGGATGAGGTGTATATCATTCCCGCCAAGGAGAACGAGACCCTGCTGACGGCCATGGAGCGGGCCGGGCTGAATGCCCCCAACAAGTGCCGTGCCGGCGGCTGCGGCTTCTGTCACAGCAAGTGGCTCTCGGGCAGTTATCGTATTGCGGACGGCCGGGACGGCCGCCGGGAGGCGGACCGGAAGTTCGGCTTTATCCATCCCTGTGTCACCTATCCCCTGGAGGATATGGAGATCGACGTGCCGGTAGCTTACTAAGAAATAACCTGGAAACACCCTTGAAATTGAACGATTTCAAGGGTGTTTCTTTTTTGGGGTCCGCCATCCAGCATTTCAAAAAACTTCTATTTTGTGCTATAATGAGGTCACTGTTTCAGGCGTTACAGTCTTTCAGCTTGGAGGGAAAAAGATATGGAATCTTCTGCTTCCCACCCTTGGTACCATCTGGATAACGCGGCCATGATGTACTCTGCCATCCAGCGCGGAAGTTACTCCGCTCTGTACCGGTTTTCCGCCGTGATGACACAGCCGGTGGACCCGCAGCTTCTTCAGCGGGCCATCGACAAAACCATGCCCCGGTTTCCCGGATTTCAGGTGAAAATACGCCGAGGATTTTTCTGGTACTATTTTGAGCGGGACGATGCCCCCGGACCGATCCTGCAGCGGGATATCCGCAATCCCTGTCAGCCGGTGCGGTTTCAGAACCATGATAAGCTCATCCGCTTTTTCTACTATGAGAAGCGGATCTCCATGGAGGTATTCCACGCCCTGGCAGACGGCGGCGGAGCCCTGGTGCTCTTCAAAACACTGCTGGCGGTATATTTAAGGGAGATGGGTCACGAAATTCCCAATACCAACGGGATTTTGGACATCACGCAGCCGCCCAGGCCGGAGGAGTGGGAGGACGCCTACGCCCGGTATGCTCACTCCAAGGTCCATCTCAGCATGCGGGAGCCCAAAGCCTACGCCTGTACCGGAACCCCAGAGCCCTTCTACACACTGAATACCACCATGGGGTTTGTCTCGGTGCGGGATCTCCATGCCGCAGCCAAGCGGCACGGGGCCTCCATTACGGAATATTTGGCCGCCATCCTGCTGCAATCCATTCTGATTCGCCAGCGCCGGGAGGGACGCAGGCGGGAGCTTCCGGTTTCTTTGGCGGTGCCCATCAACCTGCGGCCCTATTTTCCCTCGGAGACGCTGCGCAATTTTATCCTCACGGTGCGGCCCAGCATTAACCCGGAGCTGGGCGACTACACGCTGGATGAGATCATCGCCCAGGTCCACCACCATATGCGCCTGCACATCACCAGGCAGGAGATGCAGGCGGTCATCACCAAAAATGTTTCGCTCCAGCATACGCTGCCCCTGCAGCTGGTGCCCTCTCCGGTAAAGAACCTGGCCATGGATCTGGGATACCGCATTGCCGGGAGCCGTCCCTACTCCACTACCTTTACCAACCCGGGAATTTTCCAGGTGCCCGAGGAGATGAAGCCCTGTATCCACCATATGGAGGTGGTGCTGGGGCAGTCCTACACCCCCCGGGTCAACTGTGCGGCCATCAGCTTTGGCGATACGATGGAGATCACCTTTGCAGGTACGGTGAAGGAAAGCGATGTGGAACGGGAATTTTTCCAAACCTTGGTGCGGGAGGGGCTGCATGTGAAAGTGACCTCCAACCGAAAGGAGTGTGTGTCGTGTCATACTGTGTCAACTGCGGAGTAGAGCTGGATGGGGATGCGGTACAATGTCCGCTGTGCCAGACTCCTGTCATCAATCCGGTCTGTCCTCCGGATACGGAAATGACCCCCAATTTCCCCCTGGAGCGCCAGGAAGTGGAGCCGGTGGACCGGAAGGAACTTGCCATGCTGCTCAGTGCCATGGCGCTGTGTGCCTCCGTCTGCTGCGGCCTTTTGAATCTGTTTCTCCTGTGGCGGGGTGTCCCCTGGTCCTGGTTCGTCATGGGAGCCTGCGCCATGCTGTGGGTATGGCTGGTGCCGCCCCTTGTGCTGCGGAAGGTGCCGTCGGTGGTTTTCCTTCTTCTCGATCTGCTGGCTGTGGGTGGTCTGCTGGTGCTGATCAGTGCGGCTACCCATGGGCAGAGCTGGCTTGTTGGCATCGCCCTGCCCGTGTGGGCCGGATTCTCGCTGCTTTTGCTGATCATCTGGCAGACCGCGCGCAAGCGCTCGTTCCTCAGCCGAAGCCTGCTGGTTCTGAGCGGCATCGTGCTCTTCCTGCTGTGGCTGGAGTTTGTGATTGACCGCTTTTTGGGGGCCTACCACCCTATGTGGTCCCTCATTGCCGCAGCGGTTGGGATCACGATGATGCTGCCGCTGGCGGTGATCCGCACCCGGCCCAACCTGCGCCGTCAGGTGCGCCGCCGCTTCCACTTCTGAGACTTAAAAAACAGTGCCTGCCATCTGGCAGGCACTGTTTTTTGCTATCCAAGCTGATGGAGAAAGTCTGCCACTGCGGTCATGGCCTCCCCCGCGCTTTTCAGGGGGAACATCTGGAAGACGTGCCACATATCCGGCCAGCTCTGAAGAACACAGGGAACGCCTGCGGCGATCAGAGCATCCTGGAGCCGTGTAGAATCGGAGTAGAGGATCTCCCGCTCTCCCACCTGAATCAGAGTGGGAGGAAACCCGGTCAAATCGCCAAACAGGGGCGAAAAGCACGGCTGGCTGTAATCGGCGTCCGGGGCGTAAGCGCTGCGAACGGACTGGATGTAGCGGTTGGTGAGCATGGGGTCCAGCTCCTCCCGCTGGGTGTAGGAATCGCCGCTGGCCGTCATATCGGTCCAGGGAGAAAAGAGGACCAGCCGTCCGGGCAGGAAGCGTCCCTGCTCCTTGAGGGCGAGGGTCAGCTCCAGGGCCAGATTGCCTCCTGCGGAGTCTCCGGCCAGGATGATGTCTCGGGCTCCCCAGCCCTGGTGCATGAGATACTCCCAGGCAGCCAGCGCATCTTCCAGCGCGGCGGGATAGGGAAACTCAGGGGCTAGCCGGTACTGGAAGGCCAAAACCTCGCAGCCCGTGGCACTGGCCATTTTTGCGGCCAATACCCTGGCATAGCCCAGGTTTCCGCTGGTGTATCCGCCACCGTGACAATAGAGGATCACCTTGTTGCGGTCATGTCCACGCTCCGGACGGACCCAGGCCATGGGCATCTCATCCAGGGAGAAGGGCTCCCAGCTAAAGCCGATGGGCGGGGACATCAGGCGGCCCAGGACCTCCTGGCCTTTGCGCTGAAAGGCTAGGTCCTCCAGATCTGTGGAGTCGGGGGAAGCGGCGCTGTGGACGGTTTTCAGGGCGGCCATCATGGCGTCAGTCAGTTTCTGGTTGAGAAGCTCTGTTGTTTCCTGCTTGGTTTTTGTTATATTGAGTTTGGAATTCATACGGAATCCACCTTTCTTTTGCTGTGGTATGGTTTTATTATGACAGGTTACGGGGATACATGCGGTTGCACAGCCAACGCGCTTTTGTCAGGCCGGAACATGGGAGCATGGAATCGGGTTGTCAATCGGCCCGGTCAAGCGTGTGCCTTGGACCGTGTTGACCATACAAGAAACAGCAAAGCGATGGCGGCTGCGATCAGATAGATGCCCCAAGCTGTGGTCAGGGCGAACCAGCTGACCACGGGGTTGATGCACATGAACAGGCTGAGCAGCAGATTCAGGCCTCCCCCCAGAAAGATCCACCCGCGGTCGGGCAGCTGGCTTCCGGCTGTAATAGCGGCGGAGATCTGGCTCAGGCCGATGGATGCGGTGAGAAGTCCCATGAGGAACGAGATGGCGGAGATCATTTGCAGCAACCCAAGCTCACCCATAAATGCGCTGAACATGGTGATCCAGGAGAATACCAGCAACAAAAGGCCGTTAGCTAAGGTCCAGCCGCTGCGCATCTCTTTCGAAGCCTGGAAAAAGAGCAGGCTCTGGGATAAGCCGTACAGAAACAGGCCTGCGGTGATGAAAAAGGCAAGTCCGGTGCCGATCACCTCTGGAAATATCAGTGCGGACAGGCCCAGTGCCACCAGGATCAGCGCCGTAATGAGGATACCTCGGCGGACGCCCCGGTTTACCGGCTGCTCCGCGTCAAGCACCTGGTACTCTGCGTCTAATATGGTGTAAGACAGATGGTCGTTTTGTTTCATAAAAGATTCCTCCTGTATTGGTTTGAAGTCGCCTCCTGTGTGGGCAGCAGACGGCTGCGTGTCCTGAGGCTGATCTCATCATAGCAAGAAAGAGATACCGGAACGGTTGTCCAGACAACCAAAGACAAAAAATGTGCTCTGAAGGACGTAAGGTCTGCTTCAGAGCACATTTTTTATGCTGTCATCCACTCAGCGATTGGGATCCGGTTCCTCTTCGGTAATGGGCATCTCAATCAGAAGTTCAAATTTACTTTTCTCAAATTTTAAAAGTCCCTCGTCCCGCATTTTGCACAGCTCATTGGACATGGCGCTGCGGTCGACAAAGAGGAAGTCAGCCAGATCCTGCCGATTCAAGGGAATGGAGAAGGTGCGGTTCCCAGCCTGATGAAACTGGCCCGACAAATAGTCCTGCAGGCGGTCCCGGGTAGAGCGGTGGATGCTGTCCTCCAATTTTCGGGTCAGCCGGTGGGCCTGCTGAGCCACCGCAAGGGTGAGATTCTGCAAAAACCGGATCTGGACTGGCGCAGTGAGTACATTTTTTCGAAGGAGCTGGCTGACATTTAAAAATAGAATTTCGGTCTGTTCCGTGGTCTCCGCGGAAATATGCAGGCGGTATCCGCCAATGGCGTTGAGCAGGCCCAGGGACTCCCCTTTGCCCAGGTTCTCCATTAAATTGCTGTTTCCGTTGGCGTCAATGTGGAATAGATGAAGGTTCCCGGATAAGATGACGCCCACCTGGTCCATAGGGTCCCCATCCCGCATCACCAGGGTGCGCTTGGGATAGACCCGGCGGTGGGATGCGATGGTTTCCAGCGCCTCCAGAATTTCACGATCTTCCATGTTCCGGAACAGCAGGCTCTGCTTTAAAACGGGAAGCATATTTGCCGCGTCTGTCATATCCATCCGGCTCCTTTCCAGTCTCTTACACTCCTAGAATAACCATAGCCAAAGAAGGGAGATTTGTCAATTCCAGAGGAACGCGGGGAGCGGGGCAAAATTTTGTTTTTCGTTGCATAAACAACCGAATCCACCTTCCATTTCCTCCATACTTTTCCTAGCGGCAAAAAACACACCCGCTTGCTATGTTACAAGGAGGAACTTGCGATGAAATTATGGAAAAAAGGACTCGCCCTGCTGATGGTGCTGAGTATCACTGCGGGTATGGTCATGACCGGCAGCGCGGAAGCAGGGCTTGTTCCCATTGATTCTGCTTCTTTTCCTGACCCGGCGTTTTTGCGCTGGGTGCAAGAGAAAGATACCGATGGAGACGGCGCTCTCTCCCAGGCGGAGCGGGAAGCGGTTACCCGGATGGACCTTCGGAAGCTGGGGATTCAGGATTTAAGCGGCCTGGAGTGGTTTGACGCACTGGAGGAGCTCAATTGCAGTGAAAATGATCTGGTCCGCCTGGAGCTGCCCGATCTGCCCGCGCTGACGTCGCTGACCTGCAATGAAAATCCCAGGCTGGAGACCCTGGATCTGAGCGGTGCACCCGCGCTGGAACACCTCTACTGCTTCCATTCCAACCTATCTGAATGGAACCTGCATGACGTTCCCAATCTAAGCTACCTGGCCTGGGGAGGAAGTCCCCTTGCGGAGTTGGACCTGAGCGGGAATCCCAAGCTCCATACCCTCCATGTGCTGGGGGGAGACCTGGCACAGGCCGACCTGTCTCACAATACGTAGCTGGATACCCTGCTGTGGAACCACACCCGGATTGAGAGCCTGGACCTGTCCAATCAGAGCGAGCTCACCTTCCTGAACTGCACGGACAATCAGATCACCGCCCTGGACCTCAGCGGCAACACCAACCTGGAGACTGTTTATGCCGGAGGCAACCGCCTGCTGGCCATCCGGCTGCCCCAGGACAGCGTTACCTTCTGTAATCTGACCGGACAGCGTCCCGTCTCCTTCCCTCTGCCGGAGGGAGAAAACAGCATTCCCCTGAACGAGCTTGCTCCATGGGCCGAGTCCAGCTACATCAGTCAGCTTAGCGGAGGAACCCTGCTGGAGGACCGTATCCAGCTGGACGCACCCAACCAGCTGCTCACATACCGCTATACGGATGGGATCGCGGCTCTGGATACCTCTGTCTCGGTGACAGGGGAAAACAGCTGGACCGTGCCGCTGAGCATGGAAAACTGGACCTATGGACAGCCGGCGCCCCAGCCGGTGGCACAGTCCGCCTTTGGCAATGTGTCATTCCGCTACGGATCTTCCCCCCAGGGGCCGTTCCAGCCTGAAATGCCCACCCGCGCAGGGACGTGGTACGTCCAGGCTCTGGTGGAGGAGACTGCCCAGTATCAGGGCCTGGAGGCGGTAGCTTCCTTCCGAATTGATCCCGCCATTCCGGAGTACCTTGCCCCGGATACAAAGACGGCCACCTACGGGGACTATCTGGCGGATGTATCCCTGGAGCCCCAGTTTTTCTGGGAAAACGGGAGCCTGCGGGTAGGCAATGCCGGAGAGCAGACCCACCTGGCCTTTTATGTGCCGGAGGATTGGATCGACTATCAGGTGGTGCAGCATATCCCCGTCCTGGTCCAGGTTGCCCCCTATGACGGCACCCGGCTGCCCATTCCCCAGATCACCAGCCGCGCAGAGGCGGAAAATCTGGCCATCCGGCACGGAGACTGGACCCTGGAAAAGGGTAAGGACTATGTGACCGAGTTTGAAGAGCAAGGTGGGAGCGTTCGCTTTCTCATTCATTTCCAAGGAAATTATACCGGAACGGTCAGCTGCATCTTCACGGAGAACACCGGCAGCGGCGGCGGTGACAGCAGCAGCCAGACCTTCGTGATCACCGCAAACGCCACAGGGGGCGGGACTATCACGCCCAGCGGAACGGTTCGGGTTACCCGGGGTCAGACTCCCGGCTTCACCATGCGCGCCAACAAAGGCTACCGCCTGGATGCTGTTCTGGTAGACGGCAAGCCGGTGGATACAGAGCGCACCTACCGCTTTGCTCCCGTGACCAAAAATCACACCATATCCGCCCGCTTTGTCCCTCTGGACACCCCTGTGTCCCCCGATGATACCGGTGTGTCGGACTATCTCAACACCAAAGACCACGATGCCTATGTTTCCGGCTATCCCGGAAACTGGTTTGGTCCGGATGATTTCCTGACCCGGGCACAGGCAGCACAGATTTTTTACGGGCTGCTGAACGATGCGAATATTCCGGTAACGGCCGGCTTTTCCGATGTGCCCAGCGACGCCTGGTATGCCAAGGCGGTCAACACCCTTGCCTCCCTGGGGCTGGTTTCCGGTGTGGGAGAAGACCGGTTCCTGCCGGACCAGCCCATCACCCGAGCGGAATTTGTGACCATGGCAATGGGGTTTGCACACCGGGTGTCCAGTCCCGACAGCTCCTTCCCCGATGTACACCCGGGGGATTGGTACTACGAGGCCGTGCTCAGCGCGGCAGACTACGGCTGGATCTCCGGCTATCCCGATGGAAGCTTTTGCCCCCAGCGCCTGGTGACACGGGGAGAAATGTCCGTGATGGTAAACCGCATGCTGGGCCGCAAGGCTGACCCGGACTTTATCTCCGGCCATACGGGACTGTACACCTTCCTGGATGTACCGGCATTTCACTGGGCCTATGACGACATCTGTGAGGCGGCCAATGCCCACCGCTACACGCAGTCCGACGGGAAGGAGGTTTGGGAAGGCCTGCTGGAATAAATAAAATCCATTCCGTTGTGTGGACAACCTGCAATCCCATCCCAAAGGACTAAGATAGGTTCATAGGGAAAACCTACCAGCCAAATGGCTGGACTACTTACTAGGAGGTGCGATTTATGTACTATACCAATGGAAATTATGAAGCTTTTGCCCGCCCCCGCAAGCCCAAAGACGTGGACGCCAAGTCCGCCTGGCTGGTAGGTTCCGGCCTGGCCAGTCTCTCCGCCGCCGCATTCCTTATCCGGGATGGCCAGATGCCCGGCGACCACATCCACATTCTGGAGGAGGCCTCTCTTCCGGGCGGCGCCTGCGACGGACTGCACATCCCCGAGCTGGGATTTGTCATCCGGGGCGGCCGGGAGATGGAGAACCACTACGAGTGCCTCTGGGACCTGTACCGCTCCATCCCCTCTCTGGAGGTGGAAAACGCCAGCGTGCTGGACGAGTTCTACTGGCTGAACAAAGACGACCCCAATTTCTCCAAAAACCGGGCCACCCTGCACCGGGGTGAGAGCGCCGATACCAGAAACCGGTTTGAACTCAGCGATGAGGTGGCGCTGCAGCTGATGCGGCTGTTCTTTACGCCGGACGATGAGCTCTATGACCTGACCATTGACGATGTGCTGGATGAGGAGTTTTACAAGTCCAACTTCTGGCTCTACTGGCAGACCATGTTCGCCTTTGAAAAATGGCACTCGGCCCTGGAGATGAAGCTGTATTTGCAGCGGTTCCTCCACCATATCGGCGGCCTGCCCGACCTGTCGGCGCTGAAATTCACCAAGTACAATCAGTACGAGTCCCTGATCCTCCCCCTGGTGTCCTACCTCAAGGAACACGGCGTTCAGTTCCACTATAACGTCCGGGTGACCAATGTACTCTTCCACTTCTTCCCGGATAAAAAGGTCGCCCACCAGCTGATCCTGCTCCGTGACGGCAAGGAGAAAGTGATGGAGCTCACCGAGAACGACCTGGTCTTTGTCACCAACGGCTCCTGCACCGAGAGCGCAGCACTGGGGGACAACGACCACCCGCCCCAGCTTGCGGTAGAGAGCGGCGAAGGGAGCAGCTGGTCCCTGTGGAAGCACCTCGCGGCACAAAATCCCCTCTTCGGGCGTCCGGAGAAGTTCTGTTCCGATATTCAGGCCACCAAATGGGAGTCGGCCACCGTCACCCTTCTGGATGACAGGATCGCCCCCTATATCCAGGAGGTCTGCCAGCGGGACCCCTACTCCGGCAAGGTGGTGACCAGCGGGATCGTGACAGTAAAAGACTCCGCCTGGCTGATGAGCTGGACCTTCAACCGCCAGCCCCACTTCAAAGCCCAGCCCAAGGAGCAGCTGGTGGGCTGGATCTACGGCCTCTATCCCAATGAGACGGGCGATTATGTGGGAAAAGCCATGGAGGAGTGCACGGGAGCCGAGATCTGCATGGAGTGGCTGTATCACCTGGGTGTGCCGGAGAACCTCATCGAAGAGCTGGCCTGGGAGAGCGCCAGCACGGTCCCCTGTATGATGCCTTACGTCACCGCCTTCTTTATGCCCCGCGCTGCGGGTGACCGGCCCGATGTGGTGCCCGAGGGCTGCGTGAACTTCGCCTTCCTGGGACAGTTTGCTCAGACGGAGCGGGACACCATCTTCACCACCGAGTATTCGGTACGGACAGCCATGGAGGCGGTTTACACCCTGCTGGATGTAGAGCGCGGTGTGCCGGAAGTGTACAGTTCGGTCTATGACGTCCGCTGCCTGCTCAATGCCACCCGCTATCTGCTGGACGGACGGAAGCTGACTGAAATGAAGCTGCCGCTGCATCTGAAGATCGCTCTGCGCGCCGGACTGGACAAGCTGGACGGAACCACCCTGATGGAGCTGCTGTACCGCTACGATCTGGTATAAATGAGTTTTGATTCCACGGGCTGTCCGGTTCCGGCTGTCCCTCGTTTCACCCTACGTTATTTTGAATCTAAGGAGAAAATTACTATGAAACTGCAATTTTTCTGGTCCCGGACAGCCTCTATCTGGATCGCACTGCTCTATATCATCCTTGGCCTCCCCCTGCTCCTCTTCCCCGGCGCCAGCGGCTCCGTCTTTGTATGGGCCCTGGCCGCGGGCGCGGCGGTCTACGCCGTGAGCCACCTGTGGCGGTATATCCAGGGCCGCAAAATGGAGCGGGCCTCCGGAGGCGATCTCTTCCTGGCCGTCCTGCCCCTGGCCTTCGCCATCTTCTCCATCTCCTGGCCCCAGGCCATCCTCTCCTTCCTTCCCCTGGTCCTGGGTGCGCTGCTGCTGGTAGACGGTGTGGGAAAAGCTCAGCTGGCCATTGCCGCCATTCAGTCCAAGCCCCCCATCCTGATCCCCCTGGTCCTCTCCTCCCTGATCCCCATTGCTCTGGGAGTTCTGCTGGTGGTCAATCCCTTCCATGTGGCTCAGCTGGCCATTATGATCTTCGGCGCCGCCCTGGTGGCGGATGGAGTCAGCGATCTGGTCACCGCCCTCATTTCCCGCAAGACAGCCCCCGGCACAGGCACTCCGTAACCACAGACACACTGAAAACAGGACGCACAAAAGCGTCCTGTTTTTTATTTTTTCCACATTTCGACTGGGTTGTGTGGACAACCGAATGAAAATCTGCGCCATGATACCATGGGTATAGACAGATCCAGAAGAAATATTTCGTTATGATCGAGCGCAGAAAGCAGGTAAATCCATGGCAATTTTTATTATTTTGCTCCTTCTTCTCCTTGTCCTCCTTTCCTCGGCGGAGGCAGCCTCCGGGCCGTTTCGTGTGCCCAAGCTACGCTGGCATCAGTGGTTTTTCCTCTTTCTGAGCAGTGCCTTTTTGGGGTGCCTGTTTGAAATGGGGGCCGTGTGGCTGGGAACCGGCGTTCTGATGAGCCGCAGCAGCCTGCTCTACGGAGCTATCAGCGTTGTCTGGGGGCTGGGCGCTGTGCTGATGACACTGGTCCTTGCTCCCCTGCGCCGATACGGCAAATGGGCGGTCTTTGGGAGCGGAGTCATCCTGGGCGGCGGCTTTGAGTACCTGACCAGCCTGCTTTTGGAGCGGGTGTTTCAACGCCTGTTCTGGGACTATTCTTATTTGCCTCTCAACCTGGATGGACGCACGAACTTCCTGTATGCAGTCTTTTGGGGACTGGCCGGAGTGGTGTGGGTATACTGGCTGGCTCCGTATCTGCTCCGCTTGGCAGAAAAGATCCCCCGCAAAAGCGGACAAGCCATATTCGCGGGATTGGCGGTCTTGCTTGCTTTGGATATGCTCCTCTCTGCCGCGGCCTTCTGGCGGATGGAGGAGCGCAGCCGGGGGTCTGTGCCCAGCAATTACCTGGAGTATATGCTGGATACCTGGTACGGGGACCAGGCTATGCAGCAGCGGTATCAGAACATGGAGCTGCCCCACTCCGTTTCCTGATGGATAAAGAGACAGAGGACCATCCGTGGGATGGTCCTCTGTCTCTTTATTGGGAAGGAAGTAGTATGAAAAAATCAAAGGGAAAATTGTTTGACCTCCGCCATAACCGGGATAGAGGGTGCGGCTCCTGGGCGGGAGACGGCGATGGCTGCGGCCTGGGTGGCAAGCTGGAGGCGCTCCTGGGGCGGAAGCCCAGCGGCATCGGCGGCCACAAAGTAACCGGTGAAGGTATCGCCCGCTGCGGTGGTATCCACCGCTTCCACGGAGCAGGCCTTCTGCTGGATGCGCTGTGTGCCGTCGTCATAGATACACCCCCGGCTGCCCAGGGTGAGCAGGATGCGGCAGCGGGGGAACTGCTTGCGCAGCCCCTCCAGCACAAGGGACTCGTCCTCTGTCCCGGCCAGCGCGGCCCCTTCGATTTCATTCAGTACCAGCAGGGAGACCAGCTCCAGCGGCAGAGACTGGATGGAGGCGTCAATGGGAGACGGGTTAAAGACGATATCCAGCCCCCGTGCAGCCGCCTGCTGCATGATATAGGACAGATTGTTGATCTCATTTTGCAGAATGATCCGGTCGCCGGGGCCGAAGTTTGCGAGAACCTGATCGACTTCCTGGGTGGTGATCTCCTGATTGCTTCCTCCAAACAGGAGGATGCAGTTTTGTCCGCTGGGGTCCACCTGTATGATGGCGTGACCGCTGGGGCCGCTGCTGTGCTGAATGTAGGAAATATCCACGCCGCTTTGACTAAGCATATCGGTCAGAATCTGGCCGTCTGCTCCGATTTTTCCGGCATGAAATACCTCTGCACCCGCCCGGGCAGCGGCAATGGACTGATTGAGGCCCTTTCCGCCGCAGTTGACCTCTCGTTTGGAAGCGGCCAGGGTTTCACCGGGGGCGACAAAGTGAGGGACATGATAAACATAGTCCACATTCAGCGATCCAAATGTTAAAATTTTGCCCATAAACTGCCTCCGTTTTGATAGCGTGATAAGAGCGGCCCCCTGTACAGAAAGAGGACTGTATCAGGGGGCTGCGTTGCCTTGTGGGAAGGAAAACTTACAGTTCCTGGATGTGGAGCTTTCCGAAGAAGGTGCGGCCCATGGAACAGGCGCCCAATCCAACCATGCCGCTGGTAAAGGTGCTGTCCTGAACCTGGAGCACATTAACGCCGTCAACATCCACAGACAGAGTATCTCCCACGGCCTGGAATGTCAACTGGTATGCGCGGCCATATTCCACGGGGAAGGGGGCGCGGGCCAGCTCTTCCAGACCGAAGTCCTGCCGCCAAATGCAGACATTTCCGTCCCGGAATCCGGCCATGTAGGACTGCTTGGCGCCCCGTGCGCGCAGAAGCAGGACGGGGAAATCTCCGTTTTCCAGCTCGACCTCGGCCTGGACGCGCATGTCCTTGGCGTAGTAGTTGCCGGTGTAGGCCAGGCTCTCCTCGCAGCACATCAGCCCCAGACGATCGTTTTCGATCTCCCAGGCACCGTGGTTCACGGCGAAGGGGGTAACCGTGGCCAGCTCCTTTTTCTGCTTAGCCAGGTCAATGGAGTAATCCGCCTTACCGAAGACCCGGAACTCGTCCAGATAGAGCTTGCCCAGCGTCTTCACGGTAGTAGGCGTATCCCCCTCCACCACGATGCCGATCTCGTCGATCATATCGCCCTGGGTATCTTCAATAGTGCAGGAGATGGTCTGCCACTGACCGGGCTTGATCTTGATAAAACCGTGGGTGTGGATCTTCTGGTCCGATACCGTGCGGAAATAGGGAGAGACAAAGATGCTGTCCCAGCCGGCCCACTGGTCGAAATACAGCTGCATTTCCATGGTCTGGCCGCTGTATACCTGGGGAGAGAAGACGGGCTTATAGCGCTCGTCGGAAAAATCTGCCCGGGTGTAGAAGGGCTTGTAGTACGCTCTGGCCCGGTTGCCCCGCACCATGCGGTCCACCAGGATCTCCAGGCTGCCTGTACCTTGGGCGGCCTGAGCGGTGCTGTGCTTCAGGGTGAGGAAGAACGGGTCGGAGGTGCGGAAGTTGTGGGTGGAGCCGGGCAGTTCGAAGTCGAAATGCAGCTCGCCCTCCGTCTCCTCCAGCTCCTGGGGCACGGCCTCTCCCGCCAGAGCGTACCCGGTGCGGGCCAGCTCCTTGGCGTAGGTGGGCAGGTCCAGAATGTTCAAATAGCCGGAGATACCGGACAGGACCACGCCGTCGTTGATGGGGGCGCGGTAGTGGGGCGCGATGCCGTCCAGACCGGTGAGCACGCCCAGAACGGTGCCCACGTTGCCGGCGTTGCAGTCGGTGTCCCAGCTGCACATGGTGGCGATCTCTACCGTGCGGTTAAAGTCGCCGGCTCCGTACAGCATGGCCAGCACGCAGACGCCGGCGTTGGGGATGATGTGGCACACGCCGCCGTATTTGTCGTAGCCCCAGTCCCGGTGCAGCATCTCCAGGCAGCTCTCCCAGTCGTCGGGGTGCGCCTTGTGGTGGGCGATCACCGCCTCCACCACCTTGGCGTACAGGCTCTCGGAGGGGATATCCTTCAGCGCCAGCTCCACGATCTTGCCGATGTCCTGCTCCTGGAAGGCCAGGGCAATACATGCGGCAATGTAGCGGGCGCCGTTGAGGCCCTCGCCGTCATGGGAGACGCTGGCCGCGGCCTGGGCGTAGTCGGCGGCCTTGTCGGGCCGTCCGGGCCAGATGAGACCCCAGGTGTCGATGAAGATCTGCCCGCCGATCTGGTCGGAGAGCAGCTTGCCGTTGGTGGCGGCAGAGCCGGACTGGGGAGCGGGAATGCCTCGGGTGAGGTTGATGTAGGCGGTGTGCTCGGTGCTCACGCCATAGCCGCCCCACCAGAACATGCCGATGCCGTCCCGGGCGTAGTTGAGCCAAGCTTTGGCGACGTATTCAGGAGTGAGCTCTCCGTTTTTGGAGCTGTCCCGCAGGGCGCGGAAGAAATAGACCGGGCCGTTGACGTCGTCGTCCGCCGCAAAGTTCTTGTAGTCTTTTACATAGCCGCGGATATCCCCGTAGGTTTCCTTGATCCGCTCGTAGGTCCAGATGGTGGGCTCCACGGGAGCGCCCAGCCGGATGCCTACGTTCATTCCAAGAAATCCGGCATAAACGCGGGCCAGATAATCGTTTTGCATGGTGATTCTCCCTATTTTACTTCATCAGAGCGGCGATCTTATCGGCGTAATCCAGAATATCGATCCCCTTGGTAAAGCTCAGGCAGGTGCCGGAGGGGAACTGAGTCTTGCTGATCCAGTGCTGGGGGATGCTGCCGGCTCCGTAGCGGGCGCCCAGAACCGCGCCGGCCACCGCGCCGATGGTATCCGCATCCCGGCCGAAGTTGCAGGCCAGCAGAAGTCCGCTCTTGAAGTTCTCGTGGCGCAGCTTCAGGCAGCCGAATACCTCGGGCAGCGCCTCGCAGACGGTGGAGCGGTGAGTGGAGAACAGGTCGTTGTGCAGGGGCATCCAGGCCTGGGCGATGTCACCCTGGGCACGTTCTACGATGTCCGCAGCCCGCTTCAGGGTCTCCTCAAACCAGGAATCCTTGGGAGCGCAGCTCATAACGCCATCCCAGATCTCGTCCATGGTAGCGTCCACCATGGCCAGGGAGACGGCCACGGCCACGGCCTGGGCGCCCCACACGCCCTCCTCGCTGTGGCTGACCTCGGCGTCCACCTGGGCCAGATACTTGGCCTTCTCGGGGTCACCGGCGCAGTAAATGCCGATGGGGCCGCTGCGCATGGCAGCTCCGTCGCTCTGGTGATAGGGGTTGAAGCGGCCGGAGTGAGGAGGACGGATCCCGCGGCGCAGGTTGTTGCAGGCCTCCACTTCGCTGACGCCGCCGCGTCTGAGCTCATCCTCAGTCGCGACGTTTTCCAGCCAGGCATTTACCACGTCCTGAGAGGTGAAATCTCCGCCGGCTTCGATGATGGTCTTGGCCACCATGAGAGCAAATTCCGTGTCGTCCGTGCTCCAGGAGTCACCCTTGTGGAAGTCGGTGATAAATCCATAATCCCGCTGATTGTCGGGGGTGCGGGCGGCGTCGCCGAAGGAGTCGCCGATGGCCAGTCCGCACAGGGCGCCCCGGGTCTTGTCGATCAGCAGTTCACGGTTAGAAAGCAGTTCCTGTCTTGTTAACATATCCGTTCTCCTTTTCGTGTCATAGGTGATGCAGGGCGCGGCAAGACGCCCTGCATCATTGGGTTAGGGGTGATTTGATTACTTCAGGACCGAGTTGGCGTAGTCAGTCACAGCCTGACCGCCCATCTCATAGAAGGAGGCCACAAAGGCATCCCAGTCGGCGTCAGTCTTGTTGCCGATGATGTAGTCGGCATAGAACTCAGAGACCACGTTCTGGGCAGCGTCCCAGGAGACGGTCAGGTCGCTGGAGATGGCGAAGTCGTTGTCCAGGGACATGTACTCGTTGACCATGTCCAGAGAGGACTGGGCCACGTCGGAGTAGTAGGGCTTGCTGAGGACGGACTCGTCAAAGTTGTTCAGAGTGTTGAACATGGGGACATACCAGGTGTTGGTGATGGTGATCTTACCATCCTCGCCCACTTCGTAGTTGTTGCCCTCGGTGCCCAGGATCTCCACAAAGCGGCCCTCGGGGCTGCACATGAAGTCCAGAACCTGGAAGGCCAGATCCTGATGCTCGGACAGGGCGGAGATGGCCATGCCGCGGGTCTCCTTGGCCACGGAGAAGGGGGTGTAGCCCTGGGCATCGCCCTTGGCGGGAGGCAAAACGGTCAGGCTGGCGCTCTCGCCGTTGGCGGCTACCTGGTTGTTGTTGTAGACGTCGATGACGGCGCCCTGCGTGCCGGAGACGATGGCGGTCTGGCCGCTGTAGAACTTGTTCTCCTTGGTCTCCCAGGTGTCGGTCAGGTAGTCGTTGTCCAGGATGCCCTCCTTATAGAGCTGGGCATAGAACTGCAGCTTCTCCTTGGCCTGATCGGAAACAGGGGCGTAGATGTAGGAGCCGTCTTCCTGCTTAAGCCAGGTGGAAGTCAGACCGAAGGCCTGGTCAAAGGTGTTGTTGATCTCGGACAGATCGCCGGGAACGGTCCAAACGGCCTCATAGCCCTTGGCCTTGAGCTCCTGGAAGAGCTTGTGGTAGTTGTCGATGGTGGGGTTGGCCAGGAACTCGTCCTTGATGCTCAGAGAGTCCAGCACATCGCTGCGCATGACGGGAACCTTGACAGAGGCGGGGGTGAGGTAGACCAGGTAGGGGTAGTTCTCCAGACGCTGGAGCTGGTACTCCTCCATGGCGTCCTTCATGTAGACGGAATTCTCCACGTAATCGGTCATGTCCACCAGGATCTTCTGGGTGAGGGCGAACTCCTCGTCGCCGCCCTGGAACCAGATGAGGTCGGGGATGTTGCCGCCGCTGAGCATCAGGCCCAGGTTGGTGGAATAGGAGCCGGACTGCATGGCCACCAGTTCCACCTGAGCGCCGATGCCAGCCTTCAGCAGCTCCTCGTTGAGCAGCTTGATCCAGTCGGCATCCGCCTTGTTTTCCGGAGAGTGGTCCTTGATGACCATGGTGAGGGTGACGGGATTTTCCACATCGCCCATGGCCAGGGGCTTGTTGGGGTCGACGTTCTGGCTGGTGCTGCTGGAGGTGTTGTTTCCAGAACCGGTGGTATTGCTCTGAGGCAGACAACCAGACATGGGGAGCATCAGAGCCAGTGCAAGTGCCGCGGACAGGATGCGCTTTTTCATTTTTTCTTCCTCCTATTTTTCATTATTCCTTTACTCCGCCCTGCATGACCCCGCTGGTGTAGTGCTTCAGGATGAAGGGATACATGCACAGGATGGGAAGGATAACGACAACGATGGTTGCGCTTTTCAGAGAGGTCATATTGACGCCGGTGAGGTCAATGTTGCCCAGAGAGGCCAGGACGGTGGAGTCGCCCTCCACCACGAACCGCCGCAGGAACACCTGAAGAACGGTGTTCTTGTTGCTGGTAAGGAACACGCTGCTGCGGAAGAATTCATTCCAGCGGGCCACCGCGTAGAACATGCCCACGGTCATAATGGGGATCTTGTTCATGGGCAGGAAGACCTTGAAGAGAATGTTCAGGTGTCCTGCGCCGTCAATGGCAGCGGCCTCCAGGATGGCTTCGGGGGTGTCGGAGAAGAATCGCATCAACAAAATGAGGTTGTACACCGTGACCGTGTTATACAGGACCATGGACCACAGGTTGTCCATCAGTCCCAACCCCTTGATGACGAAATATTCCTGGATGATGCCCGGCTCAAAGATCATCATCATGATGAAAAAGGCCATAAACAGCTTTTTTCCGGGGAGAACGGGGCGGGTCATGGCGTAGGCGGCCATGGAAGTGACCACCACGTTGAGGGCCACACCCACCACGGTGATGAACACGCTGTTGAGCAGAGCACGCCAAATGGCGGGGTTGGAGAAAATGATTTCGTAGTTGATCAGGGAGAAACCAGCGGGAATGATCTGCCAGCCCGGCATTCCGGCCACCTTGGCGGGATCGGAGAAGGATTTTGCCACCAGGTTGAGCATGGGGACCAGAACCACGAGCAAGACAAAGACCATGATTCCGTTGATGCACACGGAGGAAATCTGCGGCAGTTTGAATTTTTTCTTCTGTGTCAGCATCACCAGGCCCCCTTTCCGGTCAGTTTTTTGGCGGTGAAGTGGGTGATAAGGATCAGACCCAGGCTGATCACGCTCTTAAACAGGGAGGCCGCGGTAGCAAAGGAGTACTGGGTCCCCTGCAGGCCGATGCGGTAAGCGTAGGTGTCGATGACGTCCACACGACTTAGCACCGCGTCATTCTGGAAGTTCAGGATCTGATCGTAGCCCACGTTCAGCACCACGCCCACATTGACGATGAGCACGGTGATGATGGGAGCAATCAGCGCGGGCAGAATGATGTTGCGGATGATCTGCCAGCGGTTGGCGCCGTCCAGCCGTGCGGCCTCGTACAGGTCGGGGCTGATGGCCAGGATGGCGGAGAGATAGATGATGGAGTCCCAGCCCACGCTTCGCCACATCTCCGAGGCTACCAGCACACCGATGATGGTGTCTTTGTTGGTCAGCAGATTGGTTCGGGTACCGCCCATGGCATCCCACAGATCCATGACCACGCCGTTCATGGCCAAAAATTCAAACCAGATACCGGCGATGACGACCCAGGAGAGGAAGTGGGGCAGATAAGAGACCACCTGGGTGATTTTCTTCAGCTTGCCGCTTTTCATCTGGCTGAGCAGGATGGCAAACATGACAGGGAACGGAGTGATGATAATCAGTTTGGTAAAGCTGATCACCAGAGTGTTCTTCATGATCTGCCAGAAAGCGGGGGTGGAGAAAAGCTCCTTGAAGTGCTTGAGACCCACAAACTCGTGAGGACCTACGATGCGGTAGTCATAGAAGGCCAGGGCCATGCCCAGGATAGCCTGCAGCTTGAAGACCACAAAGTAGATCAGGGCGGGGGCCAGCATTAAGTACAGTACCCGGCTGCGCTTGATGTTCAGCAGGGTGGAATGGACGGCCAGAGAGCGAGCTTCTTTTCGTTTCATACATCCGCCCCCTTATTGTACCTGGATCTCCATCATGGCCAGCGGCGCATGCTGCTGAGCGCCGTAGACATCCCGGTCACCTACCGTTCCAGAAGAAATTGCCCGGTCAAATGTAATTTTGAAGCCGAGAGCGGTGTCAAAAAACACAAATTCGCAGATGCGGTCCACCGACATGTGGTAGCACTGGGCCACGCGCTCGGGCGTGATCTGGCCGCTGTTTTTGATCTGCTGATAGAGAGCCTCGTCGTCAAAAATGACATCCAGAGTGGTCTGGAAGGGTCCGCTGTTTTTGGAGCGGATCACCTGGGCCAAATCATACAATTTCGCGCTTTTCATAAGTCCTCCAATCCAGACGCTCCACCGGGAACAACCCGCAAATCTCTTCCGGGTCCAGATCCATCAGGTGGTAGACACTAAACTCATAGACAGGGCCAAAGGAAACATCGCTGGGGGCAAAGGGGAAAGCCAGGTTTCCTGCAGTGGACTTTCTTCCCTCGTATCCGAAGTGAAGAATGGTAGAGCGCAGGGTGGCGCAGAGCATATCGGCCATCTCCTGTGTCTTGGCGACCACCTCAAAGAGCAGGCCCACTTCGTGGGGCAGCGTTTGAACCGGCTCCAGGTCTCCCAGTACGCCGTTGATGCCGTAGTTGAAGAAGTTGATCTGATAATCCTCCCGGCTGACGTCGCTGTAATAGCGTGCCACCTGCTCCACAGCTTCGTTTTCGATCTGGGGGAGCTGCTGGATCATCAGAGGATCCCGCACGCCTGCGATCACAAAGGTGCGGTAGGCGGCCTGGCGGGCGCCTTCCAGCTTGACCTGGTACACCGGAGCGGGCAGGCAACGGCTATTCTCCACCCGGACACTTCGGTCGGTCAGCTGCAGGAACCGGCACTGCTCCAGATTCATGACCACGCCGGGACCGTGGAGGATGTAGGGGTGCTCTTTTTCGTAAAACGTATGGGCAGCCACCGAGAGCTTGGTGCACCGGCGCTGGTCGGAGAGAGGCTCCACCACAAAGCCCTCTTTGTCCACGGTGCCCATCATGCAGTCCTTGGTGGTGCCGGGCACGGCGCACAAAGCGGCGCACTCCAAAATTTTTCCCATGTGATAGCCGTAGTCCAGAGAGAAGCCGTAGTAGGCGGTGACCGCAGCGAAGGGGCTGGGATCGTAGGAGCGGCCGCACACCACCAGCTTTGCTCCGCTCTGCAGGGCCTTTAAGATAGGCTCATGCCCCATCTGGGCCACAATGGCGTTGGTCTCATCCAGGCGCTGGTCGGTGAGGGGCTTGACGGTGTTGCCCAGGGGGTGGACCTTCCCCTGCTCCAGCTTGCTGCGCACCAGGTCCTTGTCGATATCGCCCCAGACCACGGCGGTATCCAGGTCCTGCAGGTTGTGCTTCTGGATGATGTCATAAATGACATTGAGCGTGCGCTCCACATGGATCTTTCCGCCCGCGCCTCCGGCAGAGCCGATCACCATGGGGATGCCCAGGCGGTATCCGTGAGTGATAATCAGCTCCAGATCTTTGAACATGGCCGTGTTACTGACAATTGCCACGCCTTTTCCCAGCTTGTGGGGTCCGGCGTCGGTACTTCCGGCATCCACGACGATAGCATCCGGCTTTTGCTCGATTCCCCTCAAAAAGGACTCTTTGGGGAAGCCATACCCCAAAATGCCGCAGGGGGCGAGAATCTTCATCTGCTCCATATCGCTTGCACTTTCCCTCCTTGGTTTAACTTTCATCAGCATATCACAGTTTTTACAAAAGTCAACAATTTTTTGTATGAAAAGCATAGTATAATATTTTACGAAATTTATTTCGTTTAATAATAATTACAAAAACGCTCTATTTCTGCATTGACAAAATACAAGAAATAACGTAAAGTCATAATATAGAAAATTTCGTCTGATCCAAATTTTCCTTGCGCTTTCCCGGTTTTTCCAGATCAGCACGCAGGGTTTCCCGCGGCGGTCGAATCTTAAGTTACAGGATGATTTTTTTATGACAATCAAGGATGTTGCGCAAGAGGCTGGCGTATCGGTCTCTACCGTTTCCAAAATTATCAACAATAAAGCCGATAACATCAGTCCAGCCACCATTGACCGTGTATTGGAGATTGCCAAAAAGAACCACTATGTTCCATATAGCAAGATCAAAAGCGCGCTGAACAGCAAGGGCTTTACTCTGGCTGTTATGCTGCGCAACGTGTCCGCATCCTCAACCCTTCTCAAGGGGATCATTGCGGGTGCAAAAGACCGGGGATATTCCGTTCTCGTGTTTGACAGCGCCCTGTCCCAGTCCCAGGAGGCATCCAACTTTCAGAATCTCACCCGCCACCATGTGGACGGCCTTTTGTGGGAGCCGGTCATCTACCACACGGATGCCGTAGAGCAGCAGCTGCAGGAACAGCACATCTGCTATCAGATTTTCAACGGGGCGATCCCCGACTGGTATCACGACCAGTTCTGTCAGCTGGGACAGATCATGACTCAGCAGCTGGTGGATCTATCCCACCGGACCATTGCCTTTGTGACTCAGCCCAGCAGCACTTTTTCTGCGCCTTTGTGTATGGGCTATGAGCAGTGTCTGTATCAAAACCGGATTCCTCACGATCCCAACCTGATCCTCCCGCCGGACAGCTCCTTTCCGGAACTGGTGGCCTCCGGTGTGAGTGCCTTTGCCTGTGTGACTCCCCAGTCTGCCCAGCATGTCATCAATGTGCTGAGCGCGGTGGGCTATACAGTGCCCAATGATGTATCCGTCATTGCTCTTGCAGATGACGTACCTACTCCCTCCCAACGGATTTCCCAGCAGGCGGTCCCCTTCGAGACATATGGACGCACGCTGGTGGAGGATCTGATCGCCCAGTGTGAGGATCAGAAGGCGGTTCCCAAGCCGGAGCGTCCTGCCCTGAGCCTGAACAGCTCCGTGACCCTGGACCGGGCTTTCCATGCCCGCAAGAAGCATGTCATTGTGTTGGGCAACATCAATGCGGATATTACGCTCAACGTTACCAGCCTGCCTCAGATCGGCAGCAGCGTAGTCAGTCATAATATGTCGGTCAATTTGGGCGGAAAGGGCGCAAACCAGGCTATGGGGGTAGCAAAGCTGGGGTGGACGGCCTGTTTGATCGCAAAGGTGGGAAATGACGCCGATGCCACTATGGCGCTGCAGGAACTGAACGGCGGCGGGGTCAATACCAGCGGAATCCGCCGGGATCTGGCCCATACCACCGGAAAGGCCTATATCCATGTCCAGGAAGACGGAGAGAGCATGCTTACCCTGGTGCCCGGCGCCAACCAGGCGGTCACGCCCGAGTACATTCGCTCCATGGCACCGATGTTTCAAAATGCGGGCTACTGCCTGCTCAATCCCGGACCGCCTACTGACTGTGTGCTCCAAGCGGCCAAATTGTCCAAAAAGTATCAGGCCAAGACAATTTTCAAACCGTCTGCCCGGGAAAAAATCTCCGCGGAGCTATACCAGCTCATTGATATCCTGGTTCCAAACCGCCATGCGGCCGCGGCGCTGGCTCCCTTCTCAAGCGTGGAGGAGCAGGCAGTTTATTTCCTGCAGCAGGGCGTAAAAAATGTAATCATCACGCTGGGGCATCGAGGATGCTATTTGCGCAATGCCGAGCAGGCAATTTGGTATGATGCGCCTCCCGTATCGGTGGTTGACACCACGGGAGCGGCCGATGCCTTTATCTCTGCTTTAGCGGTCTATTTGTTGGATGGACATGAATTGCCCGATGCGGTGGAGATCGCAAGCCATGCAGCGGGATTCTGTGTCACTAAGCAAGGGGTGATCCCTGCTCTGGTGGACCATGACTCTCTGGAGCAGTACCTGGGCACCCATCATAAGCAGCTGCGCTGCAGTCCGTCGCTGACTCTTTAAAGCAATATAAGCCAAAAGAAAAGGTGTGTCGCAAACAAGGGTTTACGACACACCTTTAGGTGAAAGGGAGGCTTAGTATGGAACCTGCAAAGATGACCTCGAACGGTCAAAGCACCATTCCCGTTGATGCGCTGCTGGAAGTACAAAAAGCCTTCCGGGGCACGGCGGATGAACTTGGGATCAAGGATGAGCAAGGTGTTGTAGACATGGTAAAAGAGATTCGTGCAGAAAGGCGCGATGATTACCAAAGCGAATGATGTTGGATACGGCAGAGAAAAGGGTCTGCTGCAGAACAAAGCCGTTCTGCAGCAGACCCTTTTTTGAAGATTCAAATGATCGGAACCATACTGTTATCCGAGGAGGATGTACTCCACCCTTCCGTCCTTGTATTTTTTGATGATTCTGCCTGTTGTTTCATCCAGCATGGTTACATAGTCCATAGTTGGGTTGCCTTCGCGCTCCGCAACCGCTTTTTTGCAGGCGGCTTCAATTTCTGCCGCAGTCATATCAAAAAATCCCTTTTCCTGTTCACGGTCAATCATGGTTCTGCCCCGTTTCTCCTTCCCGCTGAATGGTCTCATTGATGGCGCGGTAGATGAAAGCGTTGGTGGACTCTCCCCTGGAGGCTGCGTGGGCTTGAATGCGCGCTTTTTCCCCTTTCGGGACGCGGAACATAATGCGTTCAACTTTCTCTTGTTCGTACTTTTTGATTGCTTTGGCCATAGATTTTGAATATGTCACAGTCTACACCCCGCAGATTAACACAATCCATACATAATTATATTATAAAAGAGAATATATGTCGTCATATATTTTCGACAAATGGATGCCCGGTTTTTCAGCTACATATACAATTGATATATGACGTCATATATACTATAATTTGTATGAAAACAAAATAGCGGCAGTTTAGAAGGGCAGCAACCCATCTAAACCTGCGCAGGTGCTTGCCCACCTACACAACGGACTGCGTCCGCACCGCAGGGTTAGTATACCCTTTTTTCCCCCTCTGCGCAAGGGAAACCCCAGGTGCGGCAGGGTTTTCATACCTTTTTTCCACCGTGTAGGCCTATGCCCTGCACGGTGTTTTGTTTTCCGAACATGCGGCCATGCGGCCCTGAAAGGAATGAAATGTATGTGTACCCTGAAAACCTTCCCCATTGAAAACACTCCCAATGGCCGGGAGCTGTGGCAGTCCATCTCCGGAAACTTCGACCGCTTTTCCGAAATCATCTGTGAATTTGTGGACAACGCCCTGTCCAACTTCCGTAAATACGCCCTGGATCCCCAGACCAGCCGGAAGGTGCGCATTGTACTGCGGGAGCAGGAGAGCTGGGTGGATGTGGACGTCATCGACACCGGTACCGGCATCCGCAACATCCACGCCGCCCTCACCCTGGGCAGCCATTGCGGGGCGGAATCTCCGCTGAATGAGCATGGAATGGGGCTCAAACACGCCCTGGCCAGTGTGGACGACGAGGGGTGTGTCTGGAGCATCCAAACCCGCACCCCGGAGGACAACGAGCTGGATCAGCACCTGCTGGTAGAGGGGCCCTACGGATTGGAGGAAGCCCCCATGATGGGACAGTACCGGGCGGGCTGGGGCAAGCTCATCCGCCCTACCGGGACGGCGATCTCCTTCCGCTGCACCCGCCGGCGGTTTGAGACCTTGCGCCCGGTGGGCGACCGGGCGGAAAAGAGCTTTGACACCCTGGTAGAGATCCTGGTGGAGGAGCTGGCCTATACCTATGCTCAGGTGCTCCAGCGGGGCGAGATGACGCTGGAGGTGGACGGAGGAAAGCAGACCTGTGTGGTACGCCCCCTCTTCCCTATCTGGGATAAAGACGGAACCCAGGAGATCCCGGCCGTCACCTGTGACCTGGGGGGCGGTCCGGTGGAGCTGGTGTGCCGCTACGGCTTGATCCGGGGCAGAAAGGAGACCTTTTTGTATTATAAAGGCAATATGGAGTCCAGCGGCGTAGAGATCCGCTGCAACGGGCGGGTGGTCCAGCGGGGCTTGTTCCGGCGGATTTGGAACGGCCGGGTCCACCCCAGCCGCAACCACTTCCTGGTACAGGTGGACCTGCGGGCCAAGGACGGGACGGCTCTGCCCGCCACCAAGCCCACCAAAACCGGGTTTTGGGATGGCGACCCCAGGCTGGAGGCCCTGTTTGCCTGGATCCGCAGCAATGTGCCTCTGCCAGCCAAGGAGGAGCCGGTGGAAAAGCGGCTGGTGCGGGTGCTGGCACAAAATAAGGCGGTAGAGGAGGGTGTACTGCGGGTGGCCCAGGAAGAGGACACCTACCGTTCCTTGAATCTGGGCACCAAGATGGATCTCTTTGTGAGCTATCGGGACAGAACTGTGGTTTATGAGGCGAAAAAGGCGGGCTCCCGGGCGCTGGATGTGTACCAGCTGCGGATGTACTGGGACGGCTGTGCCCTGGATGGGCGGCCTATTACCCAGGGAATGCTGATCGCCCGGCGGCACTGTCCGGAGGTGGAGGCGCTGGTGGAAAAGATGAACTCCTTCACCGACCCCACCGGCCGCCCCTATCAGTTTTGTCTGACCACCTGGGAGGAAGAGGGCATTGACCCCTGCGCGGTGTAAAAATACGCCGGGGAGGCCTGAGCCTCCCCGGCTGCGGAAGGAGGCACTTTTGTGAACAAGAAATCCATGACCTTGCAGGCCTGGTCCCGCCAGTGGCTGGAGCTCTATGTCAAGCCGGTGGCCAAGCCCAGCGGGTATGAACACTACCGGGACAACCTGGAGAAGCATATCCTCCCCTACCTGGGCCGCTGCTCCCTGGAGCGGCTGACCACCCCGGTGGTGCAGGCGTTTTTGAACCAGATGGGAGAGTGCGGCAACCTGCGTACCGGCGGGCCGCTCAGCAGTAAGAGCGTGAAAAACATCCGGGTGGTGCTGGATGTGTGCTGCAAGCGGGCGGTAGCCGACGGACATATGAAGGAAAACCCGGTGCCCGCCACCGTGTGCCGCCGCTGTCCCTCCCGGACGGTGGAGGTGCTCTCCGATGAACAGCAGAAGGTGCTGGAGGGCTGGCTGTTCCAAAATCTTACACTGTACAGCGCCGGGATCCTGCTGGCGCTGTACAGTGGGATGCGCCTGGGGGAGTGCTGCGCTTTGCGGTGGAGCTGTTACGACCCCGCCCGGGGAGAGCTGCACATCCGGGAGACGGTGCGGCGGGTGACGGAGGATTCTGCCCGGCCCAAGGGAAAGAAAACCCGCCTGGTCTATTCAGAACCGAAAACCAACTCCTCCCGCCGGACCCTGGCTTTGCCCGATGTGCTGCTGGATCTTCTGGATTTTCAGTACCGGCGCTTTACCGATACCTTCGGACGGGCTCCGGCCAAAGAGGACTTTATCCTCTATAACGCTAAGGGCGGGGCCATGGACCCGGACAATCTGAGCCATTACTTTGGGGACGTGCTGGCCGGACTGGGGCTGCCCCATGTGAAATACCACGCTATGCGCCACACCTTCGCCACCCGGGCCATTGAGAACGGCGTGGATGTGGCCACCGTCTCCGGGCTGCTGGGCCATGCGGACGTGACCACCACCACCCACTACTACGTCCATCCCCGTCAGGAGGCTATGCGCCGGGCTATGCAGTCCGTTGCCCCGGTGGCCCGCCTGTCCTTGCAGGTCGGGGGCGGGGTTCCCAGGCCTGAGGCGGACCCGGCCCAGGAGCCTGTCACCGCGCCCCGTGTGTGCCGGAGAAAGAAGTGGAAGGAGCCGGGTGGGGTTGTCCCTGGCTAGAGACAAAAGCAGGAAAGGAAACAACTTCGAAAGGAGCGAGCACATGGGAACATTTCTGGGTTACTTTGGGGATCAGACCATTCCGGAGGACAAAAGGGAGGAATTCACCCAGCGGGTCCTGACGATTCTGGACCAGGGCGGGATGCTGGATCTGGAAGATGTCAGCCTGTTTGGAAAACGAGTTTGGCTGTTAAAGCCGCCCCAGGCTCTGCCGGGGAAGGATACCATCCTGTTTTGCCACAACTACTTTGAACAGGATACCTGGGAGACCGGAGGCTATGATCCAACCTCCTGCAGCTTCCATACCAACAAAGTGGGCTGGCGCCAGTTTAATCTGGTCTGCTCCGCTGTATATGTACTTTATGAGTTTTATACAGACTCCTTCGGCATTGCCAGCGAGGACGCCCATGTCTACGACGCCCGAGAGATCATCGGCTGGCTCAACGACCTGTTTCAAAGCCGCTATGACAACCGCCGGGCCAGCAACCCGTGGCGCGTCTACCAGCTACTGCCAGACTACCGGCGGGATGATGATCCTCTGACCCAGCTCGCTGACGGTTCGCCCATGGATCCCGTGGGGATGCTCATCTATCTGACCGTCACCCGCAAAGCCAACCAGGAGGCCTTGTGGGAGAGTACGGAGTCGGCTTCGGGGGCACCCCATAACATCCTGGACTGCATCAGCAGGGCGGAACGGGCGCTGGCAGAGTTCACTGCGGGGGATGAGGAGCCGGATCGGAAAAAGCTGGAGCAGCTGACAGCTGCCCTCAAAAACCGGGATATGGAACGGCTTCCGGAAGGAGCGCCGCAGTGCTTCGCGGTCATGGCCGCCATGCTTCCGGTGGAGATCACGGCAAAACTGCTTGCCGACGCCTTTGCCCAGGATTTTTGGGCCTTGCTGGAGGAGCTGCGCTCCTTTGGTTGGGATGGAGGCGACTGCTGGAACTTTGGGAATCTCCCGCCAGCGGAACCGGTTGTCCCCGTGGACACCACCACGTTCCTGCGCTGCTCAGATGACGACCGCGCCTGGTGGTGGCGGCCGGACGGGGATGTCCACTTTTCCGAGGAGATGAATGCCTGGCTGGCCCAATGCCGCGCTGCGTTGGAGACTCTAGCCCGGGAAGAGCCCCCGATGCGTGGCAGCGAGCTGCTGGAACTGCTGATCGGGACGCTGGACCGCATTCAGCGGAGGCCCCCCTCTGTCTTTGCGTTCCGGGAGATGTTTTATGACTTTGCGGCTCATTCTGAATCACCCATGGTGCAGGCCGCAGTCCGATACCTGGAGCAGTTGGCAGAACAAGAGGATGCTGCCGTTCCCCTGCGGCGGTATCTGGCGGTTCTGGGCAATCTGCCGCTGCGTGAGAGGGTGTTTGGGTTCTGATAGTGCCGACTAGGGGCCAATTTGACTCTGTTTTTGTTAAATGGTATAATAAATATATAAATTATAAAGAAGTGTCTTATCTGTATAGGTAAGGCACTTTTTTATTTTTACAAAAAGGAGGTCCCAAAATGAGCAGACCAAAGATATATCAGGCTGGAACCGTGTCCACTTGGTGCGGGCTTGCCTATCGGGTGGCCCAGCCTTGTGAGATTAAAGACGGGCGATGGAAAACGACCCTGTATTTGTTGGGGCCGAACAGAAAGCCCCTGCAGAAAGGAGGGGTCACGCTGTGCAGCAGAAAGGGAGAGGGAGCGCAGGACTTGATCGTTCGGGCGGAGAGGGAAATCCAACGCATAGCCATAGAACACGCGGATGTGATCCTTGACGCCGTCCGGAGTGGTACCTGGCCTGGCATGACCTTGGAGACTTACGCCGCCCTGCGCCGTGGGGCGATCCAGAGTTATAACAAATGGGCCGGCAAGGCGGAGAACTATTGGTGCCACTGGGAGGAGAGACTGTGCCCGGCGGTGGGAGATGTGGAGCTGCTCCAGTGCGGCGATCCATCCAAACTGGAAGAGAAAATGGAGCAGCTGACCCACCGCAAGCGGAGCAAGCGGGGCTATACGGATACAGAGCGGGTGGATTGGATCATCCTGGGAGATATATTGGAGTGTGCGTGCCGCGCAGATGGGCTGCTGCCCGACAACCCCCTGCGGGCACAGGCCCGTAAATGCCGGGAGCGGCTGTCCACCGTTGCCAGCCGGGGACTGGCCAGGAGAGATTTGACAGAAAATGAGGTGGCGGCCTTGTTGGATACGTGCCTGTCCCACCCAGACGAGGCCGCCTGTGACGCTATGATCCTGCAACTCCTGACAGGGCTGACGGTCCCGGAGCTGTGCGGACTCACGGTGGGTGACTGGCAGCGGGGCAGAGCGGTCTCGTGGATCGAAGTGACAAAGGCGTATAAACAGGTTCGTGGGCAGAAGCCCGTTATGACCAAGCTGCTGGATGACGCAAACAGCTACCGCAAGGTGGTGTGTACTGGAGAAATAGAACAAGTACTGCACCGGCTGGTCGCCAGATGCAAGAGACAGTCCCGGGCAGACCGCGGCGCCCCGCTGATTGCGGCTGCGGACGGCACACGTCTGTCACCGCAACAATACAAGGCGGCGGTGCGGGATGTGCTGGACAAGATCATCCGGGATGGCGCCCGGCTGTCCTTTGTGGAGCGGGGTGGTATCTTGCGGGGGGAAAACCGGCCGACTATGGCTCACACGGACCTGCTGCGCAACACCGCGGACTACTACTTACGCGCGGTATGCCGCTGCAATGACGCGGAGCGGGCTACCATCCTGGGGCTCCATCAGGAGCATACGGTTGGGGCTGTCTATGTGGACTGGGGAAATGAGCAGGTCCTGTTGCAGTTGCAGGGTAAACTGGCGCGCTGGCACAGCCGCATCCTGCACACAACAGAAGAGATACAGCTGGGGCAGAGTGGGTGTCAGCTGCTGATCAGGGCGCAGCCGGAATCTCACCTTACGGTTTGCTCACGCCACGGTGTCATCGGTACAATTAAGAAAAGGGAGGAACTGTAATGGCCAATAGATTGAATCAGAAACTCCGGAAGCCGGCTCAGGACAAAACCGCGCCGGTCAATTATGACCCGCTACATCCCGCCAGCCTTAGGCTGCCCCAGCAGACGGCGGATAGCCGGCCAACCGTCGCTGCGGTCTACCGGATGCTCTGGCCCAAGCTGCGGGAGGAGCGAAAGTTGGCGCGCTCGACCGCCAGACAGTATGACCGTGTAATGGCCCAAAAAGTCCTGCCGCAGATGCCGCTGGATGTGGCTTTTGCAGATTTGGATGAAGATGAGTTTTTGGCGTTTTGGGATCATTTATGCGGCTCGGGTCTGTCTCAGAGCCATCTGCAGATTGCGTCTGTCGTGATCCGGACGATCATGGAGCTGGCGTATGATCAGGGGCTGACCCAGACCACGCTGTGGGGGCTGCCCCAATATCGGATTCTGCCCGAGGATGGAGCGCCTCTTGAGGTGTTGCCCTGTGAGGATCCGGAGGAAGAGGGAGCGCGCCTGGCCGATTTGGCCGTGCGTACGCCCCGGTCTATCTCTCTGGATGTGGAGTTTGCACTGGCGGCAGGGATGATTGACAACTGTTGCGAGCATGGGGAGCTGATAGCTGGTTTGCTCATGCTCTGCTTGGGAGTGCGTACCAGCGAGGCTACCGGATTTTCATACAAACATCTGGTGGAGGTCCGTCCGGGGTACTGGGCGCTGGTGCGCTATGAGGTCAGCAACAAGGATGCCCGCACGACCCAGGCAGGAGGAAAGACCAGCAACGCCTTCCGCCTACTGCCCGTTCCCCACTTTCTGACGGAGATTCTGATGGATCGAAAGCGGAAGCTTTTGAAGAAGTTTCCGCCGGAGGTGGTGGAGAATCTGCCTCTGGCCTGCAAGGGCACGGACGTTGCTTGCCGATGTACACAAAAGGAGACAAACGAGGCAATGAAAAACCTGTATCGGCTGGCAGGGGTGGCGGAAGACCTGATGCGTACAGCCTATCAGGAGATGCGGGCAGATCCGGACCTGGCGGAGGATTGCGAAGGCCGGGCCACCGCTTACCTGTGCCGGCACCAGTTTGCCACGGCCATGGTGTACTGCGGGCTTACACCGGGGGAAATCTATACCGTGATGGGCCATGCCGAGGAGGATGAGTCGGTGCACAAGTCAGATTTTGCGAATCCGGACGCATTTTGTGCCCTGGCAGACAAGATGAGCCGGCGGCCGCTGGTCCAGTTCTTTGATCACCTTGCTGCCTGCCATACGTATTCGTGCGAGGACCAAGCGGTGTCCGTGTGCGCGGATGGGGATGTGGATCTGTATTTTCCCAGCGGGGGGATATTCGAAGCGTCGCTGTTAGGGGTGGAGTACGGCGATAACCTGAGGGTAGAGACAGAGGGGGTGGAGATTTTGCGGCAGGCACCTCTCTGCTTGCCCGGCAATCCGTCAGATACGCTCAGCATCCGCGGCGCACTGCGAGAATTGGGAAAACAGGCTTGGCGGGCTGCGGTAGATAAAACCGTGGTTCTCCCCTCCCCTGCCGCCGCGATCGAGCTCCTGGACCATGAGTCTGCCCCGCCGTCCCTCCATGTCATCTATCCCGCCGCGAATTTCCGATCCCAAGATGTAGTGGAAATCCCTCAGTTCACACCCCTTGTGGCTGAGGAGCCAGCGGATCAGGTTTTGCCGCAGCCTACAGAGTGTGTGGATATACCGCAGCCCGTGCAGCAGGTTGTTCCGGTCCGCTCCGGCAGGCCCGAAGCGAAAGTGTTTGGTACGGCGGCTGCCCCTGGGAGCCTCTATCTTCTGGGACGTAGCGGCGAGATCCAGGCCCTGCCGGACCGGCAGCCAATCTACAATCGGAATCTTGCCGGCAAACGGCTGCTTGACGGGCAGCATATGGAGCCGGCGGCTCTGTTTTGTTGCAGGGAGCAGGATCCCGCACTCATTCTCTCATCAGACGGAGTGCTGTATCGGCTTGCGCCGGGCCAACGGCTGGACAGCCCGGACTTTTGCCGGCCGGACAATCCGGCCTATGAGGCCCTTCGCTGCGGAGGCATCCTGCTGCAGGGGCCGGAGCTGGGACAGTCAGATGGGACCATTACCTGCCTGTCTGACCGGGGGAGTATTCGTCGGGTGTCATTGGAGCGGCTTCGACGGATCTCGCCGGAGGGCAGACAACTGGTTGCGGTGCCAGAGGGAGATAAGCTGGTGTCGGCCTGCCTATGTTCTGCGCATGCGGATCTGCTGATTGTCAGTGCCCGGGGCAAGGTGCTGAGGCTGGCGGCAAAGGATTTGTATGTAGTTATCTCCCCAGGTGCTGACCTCTGTGCCGGGATGACTCTGGCGGATGAGGATCATGCGGTGCTCTGCTGCCCCTACGAGGCAAACACCGAGTACCTCATCATTACCCGTTCCGGTCGGGCAGTCCGGAGAGCGGGTTCGGCGGAGATCACATCCCACGGACGAGGCAGTCAGGGAGTGCAGGGGATGCAGGTGGGCGCAGGCGATCAGATCGCCGCGCTGCTGCCGGCTGCGCCTGCAGTACTCATGGCGGCGACCAACGGAAAGGGGCTGTGCATCAGGACCGACAGCATTTCGCTTACCACAGGCGTGGCTAAGGGAATGGGGATCATAAAACTCCGGCCTCCTCACGCGGTGCTGACAGCCATCGGCATGGAATATATCTCTTCATCCTAAATACTTGTTGCGTACTTAAAATTATGTCGTATTATAGTATTAAGAGGGACTGGGAGGTGTCGGTATGAAACAGCGCATCCTATATCTGGACTTCCTTCGTTGTTTGGCGATTATCTTCGTGATTATTCTGCACAGCATTATGGCTGCGCTGGAAAACCCTGCGTTTTATCAGCATCCCTCCTGGTATCTGTGTATGCTTGTGGAACCCTTTGACTGCACCGGTGTGCCGCTGTTTTTTATGATCAGCGGATTTTTGCTCCTCAGCAGCCCCAAAACAGAGAACCTCTGGGAATTTTATAGGCGGAATATTCCAAAACTGGTGATCCCTTTGACAGTATGGAGCATTATTTACTATGTTGCTGAGGCGTGTTACAGACAGCACCCCATAGACCTGCATGATTTCCTGAGCCGGTTTCTGAATCAGGGTGTGACCTACCATATGTGGTTTGTCTATACCCTTCTAGGCATCTATCTGCTCTGCCCGTTTTTGAAACGTATGGTAGACCAGTGTACCTTGCGGCAGCTTGTCTTTTTGTGGGTTCTTATTTTATTTCCAACCACACTGCGGCCCATCTTAAATCATATTCTCCCTGTTTATATCCATTTGTTTAACCCTCTGTTGGAGGGCTACATAGGGTATTTCCTGTTGGGATACCTGTTGGGCGGCGCAGAGTTTCCCAAAGCTTCCCGTGTGCTAATCTATCTGGGGGGCCTGGCAGGTTACGGAGCCTGTCTGTTGGGCAATCTGGCCCAGGCGTCTTCCGGAGGGATCTCTCTTCCCATGGACGGCGGATATATGCTCAACCACTATCTGCTGGCGGCAGGGATCGTGGTGTTTTTCCGCACTTGGTTTGAGAAGTACGCGGACCGACTGGAGAAATTTTCCTGCCCTCTGGAAAAAGCATCCGATTTGGTATTTGGCATATACTGGAGCCATGTTCTGAGCTTAAATGTGTTTACCAAGGTGTTTCTGGGAAATGCCGCACTCCTCCCCTATCTTTTGCTTCGGAGCAGCTGCACAATACTGCTGTCTTTCCTGTTTGCTGCCATGGTTTCTTATATTCCTGTTTTGCGTCGCGTCCTGATATAAAGAAAAGAGAATGAAAGAGCCCTGCCGGTCAAAAAGGCCGGCAGGGCTCTTTCATTCGTATCTGTGTAGTGTTTTTGCTGCAGATTCACACATGGTTTTGTGTTCGAGCGATCAGCGGCAAACGTGAGATAACAGGAACATATACCGCGGTTCAGCGTCCCAGTTCCTGCTTGCGCTGGCGAAACTCCTCACGAATTTCCGTTAACAGTTCCGGCTGTTCCAGCATGTCTCCACAGGCCGCCGCCAGAACCTTGGCGGCAATGAGCAGCGCCTGATGCATTTCTTCGCTTTTTCCGGCCTGGACATATTCCATGCTGTGGGCTACGCAGTGCTCCGGCACAAAGGCAACCCGGATACAGGAGCCGGGAACACGGTACATCACATTGCCGAAATCAGTGGAACCTGTTTTTTCCCGGGCGGGGCGGATGGTGGGGGCGTTAAGGGCCTGCGCCTTTTCCATCAGCAGCTGATTGAGACGCAGCACGGGGATCTTGCTGTCAAAGGGCAGGTCTTCCACCAGTTCTCCTTGGGTTCCGCTCATCAGACCGGCGCCGGCAATAATATCCCGGAGCCGCTCTACTACAGTGTCCAGATAGGCGCGGTTATAGGAGCGCAGCGTCACCGTGCCCTCTGCCAGGGCAGGGACTACATTGTCCGCGCCGCCGCCGTTGGTGATTGTATAGTGCATCCGGGTGTCCTCGCGAACATGTTCCCTCATGTATTCGACTCCCTGGAAGGCAAGCATCAGACCGTCCAGAGCGCTGCGGCCCTCCTCTGGGGCCATGGCTGCGTGGGCGCTGCGGCCGTGGAAACGGACCTTGAAGCTGGACAGGGCAAGACTTTTGATGTCAGTGGTGGTAGTTTGTCCGGCATGGAACATCAGAGCAACGTCCAGTTCCTCAAAGCAGCCGTTTTTTTGCATCACGATTTTGCCGCCAATACTCTCCTCAGCAGGTGTACCATATACCGTGATGGTGAAGGGCTTGTCGTCTGCCATATCCTTCAGAGCCAATGCGGCGCCAAGAATAGCCGGACCTTGGGCGTGATGGCCGCAGCCGTGGCCCAGATCAGGCAAGGCGTCATACTCGCAAAGCAAGCCGAAGTTGGGGCCGCCGGCACCGTTGGACCAGGTGGCGCGGAAAGCGGTTTCCAAGCCGCCCACCCCCTTCTCCACGCGGAAGCCTGCCCGTTCCAGGAAGGCGGTAAGTACTTCGCAGGCGTGGTACTCCCGGCCGCTTAGCTCGGGATGGTCAAAAATATCATCGGAAATGGCACACAGTTCTGCGGCAGCCTGGTCGATCCGATGATACAGCTGCTTATTTGTCATATCTATGGGACCTCCTATGTTCTGTCAGAAAGACTGGATCTTGTTGGTCAGTATGGTCAATTCATCGATCATGCGGTTCTTCTGGCGAATGAAATCGGTGAATAGGAACAGGTATTCTTCCGCCCCCATGGTTTCCCTTCGTTTACCCTTGACGCAGCAAAGCCGTGGAAACAGTCCGCTGGCAGAGAAGGCTAGATCTTGGTCGTAAGGAGAGCCATAGCTCTGCTTGAGCCGGTTCATGGTTCCGCACACCACACGGACCAGACGGTTCCAGCGGGCGTCCTCCTCCTGACAGTCTTCTGCTACTTGCCGGACCGCAGCCCAAAGGGAGGCCACCTGATCCAGTACAGGAGCAAAATCAAAGCATACGTCGCAATGCTTGGCGCAGTCTTCCAGCGTTTGTACTGTCTGGGAGAAGTACTCTTCCAGGGCAAAGGGGAGGCGGCGTTCTGCAGCCAGACGGTAGGCACTTAAATAGAACATCCTGGCATCCCGGGCTAACACGGTCGGGTCTACTTTATCCAGCGTGTCCTCTGCCGTGTGCCACCACGGGGTTCCGGGGCCGGGAGTAGCCGTCTGTTTTTCTTCCGATCTGCATACGGAGCGGCTGTAGAAATGGAAGGGGATGCCGGTGCCCCAGAACGACTGGTCTGCCCCCCGTCCGATGGAAAAAAAGTCTACTTCTGTGCCGAGAGCGGCCGCAGCCGCAGTTTCCAGGAAAAACTTCCGACCCTCTGCCCCGGTGGTATGAATGCCTTCCCGGTTTGCACCCCGATTGCCCAACAGATCGGCAGTAATGTGGGCGACGCAGTGAGTGTGGAGCTGAAGCCAATGCTGGTCACAGTACCAGGTGGAACCGGCATACCGGCCATTGGAGTGGCCAGTCCACCAGACAATTCGTACTCCTCGTTCCAGTTCCTCCCGGTGCACCCAGAAGCACCGGGCCATCTCAATGGCGGTGGCGTTGGCAGCGCAGTTGTCTGTGGCGCCAAGAAACCAGGTATCATAGTGGCAGGAGAGAAGTACAAATTCATCCGTACGTCCCGGAATGTCGGCCACTGGCATGGTTACCGGAAATACCCCGGTCTCCACCTGTACCTGCAGTGTGGCCTCCAGACGCTGACTCTCCAGACGCTGGATCAAAGCTTGTCCATCTCCTCCGCTGATGCCGGCAATGGGAATGGTGGGAAGAAGCAGAGAGGAATCTTGGGTGGGAGTACCCCATACACCGCTGGCGGTGTCTTCGTGAATGCCGGGTTCTCCGCTTTCCCAAACCTGAATCAGGCCTAGTACACCGTGGCGTTCCAGCCGCTTGATGTATCGTTCATCAAAGCCGTGTCCGACTACGATCTTGCCTCGGAAGCTCTCCAACTGGGCCTCCCACTGGACCAAGTCCGGCTGCTTGTCCAGGCAGTGAGGGTCGAAAACCAGTTCTCCGGTCACTCCCTCCGGGCGGTTGGCGGAAAAAGAACGGGGACGGGAGGAAATGACGGTGCCGTCGGACAGGGTGAGGCAGCTGGTAATTGGATTGCTTAAAAATTCCTCGAAATGCTCTTCGTGGCAGGGCAGGCCGATTTGCTTCAGCTGCTGGAGTATATAGGTGCTGGCCTGCCGGGCAGCAGGGCTGCCCGACAGTTTGTCCAGCTTACTGAGATATGTCAGATGCGCCCAGATCCGATCCTGATCCAGTTGGAGTGCGATCTCGCTGTATGTCATGCAAAAACCTCCTTCTGACGGGTTTTGCGTTCACTTAATAGCCGATGGCAGAGGCGATGAGCATAAAGATGGCGCCTACTACAAACCAAATGCCGAATAGGGGCAGCATGAACTTGAGCCACTTCTCATAGGGAATTTTAGCCGCGGACAGGTATCCCATGGTAGCCGAGGAGGTGGGCAGGATGGAATTGGAGAAACCGTCGCCCATCTGGAAAGCCAGCACGGCAGTTTGACGGCTCATGCCTACCAGGTCGGCAATGGGAGCCATAATGGGCATCACAACGACGGCCTGTCCGGAGCCGGAGGTGATCAGTACATTGATAAGATTCTGAACTACGTACATGCCAAGCACCTGGACCGGACCGCTGAGGTTCATGACTACCTGAGACAAAGCATTGATAACGGTGTCAATAATCTGTCCATCGGCCATGACCAGAGAGATGCCGCGGGCAAAGCCTACGATCAGCGCACCGCCGGTGATGCCCTTGGCGCCCTGGCTGAAAACAGAGGCAATCTTGTTGGGGCCATAACCGGCAATGAGGCCGCCTACCACGCCCATAACCAGGAAGATAGCAGTCATCTCTTCGTACCAGAAGTCCATCTGGCTTACGCCGTAGATCAGGGCGACAAAGGCAACCAGGACGGTGAGGAGGATGAGAACATGCCGGGTGGTCATCTCAACGGTCTGGCTCTCCTCTTCATACTCATATTCGCTGCCCAATCCGTAGACGATGCTGCGAGTAGGATCGGCCTTTACCCGGTTGGCGTAGCGGATGATGTAGGCGCTACTTACTGCAACCAGCACGACCAGCAGTGCAACACGAAGGCCCGCGCCGGAAAACAGGGGAACTTCTGCGATCTCCTGGGCCACACCTACGTTAAAGGAGTTGAGTACGCCGGCAGTAAATCCGCAAGCGGCACCCATAGCGATCATGGCAGTGCCGGTTACCCGGTCAAAGCCCATTGGGAGTACGACGGAAATACCGATTGGGACAAAGATGCACACCTCGGTGGACATGCCCATAGTGGTACCAAAGATGGCGAAGAGCACCATAAAGAAAATGATGACCAGATTTTTTCGCTTCCCGCAAATCTGGGCCACTTTGCAGCTCAGGGCAGTGATGGCGCCGGTAGAGTGAATGATTTCAAAGGCGCCGCCGATCATCAGCAGGAAAATGACGATGTCGGCCGCATCTACCATGGACTGGTACATGATTCCCGGCACTCTCAGCAGACTGACTGGGGTCTGTTCCACCCGATGGTAGGAATCCGCTACCACAATGGTGTTGCCGGTGACAGGGTCTTCTGTTCTGTCAAATTCGCCTGCCGGAACCACATAGGTGAGCAGCGCGGTAATACAGACCAGAATTACCATGATAACCAGTGCGTGAGGTGCGCGGAACCCTCTCTTTTTTGCTTTTGTTTCTGCTGCCATAGGAACACTCTCCTCACTATCTTATTTTTCCAACGGGATGTGTTGGAAAGTTTACGCCTTTAACATAGTGAAGATTTATTATTGCGTCAAATATATTATTTTAAATATAATATTAGCTAAAATCTAATGTTATGCATTTGAAAAGGGATAAAAAGTGCGGGGAGTGAAATGTGTTTTCTGATGAGATATGCCATGGATAAAAGGGGGCGAAAGAATGCAAAACATTTTATTGTTTGACGCAGATAGATTGCGGCTATTCTGAGGCGGAAAGAAAGCGTTGCTGGGATGATTTTGCTGGAAAGAGATGTGTCATGGGGGTGCTGCAATATGTAAAATAGGCAAATGAAGTAAGTCAGTTTATAGAAAGTGCTGATTAAAATTTAAAAGGCCAAAACTAAAACATACGAAGATGAATGGGAAAAATTGTTCAATATATCCACTCATAGAACAACGGAGTGCATCGAGAATAATTGGGGACGCGGCATCTAAAGTACTATGCTCTGCCGGAAGCAGTGGTGACGTTTTACACATAGGACACGGAGCGTATATAACAGCAAAGATACGGCAGGTGTTCTGGGAAACTGCGCCCGAAAACCATGGAAAAGGTTTATGTTTGAGGGCGGAAATAAACAATTTTGTGCCGAAATATAAAGAGAGCCTTGAAATCGAAAGATTTCAAGGCTCTTCTTGTTGTATGTCTTAACACGGTCAGGATATCGGTATATTTGCTGAAAAGTAAGATCTGTGTGCTTTCCTGCAGGCAGTGGAACCCAGGAGCGGAATGTACCGGCAGAGAAATGCAGCGATGTTCAAACAGCGGCTCAATCCACAAAATATTCCGGATGGATTTGATGCAGTTCATCCTTCTCAAGATTGTGGCGGGTGAGATGGCGAGTCATGAGCATCTCGGCCATTTCGGCATCTCTGCGGCGCAGGGCATAGAGAATGTCTTCGTGGTCCTGGATGGTGTACTGGCTCATGCCCGAAGTGGCGGAAATAATGCGCAGGCGGTCAAATTGCAGCATATCCCGTTTTACCACATCGTAAGTACGAGATTTGTTTACTGCTTGGAAGAGCAGTTTGTGGAAGTCATCATCCAGGCTCAGGAAGTTTTCCGATTCATCTGTCTGTGCACACTGCCGCTGGGCGTTCAGGTTTGTTTCCAGTGCGTCCAGGTACTCTTGAGAGATGCCCTGCTGACAGGCCAGCTTAAGGACAGCAACCTCCACCACCAGGCGCAGAAACTTGGATTCCTCGATGCGCTCATAGCTGATCTTGGTCACATAGCTCCCCCGCTGGGGGATGATCTCCACCAGATCCATGCGGGACAGTTCGATGAGTGCCTCTCGGATGGGGGTGCGGGAAAGAGAGAGCGCGGCGGACAGCTCGTTTTCACTGATGGAGCTTCCCGGCGGCAGCTGCAGCGTCTGAATATTATACATCAAGACCCGAATGGCGTAGGAACGTGCATTTTCTCTGGGGAGCTTTGGAAGAAGTTTCATGGAAGATCCCCTCTCCAGTTATATGGTATATGATTGGCGGAATGGTCCGCAAAAAAATCCATATACTAGCATACCACTTCAGCAGGGGAAATGCCAGACCTTCTTTTTTAGAAGTCGAAAGTAAGAACGATCTTTCGAATGGAGGGATCCCGGGTATCCAGGAAATCAAAGGCCTCCTGGGCTTTGGTCAGGGGGAAGGTGTGGGAGACGGAGCCGGAGAGATTCAGCGTGCCCGCGTGGATCATCTCAATGGCCTTGCCGAACATTTTGTTTTGCAGGCGGGAACCCCGTACATCCAGCTCCTTGGAGGTGATGAGGAACTGATTGACCTCGGTGGGAGCAGTGGAGAAGCCCATGGTGATCACACGGCCAGCGTTGCCGGTAGCCTTGAGCAGATTGAGCAGAGAGTCCTTGACGCAGGCGGCGTCAATGGAGACCGTGGCGCCGCGGCCGTGGGTGTACTCCAGCACCGTTTCCAGGAAGTCCTCCTTCTGGGTGTTGATGGTGTACTTAGCGCCGGCGGCCTTGGCCTCGGCCAGCTTGTCGTCCATGATGTCGGCGACAATGATGTGGCTGCACATCTGACGGGCAATACGCAGAATGGAGCTGCCCAGAGCGCCCGCGCCATAGAGCAGAAGCATGTCCTCCTGCTCCAGCTGAGCCCGGGTGCAGGACTGGATGGCAATGGTTGTGGGCTCAATCATGACCGCGTCCACATCGGACAGCTGGTCGGGCAGAATGTAACAGTCGCTCTCGGGTACGGCAATAAACTCCCGGTAACCGCCGTCAATGTGCACACCCCGCACAGCCAGGTGATCGCACACATTACCGCGGCCCTTCCGGCAGGGATAGCACTCGCCGCAGCTAGTGACCTGGTTGACGATGACCCGGTCCCCTACCTTAAGATTCTGGACGTTGGGGCCGACCTGATCTACCACGCCTACGATCTCGTGGCCGATGATGCGGGGGTAAGTGGCGGCGGCGTTGGTGCCGTGGTAGATACCCACGTCAGAACCGCAGATACCGGCGGCGGTCATGCGAACCAGGACGTTATCCTTTTCATTGATAACCGGCTTTTCTACTTCAATCAGCTCCAGCTGCTCAGGCTTTACAATTCGGACCGCTTTCATAACTAAGACTCCTTTTCATAATTGCATTATGATGATTGTGCTCAGACATAAAACATAGAGATTCAGAAAGGGGGAAGCTCGTGTTAGTTTGAGAGAGGAGCACGAGACAACTTGTATGGTAGTATGGTAATACGAAGGCGCAAAACTGTCAATGAGAATCTGGATAAAAAAGTTAAAATAGGTAAAACGAACAAAACATAAGCAAAAAACTCGTGGGATATGCCGGGTTGAAAAATAATTAAATATATACTACCATACAAGCTAGAGGAGACGAGGCAATAACCAGCGTTGTTACCGAGGGGAAGCAGCGGTAGGAGGAAAAATCGATATGAAATTAAAAGAGCTGGCAAAGAAAGGACTCTGCCTTTGCCTGAGCGCGGCCACCCTGGCCGGGGTGTGCAGCTTGAGCGGATGCTCCGGCAGAGAAGAGAGCGGCGGAAAGCTTGTAAAGCTGTCTGTCTGTGTGTCGGACATGACCCCGGCGGCCCGCGCCCTGAAAGAAGTATTTGAGCCCCGGGTGGAGGAACTGACCGGCGGGCGCTACAACGTCCAGGTCTATACCTCCGGCGTTCTGGGTGCGGAGAAGGTCACCTATGACTACACCCGCAGCGGCATCATTGAGCTTTGCATGGTGGGTACCCCCATGTGGTCGGAGACCCCCAAGATGTCTATTCCCGATTTCCCCTTTGTTTTCCGGGATGTGGAACACGCCCGCCGGTGCTACCAGGGTGAACTGGGAGACTACATCGCAGAGGATATCGAGTCCAGCCAGCCGGTGCAGCTCATGTCCTGGTTCCCCAACGGCGCCCGTGTGTTTACCTCCAATAAGAAACTGACCAGTCTGGAGGACTTTAAGGGCCAGAAGCTGAGAATGCCCAACAACCCCATCTATGTCCGTCTGGCTGAGAGCCTGGGTGCCAACGTGGTCATCATGGATATGGGCGAGGTGTTTACCGCCTTGGAGCAGGGCGTGGCCGACGGTCAGGACAACCCCTTGGCTACCGTGCGTAATGAGGGTTGGTACGAGGTGCAGGACTATGCTTACCTCACCAACCACATCATCGCTTCTTTGGAACTGTTTGCCAGTGACGAGTTCTGGGATTCCCTGAGCGAGGAAGACCAGAAGAGTTTTGCTCAGGCCGCTGAGGAGGCCTCTGACTATGCCTGGGATCTGTACATTGAGCAGCTGGAGGACGACGAGCAGTTTATGAAGGACGAGGGGCTGACGGTCACCGAGATGAGCGAGGAAGAGCGTCAGCAGATGCTGGAGATGATCCAGCCCGTCTATGACTATCTGGATTCCCAGTATGAGTGGGCCCCCGAAGTCCGCCAGATGATTGCGGACATTGAGTGAGGTGAGTGAAGATGAAAAACGCGACAATGGATAAGTTGTTTAAAGGAATCGACTATCTTACCGGTATTCTGACCGGTCTGATGGTGCTGTTCGTATTCATGAACGTGGTTCTGCGCACCTGCTTCAACTCCGGCCTGACCTGGTCTGAGGAGCTGTCCCGTTACCTGTTTGTCTTTGTTACCTATGTGGGCGCTATCAGCGCCATGCGCGTCAACGGCCATCTGGGCGTGGACACACTGATCTCCCGGGTTCCCCGCCCCCTGCAGATGGTGATGTATGTGGTTTCTCAGCTGGTGATCGCGGCGCTGATGTGTATCCTGGTCCACGGTTCGGGTAAGATGGTTCTGCAGAACACCGAGTCCCGCACCGCCGCTCTGGGCATCTCTTATGCGTTGCTCTACTCTGTGGGCATCATCACCGGCGTGTCCATTGCAGCTATGGCGGTTGCCAACATTGTGTATGCCGTGACCCATCCCTCCGAGATCTCCAGCATCGTGTCCATGACCACCGATGAGGACGAAATCATGGCTGAGACGGGCAGCGAGGATCTCTCCGATGAGGAGTATGCCAAGCGCCTGAACGAAGAGGGAGGTAAGTAAGCAATGACACTTGTGGTATTTTTGGCCGCCCTGGTAGGCGGTATGCTCATCGGAATTCCGGTGTGTTTTGCTCTGATGTTCAGCGGCGTTTGTATGATGCTGTTCCTGATGGATTCAATTCTCAGATCCTGGCCCAGAACCTGTTTTCCGGTGCCGACTCCTTCTCCATGATGGCCGTCCCCTTCTTCATTATGGCCGGCGAGTTCATGAACCGGGGCGGCATTACCAAGCGGATCGTCAACACCGCCAACGCCCTGGTGGGCTCGGTGCGGGGCGGTCTGGGCTACGTATCCATTCTGGCCATCCTGGTGTTTGCCAGCATGGTAGGTTCCGCCGTAGCCTCCACCGCCTTCCTGGGCGCCATCCTCATTCCCATGATGGTGCGGGCCGGCTATAAGCGGGACACCTGCACCGGCCTGATCGCCGCGGGCAACATCCTCTCCCCCATCATGCCCCCCTCCGTGCCCATGATCGTGTTCGGCGTGCAGGCGGGTGTGTCGGTCACTGAGCTGTTTATGGGCGGCATCGCTCCCGCCTGCTACCTGTCCATTTCTCTGTGCATCCTGTGGTTCTTTGTGGCCAAGCGGGACAAGCTGCCCACCGCGCCCCGCCAGAGCGCCAAAGAGGTGCTCAAGGCCATTGTGGACGGCCTGTGGGCGCTGGCTCTGCCTCTGTTTATCCTGTGGGGCTTGCGCAGCGGAAAGTTTACCCCCACCGAGGCCGGTGTGATTGCGGCGGTGTACGCCCTGTTTGTGGGCCTGGTGGTCTACCGGGAGCTGAAGCTTTCCATGCTGATGGAATGCCTGGTCTCTGCGGCCAAGTCCTCTTCCATTATTATGTTCCTGGCTGCGGCGGCCATGGTGTCCTCCTGGATGATGACGGTGGCCAATGTTCCCGCCATTGTCACCAGCATTCTGGCTCCCTTCATCGAGCACCCCACCCTGCTCATGCTGGTCACCTGCGGCATCGTTCTGCTGGTAGGCACCTCCATGGACGTGACTCCTACCATCATGATCCTTACCCCCGTGCTGATGCCTGCCGTCAAGGCCGCCGGCATCAACACCGGCTACTTTGGCGTGGTGTTCATCCTCATGTGTGTGCTGGGTCTGCTGACCCCTCCGGTGGGCACCGTGCTCAACGTGGCCTGCGGCGCCGGCAAGATCAACATGGAGCGTATGGTCAAGGCCGTGTGGCCCTTCCTGCTGGCTGAAGTGATCATTCTGCTGCTGATGATCCTGTTCCCCGCCACCGTGATCGTACCCATGAATTTCTTTACCGGCGGCTGATGACCACCGGACCCAATATGAAATAAAAGTCGTATGTTTAAGATAGGAGAGTAAATTACTATGGAAATGACTATGCGCTGGTACGGCAAAGAGCATGATACCGTTACCCTGGAGCAGATTCGACAGACCGGCTATGTGAAGGGGATCATCAGCACCCTGTATAATAAGCTGCCCGGCGAGGTGTGGGAGCTGGACGAGATTCTGGCTCTGAAGAAAGAGGTAGAGGACGCCGGTCTGCACCTGGCGGGCATCGAGAGTGTCAACGTCAGCGACGCCATCAAGACCGGCGGCCCCGACCGGGACAAGGACATTGCCGCCTACATCAAGACCCTGGAGAACCTGGGCAAGGCGGACATCCATCTGGTGTGCTACAACTTCATGCCTGTGTTTGACTGGACCCGTACCGAGCTGGACCGCAAGCGCGAGGACGGCTCCACCGTCATGGCCTACAACCAGGATGTCATCGACCGCATGGACCCCAAGAAAATGTTTGACGCCATCAAAGACGATATGAACGGCACTGTCATGCCCGGCTGGGAGCCGGAGCGTATGGCCAAGGTCCAGGAGCTGTTTGAGATGTACAAGGACATCGACGAGGACAAGCTGTTTGATAACCTGAAGTATTTCCTGGAGGCCATTATGCCGGTGTGTGATCAGTATAACATCAACATGGCCATCCACCCCGACGATCCCGCCTGGAGCGTGTTCGGTCTGCCCCGCATCATCTCCAGCCAGGCCAAGCTCAAGCGCATGATGGACATGGTTCCCAACCCCCACAACGGCGTCACCTTCTGCATGGGCTCCTACGGCACCAACCTGAACAACGACCTCATCGCCACCGTGCGCATGCTCAAGGGCCGCATCCACTTCGCCCACATCCGCAACCTGCGCTTCAACGACGGCATGCGGGACTTTGAGGAGAGTGCTCACCTCAGCGAGGACGGCACCTTCGACATGCACGGCGTGATGAAGGCCCTGTACGAGACCGGCTTTGACGGTCCCATCCGTCCCGACCACGGCCGGATGATCTGGGGCGAGAAGGCCATGCCCGGCTACGGCCTGTATGACCGCGCCCTGGGTGCGGCCTACCTGTGCGGCCTTTGGGAGTCCATCCGCAAGGACGCCCGGAATCTTTAATGAGGATGTGAGCGGATATGAAGCTGACGTTAGAAGGATTAAAGGATCAGGCCGCCTGGCAGGCGGCGGGGATCGCGCTGCCCAGCTATGATGTGGCCCAGGTGGCCCAGCGCACCAAGCAGGCGCCCGTGTGGGTCCATTTCGGGGCAGGAAATATTTTCCGGATCTTTATCGGCGGACTGGCCGATCAGCTCCTGTCCTCCGGCGCGGCGGACAAGGGCATCACCTGTGTGGAGACCTTTGACTTTGACGTGGTGGACAAGATTTATCACCCCTACGACAATCTGGTCCTGGCCGTCACCCTCAATGCCGACGGCAGCACCGACAAGCGGGTGCTGGGCTCCCTCACCGAGGCCATCAAGGCCCAGAGCAATGTGGCCCAGGAGTGGGACCGTCTGAAAGAGATCTTCGCCAACCCCGGCCTGCAGATGATCTCCTTCACCATCACCGAGAAGGGATATGCCCTGAAGAACGCCCAGGCGGACATCGACAACGGCCCTGAAAAGCCCGGCTCTGCCATGGCTGTGGTGTGCGCCCTGCTCTTCCACCGCTACAACAGCGGCAAGGCCCCCCTGGCGGTGGTGTCCATGGACAACTGCTCCCACAACGGCGAGAAGCTGCGCACCTCCATCCTGACCATGGCCCAGGCCTGGCAGGAGAAGGGCTTTGTGGATCAGGCCTTTGTGGATTATGTATCTGACGAGGCCCAGGTCTCCTTCCCCTGGTCCATGATCGACAAGATCACCCCCCGACCTGCCGACTCCGTCTGCCAGGACCTGGCTGCCTTAGGTGTGGAGGGCATGGTCCCTGTGGTCACCTCCAAGAACACCTACATCGCGCCCTTTGTCAACGCTGAGGGGCCCCAGTATTTGGTCATTGAGGACCGCTTCCCCAACGGACGGCCCGCCCTGGAGAAGGCCGGGGTGTACTTTACCGACCGGAACACTGTCAATCAGGTGGAGCGGATGAAGGTGACTACCTGCCTCAACCCCCTGCACACCGCCCTGGCGGTATATGGCTGCGTGCTGGGCTACACCCTGATTGCCGACGAGATGAAGGATCCCCAGCTGAACAAGCTGGTCCACCAGATTGGTCCGGTGGAGGGCATGCCCGTGGTCACCGATCCCGGCATCCTCTCCCCCAAGGCCTTTGTGGATGAGGTTCTCCAGGTGCGTATCCCCAACCCCTTTATGCCGGACACCCCCCAGCGTATTGCCACCGATACCTCTCAGAAGGTGGGCATCCGCTACGGTGAGACCATTAAGGCCTACGTTGAGAAGTACGGCGATGCCAAAAAGCTGGTGGCCATCCCCCTGGCCATTGCCGGCTGGTGCCGCTACCTGCTGGGTGTGGACGATCAGGGCAATGCCTTTGAGCGTTCCGCCGATCCCATGCTTCCTCTGCTCACCGAGCAGCTGGCAGGTGTGGAAGTGGGCAAGCCTGAGAGCTACCAGGGTCAGCTCAAGAACATCCTCTCCAACGCCAACATCTTCGGTGTGGACCTGTACCAGGCGGGCATTGGTAGCCGCGTGGAGGAAATGTTTGTGGAGGAGCTGGCCGGACCGGGTGCGGTGCGGACCGTTCTGAAAAAGTATCTGGGCGAGTAACGTATCCCCTTGAATCTCAAAGAAATAGCTATGCGGTGTGTACCGCAAGAAACGCCTGCCTTCCTCTGCCATTTGGCGGAGGAAGGCAGGCGTTTTCGGTTTAAGGCCAAATTTTTAGTTGAATCTTTGAAAATCAGAATTTTTTTCTTATAATTCTGCTTTCCGCTGCCTGCTGCAGGCGCTTGGCCAGCTCTGGATCCGCGTCTTCAAATTGGGAGTACAATTCTACCGCCTGGTTGACAAGATCCATGGAACTGGCTACCAAAGCCAGCTTGGGCGTTGCTTCCAGCGCATCCAGAAGACCCTGAGCAAAGGCGTCGCTGGGCTGCTGAACACATTCGCGGGCAAAGGACTTTACCGCGTTGTGAGGGCGCAGACTTGCAGCGCCGAGAGCAAAGACACAAAGTCCAATCATGACAAGCAGCAAACAAACCGTGTTCATACTGCTGCCCGCGGCTAAACGTATCAGCAGACCTGCCGCGGCAATTAGTCCGCCTGCCAGTTCAAAACGCCTGGCAGCGCCGCGGTACCGTTTATAGTAGGAATGCTCCACTTGAGCGGACATAAACTCACAGCCTTTCAAGACGGTCAAAAGATATCCGGTGTACTGTTTTGCAGAATGGTGGCCAAGGAAGACTCCTTGGAATACCGCAGGTGCTCTGTCATAGCCAGGGCAGCCTGTTCCCAATCTTTCTTCAGACAAGCATCGGCGATCTGTGCATGCTCCATCATGGTCTGGTCAATACGGGACTGGATAAACTGTCCGCTCATAATGCGCAGCCGAATGTTTTGGGTGCGGATGCGGTCGTACAGGTCCAGCAGGTAGTCATTTTTCAGACCGGATATGAGATAAGAATGGAACTCATCATCCAGAGCATAGAAGTCGGATACTTGATTCTCACCGGAGACATGGGCATGGAAGATTTGAGAAAACCGGGAGATTTCCTCTAAGTCCAGTTCGCTGTGACATGTGCGTATGACATAGGGCTCTACCAGCAGACGTACCTCAAAAATCTGATGGATGTCACCGATGGAGATGCCGGAGACCATAATTCCACGTTTAGGAAATACCTTCAAAAGCCCCTCCTGAGCCAAACGGCCGATTGCCTCACGCACCGGGGTGCGTGAAAAGCCCAGTTCCTCTTGAAGCTGAGACTCGCTGATCATTTGGTTAGGGGCAAATTCACAAAGAGCAATTTTCTGCCGGATAAACTGGTAGGCTTGGTTTTGCATGGAAGAACCTTGTTTAGAGGACATGGAGAAGCTCCTTCTATACATATCGATATTGATTTAATGATAATGAAATTCTCCTTGTTTTTCAAGAGAAATTCCAAAGGTTTTCCTGGAAGGACCTGAGGGAGAGTTGATGAAAACTCGGCTGTTGTGATATTAACTATATTAAACTAGATGAAATTATTAACAATGACAAAAATCGGCTTCATTTAAAAAGAATAATTGACAAATCAAAACAACGGGCATAGAATCAAAGCGCAATCAATCTTGTATACTACTTGGATACAAGTGATATGTAAGAAAAATAGGGGAAAACAAGTTGGATTTGGAGGGACTTGAAATGAAAGCAATTTGCATCCAGGAACCGGGAAAGGTGGAAATCCAGGACATCGAGAAACCGGTCCGCAAGCCTGGCGAGGCACTGCTGAAAATGCTCTACGGCGGTATCTGCGGCAGTGACCTGGGTTCTTATCGCGGGGCGAACGCTTACGTATCCTATCCCCGTATTCCGGGCCATGAACTGGCAGCCGAAATTGTGGAGATCGATGACAATGACCGCGGTCTGAAGCCCGGCATGATCGTGACCTGCAACCCCTACTTCAATTGCGGCACTTGTTATTCCTGCCGCCGGGGCCTGGTGAATGCCTGCACCGATAACCAGACCATGGGCGTTCAGCGTGAGGGTGGCTTTGCGGAATATATCACCATGCCCATTGAGCGGATCTATGACGGCAAGGGCCTGCCTGCCAAGACTTTGGCTCTCATCGAGCCTTTCTGCATCAGCTACCACGGCGTGTCCCGGGCCAATGTGCAAAAGGGCGAGCGGGTGCTGGTAGTGGGCGCGGGCACCATCGGTGTTCTGGCTGCTGTAGCCGCTAAGGCCAAGGGCGCCGAGGTAACGATTTGTGACGTAGCCGAGGATAAGCTGAACTACGCTTACGAGACCTTTGGCCTGAACCACAAGCTGCTCAACAGCTCCCCTGAGGCCTTTGAGAAGGGAGTCAGCGAGCTGACCGGCGGCGATGGCTTTGATGTGACTATCGAGGCGGTGGGCCTGCCCAACACCTTCCAGAACTGCATTGATGCGGTGTGCTTCGGTGGCCGCGTGGTTCTGATCGGTGTATCCAAGCGCAATATCGACGACTTCTTCTTCACCATCATCCAGAAGAAGGAATTGAACGTCTTTGGTTCCCGCAACGCCATGAAGAAGGATTTCCTGGAGCTGATTGACCTGGTCAAGGCCGGTGGTGTAGATTTGGAGAAGATCGTCACCAATACATACAAGATGAAGGATGCGCCCAAAGCGTTTGAGGAGTTTTCTCAGAATGCCGGAAAGATGCTGAAGGTTGTCATTGACTTCACCTGATGGATCGGGGAAGTAACATATTACATCATCAATTTAAGGAAGAGAGGAAAACTGAGATGAAATTTACATGGAAAAAGAGAGTGGCGGCTGCAATGCTGGGCGGAGCTATGGTAATGAGTCTGACTGCCTGCGGCGGCGACAACAGTTCTGACGGCGGCAATGCTGCCTCCGGAAACAATGGCGATGTGATCGAACTGCAGATCGGCTTTGAGAACTCCATCTCCGAGCCCATCGGTCAGGGTATTGAGAAGTGGGCTGAGCTGCTGGAGGAGGCCTCCGGAGGCACCATGACCATTACCCCCTACCCTGACAGCCAGCTGGGCAGCAAAAACGAGCTGATCGACTCCATGCTGCTGGGCGAGCCTGTGTGTACGCTGGCTGACGGCGCTTTCTATGCCGACTACGGTGTGCCTGATTTTGGTATTGTGTTTGGTCCCTTCCTGTTTGACGATTGGGATCAGTGCTGGACTCTGATTGAGTCCGACTGGTATGCTGACCAGTGCGCTCAGCTGGAGGAGAAGGGCCTGAAGATCATTTCTTCTAACTGGAAGTACGGCGCTCGCCACACCCTCACGGTTGATCCTGTGGAGACGGTGGATGACCTGGCCGGCATGAAGATCCGTGTGCCCAACAACCAGATCCAGTCCTACGGCTTTGACGTGCTGGGCGCCACCTCCACTGGTATGGACCTGGGCGATGTGTACTCCGCTCTGCAGACCAAGGCCATTGACGGCGCTGAGAACCCTCTGGCTACTCTGTACGGCCGCAAGCTGCACGAGGTAGCTAAGAACCTGATCCTGGATGGTCACGTGCTGAACTTCACCACTTGGGTTTGTTCCGCCGACTGGTTCAACAGCCTGACCGAGCAGCAGCAGCAGTGGCTGATTGAGACCGGTGAAGAGGCTGGCTTCTACAACAACGACGTGCTGGATGAGCAGGAGGCTGAGTACCTGCAGCTGATGAAGGACGAGGGCGTCAACGTGGTGGAGCCTACTGAGGAAGTGCTGGATGGCTTCCGTGAGAAGGCTCAGGCTTTCTATGAGATGGGCGATACCTTCGGTTGGTCTGACGGCCTGTATGAGACGGTCTGCGAGGCTATGGGCAAGTAACCTTTTCATACTGAGCAAAAAGAAATGACGTGCCGGCGGCGGGAACAGCCATACCCGCTGCCGGCATCATAAAGAAGGAGGAAACTTTATGAATCCAGGTAACAAGCTGAAGAACGTGCTTTGCAGCTTGGATACCATTGTCGCGTCTATCGTGCTTGCAATTTTGATTATACTCACCTTTGCAGGCGTTCCCTTCCGTTATATTCTGGGCGCCCCCTTTACCTGGCTGGAGGAAGTCCAGCTGGCCTGCATGGTCTGGATCGTGTTTGCCGCAGCCGGCGCTGCCTTCCGGGCGGGCAATCAGGTGGCCATTGAGATGATTGTAGACCTGATGCCCAAAAAGATGCAGAAGGCGGTCACTGTGTTCATCTCTGTGGTGGTACTGGCTGTGGTAGGCTATCTGTTCTACCAGAGTCTGGGCTATATCAACGTGTTTCTGAAGAGCGGCCGTGCCACCCCCATGCTGAAGATCCCCTATGCGCTTATCTATGGCATTGCCCCGGTGTCCTATGTGCTGATGGTAATCAGCTACTTCTATGCCTTGATCAAGGGCGTAAAATCTGAGGCAAAGGAGGCCCTTGACCTATGAATAGCATTTTGATTGCCGCTGCTGTGGTTATGCTGCTCCTGCTGTTTTTAAAGGTCCCCGTGTTTATCTCGGTCTTGGGCGGCGCTGCCGTTTACTTCGTCTTTAACCCCGGCGTGAACCCTATCGTCTTTGCCCAGCAGGCCATTACCGGTGTGGAGAGTATCTCCCTGCTGGCCATCCCCTTCTTTGTCTGTGCCGGTATTATGATGAACTATACCGGCGTTACCGCTCGAATCATGGGCTTTTGTGAGGTCCTGACCGGCCGTATGTATGGCGGTCTGGCGCAGGTGAACGTGCTGCTGTCCACTCTGATGGGCGGCCTGTCCGGCTCCAACCTGGCGGATGCGGCCATGGAAGCCAAGATGCTGGTTCCCGAGATGGAGAAGAAGGGCTTCTCCAAGGAGTTCTCTTCTGTCGTTACTGCTGCCTCGGCCATGATTACTCCCCTGATTCCCCCGGGAATCTCCATGATTCTGTATGGCTGCATTGCCAACGTGTCCATCGGCGATCTGTTTATTTCAGGTATCGGCGTGGGCCTGCTGCTGTGCGTGTCCATGATGATCCTGGTTCGCTTTGTGTCCAAGAAGCGCGGCTACGCCCCCATGCGTACCACCCGCGTCTCCGGCGGCGAGTTTGTCCGGGCCCTGAAGCCTGCCATTCTGCCCCTGCTGCTCCCGGTTATTATCATCGGCGGCATTCGTATCGGTGTGTTCACCGCCACCGAGGCCGGCGCCGTGGCTATCGTATATGCTATGCTGCTGGGTGTGGTGTACCGGGAGATGCACTGGAAGGATATGGTTCAAGGCTTTAAGGAGACCGTGTGCACCACCTCTTCCATCATGCTGATCGTGGCCGCCGCCGGTGTGTTCTCCTGGGTGCTGACCAAGGAGCGTATTCCCCAGCAGCTCACCGAGTGGATCGTGGCAACCATCGACAATAAGTATGTCTTCCTGCTGATTGTAAACATCTTCCTGCTCATTGTTGGCATGTTCATCGAGGGCAACGCCTCCATGATCATTCTGGTTCCCCTGCTGCACCCCATTGCTCAGGCCTACGGCATCAATGAGATCCAGTTTGCCATGACCTACATCTTCAACAACGCCATCGGCGCGCTGTCTCCCCCCATGGGCACCCTGATGTTTGTTACCTGCGGCATTACCGGATGTAAGACCGGCAAGTTCATTAAGGAAGCGGTTCCTTTCTATATTCTGCTGGTGATCAACCTGCTGCTGATTACTTATGTCCCTGTGTTCTCCACCGGCATTCTGTCTCTGCTGGGCGGTAACTGATTAACCTGTTCCGGGCGTGGCGGGCTGTCCGCCATGCCCGGCTGTGTACATCGTTTGAGGTGAATCGATTATGGAAAAGCTTAACTATGAAGTGCTGAAAAAGTCCGGCTACCAGGGCTATATCCTGGAGAAGGCGCCCGAGAAGATCCTCCAGTTCGGCGAGGGCAACTTCCTGCGCGCCTTTGTGGACTACTGGTTTGATATGTCCAATGAGAAAGTGGGCTGGAACGGCAAGGCCGTTCTGGTGCAGCCCATCGCTCCCGGCCTGGCCAAGCTGATTAACGAGCAGGAGGGGCTTTACACCCTGTACCTCCGCGGCCGGGAAAACGGTGAGAAGGTGGACCGCAAGCGCGTCATCTCCTCCGTCAGCCGCTGCCTGAATCCCTATGAGAAGGCCGACTACGATGCCATGATGGAAGTAGCCGTCTCCGATGATCTGGAGTACATCGTCTCCAACACCACCGAGGCCGGCATCGTGTACGATCCCGCCTGCCAGAAGGGCGACTGTCCTCCCGCCTCCTTCCCCGCCAAGCTGACTCAGGTGCTCTACAAGCGCTGGCAGGCGGGCAAGAAGCCGCTGGTCATCCTCTCCTGCGAGCTCATTGACAACAACGGCAAGGAGCTGGAGAAGTGTGTGGGCCAGTATATTCAGCAGTGGGATCTGGAGAAGGAGTTTGCCGACTGGTGCGGCCAGTGCACCTTCTGCTCCACTCTGGTAGACCGCATTGTCCCCGGCCGTGTGAAGGATCCTGAGGAGGCAAAGCGCCTGGAAGAGGAAAACGGCTATCACGATGAGCTCATCGACGTGGGCGAGGTCTTTGGCGTTTGGAACATCGAAGGCCCCGAGTGGCTGGCCGATCAGCTGCCCTTCCGGAAGGCCGGTCTCAACTGCATTGTGGTGCCCGATGTTACTCCTTATAAAAAGCGCAAGGTCCGTATCCTCAACGGTGCCCACACCGGCTTTGTGCTGGGCGCTTATCTGGCTGGATTTGATATCGTCCGGGACTGCATGCACAATGAGAACGTCAAGGGATTTATGAACAAGATGCTCCACGAGGAGGTCATCCCCACCCTGCCCCTGGACAAGCAGGATCTGGAGAACTTTGCCTCTGCTGTGGAGGACCGCTTCAACAACCCCTTTGTGGACCACGAGCTCATGAGCATCTCCCTCAACTCCACCTCCAAGTGGAAGGCACGCAACATGCCCAGCTTCCTGGAATACATCCAGGAGAAGGGAGAGCTGCCTGTCTGCTTGACCATGAGCCTGGCTGCTTACATTGCTTTCTATTCCAACGACGTACAGGAGCTGACCGACAAGGGGCTGGTCTGCCGCCGTCCCAAGGGCAACACCTACACCATCTCCGATGACCGGTGGGCTCTGGAGTTCTACTGGGATCACAAGGATGACAGCGCAGAGGATCTGGTCCATGCCGTGCTGACCAATCAGCAGATGTGGGATCAGGACCTGACCCAGATCGCCGGCCTGGAGCAGGCTGTTGTGAATGACCTGAAGCTCATCCGTACCCAGGGCGCCGAAGCTGCTTACGCCTCCTGCCTGTGAGAGGAGACGGACATGACAAAGCTGATCCGAATTACCCCACGGGATAATGTGGCGGTGGCGCTGCACCCGGTCAGCAAGGGCGAGACCCTGACTGTGGACGGCGTGACAGTAACCGCCCTGGAGGATATCCCCCAGGGACATAAGCTGGCCCTCTCACCCATCGTGGAGGGAGATGCCGTAGTGAAGTACGGCTATCCCATTGGTCACGCCACGGCCGGGGTGGAGACCGGCATGTGGGTCCACACCCACAACATGCGCACCAATCTCTCCGGCGAGGAGGAGTACACCTACCAGCCTGCCGTGCCGGAGGTCACCCCGGTCCCTGCCGAGACCTTCCAGGGCTACCGCCGCAAGGACGGCCGGGCCGCGGTCCGCAATGAGATCTGGATCATCCCCACTGTGGGCTGCGTCAACGATGTGGCCAAGAAGCTGGTGGCCGACAACCAGGACCTGGTAAGCGGCAGCATTGATGGCCTGTATGCCTTCCCCCACCCCTATGGGTGCAGCCAGACTGGCGCCGATCATGCCCAGACCCGCAAGCTGCTGGCCGCCTTGGCCCGCCACCCCAACGCCGGCGCCGTCCTGGTGCTGAGCCTGGGCTGCGAGAACCTCCAGCACGACCAGTTTGTGGAGGAGCTTGGCCCCTATGATTCCGACCGGGTGAAGTTCCTCACCTGTCAGGAGGTGGAGGACGAGTTTGCCGCTGGGCGTCAGCTGCTGGAGCAGTGCGCCGCCTACGCCGGCCAGTTCCACCGGGAGCCCATTCCCGTCAGCGACCTGGTCATCGGCATGAAGTGCGGCGGCTCCGACGGCCTGTCCGGCGTCACTGCCAACCCCACTGTGGGTGCCTTCAGCGATATGATGATCGCCCGGGGCGGCAGCACGGTGCTCACCGAGGTGCCGGAGATGTTCGGCGCGGAGGGCATGCTGCTGAGCCGCTGCGTCAGCCGCGAGGCCTTTGATAAAGCGGCCCACATGCTCAACAGCTTCAAGGATTACTTCCTGAGCCACCATGAGACGGTGTACGAGAACCCCTCCCCCGGCAACAAGCAGGGCGGCATCACCACCCTGGAGGACAAGTCCTGCGGCTGTGTCCAAAAGGGAGGCACCGCCCCCATCTCTGACGTGATTGGCTATGGTGAAGCGGTGACGGCCCACGGCCTGAACATGCTCTATGGTCCGGGCAACGACCTGGTCTCGGCCACTGCCATGACCGCCGCCGGGGCGCACATTGTGCTCTTTACCACCGGCCGCGGCACCCCCTTCGGTGCCCCCGCCCCCACCATCAAGATCGCCAGCAACAGCCAGCTGGCCGCCAAGAAGTCGGGCTGGATCGACTTCGACGCCGGCCCGGTGGCCGACGGTGAGCCCATTCCCGATGCGGCCCAGCGCCTGTTTGATCTGGTGCTGCAGGTTGCATCCGGCAAGCAATCCAAAAGCGAGGAGTATGGGTTCCGGGAGATTGCCATCTTCAAAGATGGCGTTACCCTGTGATTTCCCTCTCATAACACTGTGGACCCGTCTCGGAAAGAAGACGGGTCCAAATTTTTGACCCAAAAAGCAGACTGCGCGGAGAGAAGCCGATGTTTTCTCCGCGCAGTTTTTCTTACCGCTTGATGTCGTAGTTCATATTCATCAGGTTGCGAATGGTGTCCACATCGTCGGTGATGTTGCCGTCGCCGTGGATGGTGTGCTTGATGGCGCTGCTGGCCACAGCGAAATTCAGGGTATCCATGGGGGAATAATGGTGCATCATGGCATAGATCAGTCCGCTGGCAAAGGCGTCGCCGCCCCCCACCCGGTCCAGAATGGTGAAGGTAAACAGGCGGCTTTCAAAGGTGTGGCCATCCAGCCACATGAAGGCCTTCAGACTGTTTTCGCTGCCGCTGTGGGCATAGCGTACATGGCGGGCGATACACTTGAGGTTGGGATAGCGCGCCACAAAGGCCTGGAAGATCATGTCCTGTTCCTCGTAGCTGGGGTGTAGTGGGACTCCGTCCTTCCAGTCCCCCTTACTGTGGTCCTTTTCGTCCCGCCACAGGTGGTAGGGCTCAATGCCCAGCAGGACATCCACATAGGGCAGACACTGGGTGCAGAAGTCCCGGGCCTCCTCCCAGCTCCACAGGGCGGAGCGGAAGTTGCCGTCAAAGCTGATCGTCATGCCTTTGTTCCGGGCGACCTTGAGGCAGTCTAGGACGAGCTGGGCACAGGAGGGGCTGAGTGCGGGGGTGATGCCGCTGAGATGGAGCCAGTCAAAGCCCTCCAGCAGTGCGTCCAGATCTACCTGGGAGAAATCGTATTCTGTGATAGCGCTGTGCTTGCGGTCATAGGTGACCTTACTGGAGCGGATGCCGTAGCCCGTCTCCAGGTAGTAGGTGCCCAGCCGGTGGGTGGGGGTCTCCTCCGGAGTAGAGAGAATCATAGGGGTGCAGTGGACGTCGTTGCTGCGCAGCATGCGCACTGCGCTTTTGCCCAGGCTGTTGTTGGGCACCACGCTGAAAAAGGTGGAGTCCACGCCAAGGTTGGCCAGAGAGAGGGCGATGTTGGCCTCGCTGCCGCCGTAGCTGGCTTCAAAGCCGGTGGACGCCCGGATCTTCTCATAGTTGGGCGGGGTCAGGCGGAGCATGATCTCACCGATGGTAATGAATTTGCAGGGACTGTCACTGTGTCGAAGCAAAGGATTGCTGTGTTCCATAGGTACCTCCGGAAGATTCATAAAAAATGGCCTTGGGGCCGGGCGTTTTACGCCCAGCCCCAAGGCAAGGATAAAAAGGAATGAAGGAGAAAGTCAAACAATCAAAATCAGCGTTGGATACGGCCGGAACCGTCGCCGCCGGCCAGCTTCTCCACCTCGGAGACGGTGACCATGTTGTAGTCGCCCTCGATGGTGTGCTTCAGCGCGGAAGCGGCC
>OFOK01000173.1_pt1 | contig 66618 bp, 59 predicted proteins | sample 1542001 | NCBI WGS metagenome assembly OFOK01 (sample SAMN04209242, study PRJEB22552) | human gut metagenome | biome: gut; material: feces | host: Homo sapiens | place: USA: Oklahoma
CGCAGGAATTTACGACTGTGGAGTGTACAAGAACTTGTGAGTAGCGTATTGTTTACAATCGCCAAAGCATACACATCGAAGCAGTAAGAAGTATCCGCAAGGACTTTAATTTCTCGATGTGTTTGAGTATATTTGAACACATTTTGAGTGGCAGAATAGATCAGTGTTTGGGAACAGAGCAAAAATATCCGCTGAGGAATTAGCGTATATGAAGGAACAATTGGATAATGACAGGGGATTTTTCGAGAACGTAAATGCAAAGTCAAAGCTTATAGAGGCTGATTTTGATGAGCTGGAGAAATCAAGACAGCTTGAGGAGTCATCTCTTAAGCAGCTGAATGATAATGCAAATAATGTGGTGGAATTTTCAAAGGACAGCATGGATGCCATATCAGCCTTAAACGACAGCTTTACAGAGTGTGTAAAGGCGGCTGCGGACAATCTTACAAGCCTTGAGAGTGCGGCAAAGGCAATTGCCACACAGCATGAGGATACATGTGCGCTTGTCGAAAACAATAAGCATTTTACAGCTCCGGCTAAGAGCTTGTCAGAGACATCGGACAGGCTTGAGGAGCATGTGGATAGCTGTGCGGATATAGCTGCGCAGATGAAGGAGCAGAATAAGCAGATGAGTGTTCTCTCACTCAATGCTGCTATAGAGGCGGGCATGCTTGGAGAGCAGGGAAAGCTGTTCGTAGAGGCTGCTGAGAGTATAAGGGAGGCATCTGTTTCATATGACAGTGCAATCGATGCTGTTAAACAGGAGCTTTCAGAGGCAAAAGCTGAGATTAGTGCACTTAAAGAGCAGGTGAGCCACCTTGTAGGGCTTCTAAAGGACAACAATGTTGCCACGACAAAGCTAATGAAGCAGGGAGTGGAGCTCAATCATGTGTTTTCACAGTGTGATGAGATTTCAGTTGACATGATAGAAGCGTGCAGACAGCAGATTGTGTCAATCCGCAATACACAGGAGGAGATTATCAAGTTTGAGGAGCGCAATAAGCTGCAGATAGAGGATGCATACGCAGAAATTTCGACTCAGAGGAAAAATTCAGTAGAAATAAAATCCACTGTGGACAAGGTGCTCGACTACAGCAGGGAGAGAGTAAGATAACAGGACAGATATGCAGACTGTGAGTGTCATGCATTCTTATGAGTGAAATATAAAAAGACATCAACCGGTGTAAATTCCGGATGATGTCTTTTTGAGTTGAAAGCTGCAATCATTAAATCAAACACGAACCTTGCTGTTTGCTGCATCCTGGAAGCTTCCGCTTTTCTGTGGCAGATGCATCCAGTTTTTGATGTAGACCACATTGTACATTACAAAAGCAAGCATAAAGGCTGTAGAAACGTCAAATACTGAGTGCTGTTTGATAAACATGGTAGACAGTATAATCAGAACACAAAGCACTAATGATGCATGCTGAACGTGCTTTTTATCCTTGAAATAGCTGCTGTGCATCACCGCAAAATGAATGCCGAGCGAATTGTATACGTGAATGCTCGGAAACAGGTTCGTCGGTGTGTCAGTGGAGTAAAGCCACTCGCAAAGCGCTGTAAACATATTGTGGTGCGTGAAATAATAAGGCCTTAAATTGTGACCATTTGGGTAGAGCGTTGATATAACCAAAAATACGGTCATACCGGTGTATAAAAACGCACACAGTCTGTAAAATTCTTTTTTGTCATGTAATGCCGTGAAAGCAATTCCAAAGGCCACATAGCCAAACCACATGATATAAGGAATAACAAAGTATTCACAAAATGGTATATAATCATCTATTGGAAGATGAATCAAGTGATAATGTGTGGTAACAGTGCGCTCTAAATATCCAAACCAGGTCAGATATATGATAAAGTATGATAAAATCCACACATGCTTGTAGCGGTTGAAAAGCTCTATAAGCTTATTCTGTATTTTCTTCATAAAACCACCTTTTTAATCCGCTTGAAATTATAACACTGAAAAATAATTCAAACAACACCAAAACAAAAGACTTAATAAATTTTATGAAAAAATTAATAATTAAGACCTTATATAATGAGCTTTTTGTGAAATATTTATCTGCAGCAAAAAGCATAGGATATAAGCTATGGTTTAATCTGCATAAAGAATGCTAAAATCCCATGGTGCAAGAGTTATACAATCGCCTGCTGATACTGTACTGTCATCGCAAAGCTTCTTGAGACCGTCTGCATAGCAGGTAACAGTCTGCTCATCATCCGAGTAGTTAAGCAGATAAATGATTTTTTCTCCCTGCATATTGGTGCCGCGCTTTATGACAACGGGATAAGAAGCATCAAATTCATTTTTTGGCTCGCCGAAGAAAAGCTTTAGGGCTTCTATCAGCGTGTCCTCACCAAAAAGTGTGGCAAGATACATGGCACGGCCACAGCCATAGCTGTTTTGGGTGATAGCTGCGTGTACTCCCCAGTGCTTGTGCTCATACATAGCAACAGGTGTGGCAGTGGTACAGTCGACCATCTCCATCCAGTCACGCGCTTTTGATGATTTGCCACCACAGGTTACGGTGACATCGTCAGGCAGGGTGAACTCATCGTATTGTATGCCGAGAGCCTTGTTTATAATATAAGGCTGTACGTCATGGCGTATTTTAAGGTGTTCATCCGAAAAAGCAGATTTAAAGGTCACCACCATATTGCCGCCGTTTGCAACAAATTCATTTAAGGCATTGAGCACCTCATCTGTTGCGCTATAGAGTGCAGGCACAAGTATATTCTCATATGAAGCAAAAAGTGCCGGGTCGGCAGGAATCACGTCGTACTCAATATTCATCAGATACAGGGCATCGCAAAGCCATCTGAAAACGGTATTGTAATTGGAGTCGCTTTCGTTGTTCAGCTTAAATTCATTAAGCCCTGTAAGAGAAGCGTTGTCAGCAATAACCGCAAACCTGTTTGTCTTTTTCAAATTGACCAGTCTGTGTCCGTATTTTTTAAGTTCGTTTCCGATGACACTGCACTCCTTATAAAGCCGGTTCGGTCTAAGGTCGTGGGAGAGCACGCCCTTCCAGTAGCTTTCTATGGCATTGTGGATAGAATGCCAGTGCCAGTATTCAACCATGCATGCACCGTTTGCAATGTGGCTTATGGCCTGCAGGCGCAGTTGTCCCGGATAAGGAAGCCATGGGTGATTTCCGGCAGCCTCGGTCTCAAGTACCAGATAATTATCACCTTTTATGCCCCTTGCAATATTGCCGCAGGCGGTAATCTCGCGGCCGCTCAGACTGCTCTGGGAAGGATGATATATATCGCAGCCTGCGATATCCATACACTTGGCAGCCTCGTACTGATTGACCTCCGGCTGCATGCCGTAAGAGTAATCGTGCCATTCAAAGTCGAAATTGTGAGTGATGAACTGGTCATCTCTCTTGTATTTTTTGACGATATCGGCCTGCCATGCAAAAAAGTCTGTCACGAGCTTTCGCTGGAATTTTTTGTATTCCGCATCAAGACTCATATTTATAGTGCCGCGGATATCAAGAAAGGCATCCCAGTCATCCACACGGTTGCTCCAGTAATCAAGTCCAAACTCCCTGTTAAACTCGTCAATGTCAGGAAATTCATTTTTCAGATATTCTACGAATTTAGCCTGAGCGTATTTGGAACAGGTGTCATAGGGCTTTGTCTCATTGTCGAGCTGGAAGCCGATCACGCAGTCGTAGTCCTTTACCTGCTCCATGAGCTTTTCAATGATAATCTGTGCATGGTGCAGATAGTCAGGGTTTGTGATATCCATGTTCTGGCGGTGGCCGTAGAGCTCTTTGCCGTTATGTGTTACAGCAAGAATATCGGGATATTTTTTGGCAAGCCATGATGGAATAGCATATGTAGGTGTTCCGACAATGACCTTCAGCTCATATTTTGTTGCGCAGTCAAGCATACGGTGCAGGTGTGTAAAATCAAATACTCCCTCCTTAGGCTCCCATGTGCTCCAGGTGGATTCGGCAATCCTGATAACATTCATGCCGGCATCGCGTATCATCTTAAAATCTGTTTCTATGCGGTCGTAAGGCATATATTCGTCGTAATATGCCACACCATATAATATTTCGTTAAAATTCATTTATATGTACCTCCAATAGTTATATAAGGTATACATCAATGATACCTTTTGACCTTTAATCATACTATAAATATACGTTAGTAAATGAATGGTGTAAACATTAAATCATCGGAAAACAAAATGTTGAGCGAATATGCGTGGAAGAATGAGTCAGTTGCGCAAAAATTGCATGTCCAGGATGACAAGTGTATGAAGATAGGTTATAATGAAAACAATAGAGTTGCGCAACAAATAAAAGTTGTTCAGTGATTAATCACATATAGATGAAAGAGGCGGCAGAATGAGTAACAATATCACGATATCAGATGTAGCAGAGGCACTTGGCGTTTCAAAGACAACAGTAAGCAGGGCTATATCGGGAAAGGGCAGGATAGGCGCTGCAACAAGAAAAAGAGTGCTTGAATATATACAGGAGCATGATTATAAACCTAATGTAATAGCCAGAGGGCTTGCACAGTCAAAGACATTTAATATATGTGTGGTGATGCCGGGGGATTATGCACTTGTCGATCTGCCATTTTTCCAGGAAGCTATAATGGGAATTCAGGAGATAGCAGGTATGATGGAATACGACCTTTTGCTTTGTATAGGCTCAGGCAATGATATGGCGGGGCTTAGGCGTATCATACAGAATCATAAGGTGGATGGAGTGGTGCTGCTTCGCACGATGGTAGATGATCCACAGGTGACATTCTTGCAGGAGCGCAGGATACCGTTTGTTACAGCTGGCTCATGCAAATATAAGGATGTAAAGCAGATTGACCATGACCATAGAAGTGCCTGCAGGGAGCTGACGTCAATTATGCTCATGCGTGGCATGAAAAATATGGCGCTTCTCGGTGGAAGCGAGGATATTGTTGTAAATCAGACCAGATACGCAGGCGTAGTGGATGCCCATGAGCTGTTTGGAAAGAAAATAAATGACAATCTTGTATTTTTAAATCTTGAAGGAAAAGCATATGTCGAAAAGGCTGTAGATGATGCAATTGACAGGGGCTGCGACTGTCTGCTGTGTATGGATGATGCAGTCTGTGCGCAGGTCATGAGACGGCTCCGCGAAAGGCATATAAAGGTGCCGCAGCAGGTGAAGGTGGCTTCATTTTACAACAGCTCAGTGCTGGAAAATAATGTGCCGTCCATTACATCGCTTTCATTTGATTCAAAGGAGCTTGGAGCAAGAGCCTGTAAGAATCTGCTCAGACAGATAGAGGGTGAAGAGACTGAGAACAGGACACTTCTGCCGTATGAGGTAGTGTTAAAGGAGTCCACACAGTAAATAGTAAAAGCCGGAGCCGACAAATTGTCAGACTCCGGCTTTTGCTTTATATGGTTTTAAAACTGTTAAATCATCGCCAGATAAACCGTCGCGAGTGACACAACAATCTGGATAATTGCAAATCTGAAAACGACCTGTGCATTTGACCAGCCGAGCTTCTTTCTGACGTGGTCATGGATAGGAGTTGTGGTATTCTTTAAAATATGTATCTTCAAAAATCTAAGAAGAGAAACCTTTACGAGTCCAAGTCCACCGTCGATGATAAGCACGAGGGCTGCCAGTATGTAGATGAATGGGCTTTGAGATTTAAGAGCACAAATAGCTATGAATATACCCATGGCTCTTGAGCCCGCATCACCCATCAAAAGCTTGCTTGGTGTGGCATTGTACCACAGATATCCGAGCAGACATACCGCAAATAATAAAATACAATAGTTGAAGCTGTCAGCTATTTTGAGCACTGAATCAAGCACGAAGAAGGTCATTATGGTAATGATGGTAAGTGTTCCCGAAAGACCATCAACACCGTCTGAACAGTTTGTGACATTGATTGATACCCATACTAAGATGACTGTGAGTATTCCAAACACAACAGGTGGAATATTTACAGAGCCGCCAAATATGGCAAAGGTGATTGTGCTTGAGTTGAAATGCAGATACACAACTGCCACAACAATGGCAACCGCAAAATCAAGTGCGCCCTTTAAATACTCGCCCCATGGCTTTTCAGCCGCATCGTCAAAGTAGCCTGTGAGCATTTCAATAACTATAAGCACAAGATAAATGGCAATCTCCGCATTGATTTGTGAGAAAAGCACTGCCGATATCACAAATGTGAATATAAAGATAATACCGGCTCCTCTCGGCTTCCCGGCTGAAAGCTTTCCGTCCACAGCAAACTGTCTGCCGAGGTCCTTTGGTAAAAATTTATTTAATTTTGCAATAGCAATACATGTGAGTGCGAATGCAAAAATCACTCCGATGAAAGCTATTATCGACATATCTGCCGAAGTCAAATAAGAAATCATATAGTCCTCCTTTGATATTGTATTACAACCTCATTCATTATATTAGTCTGACAAAAAAAAGTAAAGTTTTACTTGCAATTTTAAATAATTGTGTTATTATACTTATATGCTTTAAAGCGTTGAAGCATTAAAACTTTAAATTGTAACATCAAGCTACAGTAATATTTATATTTGTTACAATAATATTTATACTTGGAGGAAACAAAAATGGCTCAGAAAGGTGATTTAATGACAGCACGCCCTGATATCCGCGTGCTTGACGCTACCATTAGGGATGGAGGACTGGTAAACAACTTTATGTTTACAGATGATTTTATCAATGCTCTTTATCGTGCAAACGTAAAGGCAGGCATCGACTATATGGAGTTTGGTTATAAAGCATCTAAGGAGCTTTTTGATGTAAATAAATTCGGCAAATGGAAGTTCTGTGATGAGGCAGCTATCCGTGAGATAGTCGGAGACAACAACTCTGATATGAAGATTTCTGTCATGGCGGATGTCGGCAGATGTGACTACAAGAAGGATATTCTCCCTCGCGAGGACAGTGTGATTGACATGGTGCGTGTGGCTACATATGTACATCAGATGCCATCAGCAATCGAGATGATTGAGGATGCCAAGTCCAAGGGCTACGAGGTAACCTGCAACATCATGGCCATCTCAAATACACAGGAATCAGACTTAGACCAGGCACTTGACATGGTTGCCAAGAGCTCTGCAGACGGCATATACATCGTAGACAGCTACGGAGCTCTCTACCCTGAGCAGATTCGCCGCACTGCCGATAAATACACAGAAATTGCTGAGGCAAACGGAAAGTTCGTAGGAATGCATGCGCACAATAATCAGCAGCTTGCATTTGCAAACACCATAGAGGCAGCAGCCCAGGGAGTCAGCCTGTTGGATGCAACAATGATGGGCATGGGACGAGGCGCAGGAAACTGTGCGATGGAGCTTTTACTCAGCTTCCTAAAAAATCCAAAATACAATGTATTCCCTGTACTTAAATTCATTGAAGAGCATATGCTTCCGCTTAAGGAGAGCGGTGCTGTATGGGGCTACGATATTCCATACCTGCTCACAGGACGCTTAAATCAGCATCCATCAGCAGCCATTGACTACATCAAGTCAGGCGAGACACATTACGCTGATTTCTACACAGATTTGCTTGATAAATAAAAATAGATAGATGTATATAAATCAATCCGCTATGCCAGATTTTGGTGTAGCGGATTGTTTTTATGCGTGTGAAGCATAATTCTTACAGCCTCTTGGCTGCGTAGTATTAGCGGATTTTGCAGCATATGCTCCTGCGAGACTCCGTCATTTTAGCCAATAAACTGAAACACTTTATTTCTTTTTCTTCCACGCAAGCAGTCTCTCAACATGCAGCGGTTTCCCCTGAATAGCCTGCACCTTCAATCTGTTCTCCTCACTGAAACCAACCAGAATATCATGATTAGCCTCAGCCAGATAATCGATGATACCATCGATATCAGACTTAGTGTTCTTCGGACAGTGAATATACAGATGCTTATTTGCGGAAATATGCAATGTATATGAGATGCTGAAATGATACCACAGAATCTTGTGCAGGGTAGAGTATTTGTAAATCCATAAAATCTCTTTGATAGGCACGATGGCATTGCCATAAGGCGAGGTCATGATAAAATAGTGCTCTGTGATAAACATATCCTCAGTGGCAAGCTGTGGCAGTGTCGCAAGTTCCTCCTCAGCCTCGGCAAGCAGCTTGTGTGGGTTGCCGAATACAACAAGATTCTGACATGCCGGTGCCAAAACAGGAAACCTGATGCACAGGATGTAGAATATCAGGCTGATAACAGCATAGATGAGAGTGCCAAAATAAAAAACAAACATAAAAATAGTAGTTTTCAAATGGTACTCAGGCTCATTAAGATAGCAGCCTGTTATGGTATCGGAGAGTCCCTTGGAATCCCAACTCAGATCCTTCGACAGTTTATTTACAAACTGTGTGTAGGTGCCCTTGCCTTTTACGATTTTACCGACCACCGTGAGCTTATCGATAGAGGGCAGACCCTCCTCACAGGTGGATGGTGCAAGCAGAACAATAGAGCAGTGCTCATCACGCATGCAGTAGTAGTAATAGCCCTTGATATCGTTGCCGTCCTTCATGGTGTAGCCGGTAAAGTAAAGCTTTTTAAGGGTGGTTTTTACATATCTGTCCGAATCCTTGTATGCAGCTTCAAAGCTGACAGAATCATCAATATGTATGGGCGATAAAATATCTCCGAGTGAAAATGCAAACCATAGCACGGTAAGCAGAATGATATATACAATCGGGGAGAAAAGACGCCTTTTGTAAAATGCTTTTATGTTTTTTGTAATGTAGTGTTCGTAATTATCAATCATATGCTTAGTATAATGGTTTTTGTGCCTTATATCAACCTTGATTTTGAGACATTTAATTGTTATTATATAATCAATAGTAACTATTCAGAACCACTGAGAACAAAAAAGCTGATGCGTCATGCTTGCATGTAAGCAGCAGGTTTTCTTGTTTTCAAGGTGGCTCGAATAGAGCCACCCCCACACATATGAGCAAAATTAGCTGCAAAGCAGCGGGAAAGCACGAGCATCGTGCGGTTTTGCGAATGTGCGAGGGATGGTTCTGAATAGTTACGGTAATCCTTAGAACCACTGAGAACAAAAAAGCTGATGCGTCATGCTCGCATGTAAGCAGCAGGGGTTCTGTAATATGAAATGAGGTAATTATGGAAGCATACACGAGTTTTGCCCAGGTGTATGACATGTTCATGGACAATGTGCCATATGAGGTGTGGGGCAGATATATTGTCGAAAAACTGCGTGCAAATGGCATAGACAGTGGATATGTCGTGGACTTAGGCTGTGGTACGGGAAAGCTTACCACGCTTCTTGCAGATGCAGGCTATGATATGATAGGCATTGACAATTCTTTTGACATGCTTGATATGGCGCTTGAGAGAGAGGATGACAGAATCCTTTATCTGATGCAGGATATGAGAGAGTTTGAACCGGGAGAAAAGGTGAGTGCCGTTGTAAGCGCATGTGACAGCATCAATTACATTCTTGAGCCTGAGGATCTTCAGGCAGTTTTTTTCTGCGTGAGCGAAAGTCTTAAAGAGGGTGGCATTTTTATATTTGATATCAATACTCCATATAAATATGAGGTGCTCATGGCTGATAATACCATAGCTGAAAACCGTGATGAGGGCAGCTTTATATGGGACAATTATTATGATGCCGATGAGAAAATAAACGAGTATGACCTGACACTTTTTATAAAGGAGCAGTCAGAGGATGAGGATGACATCTACAAGAAGTTTGAGGAAACTCATTTCCAGAGATGCTATGAGATTTCAGAGCTTAAGGAGCTTCTTGAGCAGTCGGGACTTGTGTTTGATGCGGTGTATGATGCGTACACAGACGATCAGGTGAAGTGTGACAGTGAGAAGGTCACTGTAATTGCACATAAAGCATAGAATTAGATAATGAGAGGTAAATTATGTCAGATTATATAGTAAGAGCAACAGCGGCGGATGCCAATATCAGAGCATTTGCTGTAACATCAAGGGAGATGGTGGAGACCGCCAGAGAGGATCACATGACAACACCTGTCATGACGGCGGCACTTGGCAGACTTCTTTCTGCGGGAGCCATGATGGGAGCTATGATGAAGGGCGATAAGGATATCATAACTCTTCAGATACAGTGCAGCGGACCTGCAAAGGGGCTTACCGTCACAGCAGATTCGCACGGCAATGTAAAGGGCTTTGCCATGAATCCACAGGTTGAGCTGCCACTCAATGCGGCAGGCAAGCTCGATGTGGGTGGAGCGCTTGATCTTGGTATACTCACAGTCATAAAGGATATGGGTTTAAAGGAGCCGTATTCAGGTCAGTGTGAGCTTAAAACAGGTGAGATAGCTGAGGATCTGACCTATTATTTTGCCACATCTGAGCAGATTCCGTCGGCGGTTGGTCTTGGCGTGCTTGTGGATAAGGACCAGAGCGTAAAGCAGTCCGGTGGATTTATCATCCAGCTTATGCCGTTTACACCGGAGGATGTTGTGGACAGGCTTGAAAAGAAAATCACAGAGATTGATTCTGTGACACAGATGCTTGACAGAGGGCTGACTCCGGAGCAGATACTTGAGGAAATTTTAGGGGATTTCGGGCTTGAAATTACAGATACGACAGAGACACGCTTCCACTGTGACTGCTCAAAGGAGCGTGTGAGCAGAGCACTTTCCACACTGAGCAAAAAGGATCTTGATTCCATTATCGCAGATGGTGAGAGCATTGAGGTAAAGTGCCAGTTCTGTAATAAGGCATATGAGTTTACGGTGGATGAGTTGAAGGAGATGCGCTAATTGAAGGACGGATATATAAAGGTCGCTGCAGCGACACCAAAGGTAAAGGTAGCTGATACTGTATACAACGGACAGCTTATTAAAGCTCTTATGAAGGAGTGCACTGACAACGGGGCAAAGGTGGTTGTTTTCCCGGAGCTTTGCATTACCGGATACACCTGTCAGGATCTTTTCTGGCAGGATAAGCTCATAGCTTCAGCAGAGGATGAGCTTATAGGAATAGCTGATTACAGCAGGAGCCTTGACGGCATATTTTTCATAGGGCTTCCATATGAGATAAACGGCATGCTCTATAATATGGCGGCAGTTGTATCGCGCGGAGAGGTGCTTGCCATGGTGCCAAAGACATTTCTGCCAAATTACAATGAGTTTTATGAGGCAAGGCATTTTGCATCGGGAGAAAACCTTAGCACATATGTCACACTGAAAAATGGACAGCAGGTGTCTGTAGATACTGATTTTATTTTTAGCTGCAAGCAGCTGCCAAAGCTTAAGATAGCGGTGGAGCTTTGTGAGGATCTCTGGACTCCGAACCCGCCGAGCATCAGACATGCGATGTCGGGTGCCACTGTGATTGTAAATCTGTCTGCATCAGATGAGGTGACAGGCAAGGCAATATACAGGAGAGAGCTTGTGAGCGGACAGTCTGCCAGATTAATCTGTGGATATATTTATGCGTCAGCGGGAGACGGTGAGTCCACACAGGATGTGGTCTACTCAGGACACAATCTCATCTGTGAAAACGGAAATGTGCTTGCCGAGTCAAAGCGCTTTACAAATGAGACTATATACAGCGAGTTTGATGTGGAAAGAATAGAGACTGAGAGGCGCAGGATGACAACATTTGTTGTCGAGGATGATCACAGATGGGCTGAGTTTGATCTTGAGGTAAAGGATACCACTCTTAGCCGCTATGTAAATCCGGCTCCTTTTGTTCCTGCAGACAAGACAGACAGGGACAGACGCTGTGATGAGATTCTTATGATTCAGGCTATGGGGCTTAAAAAGAGATTAGAGCATACCAACTGCAAGACAGCAGTTATCGGTATTTCAGGAGGACTCGACTCCACACTGGCACTGCTTGTCACGGTAAGAGCATTTGACCTTTTGGGAAAGGATCACAAGGATATAGCGGCAGTTACTATGCCGGGCTTTGGAACAACAGACCGCACATATGACAATGCGGTAAATCTCATTAAATGCCTTGGAGCTACATTTATCGAGGTGGATATAAAGGATGCCGTAAATATACATTTCAGGGATATCGGACAGAATCCGTCTGTGCATGATGTCACCTACGAGAATGGACAGGCACGCGAGCGCACACAGATACTTATGGATATCGCGAACAAGGAAAACGGAATGGTTATAGGTACAGGAGATTTGTCAGAGCTGGCACTCGGCTGGGCTACCTACAACGGAGACCATATGTCCATGTATGCTGTAAATGCATCGGTTCCAAAGACTCTGGTGCGCCATCTGGTAAAATACTATGCAGATACCTGTGGCAGCGATTTGCTGGAAAGTACACTTCTTGATGTGCTTGATACACCTGTTTCTCCTGAGCTTTTACCACCTGAAAACGGTAAGATTTCACAGAAGACAGAGGATCTTGTGGGGCCTTATGAGCTGCATGACTTCTTCCTTTACAATATGCTGCGCTGCGGCTATGCTCCTGCCAAGGTTTACCGCCTTGCAAGGATAGCATTTGAAGGAAAATATGATGATGAGTTTATTCTCAAATGGCTTAAGAACTTCTATCGCAGATTTTTCGCACAGCAGTTCAAGCGCTCATGTCTGCCGGATGGACCAAAGGTAGGAACAGTGGCGGTCTCACCGAGAGGAGACCTAAGGATGCCTTCTGATGCGTGTGGACGTATCTGGATGGATGAAGTTGATAAGCTGTAATAGTAAGAGGAAAACAATGGGAAAGACACATAAGAAAACTAATAGAAGGCAGGAAAGCATAGAACGTGCAAGGCACAGTGACAGGCGCATGAAAATAGGCGCAATAGTCATTTGTGCAGCGATAGTCATAACAATATTTGTGGCTGGGGGCATGCAGCTTTTGGTTCCTGATACAGAAGCAGCGGTAAGTGCTGATAATAAGACACGCTCAGGGAATGTTGATGTGCAGAAGAATAATAATTCACTCACTGCATCTAAAATGGACTCAGTAAAAAGGCAAAACAGCTCAGAAGATGATGTAAACGCTGCGGAGGAAAGCAGCGAGCCTGACAAGGAAACGAAGCTTGATGAGATACTTCAAAGTGCAGAGTATCCGGTGCAGCTAAAGGAGCTTGCGAAGAAGAATGATGAGGCAATTGACTTCATATATGAGTATCCTGAGGAGCACTCGAAAAAGCATGATATTGATCTGACTGCAGAGGCCTCGCAGGATACAGTACCTCTATTGCAGCAGTGGGATAAGAGATGGGGCTATGAAAAGTACAGCGGCAATTATTTTGCGGCGAGTGGCTGCGGTCCGACTGCACTTTCGATGGTTGTATTATATCTGACGCATGATGCACAGGCATCACCTCTTGCAGTGGCAGAGTATGCAAAGGAGGCCGGCTACAGTGTGGACGGCTCCGGAAGTGCATGGGATCTTATGAGCAAGGGCTGCAGGCACTACGGCGTAAATGCTAAGACTATAAAGGAGGATGAGGATACATTTAAAGAAAGGCTTGATGAGGGCAATCTGATAGTCGTAAATGTCGGTCCGGGAGATTTCACAGACAATGGACATTTTATGGTGATCACAGGCTATGATGATGAGGGCTTTACTATAAATGATCCAAACAGTATCATAAAGAGCAATACCCACTGGCAGTTTGAGAGGCTGAGTTCGCAGATCAGGGCTGCATGGAGGATGTTTGTGTAGATAATAGCAGCACATGAATTTATGCTGATGTTTGTGATGCATATGGAAAAATTAAAAAATAAGAAATAAAAAACCTGCTGTGTCATGTTTGTCTGACACAGCAGGTTTTTTATTAAATTCATGAATAATCATAAATGAGGGGCAAAATACCTTTTGACCCCTCATATCATTAGTATAGTGTACTAAATTTATACGGACTAATAATAAACAGTAAAGTATGGTATGCAGATTATAGCAATTGAATACCATGCTCCTCACATTCCTTAATTGTCTCCTCAGGCCACAGTGAGCTTTGTACCTCACCGATATGAGCCTTTCTGAGGAAGAACATACAGATTCGTGACTGTCCGATTCCGCCTCCGATAGTGTACGGAAGCTCCTTGTTGAGGATAGCCTTCTGGAATGGAAGCTTAGCACGCTCAGGACATCCGGCCTTGTCAAGCTGCTCCTTTAGGGCTTTTTCATCTACACGGATACCCATTGATGAAAGCTCAAGTGCGATATCAAGAACAGGATAGTATACGATGATATCAGCGTTTAAAGCCCAGTCGTCATAGTCAGGGGCACGTCCGTCGTGAGGCTCTCCGTTTGCAAGCTTGTCACCAATCTGCATTACACAGATTGCACCCTTTGCCTTTGCAAAATAATACTCGCGCTCCTTTGGAGTATTGTCCGGGAACATTTCCTCAAGCTCTGATGTGGTGATAAAGGTGATATCCTTTGGCAGAATCAAATCTATGTAGTCGTACTGTATAGCCATGTACTGCTCGGTCTTGCGCAGGCATTTGTATACTGTCTTTACTGTTTCCTCAAGGAAGTCTAAGTTTCTGTCCTCCTTGCGGATGACCTTTTCCCAGTCCCACTGGTCAACAAATATAGAGTGGATATTGTCAGTCTCCTCATCACGTCTTATGGCATTCATATCTGTGTAGATGCCCTCGCCGAGAGAGAAGCCGTATTTCTTTAATGCATATCTCTTCCACTTGGCAAGAGAGTGAACGACCTCTGCCTCCTTGTCACCCTGCTCAAGGATGCCGAAGGTAACAGGTCTTTCATATCCGTTTAAGTTATCGTTTAAGCCTGTGGTAGGATCAACGAAAAGCGGTGCTGAAACACGTGTCAGGGAAAGACGCTGTGCGAGCATGCCTTGGAAGAAATCCTTAACAGTCTTGATGGCAAGCTGTGTATCGTGAAGATTCAGTGCCGAAGAATAGTTCTTTGGTATTGTTAATTTGCTCATTTTCGATTAAACCTCGTTGTATTATTAATTTTTAAATAAAATTCCTTTAACCTGATTATTATATCACAATTTTTCTAGAAAGATAGTCCATAATATGATAAAATTAGATAGTTTAAAGAGAAACAATATCGTTTTACCTTATTTTTACGTGTTTAAGGTGTTAATGAAAGGTAGTAGATTTATATGAGAAAAAGAGATATGACCTTTGCTTCGGCGGTGTTTGAGGCAATAGATGCGCTTTTAGCTCTTGCGTATATAGGCTTACAGATTTATTATGGAGTGTGCTATCACATACAGGTATTTAAGTTTGTGGCCAATATACTTGTGCTTTTGCTTGTATACATTGCAATCACATGGCTGCAGCATTATCCGGAAAAGCTCAATCACATAGCAGCGGAGCTGTGTGTGGGCAATATCAGAAAGTATTCACTCAGGCTTTTGATGTTTGTAAAGCTTGTTTTTACTGCGGGGCTTTTGGTGCCATGCGTGTGTGATGCGTTTGGAATAGCAATCCGCGATGTATACAGCCTCATTATGATAGGGCTCATCCTTGTGGTGACGGCATATTATGAGTACAGGATATTTCAGGAAATAAAGTCATTGCGGAAATAATATAGGAGAAATAAAATGCAGCTTAGTATAGAAGAAGTTAAAAAGCTGGATAGTAACAGCTATCAGATAATAGATATAAGAAGTGAGGAAGAGGTGGCGCACGGTGCCATAAAGGGAGCACTCAATATTCAGGCAGAGGAAATAGAGTCAGATGAGAGGGTGGTGCATGATAAGAAGCTAGTCATAGTCTGCAGCCGTGGTAAGACGAGTGTGGATGTGGCAGAGTATCTCACAGAAAAAGGTTTTGATGCGGCAAGCTTAAAGGGAGGCTATATAAGCTGGCTGATTGATGCCATGAAAGAGGATGAGGTGGCAGAGCGCGATATAAAGGCAGATGTGGAGCAAAGCATCAGAAAGAAATTTAAGAAATCCATCTGGCGCAAGTTTACAAAGGCGATAAATACCTATGAGCTTGTAAAGCCGGGGGATAAGATTGCAGTGTGTATCTCGGGCGGTAAGGATTCCATGCTTATGGCAAAGCTGTTTCAGGAGCTTAAGCATCACAACAAGTTTGATTTTGATGTGAAGTTTCTCGTCATGGACCCGGGATATAATGAGGCAAACAGGCATGTCATAGAGGAAAACTGCAGGAACCTTGGCATCCCTGCCACTATTTTTGAGTCAGATATATTTGATGCTGTATATGATATCGAAAAATCGCCATGCTATTTATGTGCGAGGATGAGAAGAGGACATCTGTATGCATTTGCAAAGGAGCTGGGCTGCAACAAAATTGCGCTCGGACATCACTATGATGATGTTATCGAGACGATACTCATGGGCATGCTCTATGGTGCACAGGTACAGACCATGATGCCTAAGCTTCACAGCACAAACTTTGATGGCATGGAGCTTATCAGGCCTCTTTACCTGGTCAGGGAGGACGATATCAAGGCATGGCGTGATTACAACGGTCTGCATTTCATACAGTGTGCCTGCAAGTTTACAGATACCTGTACCACCTGCAATAATGAGGAAAACCGCTCAAAGCGTGTTGAGATAAAGCAGCTCATCGCTAATCTTAAAAAGGTGAATCCTTTTGTCGAGGCAAATATATTTAAGAGCGTGGAGAATGTAAATCTGGCTACGGTTGTAGCATATAAAAAGGATGGCATAAAGCACAGCTTCCTAGATCACTATGATGAATAAGACAGATATATTTCAGGAGGGCATTGTATGGCAGATATCATGGATTATATTGACTGGCGTGGAGATATAGGCTTTGATGAGGTGCATGTAAATGAGGTGGACGGACTGATTTTTTCACAGCTTATTTATGTGCAGATGAAGCCATATATGCCGGATGCAAAGAAGTCATACCTTACGATAAAACAGCTTTCAAGTCTTTACTGTGCGGATCACAGTGATGATGAGATTGAGCAGATGCCTAATCTTTTCCGCCACTCCGCGAGGCTGCTTCAAAAGCTGGCGTACTCAAGGCGCTATGCTGACTGCATTTTGAGATATTATATATACGATATAAGTGAAAAAGAGGAGTCGCAGTTTTCTGCGGTTACGATAGAACTGCCTGACGGCACATATTTCATTTCCTACAGTGGTACAGACCATTCCGTGGTCGGCTGGAAGGAAAACTTTAATCTAAGCTATCTCGATGAGACACCGGGACAGAACAAGGCGAAAAAATATTTAAAGCAGGTGGCAGCATATATATGCAATGATGATAGGGGCATAAATGATAAAGCTTTAGATGATGAAAATATCAACAATAAAAGCATCAATACAAGAAAGCTGTGGATAGGCGGACACTCAAAGGGTGGAAATCTGGCAGTGTTTGCCGCTATGCATGTGGATAAAGAGGTGCAGGATGTCATTATTAAGGTGTTTAATTTTGACGGGCCGGGCTTCAATCACAAGATGATATATACGGCAGGCTACAAAAGAATTTTTGACAGAATAGAGACATTTCTGCCACAGTCGTCTATTGTTGGCTTATTGCTTGAGCATGTGGACAATTATGAGGTGGTAAGAAGCCATAATTCGGGGCCGCTGCAGCATGATGCTTTTTCATGGGAGATAATGGGCGGAAGTATCATAAAGGCGGATGGGCTGGACAAAAACAGTGTGCGCCTTGACAAGACACTCAGAAACTGGATAGGCAGCATGGATGAGGCGCAGCGAAAGCAGTTTGTTAATGTGCTTTTTTCAATAGCATCGGACTCCAATTTCGAGAACCTTGACCAGATGTCATTTAAGCAGCTCATTGAGATGATAAAGGCTGCCGATGAGCTGTCAAAGGCTGACTGGAGCATGCTTAAGGATACAGTAAGACTCCTGATTTCTGCCGGTGTCGGCGTGGTCAGGGATGAAAAGGAGAAATAAATGTTAAATCAGTTTTCAAGAACACAGCTTTTGCTTGGAAAAGAGGCGATGGATAGGCTAAAGGGCGCAAGAGTCGCAGTATTTGGAATAGGAGGAGTGGGCGGATATGTCTGCGAGGCACTAGTCAGAAGCGGCGTGGGAGCGATTGACCTTATCGATGATGACAAGGTGTGTCTTACAAACCTAAACAGGCAGATAATCGCAACCCGAAAGACCATAGGAAAATACAAGACAGATGTGATGGAGGAGAGGATTCATGATATTAATCCTGATGTCAGTGTCGTGACGCACAGGTGCTTCTTTTTGCCGGAAAATGCTGATGAATTTCCGTTTGAAGAGTATGATTATATAGTTGACGCGGTTGATACGGTCACAGCAAAGATTGCGCTTGTCATGAAGGCACAGGAGAAAAATGTCCCTATCATAAGCAGTATGGGAGCGGGAAATAAGCTGGATGCAAGTGCATTTAAGGTGGCTGATATATATAAGACCAGCATGTGTCCTCTTGCAAAGGTCATGCGCCGTGAGCTTAAAAAACGTGGCGTGAAAAAGCTCAAGGTGGTATACTCTGAGGAGAAGCCTACAAGACCGATAGAGGATATGTCCATAAGCTGCAGAACCAACTGCATCTGCCCGCCGGGTGCCGAACACAAGTGCACGCAGCGCAGGGATATTCCCGGAAGCCTTGCATTTGTACCATCAGTGGCAGGACTTATCATCGCGGGCGAGGTGGTACAGGACATAGCCTTTGACAGGGTATGATGAAGAATACAATTACGAAAAGAGAGGAATAAAAATGCCAGTATTTGATTTTAGCGATACACCGGTAGCAAACGAGCATCCGGAGTGTACATATGAGACATTTCATTCGACAGAGACCAAGGCATCGGCCGATAAACCGATTGTTGTGATAGACAATAAGCAAAAGGAATGGGCGCATCACGCGCTCGGTATGTTTACAAATCCGATAAAGCGTACATCCTTTGAATTTGAGGATGGTGACGGGGTAATCAGTGCAGATATCCTGCGCATTGATTCCCGCTTCGTCAGCCTTTTTAAGTGGCTTGGCGAAAATCACATAAAGGTACAGCTTTCAGGAGCCAATACACCTGACGGATACGCAGTATACAGGGTGAGGGAGGTGTCTCTCGGCAGAGGCACAAAGCTGTCTGCAGAGGATGGATTCCTGCAGTATATGATGGAAAGGCTCTTTGCCAGCACCATGCCTGAGGATGAACCTGACCTCGATGATTACGAGGAAGAGGGCGACAGCATGAAGCTCACCAGTATACAGAGCATCACAGATTTCATGACCTGTGCAGGCCGTACACTGCCTGACAATATACTGCTGTGGGCCAGAAGAAATCTGGCAGTTGCGCGTTCAAGCGAGGTATCACCTGAGGAGAGACGCCATGCGCAGAGAGCACTTTCCATCATGATGAATATCCAGTGGAAGGGAAATTACTTTGAGGCAATTGACCCTGTGGAGGCAAGGCGCATACTCGATGAGGAGCTCTATGGCATGGAGAGCGTGAAGCAGAGAATCATTGAGACCATTATCCAGATAAACAGGACTCATACACTTCCTGCCTACGGACTGCTGCTCTGTGGACCGGCAGGAACCGGAAAGTCACAGATTGCATATGCTGTTGCACGTATACTCAAGCTTCCATGGACCACACTCGATATGAGCTCCATAAATGATGCAGAGCAGCTCACAGGAAGCTCAAGAATCTATTCAAACGCAAAGCCGGGAATCATTATGGAGGCATTTTCACAGGCGGGAGAGTCAAATCTTGTATTTATCATCAATGAGCTAGACAAGGCCTCAAGCAAAAACGGAAACGGAAATCCGGCAGATGTGCTTTTGACACTGCTTGACAATCTGGGCTTTACAGACAACTATATGGAGTGTATGGTGCCGACCGTCGGAGTATATCCGATTGCAACAGCCAATGATAAATCCCAGATTTCTGCACCGCTTATGTCACGTTTTGCGGTGATTGATATTCCGGACTATACCGATGAAGAGAAGAAGGTCATCTTCCAGAGATTTGCCCTGCGCAAGGTATTTGAGCGAATGGGAATGAAGGAGGAGGAGTGCGTTTTAACAGAGGACGGACTTGATGCAGTGATTAAGCTTCACGAGAACACATCGGGCATAAGAGATCTCGAGCAGGCTGCAGAGCATCTGGCAGCAAATGCACTTTATCAGATAGAGGTTGATAAGGTAAAGCAGGTGGTATTTGACGCTGAGGCTGTTTTTGAGCTTTTAGGCTAGCAGGATATGATTACAGATACAGGAATTGTTACGAAAATAAAAGGAGATTGTCAGGATGAGAGAATTTGGAAAATCCAGAAAATTAGATAATGTGCTTTATGATGTAAGAGGACCGGTGGTGGATGAGGCGGCCCGCATGGAGGAAAACGGCACAAATGTGTTGAAGCTCAATATAGGAAATCCTGCGCCGTTTGGCTTCAGGACACCTGATGAGGTGATATATGATATGTCTCGCCAGCTCACGGACTGTGAGGGGTATTCCAATTCCAAGGGACTTTTTTCTGCAAGAAAAGCAATCATGCAATATGCACAGCTCAAAAAGCTTCCTAATGTGACGGTTGAGGATATCTACACCGGAAACGGAGTCAGCGAGCTTATAAACTTAAGCATGTCAGCGCTTCTTGACAATGGTGATGAGGTGCTGGTGCCGGCACCGGACTATCCGCTTTGGACAGCCTGCGTTACACTTGCGGGAGGCACGGCAGTGCACTATATCTGTGATGAGCAGTCAGAGTGGTATCCGGACATAGAGGATATCAAAAAGAAGATTACAGACAAGACAAAGGCAATCGTAATAATAAACCCTAATAACCCTACGGGAGCGCTCTATCCAAGGGAGGTGCTGCAGCAGATAGTTGATGTGGCAAGAGAGCACGAGCTCATGATTTTTTCGGATGAGATATATGACAGGCTGGTGATGGATGACTATGAGCATGTGTCTATTGCATCACTTGCACCGGACCTCTTCTGTGTGACCTTCAGCGGTCTTTCGAAGTCGCATATGATAGCAGGCTATCGTATCGGATGGATGGTTTTAAGCGGCAACAAGGCGCTCGGAAAGGACTATATCGAGGGCCTCAATATGCTCTCAAACATGCGTCTTTGCTCGAATGTTCCGGCGCAGTCGATAGTGCAGACAGCTTTAGGCGGATATCAGAGTGTAGGCGAGTATATTGTGCCGGGAGGACGAATCTATGAGCAGAGAGAGTACGTCTACAAGGCATTAAACGATATACCGGGAATTTCGGCAGTAAAGCCAAAGGCAGCATTTTACATATTCCCAAAGATTGATACTGCAAGGTTCAACATCACAAACGATGAACAGTTTGCACTCGATCTGCTTCGTGAGAAGAAGATACTCATAATCCACGGCGGTGGCTTCAACTGGGATAAGCCGGATCACTTCAGAGTGGTATATCTGCCTCGAACAGAGATATTAAAGGATGCCACAGGCAAGCTTGCAGACTTTTTGGCTTCATATAAGCAGAAATAATTATTGGCATAGATAATTATAAAACATATGATATAAAACATATAATATAAAACATATAAGCTCCGGCACAGAAAAATTTTTGTTCTGACCGGAGTTTTTATATTATGCTGTAATATTTTTTAAAAGTAACCTACCTGTAACTTTACATAATGTATTATACACTTGTATCGCGGGGCGGCTGCACTTTAAAGGACAGACCGCACAGCACTCAAAAATGCATAGAGAAGAAAAGGAGAATTAAATGGAACTGCTTAGAGTAGAACACTTATCAAAAATATACGGAGCCGGAGAAAATCAGGTCAAGGCTTTGGACGATGTGTCATTGAGCGTGGAAAAGGGAGAGTTTGTGGCAATAGTCGGGGCGAGCGGCTCGGGAAAATCCACACTGCTTCATCTGCTCGGAGGTGTTGACAGGCCAACAAGCGGAAAGGTGTATATAAACGGCACTGATATTTTTGCAATGAATGATGATGAGCTTGCCATATTCAGAAGAAGACAGGTAGGCATCATTTATCAGTTTTATAATCTGATACCTATATTAAATGTGGAGGAAAACATGGCAATCCCGATGGAGCTTGATGGAAGAAAGGTGGAAAAAGCACAGATGGATGACATGCTTTTGCGCCTTGGACTTACAGAGAGACGCACTCATCTGCCAAATGAGCTTTCAGGAGGACAGCAGCAGCGCACATCTATAGGAAGAGCCCTGATTACGAGACCGTCTATAGTGCTAGCGGATGAGCCGACCGGAAACCTGGATACCAAGGCAAGCAACGAGATTATGCATCTCTTAAAGACCTCAAACCGTGAGCTCAACCAGACAATCATTATGATTACACACAATATGGAGCTTGCAAAGGCGGCTGACCGCACAATAATGATAGAGGATGGTAAAATCAGATGAATTTGATGAAGACACTCACATTAAAAAACTTAAAGCTCAACAGGAAAAGAACTATTGTCACGATAGTCGGAATAATTCTTGCAACAGCGCTTTTGTCGGCGCTTGTCACACTTGTGTCAAGCTTTCAGTACAGTATGATTGAATACCAGAAGCAAAAGGACGGCGACTTTCATGTGAAATTTTCGAATGTGAAAATGTCAGAGCTTTCGGAGTTTAAAAACAACAGAAATATTGAAAGCACATTTGAGACAATGGGAATGGGCTTTGCAAAGCTAAACGGCTGCAAGAATGAGGATAAGCCGTATGCATATGTCATGGCAACAGATGAGGCCGGCTTTGAGAGAGGCTGCTTTAACCTGATAGAGGGCCGCATGGCAAAAAATGAGGATGAGATAGTCATTCCAAGGCACTTAAAGACAAACGGACGAATCGACATAAAGGTGGGAGATGAGATAACACTTGATATCGGAAAGCGATATGATTCAAACACCGAAAGTGTCATATCGGAAAACTGCGCATATGAGAATGAGACAGAGACACTTACCGATACTGTGACAAAGCACTACAAGGTGGTAGGCATCATGGAAAGACCGGGCTATGGAATGGAGGACTATAGTGCCGCCGGATATACATTTGTCACATACTCTGATGAACTGGCAGCAATTGATAACGGCACAAAGAGTGAGGAAAGCGAAGCTGACAATACACTCACAGTGTACAGCAGATACACTCAAAAGGCTTTAAGAAACAAGGATGCTGTGACTGCAGATATAATTGGTGTGGATGAAAAGCTGTTTGAGAAAGCAAATAATTCATCTGTTGAAATGTCTGCTGAGGAGAGTGACAGGTTTCTTAAAGAGATGGAAAATGCAAAATATGATATATATATGAATGGATACCTTATAAGCTATGAGTGTGTTTTCCCGATTGACGGTTCATTTAAAGCACTGTTTACAGTGGCCGCTGTTGTGGCTTTGATAATCATACTGACATCAGTGTACTGTATCAAAAACAGCTTCAACATATCAATCACTGAAAAAATCAGGCAGTATGGCATGCTTGCAAGCGTGGGTGCGACGAGGCGCCAGATAAAAAGCAGTGTAAAGACAGAGGCAGCAATGCTTGGAGTGGTTGGTATTCCTGTAGGTACCATGAGTGGTATTTTGGCATCGCTTATACTTGTCAAGGTAGTAAATGTACTGTCAGCAGGCTGGCTTAACTTTGCTTTGAGCTTTCACACATCACTGCCTGCACTTATTCTTGCTGTGATAATGAGTATAGCAACCATTTATTTCTCAGCAACAGGCAGTGCAAGAAGGGCGGCAAAGGTCACACCGCTTGAAGCAATAAGAAACACAAAGGAGATTAAAATAAAGTCAGCAAAGCTTAAGACCCCGGCGATTATAGGCAGAATCTGGGGTATCGGAGGCGTTATCTCATATAAGAATATAAAGAGGAACAATAAAAAGTACAGAACCACAGTGACATCTATTGTCATCTGCTCAGTAACCTTTATTGTGATATCATACTTTATGTCTATGGCCTTTAGCAGGGTTGGGATGTCATATGCTTCAACAGATTACAATATCGGAATAAATATGTCATGTAAAAAGGACCTTGATATTGAAAAGCTCTCTAAGCTTTTGAGTGGCATTGAAGGAGCTGAGGATTATCTGGTTGGAGCAGGCTATGATTTCGATGTCAGTAAGCCGGAGTATACAAAGGAATATGGAGAGTATTGCGGGCAGCTTTATGATGACAGTGAGGATGTCTCACAAGAGTTTTTAATCACAGTTTTGGATGACAAATCGTATGATAAGTATGCGTCCGACGCAGGCATAAAAAATGCAGCTGCAGGAGCAATTCTTGTGAATAAAGGCACATTTGATGTGTATAATGAGAATAGCTCAAAATACGTCAAAAAAGAGATGGAGCTGTACAAATATAAAGCAGGAGATACAATCGAGTGTGGCTATAATGTTTATGATGATGCTTCTTCTGATGACAATGCAGCAGAAGGCGATACTGAAAGCAGCACAGATGATAATAATGCAGTGGAAGGTGATACTGAAAGCGGCACAGAGGATAACAGTGGATACGTTGACGAGGAAACAATAAATAACGGAGTCAGAAAGACTGTGGATGTAACTATTGCAGGTGTCACAGACAAGGTACCAACAGGTTATAAGGGCTACGGCAATACCACGCTTTTGTTTATGAACCAAAAAGGCTTTGAAAGCCTATGGGGTGACGGCAAGAACGGTAATGAGATTAAACCGGGACATGCGTCATATTCGGCATATGTGGTTGCAGAAAATGCAGATGAATATCAGGATACATTCGAAAAGGAGACGGAAGGAAATACTGAGTATTCGCAGATTAGTTTTTATGTCAGCAATCTGGATAAGGAGATGCGCGATGAAAAGTCTCTCTTTACACTGCTTGGAGTATTTGCATACGGACTTATTGTGGTTATTGCCTTAATAGGAATCACAAATATCATCAATACCTTAAGCACCGGAATGGAGCTTAGAAGCCGCGAGTTTGCAACACTAAGAAGCATTGGAATGACAGATAAGCAGTTTGCTGGAATGGTCAGGCTCGAGAGTGTATTTATATCTGTAAAGGCACTTGTAATAGGTGTACCGCTTGGTATTTTAATAAGCTATCTCTTATGTGTTATGATGAACAGGATGGATGACGCAATCATTTATGAGCCGCCGTATAAAGCAATTATATTGTGTATAGTGGTTGTAATAATGCTGATTTATGCTATCATGAAACTATCAATGACGAAGCTTAGACACAATAACATTATTGAGACGATCAAAAATGAAAATCTGTAGGAAATGCGGGAGCTGATATGAAAAAAATACTTCTCATAGAGGACAATAAAGGAATAACAGAGGGACTGTGTGATACCTTTACAGAACCTGAATATGAGCTTTTGACAGCAGGCAATTTAAAGGAGGCTGGGGCGCTTTTGAGTGAGCACCCCGGCCTTGTGCTGCTTGATGTGTCGCTTCCGGATGGGAACGGCTTTGATTTTTACAGCGAAAGGCTGGAAAAAGAAAAAACACCGGTGATTTTTCTTACCGCAAGGGATGAGGAAAATGATATAGTAAAGGGACTTGAGCTTGGAGCGGAGGATTACATCACAAAGCCTTTTTCAGTAAGAGAGCTTGTGGCGAGGGTAAACCGCGTATTTTTACGTACGAAAAGTGATGACAGCTCATCTGTCATACACGCAGGAAGCATAAGCTATGATTTGGACAAAAAAGAGGCAAGAAGGGCTGGACAGGTGATTGCTCTTTCAAGTCTTGAAAACCGCATACTTGATCTGCTTTTTACCAATCACGACAAGGCTGTGTCCAGAAATGCCGTGATTGACTGCATCTGGGAGGCAACAGGCAACGATGTCTATGACCATACAGTGACTGTCTATATGAAGCGCATTAGGGCAAAGCTTGGTGAGGATGTGATAAAGACTGTGAAGGGAATCGGGTATCGTGTTGATTCAGATGAAGCTCTTTAAAGAGTATCGGCCGACAGAGACAGTTCCCGGGGGAAAGCATGAGAAAGAAGAAATATAATTTAGAGAACAGAAAACATTTTGTGTATTTTGCAATAATATATACATGTATATGTGTGACGGTTATGGCTTTTACCGTCTTTTTTCAGTACAGGGCGTATACAAAAAACTATAACATCACAGTGGCTAAGCTATGTGCACTCGTTCATGAAAAATATCCCGATGTATCAGATGGCAGTATAGCCGCGATTCTAAATGACAGCAGCTTCGACAGCGATTATACAAATTTAAAAAGCGCAGAGACGCTCTTAAAAAAATACGGCATTGATATGGAAAAGGATTCTGCGGTTTTGTCAAATGAAAAAGCGCTTAAAGGAGCGCTTTGGCTAGACATATTTCTTGTTGTGCTTTTTGCAGGGGGCTTTTGCCTTTACATTGTGCTTATAAGATTTAGCTTTAAAAGACAGGTCAGACAGGCTGCGGATTATCTGCGCCGCATAAATCAGGGAGACTACAGACTTGTTATGGCAGATAGCACAGAGGGAGAGATTTCTATACTTAAGGGAGAGCTTTACAAGACAGCAATTTATTTAAGGGAGTCTGCGGAAAATGCAAAGGCAGACAAGCTTTTGTTAAAGGATGCGCTTTCTGACATATCGCACCAGCTTAAGACGCCGCTCACATCACTTTCGATAAATCTGGAAAATCTGGAAGGAAATCCTGATATGTCATCTGAAAACAGAAACAGGATAATGCGCAGGGCAAAGCGCGATGTGGACAATATATCGCATATGGTGCAGGCTATCTTAAAGCTTTCAAGGCTTGAAGCGGATGTTGTGGAGTTTGATGAGAAGGATACGCTGCTGTCTGAAATTGTGTCTGAGGCAGCTGACAATGTGATGGCACTTTGCGATTTGAGAGACATAAGGCTGTCCATAGATGAAGGCTCTGATAAGGATGCCTGTATACATGCTGATGCATACTGGCAGTGTGAGGCCATTACAAACATAGTAAAAAATGCAGTGGAGCACGCAGAGAGTGAGGTAAGGATAGGCTTTTACAGGTATGAGATGTATGCCGAGATAACGGTGCAAAACGATGGAGAAGCCATAAGTGATGAGGACAAAAAGCATATTTTTACGCGTTTTTACAGCGGCAGCGGACAGCCGGCAGACAGCATCGGCATAGGACTTTCGCTGGCGGAAGCAATTGTGCGTCATGACAATGGATATATCCTTGTGGAGGATTGTAAAAAAGATGTATTAAATGAAAAAAATGAATGCAGTGGCACACGCTTTGTGGTAAGATATTTGTGATAAGTTGAGAAAAATTATCAATAAATACACTAGGAAGCGATAAAATGACACTAAAAGAACTTGGCATAGGACAGAGTGCCAGAATACTTACAGTAGGCGGTGAGGGCGCACTGCGCCAGCATTTCCTGGATATGGGAGTAATCCCAAAGGCCGAAGTGACAGTTATCAAATTTGCACCGATGGGAGACCCGATGGAGCTTCAGGTGCACGGCTATGAGCTCACATTGAGGCTTGATGATGCGGCACAGATTGAGGTAGAATTAATTGACAGCCGTTCAAGAAAGCATGGGGGCCCTAAAAAGATAAGCAACACAGCCCATCCCGGACTTGGCGAGGAGGGTAAATACCATGTGAAGGGCAGTGGCAATCCCCTTCCGGATGGTGAGAAGCTCACGTACGCACTTGTGGGAAACCAAAACTGCGGCAAGACAACACTTTTCAACCAGCTTACAGGCTCAAATCAGCATGTGGGCAATTTCCCGGGAGTGACGGTGGACAGAAAGGATGGCGCAATCAAAGAACATCCGGACACATCAATCACTGACCTGCCCGGAATTTACTCAATGAGCCCATATACGAATGAGGAGATTGTGTCGAGAAACTTTGTGCTCGATAACAAGCCAAAGGCCATAATAAATATCGTAGATGCTACAAATATCGAGAGAAACCTGTATCTGACCATGCAGCTTCTTGAGATGGATATACCAATGGTTATCGCACTCAATATGATGGATGAGGTGACGGCAAACTCAGGCTCAATCGATGTAAATAAAATCGAGGGACTGTTAGGAGTGCCTGTTGTACCGATTTCTGCCGCGAAGAATCAGGGTGTTGATGAGCTGGTGCGCCATGCGATACACATTGCAAAGTATCAGGAGCGTCCGGGCAGACAGGATTTCTGTGATGAGAATGATTTTGGCGGTGCCGTGCACAGATGTATACACGCGGTCAGTCACCTGATTGAGGATCATGCAAAGCTCGCCGGAGTTCCGATTCGCTTTGCTGCTACCAAAATTATCGAGGGAGATGCACTTATATTAGAGCAGCTTCATCTTGATGAGAATGAGAAAGAGGCAATAGAGCATCTGATTGTCCAGATGGAGAAGGAGCGAGGCCTTGACAGAAGCGCTGCAATTGCGGATATGCGCTTTACATTTATTGAGAAAATCTGCGAGAGCACCGTAGTAAAACCGAAGGAGAGCAGGGAGCGTATCAGAAGTGAGCGCATCGACCGTGTTCTTACAGGCAAATATACGGCAATACCGTGCTTTATAGTGATAATGCTTGCTGTATTTTATCTCACCTTCAATGTAATCGGAGCAGGCCTTCAGTGGCTTTTGGAGCAGGGCATAGGAGCACTGACCGCGCTTACGGATAAGGCACTCACAGCGGCAGGTGTGAATGAGGTGCTGCACGGACTGGTAATAGACGGCATCTTTCAGGGTGTCGGAAGCGTATTAAGCTTTTTGCCGATTATCGTGACACTGTTCTTTTTCTTATCCCTCATGGAGGACAGCGGATACATAGCGAGGGTTGCATTCTTCATGGACAAGCTCCTTCGTAAGATAGGACTTTCCGGACGAAGCATAGTACCAATGCTCATAGGCTTCGGCTGTACGGTGCCAGCTGTCATGGCGACACGTACACTGCCAAGTGAGAGAGACCGTCGAATGACTATACTCCTCACACCGTTTATGAGCTGTTCGGCAAAATTGCCAATTTATGCATTCTTTGTTAGTGCATTTTTCCCGAAGCATGGCGGACTTGTCATGGGCGGACTGTATTTCATTGGCATAGTTGTCGGAATACTTTTCGCATTTATCTACAGAAAGACTTTGTTCAGGGGTGACGCAGTGCCGTTTGTCATGGAGCTGCCAAACTACAGGATGCCGGGCGCCAAGAATGTGTGCCAGCTCCTCTGGGAGAAGGCAAAGGACTTTTTGCAGAAGGCATTTACAGTAATACTTATTGCAACAATGCTGATATGGTTCTTACAGAGCTTTGACATACACTTTAACATGGTAACAGACTCAAAGGACAGCATGCTTGCCGCTATTTCAAGTGTTATCGTGCCTGTCTTTAAGCCTCTGGGACTCGGCGACTGGCGTATATGCACGTCACTTATCAGCGGACTCATGGCAAAGGAGAGTGTGGTATCAACACTTGAGATACTGTTTGGCGGAACGGTTACGACAGCACTCACAACACTTTCAGCCGCATCTCTTCTGGTGTTTTCGCTGCTCTACAGCCCTTGCGTGGCTGCTATAGCATCCATAAAGAGAGAGCTGGGTGCAAAGTGGGCAGTCAGTGTGGTGCTTTTGCAGTGTGCGATTGCATGGGTGGCAGCATTTATTGTAAGAGTAATTGGACTGCTTGTGATGTAAAAAAACTGACTACAAAAAATATAAAAGGAGATATGTGATGGAGATTAAATTGGAAAATGAATCACTTGAGCTCACGATAAACAGCTTCGGAGCAGAGCTTAAAAGCATCACCGGCAAGGAAACAGGTACACAGTATCTGTGGGATGCCGATGAGAAATACTGGAAGAGAAGCGCACCGGTGCTTTTCCCGTTTGTCGGCAGCTTAAAGGACAAGAAGTTTACCGTTGATGGGACAGATTATCCGATGGGACAGCACGGCTTTGCAAGGGATATGGAGTTTGAGCTTGTGTCACAGACAAATGATGAGGCATGGTTTTCACTTAAATCAAATGATGAGACTCTTGCAAAATATCCGTTTGAGTTTGTGCTCGAAATCGGCTATAAGCTCTCAGGCAGTGAGATAAAAGTGACCTGGAGGGTGACTAATCCTGCGAAAAAGGATTTACTTTTCTCAATAGGTGGTCATCCGGCATTTATGTGTCCGGTCGCAGAGCAGGGAAAACAGTCAGACTATTATCTAAAGCTTGACACAGACAAAGCAATCACCTACGGACTTATCTGTGACGGAGGACTTTTAGACAAGGATGACAATCTGCTTAAGGTGGATGAGGATGGATACTGTCAGATAGATGAGCATATGTTTGATAAGGATGCGCTCATAATAGAAAACAGACAGGCTTCAAAGGTGAGCCTGTGTACACCGGATAAGAAGCCATACCTTACGGTGTCATTTGATGCGCCTTTATTTGGTCTGTGGTCACCGGCAGGAATGGGAGCACCGTTTATCTGTATTGAGCCGTGGTACGGCCGATGCGACAGAGCAGGCTTTGCCGGAGAATTAAAGGACAGGGAGTATGGTAATTCGTTGGCACAGGGTGAGAAATTTGAGAAGTCATATACGATTGCAATTGAGATGTAGATTTTCTTGTTCTCAATGTGACTTAAGACTTAAATAGTTACAAACAAAAATATAAGATATAGTTAGAATCGGGGGCCGGCTTTCTTAAGGCCTGCCTGAAGCAGCCATTTCTGATCAATTTTCTTAAGACCTTCACCGAATCTGACATGCAGCCGAACTGAGCCTTCGAGCTGCTCGATATGTTCAATGGTGCCCTTGCCGAACTTTGGATGATTGACATCGTCATTGATATTAAATTTTACAGTACTGTTTTTCTTTTTGCGGTATTCCTGCTCGCGTGAATATGTGTCGCGGATAGGAATACTCTTGTCAGTAATTTTCTTTTTGAGAACCTTATCATAATCGTGCTTAATAAGTCCTTCACCGGCTTTGTAGTAAGGAGTGGGAGCTGCTCCGATAAGTGAGCAGCAATATTTCCACGCACTTCCGTGGATGCCGGGCTGCCAGTTGTACTTGTCCGGTATATCCATATTATATTGCATATAGTGGGCATATTCGTGCTTATATAAATCCATCCTGTCATCCTTTGACAAGGGCTTTGTCACACAGTAGCCGATGAAAAGCAGCGAAAAATGAAATTCTTCTTCATCCTGCCCAAAGCCCGGAGTGTATGCACCGAGCCTGTCCGTATCAAAGCCAAATGTGATAGGAACCCTTGCACCGTTAAGCCCAAGCTGTCTGTCGAGCTTCTGGTAGAGAAAGCGGATTTCCGCGAGATGTATTTTTGTTTCGTTTTCGAGTAGTTGTCGTAAATTGTTGTCTATGTTCATAAGTATATTTCTCTAAAAAATCAGTTTGTTTTCAATACAGTAATGATATATTCCGTCATTCTCAACTGATTGGCACACAAAATCAGCCTTAGCCTTGACTTCGTCCTTTGCATTGCCCATGGCAACACCAATGCCTACGGCCTCAAGCATTTCAATATCGTTATGTCCGTCACCGAAAGCAATTGCTTCATCCTTTGAGAAGCCATAATGCCTAAGCACTGCAGCAACAGCATTGCCTTTGCCACTGTTAAGCGGAATAATATCAACGGCCTTATCCCACCATGCAGTTATCTGTGAGTGGGGCGCGCCGGATAGAATCTGTGAGTGCTCATCTTTTTTGCAGGAGCACATAATCTGATATATATCAGTCCTGCTTATCTCGTCAAAATTGTCAGCGATTTTAAGCTTTTCGCTGCCAAAGGCAAAGTATTGCTCTAAATCAGGGTCGGTACCGTTTGTGACAATCATATGCTCGTTGCTGATTGCAATGGCGCGGTTCATCTGCTTTAGATTGGAAATTATCTGATATTTGTCGTGCTCATTAATAGGATTTTTGAAGATGATATCATTGCCTGCGGTGACGAATGAGCCGTTAAAGGTGAGCAGGACATCAAAATCAATTCCATCAAAATGAGGCACACCTGTGTAGCTTCTTCCGGTAGCCATACAAAGGATGATGCCATTTTGGTGGAGCTGCCTAAGTGCAGCAGCAGTGTTTGCTGATAATTCTTTATGTCCCAGCCGAAGCAGGGTGCCATCCACATCAAAGAATGCTATTTTAATCATAATTCACCTGCCTGTTTTAATGCTAGTTTAATGATATTTTCATTTATATAGAATCCGTTTGATTGAATTTTGGTTATTGCATTTTTTACAGAAGAAATAATCCCTGATTGTTTAGCTTTTATAAGAACACCTAAGGTGCCCGTTACTGTTAATCCAAGATATTTTGCTGTTTTTTTTGCTGCATTATCATCGATGATAACTAAGTCTGCTTTGGGGTCAGCTTGTGCCAATATCATAACATCAACTTCACCGGCATGAAGCTTTGCTTTGTACATTTTGCGGTCTTCAATGTTAGTGATTGTTTCGACTGTAATCCAATCAAGATTTTGTTTGATTTGTAAACAGGCAGAATCCTTTTTTGCTGTAACTTCGTCGAATACTGCTTTAGGAATAATGATTGAACCATATATTTTTTTTAAAATGTTAAGTAAGTCTGCATTGCACAATGCAATTAATGGTGTTGAATTGACAATTACCCTACGCATTATTCATCTCCTCTATAAATTCTGCTTCATCATCAAAACTGAAGATAGATATATTATTATTGCCTAGATATTTGATGAAATCTTCCTCACTCATTCCGGCTATCTGTGCACAATATCCAATAGAAATATGGTTTTTTAAATAAAGCATTAGAGCAGTAGCTTTCTTGGCAAAAGCATTAGCTTCATCTTTGGTCATTTTGGTATCGTATAATACTTCATCTGGTATTTTTATTGCAATACTACACATATAAACACCTCTTTCTATTTATAATGAATCATTAATTATATCTCAGTTACATGATAACATAATAAGCGCAAGATTAAAAACATTTATTTAAATTTCTGCCACACAGGCCCCGGCTTACGTACCGACCTGCGACCAATATGCAAAAGTTGCGCACAGAAACGCGCACCTAATCCCTTGTTTGTGAAAAATGCTTGAAAACAAAAGTTAAAAAATGTCGAAATTGCACATTGACATAATCATAATACTGTAATATACTAAGTTCAGAACAAGCGGTTGCGCGAAAAACGCACCTAAGAAATAAATTAAATTACAAGCAAATGGAGGAAACAACGGATGGACAAATTTATTGTTAACATCATTCACCGCCCTGAGATGGTGCCTGAGTACTCAGCAACAGTGACAGGACAGGGAAAAGAAGAGGATATTGGAGATAAGAAGCTTATCACAGAGTCACTCGACATCTTCAAGACACAGCAGAGACTTGCACATGAGGCGGGACTCAAAACCACAATCCAGATGACATATGCTTCACTTTTTAATGATGAGGCAGTAGAGCTTGCAAAGCAGGATCACGAGAAATACGGTGATGAGATAGCACTTTCACTCCTTGGACTTCCATGTGAGGAGTTTAGAGAGAAGTATAAGACAAAGGATTTCTGTATCTGGATGTTCTCAATGGAGGACAAGAAAGCTATCGTAAATGATGTTTTCGAGAAATTCCATGAGAGATTCGGTTTCTATCCTGAGTCAACAGGCTCATACTATATGGATGCAGACCTTACAAACTACATAAAAGAAAAATACCCAATGGTAAAATGTGCAGTTGCAACATGCTGGGAGGAAGGCCCAAAGGCATACCACACATGTAACAACTCATGGTACACACTCTTCGACGGAGGCCCATGGGCACCATGGATTCCATCAAAGCAGAACACACATGCGCCAGCAGCAAATAAGGAAGAGGATAGCGGAATCGTAGCAATTCCACATCTCTCACGTGACCTTATTGCATGCTATGACGGAAACGGCTCAAACTTCGGAACACATCCACAGAACGTGCTTCGTGGAATGATTTATGATACAAAGACATGGGAGTATCCATATCTTTACAACCTCATCGACCAGTACAGAGACCTTGCAAAATACAATAACGGATATTCATACAACATGATGTTCGTAGGACCTGGCTGGATGAACAAGATGGGACGCTGGGAGCAGCCATATGAGCTTCTCTTAAAGTCATACACAGATGGCTGTAATTACTATGGCAAGTTAAAGAAAGAGGGTAAGCTCATCGACATGACAATGTCAGAGTTCGCTGATTACTTCAGAGAGAAGAAGGGTGTCAACGCAGGTAACTACAATGAGCCTGAGTGTGCACCATGGAGAGATATCCTTTACGGCTCAGACAAGCAGCTCTTCTGGTACTGTGACCCATACATGAGAGCATGCGTAAACATGGATCAGGGTGGAGCAATCGTAGACCTTCGTCCATACGTTGCAAAGCTTGAGTGGCCGGTAGGAATCGGAACAAAGCATGTACAGGATGCATCTTATCCATTCCTTATTCAGGAGAAATATAGAGCAGGATACTTTACACACTATGCAGGAGCTGGAACAGTAAGAAGTGCCAAGCTTTCACACAACGGTGAGGAGGTTGACCTGTGTCTCTGTCCTACACACAGCCATTTTTCAGAGGAAGTTATTGATGGCAAGAAGACAAGAATCCTTACACTTGATCCTGTAGATATTGAGTTTTATGATGTTAAGCTTACTCTTCAGACAAAGGAATACTTTGAGGAGGGCTCATCAAACATCAAGATTGAGCGTAATATCCTTAGCATGAGTGATCCAAATGCAGAGGTTTATCTCGATGAGTACATCACAGCATGCTACGGAACAACAGAGTATCCTGAGGATATGACAGGCATCACACTTACATGTGAGGGAGAAAACCCACAGAGCATCAATTATGAGTACAAGTGTCGTGATGCAAAGGTTGACGGAGCAACTGCAGTAAGCGCAGTAATTCCTGCAATTCAGACAAAGGTTTCGCTCACACCATCTGCAAAGGCAGAGGGATACATTGAGGAAGGATATGCATTCTCTCCAATGTTCAAGCTTGGTTACAAGAAACAGATTAAAGACAAGGAGGTATTTGCAACATGGCTCAACTTGGAAAAGGCAAATTAAACTACAGATGTCCTATATGTTTTATGAGGGATCTCGATATTGATATGTTCTATAATAAGGAAACAGGTATTTATAGCTGCATCCGCTGTCAGTTCAGAGGTACAGAGGAAGAGGTACTTCAGGGCAACGAGGATGTCCGCAAGAAGTACAAGGCTATGTACAAGAGATTCGACAAGTTCGATTTTGATTAAAGTAGTGATTAGTACGCTGCTGCTATAATAGCAGCAGCGTATTTTGCATTTCGCTACAAAGGAGAGTATATATGGCGAAAAGAAAAAAAGACACGATGGAATTCAGATTCTATGAGTTGCCACAGGGAGAGTCGGCACTCGTACTGTGCGGAGAATCCTGGAAGAGAGTGTATGGTCATGAGGAATTTCACCTGCATTTCCATAATCTGCTTGAAATCGGCATCTGCCGCGAGGGAGATGGAAATATGTATCTGGATGAGGATATTTACCAGTATCATGACGGCGATATCACATTTATACCTGAGAATTTTCCACATGTTACAGTCAGCTATGGTGAGGTGGTGAATTTCTGGGAGTACATTTTTATTGACATACATTCTGTGATAGAAGAGATGTTCCCAAACAATACGGCATTCCAGAATGAGGCAGTTACGACTATATCAAAAAAAGCGTTTATGACTAACGTATATCAGAGCCCGGCTATGGCTGAGTATATAAATGCCATAATCAGGGAAACCCGTGAACATAAGATTTATTGCCAAAGGACGGTAAAGCTCCTTGTGCAGGGAATTGTAATAGAGCTGTTGCGTAGGTATGATGAGCTTCCGGAGGAGGATAATAATATCGTAAAGGGTACCAATATGTCACAGATAGCCACAGCACTTGACTACATGAATAAGCATTACAGCGAATCGATAAAGGCAGGGGAGCTTTCGGAACTATGCAACATGAGCGAGACTCATTTCAGGAGACTGTTTGAATCATACATCAATATGCCGCCTATGGAGTATCTGAATCTGATAAGAGTACAGAAGGCGTGCGAGCTTATGAAAAAAACAAATGAGCCTATGGAGCTTATTGCACAAAAGTGTGGATTCACAACCCAGTCAACTTTTAACCGTAATTTCCGCAAATTTTTGGACACTTCGCCATATCAGTGGAAGATAAATCCTGAAAATTATGAGCATAAGCTGCTGAATTTTAGGATATCTGCACTAAAGGGATGGTAGAAAATGCATGCCTTCGTCTTATAAGAGGCTTTGTGTTTAAAACAGACATGTATCAAATAATAAATACAGTAGATAGGAGTGTAAAAATATGAGTAATTTTGATTCAAATATCATTAAAAATCCGGAAATATTTGAGCAGAACAGAATTGCGGCTCATTCGGATCATGTGTGCTATAAAAATGAATTGGAGAAAATTAAAGGAAAATCAAGCCTGAGATATGATATGAACGGCTTATGGAAGTTTGCATATGCAAAGAATCAGTCCCTGGCTCCTTGTGGCTTTGAGGCAGCTGATTATGACTGCAAAAACTGGGATGAAATCAGGGTTCCGGCACATATCCAGATGGAAGGCTATGACGTGCCAATCTATACGAATACCACATATCCGTGGGAGGCTGATGAGTCTATAAAGCCGGGCGAGGTACCTGAGATTTTTAATCCGGTTGCAAGCTATGTGAAGTATTTCACAATTCCTGAGAATATGAAGAACAAGAGGGTGTGTATTTCGTTCCAGGGAGTGGAGAGCGGTTTTGCACTCTGGCTGAATGGACACTATGTCGGCTACAGTGAGGACACATTTGATCCGTCTGATTTCGAGCTGACTGATTATATTGTCGAGGGTGAGAACAAGCTTGCGGTCAGGGTATGGAAATGGACATCAAGCAGCTGGTGTGAGGATCAGGATTTTTACAGATTTTCAGGCATTTTCAGAGATGTATTTTTGTATGCTGTTCCTTGTGCACATGTGGAGGATCTGTCAGTTGTTCCTACACTTAATGATACCTTTGACGAGGGCACACTTAGTGTGTCAATAAAGGCAGATGGTGATGGTATTGCAAGTGTAAAGCTTTATGAGCTGGGCGATTTGTCTGTGGAAAAATATGACAGGGCAAAACTTTTATTGGAAGAGTTTGATATAGAGCTTAGGAATAAGGAAATTTGCGAGGGCTCATGTAATGTGAAAAATCCTCTGTTATGGAGCGCTGAAAAGCCGAATCTGTATGAGGTTAAAATTATAGTTAAAGATACGCATGGAAATGAGACCGAGTTTATCAGCCAGCTGGCAGGCTTCAGAAGATTTGAGATGGTAGACGGACTCATGAAGCTAAACGGTAAGCGTATTGTATTTAAGGGTGTAAACCGCCATGAGTTCAGCTCAATAACAGGCCGTGTGCCAAACCGTGATGAGGTGATAAAGGATATTGTCACAATGAAAAAGAACAATATCAATGCTATAAGAACAAGCCATTATCCTGATGATTCCATGCTCTATAAGCTTTGCGATATTTATGGAATTTATATGATAGCTGAGAACAATCTTGAGAGTCATGGCACATGGGAGGCATATAATAAGGGCTATGTTGACCTTGACTTTGTTGTGCCAAAGGACAAGCCACAGTGGAGAGAAATGATGCTGGACCGTGCCAACTCATGCTATCAGAGGGATAAAAATCATCCGGCAATCCTTATCTGGTCATGCGGCAATGAGTCGTTTGGCGGCAAGACCATATATGAGATGTCACAACTTTTCAGACAGCTTGATAAGCATCGTCTGGTTCATTATGAGGGAGTATTTAGCGATAGAAGCTATAATGACACAAGCGACATGGAAAGCCAGATGTATACTCCGGCTGCAGGCATTGAAAAATTCCTGGCAGAGCATCCTGAGAAACCGTTTATCTGCTGCGAATATACACATGCAATGGGAAATTCCTGCGGTGTTATGCACAAATATACAGAGCTTACAGACCGCGAGCCTAGATATCAGGGCGGATTTATCTGGGATTATATTGACCAGTCAATCTACAAAAAGGACAGATACGGCAAGTGGTTCCTCACATATGGCGGAGATTTCGGCGACAGGCCTACAGATGGAGATTTCAGCGGAAACGGCATCTGTTATGGCGGAGAGAGAGAGGCTTCTCCAAAGATGCAGGAGGTGAAGTTTAATTATCAGAATATATCGGTTGATTTTGACAGCGACTACATCTTTACAGTCACAAACAAAAATCTCTTTGTAAATACATCGGTTTTTGATGCTTTTGCCATTCTTCTTGCAGACGGTGAGGAGGTTTACAGGACAAAGCTTCAGATATCTGTTCCACCGATGGATAGGGCAAGCTATGAGGTGCCGGTGACTCTTAAAAATTCCATGATAGATGTGGAAAAAGAGTACTGTATTGTGGTATCATTTGTATTAAAGGAAAACACCATCTGGGAAAAGGCAGGATATGAGATTGCATTCGGACAGCATATGATAAAGAAGCCTGTAAGTGAGTATTCATGCGACAAATCAGTTGAGCTTGTTGTTGGAAACGGAAATATCCTTGTAAGAGGTGAGAACTTCAAGGCACTTTTCTCAAGAATGAATCTGGGAATGGTTTCATATGTATATGGTGGCGTCGAGATGCTTCCAAATACTATTCCACTGCCGAATTTCTGGAGAACACCTACCAACAATGATTCCGGCAACATGATGCCACAGCGCTATGCACAGTGGAAGATTGCCAGCATGTATGTGACCACCAGACAGGATCAGCGCTTTGCGGATACATCACCAAGGGTAGACAAAAATGACAACAATATCGCCATCACATACACTTATTTCATGCCTACCACACCGCAGAGTTCATGCGAGGTGACATACAGAGTGTTTGGTGATGGAACAATCGAGACAACTCTGTCATATGACCCTGTAAAGGAACTTGGCGATATGCCGGAGTTTGGCATGATGTTCAAGCTGGATGCCGATTATGATACAGTGAAATGGTACGGACTCGGACCACAGGAGACATACGAGGACAGACAGCATGGCGGAAAGTATGGTGTATACGAGAATAAAGTGGCAGACAACATTGCTGAGTACCTCGTTCCGCAGGAGAGCGGCAACAAGTGCAGAGTAAGATATGCAAAGGTAATGGATAAGAAGGGCAGAGGCATGCTGTTCTTTGGTGATGAGCTTTCGTTCTCGGCACTGCCATATACACCACATGAGCTGGAAAATGCTGCACATCACTTTGAGCTTCCACCTGTACACTATACTGTTGTCCGTGTGGCAAAGAAGCAGATGGGTGTAGGCGGAGACGACAGCTGGGGCTCACATACTCATCCGGAGTACCTGCTTGATGTCTCAGAGAAAATGGAATTCACATTCTGTTTCCGCGGAATCTAGCATTTTAAGGTTGTCAGGAATATTATTACGCATTTTGAGAGCAGGGACTACTACTGGGGACTGCTCTCATGGTGTAAATAAACGATATAAGGATAAATGATATAAGAATTAAGGAGAATTAAAATGTCAAAATTTATTAAGGGTATGGATTTATCAACCTTGCTCGAGCTGGAACGCTGCGGAGCAAAATACTACGAGGATGGAAAGGAGAAGGATATTCTTGACATCATGAAGGAGCATGATGTTGATACAATCCGTCTTCGTCTGTGGAACGACCCAAAATCAGAGGAGGGTGAGCCTTACGGTGCGGGTAACAATGACCTGGCTGAGACTATCGCTATCGGAAAAAAGGTTACAGCTGCAGGCTTTGGAGTGCTTTTGAATTTCCACTACAGTGATTTCTGGGCAGACCCGGGAAAGCAGATTAAGCCAAAGGCATGGAAAGATTTCGGTGTGGACGAGCTGGAGCAGGCTGTATATGATTTTACACTTGAAAATCTGACAAAGATTATTGAGGCAGGTGTAAATGTCACAATGATTCAGGTAGGTAATGAGCTTTCAAACGGACTTTTGTGGCCTGAGGGAAAGGTACCTAACTACGATAATATAGCAAAATTTGTGAATGCCGGAATACGTGCCTGCCGCAAGGTAAATGCTGATATTCCGATTATGATTCACCTTGATAATGGTGGAAACAATGAGCTTTATGTCAGATGGTTTACAAACTTCATCGAAAGAGGAGAGGAGTTTGAGTATATCGGATTGTCATACTATCCTTTCTGGCACGGCTCTCTCGATCAGCTTGAGTTCAATATGAACGATATTGCAAAGCGTTTCAATAAGGACCTTATCATAGCTGAGGTATCCATGGGCTTTACAATGGACAGCTACCAGGAGTATGAGAAGCTTGCTGATTCTGAGCGTAAGGGTTATGCGACAAAACCGGAGCTTGTTGAGAAGATAGATTATCCTATGACTATTGAGGGACAGGCTGACTTTACAAAGGATTTCTTAAACAGGGTGGCAAATGTTGTGGATGACCACGGAAAAGGATTTTTCTGGTGGGAGCCTGCATGGATTCCTGTACCGGGCTCAGGCTGGGCTACACCTGCTTCGCTTAAGTACATGAATGATCCGGGACCATGCGGCAATGAGTGGGCAAACCAGGCGCTCTTTGACTATGATGGAAATGTGCTGCCGGCACTTGATGTTATTAAGTGTTTCAAAAAATAATTACAAAGAATATATGTAATTTTGTTGCATGATTTGATTTGTTATGTTGCATTTTCAGTCGGATGTATTGCAATGTAAAAATGTGCAGTTATAATAGAGTTATAAAGAAAAAACGAATTATTTTAACTATCAATTTAACGCAAATACAATCAGCAAAGGAGAAGAAAAAATGATACAGCAGAACGTATTAGACAAATTCAAGGAGCTTTTTGGAGCAGATGGGGATATCAGAGTATATTTTGCTCCGGGACGTGTAAATCTGATCGGTGAGCACACTGACTACAATGGAGGACATGTGTTCCCATGTGCACTTACCATCGGTACATATATGGCAGCAAGAAAGCGCGATGACAGGAAGCTTCGTTTCTACTCTATGAATTTTGACAATCTGGGTGTGGTTGAGTCATCACTTGATGAGTTTACACCTGATCCGGACGGACTTTGGATAAACTATCCAATGGGCGTTATGTGGGCCTTCGAGGGACGCGGAATGAAGCTTGAAAGCGGTCTTGATATTGTTTTATTCGGAAATATTCCAAACGGCTCAGGACTTTCTTCGTCAGCATCTCTTGAGGTGGTTACAGGATATATGTTAAAGGATATTTACGGCTTTGACGTGACAAATCAGGATATGGCACTTATCGGTCAATATTCAGAGAACAACTACAACGGCTGTAATTGCGGTATCATGGATCAGTTTGCATCTGCAATGGGCAAAAAGGACAATGCAATTTTCCTTGACTGCAATACTCTTGATTTTGAGTATGCACCAATCGTTTTGGACGGTGCAAAGATCGTGGTTACAAACAGCATGGTTAAGCACAGCCTTGTAACAAGTGCTTACAATGACAGAAGAAATGAGAGTGCACAGGCTCTTAAGGATTTACAGACAGTATGTGACATCAAGACTCTCGGTGACCTGACAGATGAAGAGTTCGAGGCTCATAAGGATGCGATTAAGGATGAGGTTGCACGTAAGAGAGGCAAGCATGCGGTTTATGAGAACCAGCGTACCATCAAGGCTGTTAAGGCACTGAAGGAAAATGATATCGAGACATTTGGAAAGCTTATGAATGCTTCACATGTATCACTTCGTGATGATTATGAGACATCATGTCCTGAGGTTGACGTACTTGTTGATGAGGCATGGAAGATTCCGGGTGTTATCGGATCACGAATCACAGGAGGCGGATTTGGCGGCTGTACAGTCAGCATAGTAAAGGACGAGGCTATTGATCAGTTTAAGGCAAACCTGACAAAGGCTTATGAAGAGAAGGTTGGAAAGACACCTGAGTTTTATGTTGTTTCAATCGGAGACGGACCTAGCCGTCTGGCATAAAATTAGCAATATGAAATAACAGTAACGTATAAATAGGTTTTTCCCGACAATGATTAAGGAGCATGACATGATTCAGGAGAGAATATTAGAATTAGTAAAATATGGTCTTACAACAGGACTTGTTGACCCTGCTGATGAGGTATACACAGTAAACAGACTTCTCGAGGTACTCGGAGTGGACGACATCGAGGATGAGACATTTGAAAAGGTAGAGGCTCAGCCGGCATGGACACAGGAAGAGGCAGAGGAGAAGCTTGAGGGTATACTCGAGGATATGATGACATACGCATATGACAATGGCATCATGAAAGAAAACAGCATTGTATACAAGGATCTTTTTGATACAAAGCTGATGGGCTGCCTTGTAAATGCACCAAGCGTGATCAGAGCTCGCTTTAAGGATTTATACGACAATGAGTCTTCACTTGCGGCAACCGATTATTTTTACAAATTAAGCTGTGACAGCAATTATATCAGAAGACAGCGCATAAAGAGGGATATGAAATGGACCACAGACACAGAGTATGGCACACTTGATGTGACAATCAATCTCTCAAAGCCTGAGAAGGATCCAAAGGCAATTGCTGCTGCTAAAAATGCTAAGCAGAGCGCATATCCAAAGTGCCAGCTTTGTAAGGAAAATGAGGGCTATGCAGGCCGCGTAAACCATCCTGCAAGAGAAAACCACAGAATTATCCCTGTTACAATAAATAACAGCCAGTGGTTTTTCCAGTACTCACCATATGTATACTACAATGAGCACTGTATCGTGTTCAATTCAAAGCATACACCGATGAAAATCGAGCGTGCCACATTTGGAAAGCTGCTTGATTTTGTGACACAGTTTCCACATTATTTTGTGGGCTCAAATGCAGATCTGCCAATTGTTGGAGGTTCTATCTTAAGTCACGACCATTTCCAGGGCGGACACTATACATTCGCTATGGCAAAGGCTCCGATAGAGAAAGAAATTACATTCAAGGGCTACGAGGATGTCGAGGCAGGTATCGTAAAATGGCCTATGTCTGTTATTAGAATCAAGTCAGCAGACAGGGATAAGCTTATTGACCTTGCAGATAAGATTCTTCTTGCATGGAGAGGCTATACAGATGAAGAAGCATTTATTTTTGCAGAGACAGATGGAGAGCCACACAACACTATCACACCTATAGCAAGACGTCGTGACGGAGACTATGAGCTTGACCTTGTGCTCAGAAACAACATCACAACAGAGGAGCATCCGCTTGGCGTATATCATCCGCATGCCCACCTTCATCACATAAAGAAGGAGAATATCGGACTTATCGAGGTAATGGGACTTGCAGTGCTTCCGGCCAGATTAAAAGGTGAGATGGCAGAGCTTAGGGATGCAATCCTTACAGGAAAGGATCTGCATTCGACTGAGAATCTTGCATCACATGCTGACTGGGCTCTTAAGTTTATGTCTAAGTATGATAAGATTGATGAGTCTAATATTGATGGTATCATCAATGAGGAGATTGGACTTGTATTTAAAGAAGTGCTTGAGTGTGCAGGAGTGTACAAGTGCACTGATGAGGGACGTGCAGCGTTCCAGAAATTTATAGATGCGGTAAACTTGTAATATATTTTTTATAAAAACTTGCCCCAGCGTCCATGCTGGGGCATTGTTGTATATGGACATAATTCTAACTGCTTCTAAGCTGCTTCGTAAAGCTCAATATATAGTATGTTCGCCGGTGCTTTCATTAGGTTGTGAAATAAATTAATTTTTAAATACACTATTAAATACATCATTGGTAATGACTTTTTTACTAAAGACTTGTAACTTGACTAGATTTTGCTTTCTGCAATTTATGCAGGCAGTGGATGAATGCAGGCACCAGGAAGGCATCTGCGAGAATCCATGCGAGTGGGCTTGCAAAGCAGGCGGCAGAAAAGCCGAATATCGGTACAAATACAAGTCCGATGAGTGAACGCGCAATCATTTCTGCTACTCCTGCAAACATCGCAAAGCCGGAAAAACCCATGCCCTGTATGGTGAAACGGACTGTGTTTACCAGAACGAGCGGGATGTAGAAAAATGCATTTATCAGCAGAAACTGATGAGCCTGTACGACAACCTCTGTTTCACTTGGTGATACAAACAGGTAAATCAGATAGTTGGCTATAAACGGCAGTGCCACAAAAATCAAAACCGAATAGATCGATCCTATCACTGAGGCTGAAATAAGCCCCTTCTTTACACGTTCAAATTTGGTTGCACCGACATTTTGTCCACTGTAGGTGGCCATTGTGGAGCCGAGTGCGTCAAATGGACACACCATAAACATTGAAATACGGCTTGCAGCGGTCATTGAGGCAACTGCGATGGAGCCTAAGCCGTTTACGGCAGTCTGCAGTATGACGCCGCCTATAGCGGTTATCGAATACTGAAAGCCCATAGGAAGTCCCATGACCATCAGATTTCTGACATATGAAGAGTCAAGCTCCAAATCATTTCTGCTTACATGCAGCAGAGGTACATTTTTTGCTATGTAAATGATGCACAGCACTCCTGATACACCCTGTGACAGTACGGTTGCAAAAGCCGCTCCAAACACGCCCATGTTAAATACCAGAATGAAAAGTAAATCAAGACCGATATTTAGAACAGCCGCGATTATAAGGAAAATAACAGGTATGACCGAGTTGCCGAGAGATCTCAGATATCCTGACAGCAGATTGTACAGTATTGTGGCAGGAATGCCTGCAAATATGACAATCAGATACTGGTAGGCGAGGTCGTAAATGTCGCCTGGCGTATTCATCCAGGTCAGAATGTGACCGCAGAGAAGCACAGTGAGTGCCGTCATGATTATTGCGATAATTACAGACACAATTCCTGCATTTCCTACATATTTTTTAAGTCCTTTTTCATCCTTGGCACCAAAGCGCTGGGCTATTGGAAGCGAAAAGCCGGCACACACACCCTGGCAGAAGCCGATGATGAGAAAGCAGATGCTTCCGGTAGAGCCGACTGCGGCTAAGGCCGAAACACTTAGAAAACGACCGACGATTATTGTATCCATAAGGCTGTAAACCTGCTGGAAAAGCATTCCGAGAAGCAACGGAAGGGAAAAGCCCAGAATGAGCCCGGTAGGAGAACCTACAGTGAGATCCTTTGAATTATTTTTAGTCATTATTTATAATCCCCCTTGATTAAAAATATATAAAAAATAGTGATTAAGTGTAATATACAACCTTTACAAACATAAGTAAATGAGGTAAAGTTAATTTGTTGGCATTTTTTTTGGTGCATATTTTAAAGTGAATAAAAACGCTGATTTTATGTTTGATATCATGTTTTTTTGAGAAGAAAATTGAATAATCTGTAAATATGTATGGGCTGACATATAATTAAATTTGGAGGAAAAGAATGAGAGACTGGGAAAATAACATTCGAAAGGTTGTACCTTATACACCGGGAGAACAGCCAAAGAATACCTGTGTTATTAAGTTAAATACAAATGAGAATCCATATCCGCCAGCGCCGGGAGTGAAGGAGGTTTTAAGTAATTTCAATACAGATGATTTAAGACTGTATCCTGATCCAAGGGTTGATAAGCTGGTAAATGCAATTGCGGATTTCTATAAGATAGACAGCTCGAAGGTGTTTGTCGGAGTTGGCTCTGATGATGTACTTGCCATGATTTTCATGACATTTTTCAATTCAAAAAAGCCGATACTGTTTCCTGACATTACGTATTCATTTTATGATGTGTGGGCAGATATGCTTCGAATCCCTTATGAGCAGCTTCCATTGTCTGATGATTTTTCAATAGTACCGTCAGATTACTATAAGGCAAACGGCGGAGTAGTATTTCCAAACCCTAATGCTCCGACAGGAAAGCTCATGCCTCTTGATGAGATAGAGGATATAATAGAGCACAATCAGGATGTAATTGTCGTAGTAGATGAGGCATATGTAGATTTTGGCGGGGAGAGTGCGCTGCCGCTCATTGACAAATATGATAATGTCATCGTTGTACAGACATTTTCGAAATCACGCTCGCTGGCAGGCTCAAGAGTTGGTTTTGCCATGGCAAGTCCTGTTCTTATCAAGTATCTGAATGATGTGAAATATTCGTTCAACTCATATACAATGGACAGAATCACAATCGAAGCAGCTACAGCAGCGGTAAAAGACAGAGCATACTTTGAAGAGACCACAGCAAAGGTCATAAAGACACGTGAGTGGACAAAGAAAGAGCTTAAGAGGCTTGGCTTTACATTCTGTGATTCAAAGAGCAACTTTATATTTGCAAAGCCTGCAAATGTTTCTGCAACAAAGCTTTTTGAGGACCTTAAGGCAGACAATATATTTGTCAGACATTTCAGCTCACCTGAGCGAATCAACGACTATCTGCGCATATCCATAGGAACTGATGAGCAGATGCATACACTAATTAAATTTTTGGAGAATTATTCATGTTAAAAAAATATATTTACATCTTTTTAATTTCAATGATACCACTTATTGAACTCAGAGGAGCAGTTCCGGTTTCACAGGTGATGGGGCTGCCGATAGTGCCATCATTTATCGTTTGTATCATTGCAAATATGCTTCCGGTACCAATTATTTATCTTTTTGCAAGAAAGGTTCTCATCTGGGGAGCAGACAAACCAATTATTGGAAGGTTCTTCAGCTTCTGCATTGAAAAAGGAGAGAAGGGCGGCAAGAAGCTTCAGGCAAAGGCCGGAAGAGGTCTGTTTGTTGCACTTTTACTTTTCGTAGGTATCCCACTTCCGGGAACAGGTGCATGGACAGGAACACTTGCGGCAAGTATCCTTGATATGGATTTCAAGTCAACAGTTGCCGCTGTCATGCTTGGAGTACTGCTTGCAGGCATTATTATGATGATAGTAAGTCTAGCAGGTGTGACTATATTCCTGTAGAATTTATGGGGAGCTTTCTTCGTCCTTTGTTAAACAGTACAAATCCGACCACCAGTGAAACAATTGTAACCACAATCACAACCACAAAGACCACTACACTATTACCGGGATCAGGGAAAAATCCTGAAAGTGTGCCCCAAAGGTTGAAAAGCATATGAAGTCCCATAGAGTAGTAAATAGAGCCACCGCATTCGCACACATATCCGAGCACTATGCCAAGTGCAAAGGCATATATGCCCTGAATCCAGTTGAGATGGAACAGTCCGAAAAGTGCAGCCTGCATCAGATTGGCAAGAGCAAATGGCAAAGCCTTTCTGGCACAGCGCATGGTCACACCGCGGAATATAAGTTCCTCGCAGATTGGCGCCAGTATGACAGAATAAAGTACTGTCACAAAGGTAGTATCTGTGATGCCGGATGTCTCAAAAAGCTCATTGTACTGCTGCAGCCAGTCGGGACGGATGTAGCCGGTTAAGTTTGCGATGAAATTGGCAGCAAACTGTGTACCCGGCACGAGTATGACGATTGCCATTAGCATCATGGGATTGAAGGTTTTCTTAGGGGATGGAAGAAAATTACTTTCGTATCTGGCATAGTACCACATGCCAAAAATCGCAATGGTAATAAGTGCATAGATGACCATAATCATCATATTAAAATTCACGGAGGTAAATGTCTTTTCAATGCGGTCAGATACGTTTGCAGACGGAAAAGCAAGCTTTCCGACAAAACCCTGTCCAAACACTCCCATGCCAATCATAAAGAATAAGGCGATAGTCTGAATTGCCTCAACTGCAAGCAGTGGGACAAATGTGTAAAAAAAATATCCTGCTTTTTTCATTTTCAATTTACTCCATTCTGATTTATTAGGCGATAGTAACATTAGTATAACATATCATAATTTAATTGCAAGAAAGCTGTTTACTTTAAAACTTTAATATGTTAAAATTAAAAGTAAATAAATCGCATGAAAAAGGAGAACACGATGAGCAAGAATCTTAAAACAGAAGCAGTAGACCATTTGTTTGATGCTATTTTGTGTCTCAAGGATAGAGCAGAGTGTTATACATTTTTTGAGGATGTTTGTACTGTAAATGAGCTTTTTTCTCTATCACAGAGATTTGAAGTGGCAAAGATGCTTAGAGAGCAGAAGACATATCTTGATATAGCAGAAAAGACCGGGGCTTCCACAGCCACAATCAGCCGAGTGAACAGATCATTAAACTACGGCAACGATGGATATGATATGGTTTTTTCGCGCATGGAGGATGGCTCTGACAAAGAGGATTAGTTTATCATAGGGGGAAAAAACAGGCTCATTAATTTGAGCCTGTTTTTTTACTTTCCTTTCCTGAATGTGTATTTTCATGGGAAGAAGCCTCTTTTTCTTCATTTAGGTTGTCAATCATGCGCTCAATCAGCATTTTTTTGATGTAGACATCAAAGCTCAGCATGCAGATAAAGCTGAATGTGTGAAGAAATTTCTGATCCTCATCAGGAAAATCCTCAAATGTCTCACCTGCAATCTTGTATTTCTTGCCGAGATCCTTTAGGAGCTTCTGTGATTCCTCCGCCTCTAAGCTGAAAACCTCAGTATAGACATCCTGCATCGTAAATCCGTCATCATTGCCGAAATACTTCTCGGTAAGCGGATTAAGAATCGAGCGTATATCGTTGATGCTCAATATATTTTTGAAATAATATATAAAAAGCAGTGTGAGCACATGCTCCTTAGAATACTTTTTCTTGTCCGGAGAAGGGAGCAGATTGTTTTTGGCATAGTTGTTTATCATTGTCTTGGTAAGGATTTTGTCGCTTTCATAGCGCTTTGATGCAGCGAGCTGCTCGTCCATGAAGGTTGTGACCTGATCCATGTACAAATCAATGTTTGGTATATCCTCCGGCTTTATGTAATCTATTGATTTAAGCTGTTTTAATAATTCTGATAAAAATTCTTTAACGTCATTCTCCATATCATCACCTCAGACTTTTATTATATAGTATTGAAAACTATATGACAAGTTTTTTTTGAATTTTCTCATATTGGGTTGTGCAAAACATATGTTTGTGGTATGCTGTAGATAAATTATTTTTGTATTTATGGTTTGTGTGCCTGTAATAAGACTGGAGAATTGAGAGGAAAACAGATGAACTTAGATATGTTGAATGAACAGCAAAGGGAGGCCGTTTTGACCACAGAGGGACCGCTTCTTATTTTAGCGGGGGCAGGCAGTGGCAAGACCAGGGTTCTAACATACAGGACTGCTTACCTGATAGATGAGTGTGGCGTCAATCCTTACAATATCATGGCAATCACCTTTACAAACAAGGCTGCTGGAGAGATGCGTGAGCGAATTGATGATATGGTGGGCTATGGTTCGGAAAGCATATGGGTTTCTACATTCCATTCGACATGTGTGCGTATACTGCGCAGGTATATTGACAGGCTGGGATATGACACTAATTTTACCATATATGATGCTGACGATCAGAAGGCTCTGATGAAGGACATCTGCAAGCGTCTTGAGATAGATACCAAGATGTATAAGGAAAAGATGTTTTTAAATGTCATTTCATCTGCAAAGGATGAGATGATTGATCCGATAGAGTTTGAAAACCGCTTTACAGGTGACTTTGTGAAGCGCAAGCAGGCACTTGTATACAAGGAGTATCAGAATGCCCTAAAGCAGAATAACGCACTCGATTTTGATGATTTGCTTGTGAAGACAGTAGAGCTTTTTAAGCTGGATAAAGAGGTGCTGGATTACTATCAGGAGCGCTTCAGATATATCATGGTGGATGAGTATCAGGACACAAACACCGTGCAGTTTGAGCTTATCAGGCTTCTTGCCATGAAGTATAAGAATCTGTGTGTGGTGGGTGATGATGATCAGTCCATTTACAAGTTCAGAGGTGCCAATATCTACAATATCTTAAACTTTGAGAAGCATTTTGAGGATGCAAAGGTCATAAAGCTTGAGCAGAATTACAGGTCTACCCAGAATATCCTAGATGCCGCCAACAGCGTCATTTCCAACAACGTGGGTAGAAAGGACAAGCGCCTTTGGACTGACAACGGAGCCGGAGACAGGATTACCTTTGAACAGCTTGAGAGTGGCTTCGAGGAAGCGGATTATGTGGCGCGTTCAATAGCGAGACTTGTGAGAAAGGGTGAGGCGCGCTATAAGGACTGTGCTGTGCTTTACCGAACCAACGCACAGTCGCGTCTCTTCGAGGAGAAATTTATTGCAGCCAACATCCCATACAAGATTGTCGGCGGTGTGAATTTCTATGCCAGAAAAGAGATAAAGGATATCCTTGCATATTTAAAGACTATTGACAATGGCCATGATGACCTTGCGGTAAAACGAATAATAAATGTGCCAAAGCGCGGCATCGGAGCTACGAGCATCAATAAGGTGACAGATTATGCTCTTGAGAAGGGAATAGATTTCTATACGGCACTGCGCTATGTCGATGAGGTGTCTGGCATGGCGAGGTCAGCAGGCAAGATAAAGCCTTTTGTGATGTTTATACAGTCACTTCGTGCGAGAGCTGAGATGGATTCGGTTTCGCAGCTCATACAGGCAATAATCGATGAGACCGGCTATGTCGATGAGCTGAAGGCTGAGGGCACGGATGAGGCAGAGCAGCGTATTGAGAATATTGATGAGCTTATAAACAAGGCTGTTGATTACGAGCAGGGGGAGGAGAATCCTACTCTCAGTGGCTTTTTGGAGGAAGTGGCACTTGTAGCCGATATAGACGGTCTTGACGAAAACAGCGACTATGTGGTTCTTATGACTCTGCACAGTGCTAAGGGACTTGAGTTTCCGAATGTGTATCTGGCGGGCATGGAGGATGGCCTTTTCCCAAGCTATATGTCAATCACGAGTGATGATGCGACAAGCGAGATAGAGGAGGAAAGGCGTCTTGCTTATGTTGGCATCACGAGAGCCAAGGAGCATCTTACCATCACATCTGCGCGTATGCGCATGGTGCGTGGAGAGACACAGTTCAACAAGGTATCGCGATTTGTGAAGGAGATTCCACGCGAGCTTATGTCAGGTGAGGTCTATGAGCCAAAGCGCCGTGACGATGACCTTGAAAGAAATTCGCAGAGCACCTACAGAAAGGCTAAGGAAGCCTTCAAAAAGACGCCTACATATGGCACAGAGTATGCGACCACCTTTAATACACAGCGTACAAGGACACCTGTCTATACACCTGTGAGCAATCAGAAGTCTTTTGTCAGTGCCAATACCACCGGAGGCCTTTCATATAAGGTAGGAGACAGAGTATCGCACATCAAGTTTGGCGCGGGAGAGGTCATGGCAATCGTAGAAGGCGGCAGGGATTATGAGGTCACTGTGGACTTTGACAAGGCCGGTACCAAAAAGATGTTTGCTTCATTTGCCAAATTGAAAAAAATTGACTAAAATTATTGTAATTTTTATAGGAAAATTGGATATAATATGCTATAATGGATTTAACAAATAGCATTTGACAATTACTTTTGGAAAAGGAGCGGATTGAATTATGAGTAAAGTTGAAGAATTATTAAAGGACAACAAGCTTGCAGAGAAGCTCAGCATGGCAAAGCTTAATGACCTTCTCAAAAAAGAAGAGGAAGACAAGAAGCCTTCCAAGGCTGTTATCATATTTGCCATCATTGGTGTATTAGTTGCAGTGGCAGCAGCGGCATATGGTATTTACAGATTTTTCACACCGGATTATTTAGATGATTTCGATGATGAGTATGATGATGAATTCGATGATGATTTCTTCGAGGATGAAGACGATGATGATGCTGAAGATGAAAAAGAGGCACCAAAGACTAAAGAAGAGAAATAATCGTTTTTAGATAATGGGGGCTACATATGTAGTCCTCATTTTTCTTTATGTGTGAAGCAAGGCATTTGCAGTCAGGCATACAAAGGAATAATAAAGTATAAAGAGAGATAAGAATTACATGAAAAAAGGATTTAGAGGAACAGGAACCGTAGAAAGAGTAGACTTCCCAAACAAGGGAATAGCCGTTACAGATGATGGCGACAGAGTAATTGTGAAAAATACAATTCCGGGACAGAAGGTGGAATTTGTTGTAAATAAAGTAAAGCATCAAAGGGCAGAGGGCAGACTCATGGAGGTAATTGAGAAATCGCCTCTGGAGACAGAAGAGCCATGTCCTCACTTTGGAATGTGCGGGGGCTGTACATATCAGACAGTGCCTTACGAAAAGCAGCTAGATATGAAGCTTACCCAGGTGAAAAAGCTCATTTCGGATGCTATCGGCACTGAAAAAGAGTCAGGATATGAGTTTATAGGGATACATGGAAGTCCGAAAAAGAGTGAATACAGAAACAAGATGGAATTTTCCTTCGGTGATGAGTACAAGGATGGCCCTCTTGCGCTTGGCATGCACAAAAGAGGAAGCTTTTATGACCTTGTGACAGTATCGGACTGTCAGATAGTGGATGAGGATTTCAGGACAATATTAAAGGCAACACTTGATTATTTTTCAAAAAACAATATCCCATATTTACACAGAGCAACACACAAGGGATATCTGCGGCATCTACTTGTCAGAAAGGCAACAAAAACCGGTGAAATCATAGTCGACCTTGTCACCACCACACAGACAGAGGGCTTCAACGAGGAGGAGTTGCTCGCAGGTTTTAGATATGCACTTTTGACCAGGCACTATGACGGCATATTTAAGGGCGTTTTACACACAAAAAATGACAGCGTGGCAGATGTGGTCAAAAACGATGGCACAGAGGTGCTCTACGGAGATTCATATTTCTACGAGGAGCTCTTAGGTCTGAAATTCAAAATCACACCATTCTCATTTTTCCAGACCAACTCACTCGGAGCGGAGGTGCTCTATGAGACAGCGAGAGAGTTTATCCTGGGAGATGACAAGGATTCGCTAAACGGTAAAACAGTCTACGACCTCTACAGCGGAACCGGCACCATCGCGCAGCTTATGGCACCGGTGTGTAAGGAAGTAGTAGGTGTCGAAATAGTTGAGGAGGCAGTTTGCGCAGCAAAGGAAAATGCAGCTCTTAATGGTCTTGATAACTGTAAATTTATCGCAGGTGATGTCCTCAAGGTGCTTGATGAGATAGAGGAAAAACCGGATTATATAATTCTTGATCCACCACGAGACGGTATCCATCCGAAGGCTATTGGGAAAATCATAGAGTATGGTGTTGAGAATATGGTTTATATTTCATGTAAACCTACAAGCCTGGCAAGGGATTTGCAGATATTTATGAACAGAGGGTATAGAGTGGAGAAGATATGCTGCGTGGATATGTTTCCGAATACTTATCATATAGAGACGGTCTGCCTTCTGTCGAGAAAAGCCCAATAAATCAAAGGTTTCTGCCAATTTGGAGTAAAAATAGGTGTGTGTTTCTGTTTCCGTAGAGTGATAATATAAGTGGAGATTTATCCCAGGGGATAGGCTTTGGAGAACAGGAGATATACATTTTGGTGAAAGGATAGTTTTTCGCAAAAGAAACTCAAGTAATTAAGTAGGTATCACAATACTGATATTAGCGAGTAACAAAGGAGGAATGTTTTATGCCAAGAGTAGGAATTACTGCATACGATTTGCTAATTTCATGTCCGGGTGATGTGAATGGATTTATCGATATTATTAGGGAGTGTGTGGATAATTTTAATAGAGTATATGGAAATATTAATAATATGGAAATTGCAACAAAGCATTGGTCAACAGATAGTTATCCGCAATCAGGGGACAAACCGCAGGAATTGTTGAATAAACAATTTGTTCGGGAATGCGATGCTGCAGTAGCTATATTTTGGACAAAATTTGGTACACCGACAGATAAATATGGCTCTGGAACAGAAGAAGAAATTGAAGAAATGTTATCTTCAAATAAACAAGTATTTATGTATTTTCTTGATGCACCTGTAAACCCGTCTAATGTAGATATGGAACAATATAAAAAGGTGCAGGCCTTTAAAGAAAAGTACAGAGATAGAGGAATCTATTTTATAGTAAAAGATGAACATGAACTGAGACAGCTATTTACGAATCATTTAGGAATGCATTTTTTACCGTTAGCGGTAGGTAGGAAAAAGATATTTGAAAAAAAGGAAAGCCCCGTTCTTAAAATTAAGGCAGCATCGTTGGAAGAAGATAAATGTGCAGTTGTGGAGTACTCTGGATTTTCTGAGTGTAAACTGGTAAAGGATAAAAGAGAGAGTATTATTTCAAAAATTGCTTTATTAAAGCAGGGATATCTGAATGCCAGAGAAAAGAAAAATACAGAGGACATTGAAAAAAGGGAAAATCCTTTATTGATCAATACCCCTGATTTGAATAAATTATTAGGAAAATCAGATTTTATGACAGGTAAAATAACGGATGCAGATATTGCTGATAGATGGAAGAGTACCATTTGTAAATTCGCCAAAGAGAATGACATTGAAATCGAAGATTCTTTTTGGAATGTTGGAAATCTTAAAAAAAGGGTATCCACGCTAGTTCCATTTTATGGAGGTAGTGGTACAACTTTTGAAGGTAGTGAGGAAGAGAAAAAACGATATGATTCTATAGAAAAATTGTACTGGGCTATTGTTGATTATTATGAATATATTACCTTTTTTGAAAGGGTAGATAAACAAGGATTGGTTGATTTAACCGTGGCTAATATAGGGAATACGTTTGATGAAGACATTGATGTGAAAATTATTATTAAGAAAAATCATGTCTGCAAAATAAAGGATATAGCCATTCCGGAAAGTAATATTATTGAAGAAATATTGAAAATGAGATTTTTGGAATATGCCTATCAAATTGAAAGTAATGATGTTGTCGTTGAATATACGGGGTATCCTTTACAAACGCCAAATATGCCTTTAATTACTGATAATCCATTTAATAGACCATCAGCACAAGAAGAATATAATAGAAATAAAGAGGAGTATATAAAAAATCTAAACAGGATTTTCTGTTATGAGTATTATGAAAAAGAAGATGTTGATATTTTGATATTCCATATAGACTATCTTAAACATAATACTGTAATGGCATTTCCGTCAGTTTTGGTATTTAAGGAAATACCGGATTTTGTAGATTACGAAATATCCTCAAAATATGTTGCAGATATAGTAAAAGGAACTGTAGAAATTCAAAAGTGATACATAACGGGGATAAATCAGTTACCACACTTTGAAAATCTATTGCATACTTTCGCTATGCAGTATAAAATCAAAGTTCAGGGGAATATTGAAACCGTTTGTCTGCTTTCAAAGAAACCTTGATTTTCTGCGGTTTGTGGGATAATAAAGAGAGATTAGAGCCTCAGGCTGTAAAGATTTTAACCAGCATAAATGCGCTGCCGTCCAATGACTGTTACCATCATAGCGATAATTATGGCGAAGACAGAATGCAAGGATCTGTTGTTTGATCTTTTTTAGAGCAAGCTTATGATCATCCCGCATGCGAAGGAATTCCTTTATCTGCTCATCTGTGGCAGTTTGTATGTGAACAGGACTGTAGTTATGTTGAGCCAAACATTTCGCAATAATCTCAGCATCACGTTTATCTGTCTTAATACGCTTTTTGCTGCGCTGTTCCAGCATAGTAGTTGGAGCAAGTATTATACACTCCACATGCTGTGAAGTCAGCTGATGATAAAGTGTAAAACCTAGGCAAATTGTAAAGGAATTATGTAGTATGCAACCACACAAAATCATGGGGTGGTAAATTACATAAAAAAATATTTGATGTTACGTATGGATTAGATTCTAGATGTCAGAAATATAGAAACATGTATGACAATTATAATGGATTCTATGTGGTTTCTATTGACCATCTAATGATATTAGTAAAAACAGAGACATATACATATGATAAAGTGAAATATGCTGAAGTTATGATTGCGTATATGACTCGCTCGCTTTATTGGAAGCCATTTGGATAACAAAGTAAAATATTAAAGATCGTTCAGGGGATAGATGATGGAAGCGTGGATTAATAATATTATTGAATATTTAAAACAAGTGGCTATGCCTATTCTATTTTTATTGTTTATCTTTTTTGTCACTGTCGCTATTAGAATGTTTCAGGAAGAATGGAGAGATAAATATTATGATGAAGCTGCATTTGGAAAGACATATTTAATTGCGCATGGCATGGCGTGCGGCTTTGCATTTATCTATTCAGGTATAATGTATTTTGTTCCTAAAAATGGATCTGGTGTAGCAGCATTTCTGATGTTGGTACTATTTTATTGGTTCATGATAAAGATTGTTATTACCCAAAATGCAGATAATGGAGGATATATAGAAAACTTTGAAGGTGCTTCGGGGGCAATTATGTATGTGACATCAGCTCTTTCTCCAGTAGTGTTTGTGGTAGTACATGCTTTATTAGGGGGCATTAGTTTTTTTCTGTATAAGCGAAATGACAATGATGAGGATTGGAAAAAAAGGATTATCAGAAGAGCGATTGATTGTGTTGAGGCATTGGTTGCTACAATTATTGTAAAGCTATTTGTGCCACACTCCTTTATTCAAAATCCATGGATAAATTCAATTATCATTGCAGTATTTACACTGATCATTCCATTTTTTAATGATTGGTTATATGAGCGTTTTTCTTTAGATTAACATTACAATAAGATATTTGGGAGGCGATAAAAGTGTATACGGTTGATATCAAAGGTGCTCAGACGATACTAGGATACACTGAGGTATTTGGTGAAAAAAAGCCAGAGTTAATAGATGAAATAAAGAAGTTAAATGTCCATAAGGCAATTTCTATTATTAGTGAATTAATACAGGTTAGAGATGCAAAATGTAATCCAGTGTACATATGTGGTACAGAGTACACATTTCCATTTGATATGGTATTAAAAAGGGAATTCGGTGGAATGAAACCTTCTTCCCCTAAAGAAATGTTTGCTATGGATAATCTTCATATGGATAAGCATATTGTTTCGTTACAAATGCTGCTTATCTTACTAAAGAAGATATTGATCTATGGAAATATGGAAACTTTAGATTGTGACGAATATGATATTACTCATGATGATTATCAAGAGATAATAAAGTTACAATTGCTTGTTGCGGATATTGTCGCTGAGCAGAATAAAAAAGAGTTTAGCGTAGATCATTTTTTATATTCGAATTATCATTTGAACTATCCAAAGAATGTTGCATCAGAGTTTTTACGAATGTACTATATGATGGAAAAGCTTAGTCGCAACGTGGAAAACTTTGATGAAGATGTGAGAGGTGAATATCGAGACTACTATTCAGCATTCAGTAATAAGTATGGTATAACGCCTACAGAGTATAGTTCATTCTTGTTTGGCGAATTACAACCATATTATGAAGGTAAGAATGCCTTAGCGTACAACAGTGTATGGAGAAATGCAGCTGAGTATTATAAGAGTACAAAGAATGTTGACAAGATTCAGAGAGCGTTAGATATTCTTCAAATTAATCCGGATGAATATAGAGAATGGGCCTTGAACACAGAAGAAACAGAATGGGATTTTAGTGCATTCTTTGCAAATCCATTGATATCTGATGGAAAAGGAAAACATATTTCGATTAGCGATATTACGCTGAGAAATGCATTTTTTGAAAAGATGTTCTGGCTTATTCGTGACTGTTACCCAATGGAAGATTCAAGAGCCATGGCTTTTTTCGGACGTTTGTATGAAAAATACATACAAGAATTAACAGAAAAAGTTACAAATGATATATATAAATTTATTCCTGAATTCGAATTCAAAATAGGTAGAGAAAAGAAAAAGTCGTCTGATGCATATATTCGTAAAGACAAAACATTACTGGCGATTGAGGCTAAGGGGTTTTCGGTACTGATAGACTGCATGATAAAAAATGAGAAGGTTGAAGATAATAACAAAAAGTTATTTGTAAAACCTATACTTCAAGCCGATAAATGTATCGTGAACACTATTTCTAGTAGACCGGAGTTTGATGAAGTCGACGAAATATTTATTGTTTCGGTAACAATGGATAATGTGAATGCTGTTCCAAACTATTATAATAGTATTCATCAGGAAATAGAGCAAAACAAGCAAAGTGGTTTAGTAAAGTATTATTTCAATTTGAATATTGAAGAATATGAAATGCTAATGTACTTGGTTGAAAATAAAAAAGACGTTTTTGAATTATTGAGAAACTATTTTGATAATCCGATATTAAAGCCATTCTCTAACTATTTGAGAGAATGTTATCCGGAGATTGTAATGACCAAGTTTATGTCAGATTGTTATAATGAGGCTTCAAGAGAAATGAGAAAACTTCTATGGGATTAGTAATACTGCTTTTAGATGTATATAATTAGGTGTAAAAGTCATTTTGATTTTTGACCTAAAGAAATACGCGGACAAGAATAATGCTTGTACCGGTAGCAGTATTTCTAACATTATTAGTCGGTAAAGGTGTAACAATAAATCGGCGTACCTGCTGTATGTTAGTTCAGACAGGCTGTTTGTACGCCAAGTAGTAACTGGTTAACTAAGGCAAACGGTAAAATCTCAAAAGGGTGTAAAAGCCCGATTTTACGCGGAGTTCGCATAATGTTAAAGCCCTGTCTGAAGATTCCGCATATAGAGACAATAGTTGCACTACATCGGACAGATTTGTAAGAATCCTTGATTTTAAGCATTTTGAGAGTTTTTTTAGGTTTGACCAGAGTGACCGAAAAACATACAAAAAAGCAATTTCAGATGGTGTGAATGTCTCAGTCGTATTGGACTGCGGCTTCGGAAACACATCAAAGAGAAAGTAATACATTTATCATTCAACTAAATAACAGAAGCGTGAAAGACCGTTCATTTTCAAGAAAAATTGAAAGTGAGCGGTCTTTCTTTGTATCTGAAAGTCATCGTATCAGATGGATTTCAGAATAGATGAATTCGATGTATTCGAGAAAGGCGATTTTATGGAGACAATACGGAATGTGGAGATAAATGAGCAGGCATATGAAATACAGCTGCAGGGATTATTTGTATTGTAAAAAGCAATACATGGTGGTACGCTATAAGAAACAGGAGGTGCATACTATGGCAACAAAAACTGCAAATGTAACAGCGCGAATTCAACCGAATATAAAAGAGCAGGCAGAGGCAATTCTTGACAGACTTGGAATTCCTGTATCTGTATTCATAGATATGACTTACAGACAGGTTATTATGCGTGATGGAGTACCATTTTCACTTGATATTCCGGATAAACTTGTTACAAGAGATTCTATAACACAAGCTGAATTTGATACGATGATGCAGACCGGGCTTACACAGGCAAAAAAGAACGATTCTGTATCTGTTGATGAGGCTTTTAATCAATTAAAGTCGGAGATATAGTGCATGAATGAATATGAGGTAAGGGTAACAAGGCAGGCATTAGAGCAGATGAAAGAGATAGTTCATTATATTTCAAATGATCTAATGGCACCGGATGCAGCAGGCAATCTGCTTGACAAGATGAAAGCAGAGATTACTAAGTTGTCGAGTTTTCCGAAAAAACATGCCTTGATTGATGAAGAGCCATGGGGGATTGAGGGAGTACGCAAGATTGTTGTTAAAAAACTTCCTGATTTATTATTGGGTTGATGATGAAAATAACTGTCAGCAGGACGATCCGTGGACCATATGCTTTAATTCACGCTGAAGCAGATTATCTGCGACACTGCTGGTTTTAATGGCTTTTGCCATCCGCCTGTAAGGATTAGGACCTCTATAAGGGCATGACAGATTGAATTTATCCATCAGATGCCGGATCTTTTTGAGATTAATAACCACGGGTGGATCCATGTGAAGAAGAGCAATATAGATGCCTTTTGCGCCTTTGGAATAACCATGCATTTTATATGCAAGTATTTGTTCAAAGTCCTCTCTGTCCTGCTGTTCCCGTTGCGCTCTTGCTGGGGCAGCATTCAGCCATGCGTAATAACCGCTTCTGGAGACTCCGGCTATAGCACAAAGTGTTTTTATGGACATGGTGTTATGACTTTGTTGCATGGTATTGTAGATTATTTCAAAAATACAGTAAGAATCGTTCATGAGCAATGCACCTGCTTCCTTGTAGTTCTGATTGAGGAAATTTTTTAAGAACTCCATTTCCTGTTTCAGGTAATCTACTTCTTGTTGCAGTTGTTTGATCTTATCAGCATCAGAAGAGCTTTTTGAGTCAGAGTTGCTGAAAGTATCAGAGGTTGGTACAGCACGAGATCTGAAGCCTTCGTGGAAGTTGCAGTACTTTTTAAATTCGATACGGATATAATTGGAAATGCTCCATACACGGCGTTCTCCGATAGTATCAATGTCAAAACCATGATCCTCAAGGATTTTTCTTGGAGAGATACCAGATTTATATTCTTTTAGAAATATCTCCTTGAATTCCTTAGTAAGATTGATCCTTGTATCCGTAACGCTGTAGATATAAGGGGGTTGACAGAGTAACTGTTGTTGTTCCTCAGTAAAAATTTTCTGCTCATGAAATCCTCCATTTCTGTGATTAGAATATCACATTTGGAAGAGGGGGCCAAGAAAAAGGTGTTACTTATGGAGTGTGTTTATAAACAGGGATACAAATGGTTAGGGTGTCCTAAAAGTAGGTACTACACTATTTGCGTGTCCACTGTTATGGGTATATTATAATAGGTTATGTGCATAAAACGAACAATTTGCGATGAGAGAGGTACGAAATCAATGTTGAGCATTAAGTTGTTTCCAGCAGAATATGGAGATTGTATTCTGTTATCTATAGGAAAAGAAAAACAATATAATATATTAATAGATGGTGGATTATCAAAGACTTATCAAAAGCATATAAAATCAGAAATACATCATATAAAAAAGATGAAACAGAAAATTGGTTTAGTTATATGCACACATATGGACAATGATCATATATGTGGACTTATTCAATTTTTAAAAGAAACAAGTTCAGATTTCGTCGAGAATATTTGGTATAATGGATTCCTTCAAATTGTTAATAGTCGATTTTACTCTCAAAAACATAATAGTTTTACAGATAGAGATAATAAAATTTTAGATGAAATTATTTCCCAAGGAATGATATCGGATACAGAGCAAGAAATTGGAATAAATGAGGGAATGTCTTTGGGGGTATTAATAGAAGAAAGCAAGATACCATTAAATTTAGTTGTTGAAGGACAAGCAATATGTTCGGAATTAGTTGAAAATAGACATGAAATTGCTCCGAATATATTTATTACAGTTTTAGGACCATCCCAAAATAATATCAGGGAATTGGAAGAACACTGGAAGAAGGATATGGTTTCTAGAAATTATATGTTTAGAGTATCTGACAAGATAAAATTAACAGAAGCATTTGAATACCAAATAGAACGTATTAAATCTATATATACAAATGAAAGCTTTAAAATTAGTGAGAATGAGGATTTGATGAAATATATTGGAGAATTAGCAGAAAAAGATGAATCTATAGCTAATAGAAGTTCGATTTCCTTTATTCTTGAGTATAATGATAGAAAGTACTTGTTTTTAGGTGATACAGTAATAGATAAAACAGTATTAAAAAATATTGAAAATGTGGTGGGATTTGAGTATCGTTTTTCAGCAATAAAATTACCACATCATGGAAGTCGTTATAATATTACGCATGATTTTATTGGGCGATATAGTGCTGATGAATATTACTGTTTAACAAATTCCGTAAAGTATGGTCACCCTGATTTGGAAGTACTTGCTACGATACTTTGTAGAGATTCAAAATTCAAAAAACTGATATTTAATTATCCTATAGATAAAGCATATTTTCTTAATAAAGAAGAATGGAAAGAAAAATATAATTATGAGGTTATCATTGGTGATGGAAAAACCATGGTGGAAAGGATGTTCGAATGAGAAAAATAGTTATAGGTCAAATAATACGAGATGGAAAAGTTATGGGAACAGGGTTTCTTGTAGAACCGGATATTGTAATGACGGTTAAACATAATGTTGTTACAGCTGATGAACTAATTACAGATGAATTCGAAGAAAAAGAAATTATGTTTCGTATGGAAGTTGGTGATGAAGTTGTTGGGAAAACAATTAATTTGCTAGAGGCGATAGAAAAAGGGATTGATTGTGTATTTATTAGATTGAATGAAGTACTATCCGAAACAGAGATGTATGAGTTGATTGATGTAAAAAATGAAATTGCAGGGGTTGGATGTCAGATAATAGGATTTCCTAAACTTGCATCCCAAAGGACAACTATGTTAGCTACTATATCAAATACACAAGAGGAACAACTGATAGTTAACATAAAAAAGGAAAACCAATTACAGAATTATGAGGGTGTTTCAGGATCTCCTGTAATAGCATTAGGAAATATTGTAGGTATTATCACAAAACAGAAAGATAGTGAGAGACTTGAGGCTTTACCTATAAAATATATTAATACAGTTTTGAAATGCGAAGAAATTTCAATTAAGAACAAGGAAATTCCTATTAATATTTCGGAGGAAACATTTAATTTAAGAAGCTTAACAGAAAAAGTGGAGCAAGTAATTTCAATGGTGGGTCCTAGATATAGCAAGGAGCTCAATGTAAAAACAGGAACATATAATAATTTGAGCTTCATGTTGAAAAAGGACGGAATTGCAGAACGACTGCAAGATATTAGTTCTCAAATAAGAGATTGTACAAAGAAGTTAATTAAATTTGATTCATATAATCAAGATGAAGAGGATCTTGTTTTAGCAGAGAGCAGAAAGGGAATAACTGATATTGTTGAACAATTGCAAACCGATAGTATTGTCTTAGATTCTGATTCATACGATGAAAGTGAACTTACACAGGTATTAAAAAATATAAAAGAATGCAAACAAAATTTAATAAAGATATTTGAAGTTGAAAAGAAGCGTTTTGAGAAAAAAAATGGAGCCGGAACATATAATAATAAAAGTTGGAGGGGATTTATGGCTTCATATATGTGTACTTTTCCGGCGCAATATTTAGATGAATTATGGGATGTGATTTCAACTCTCCCTTTAATTGCGAGGTTATTTGATATAAGTTTGATGAATAATGCAGGGAATCGTGCAATTTTAGTTACAGGGAAAGGGGGAATTGGTAAAACGCATTTACTATGTGATATTGTGCGTGATTTTGTTGATAAAGGTATTCCGGCAGTATTATTGTTGGGAGACATGTTTAAGGGAAAAGATACTGTTGATAATGTGATTATTAATTGGTTTCAAAAGGGAGAGACAATAGAGAACTTTTTTGCATGGTTAAATGAATATGGTAACCAAAATAATGTATATGTACCAATTTGTATAGATGCTATTAATGAGGTGGACGATAATTCATATTGGAATAGTAATCTTCCATTAATTATTGCAAAGGCTGAGGCGTATTCCAACATAAAGATAATTGTTAGTTGTAGAAGTATATATTTAGAGGAATATCTTGATGAGGAAAAAATAGGGGGAATGTTACAAGTTCCACATAGTGGTTTTGATGAAATGGAAGTTGAGGCTCTTGGCAGTTTCTGTGAGTATTATGGCGTGAATATTAATTATGATACGACATGTGTTCCAGAATTCATGAATCCACTTTTTCTTAAGATGCTTTGTGAAATTGCGATAGGAAAAGAAGATAAAACAGTTGTAGTAGAAGATATTCAAACATTAATGGGAGAATTTTTCGATGTAAAAAATAAAATAATATCTAAGTACTATGCGGAATATTTTTCTGTTAAAGATAAGGTGGTTTCATTAGCACTAAGTGCTGTAACCCAGTATATGGCTGAACATGATCGATATAGTATGACATGGTTTGAACTTAGAACAGTTATAGCTAAGGTATTAGCTGAATTTGGAATACAAGAAAAAACAGCAGGTTTTATTAAGTTGTTAATATCTGAAAATTTGTTAAGAGAGGCAGATGAAAAAGGAGCAGAAATTACATTTGCATATCAAAAATTTTATGAATATTTGTATGCTCAAAAGTATTTGGATGTAGAGGTTGAAATAATTGTAGAGGCGGTTGAGAATAAAAAAATAACTCTGGGAACACTTGAAATGATACAAATATTGTTTTTGCGAAATACAAAGGAAGAACTTATAAGTAGAATCGATAATAGAATCCATGGTGAAGTAGTTGAAACTTTCATGAGTGGATTATATTGGAGAAATGTAAATGAGATTAATGAGAAAACGATTGCTGAGATTGAAAAATTATTATCTTCATCAAATGAATCTGATATGAGACGAGTAATACTGGGCTTAATAGCCATCGCTACAAAGAAGGATTGTGCTATTAATGCGTATTATGTACATAAAAAGTTAAGTAACATGTCTTCGTATCGGAGAGACTTTATTTTAAGTTTATTTCTTTTAAAACAGTATGATCAAGTGAAAATTATATCGGATACATGTGAAAGAGCAATTGTGTTAAAGCATCCCACGTTTGCAGAGGATAGTATTTTGCTATGGAAAATAATATTGTGTTGGGGAACAGGGAGTAATGATATTAAGTTAAGAGATAAGGCTAGTAAAGGCTTGACAAATTTATTTAGATTGTATCCTTTGGATATGTTGAAAGTCATTAATATGTTTAAAGATATTGATGATGATTATATTCATGAAAGAATATGGCAAGCAGTGTATTCGTCTCTTATTGTATTAGCAGAACAAAAATATGTCATGCCAATTTTAGAGTATATAAAAAATAGTATCATTTTGGTTGGTATTTGGCCACAAAACGTTTTGCTGCGTGATTACCTAAGGAATATTTTTGAATATGCTTATTACAAAGGTTGGTGTACTGAGAAAGAAGTAATTTTGGTTAGACCACCATATAGAAGTAAAAAGCATAAGGTAAATAAAAAGTTTGCGTTGCAATTCAAAGATCGTTTTTCTAGTTTATTTTGGAATTGTCAGGAAAGTGATTTTGCAATATATACGATTCCTTCAGAAGTTGAGAATTATGGAGTTACAAAAAAAGATGTAGGTCTTATGATTTTTGAAGACATAGTGAAAAGCGGTTATAAGCCATGTATAAATTATGATAAAAGTATTGATTATACATATGGTTCATTGAGAAGCCGTGATGAGCAAGTGGAGAGGATAGGTAAGAAATATCAGAAAATATATCTATATAGGGAATTGGGTAATATTTATGATAATTATAAATATTCGCCGAGATTTAGATATAGTGATATCGAATTAGTATGTCCGGAACAAGGAAATTCTCTTAGAGATATAGATTTGACGGTGATGCCTCAATCTAATAATTTTATAGGAACTAAGCTTGTATATCCTTTTTATAGATATTGTAAATGGAATGATATAACTTGGTTTAAAAATAATGATGTCGAACGTTATATTCCAAATTTAATAGGATGTAATTATGAGGGCGAAGAGTACTATATGCTACAAGGATATTTGGCATCGAAAGAAGTAGGCAAAAAGGCATTTCGTGAGGTATGGATGCAAGTGAGAACTTATTTATACACCAAGGATAAGAAAAATGATTTGCTGAAATGGTTCGAAAAAAAAGATTTTGAAGGAAGATGGATGCCAGAGGGGTATGGACAATTATATGAATGTTGTATCGGAGAGTATCCATGGAGCCCTACTATGGTAAATTATTTGGGACAAGAGGAGGAACAAGATTTTCGACAAGAAAATCCAGCACCATGTTATTTGATTACGACAGCAAATGATTATACGGCTGAGAAGGATTCACCATTTTGCACTAATGAAGAAAGTTCATATATGTTCCCATCAAAGTTTTTAATGGAACAAATGAATTTAACGTGGGATGGTTCGTTTGGATATGCTGCAAATGGTAGTACAGTGATTGTTAATGGACAAAATAATGCTTTATTTATTAAGAAAAAATTCCTGCTTGAGTTTATAGAAGAAAATGAATTAGATATTGTATGGACTGTGTTGGGAGAAAAGCAAAAAATAACTGGTGGGTTTGGTAGAGATTTCCCTGGAAGAGCTGAATTTAGTTACACATATTATATAAATGAAAAAGAAGAAGTAAGTCGAAATCACAAAGTGTATAACATTATGGAAGCAGGGAGATATTGATAAATAAATTTTTTTTTATATCGCATAATGTTTTCCCAGTTCTTTGTGAATCCCATCTCCTTTAACAATTGTTGACGGGTAAGATGCGGGCATTGTTTGAGAACCTTATTGATGAGTTTAGTTAAACCAGATTTAAATGCTTTAAAAATCTTCATCACTAATAAGATAGCGTAAGGCTATCACGACGTCAAATAAGTCCTTTCAAGAATTGCGTATATAAAACGGATGACATTGATTCTATACATTGGTTCTTTGTTAAGGGCGTGTACCTCAGCAATATCAAGGTAGGCGGTGACAATCTTATTGAGCGAATCAAGCTCCTGTTCAGTAAGATAGTTCTTTGCTACTTCCACATCTGAACGACGGATTTCGTTATGCATCCACGAGGTAAGCCCCATATTTTCTTTTTCTGCATCGGCATGCTCATAGATTACTTCGGCGGCGGTATGTTTGTGGGCAGCCCAGTGCATTTGGTTTTGAACCTGTTTGAAGAACAGAACAGAGCTTTCAGAATGGGAGCATAATCAATGCTGGTTGCATAGATTTCCAGAACCTTTCTCCAAAATACTTTTTCTGAAGAACGGATATCTCTGATACTTGCAAGCAATTCCCTTTTTCAGATATTCCTTTATTCTGTCGGAGATTAATTATAAAACATTACTTTACAAGAAGAATAAAAAAGCATATAATTCTTTTATAAT
>OFOK01000183.1_pt1 | contig 64978 bp, 68 predicted proteins | sample 1542001 | NCBI WGS metagenome assembly OFOK01 (sample SAMN04209242, study PRJEB22552) | human gut metagenome | biome: gut; material: feces | host: Homo sapiens | place: USA: Oklahoma
GGCGGCAGCCAGGGCCAGGGGGGCGCGGCGGACACGCCGGTGAGCCTGACCTGCGCCATTACCATGAGCGAGGATTCAGCCTATTACAAGGATCTGGAATACTTTGGCAAGCTGGTGAGCGAGCGCAGCGGCGGCACCGTGAGCCTGGACATTCAGGCGGGCGGCGTGCTGGGCAGCGAGACGGAATACATTGAGGGGCTGCAGGCGGGCACCATTGACGTGATGATCGTTTCCTTTTCGCCCCTTTCGGCCACTTCGGAGCAGTGCGGCCTGTTCGAGATCCCCTATCTGATCCAGGACTACGACCATTTGCGCCGCGTATGGAAGAGCGACATCGGCGAGGAGATCCGGGCCGACCTGGACAAGGTGGGCATCCGCTCGCTGGGAGTGCTGGACTTTGGCTACCGCGAGACCACCAACAACGTGCGGCCCATTGAAAAGCCGGAGGATCTGAAGGGCGTGGTGCTGCGGGTGATGCAGAGCGACATCCAGATCAAGGCCTGGGAGACGCTGGGGGCGACCCCGGTGACCATGGCGGTGACCGAGGTGTTCAGCGCCCTGCAGACCGGCACCATTGCCGGGCAGGAGAACCCCATCAACGCCATCTGCTCCAACGGGTTCCATGAGGTGCAGAAATACCTTTCGCTCACCGATCACCTTTACGCGCCGGTGCTGCTGGCGATCAGCGACGCCACCTGGCAGAGGCTGAGCCCGGCCCAGCAGGAGGCCATTACCAGCTCGATCGCCGAGACGGAGGATCAGTCCACCGCGATCCTGCAGGAATACACCGACAGCGGCCTTGCCACCATTGAGCAGGCGGGCGTGCAGGTGAACGAGGTGGACAAGGAGGCCTTCCGCGCGGCCATTCAGCCGCTGCACGAGGCACTGGCCTCCACCTACGGCGACGCGCTGGAGCGCATTAAAGCAATGTGACGCGGCCGGGGGCGGGGAGCCGGAGGAAAAAGCTCCCCGCCCTTTTTAAAACCGAAAGGAGAGGCCTATGAAAACATATATCAAGGTGGTAAACGCCCTGAACAAGGTCTTTGAGAACCTGGTGGTGGCGGTGCTGACCCTGCTGGCGCTGGTGGTGTTTTTGCAGATCGTGACCCGGTCGCTGCACATCTCGGTGGCCTTTTTGGAGGAGGCGGCCCGCTACACCATGATCTACCTGTGCTTTTTGGGCGCCGCGGTGTGCTGCCGGCGGGGCTCGCTGATCAAGGTGGACGTGGTGCACGACCTGCTGCCGCCCAAGGCCGCCCGCGCGCTGGAAGAAGCGGTGAACCTGGTGTCGGCCGTGTTTTTGTGCTTTGCGCTGTACAGCTGCTGCAAGTACCTGCCCCTGGGGTTCAACAGCGACGCTTCCAGCATGAAGGGCATCAAGATGTTCTGGTTCTACCTGTCCATGCCGCTGGGGCTGGGCATGATGCTGCTAAACCTGGTGGCAAACACCTATGAACGCTGGAAGGGGGAGGAAAAGGAATGAGCGCGTTTATCTACATCTGCCTGCTGCTGTGCTTTGCCGCGGGGGTGCCCATCGCCTTTTCGCTGGGGGCCGCCTGTGTGGCGGCCATTGCCAGCGACCCCTCGATGAGCATGGTCTGGATCGCCCAGCGCATGTTCGCGGGCATCAACTCGTTCCCCTACCTTGCGCTGCCGTTCTTTATCCTGGCGGGCAATATCATGGCCGAGGGGGGCATTTCCAAGCGGCTGGTGCGCTTTTTCTCCACCCTGATGGGGCGGTTCAGCGGGGGGCTGGCCATTGTGGCGATTGTGGTGTCGCTGTTCTTTGGGGCCATCTGCGGCTCGGCGGCGGCCACCTGCGCGGCGGTGGGAGCGATTTTGATCCCGGGTATGCTGCAGAAAAAGTATTCCGCGCCCTTTTCTGCGGCCACTGTGGCCGCGGCCTCCTGCATTGGGGTGATGATCCCGCCCAGCGTGCCCATGGTGCTGTACTGCTTTATGGCGGGCACCTCGATCAGCGACGGGTTCACGGGGGGCATTGTGCCCGGCATTTTGTTTGCGGTGGCGTTTATCGTGATCGCGGCCATTGTGAGCCGCAAAAAGCATTACGGCGGCGACCGGGCCTACAGCGGCAGGGAGATCTGGGCGGCCTTTAAGGATTCCATCCTGGCGCTGCTGACCCCGGTCATTATTCTGGGCGGCATTTACAGCGGCTTTTTTACCGCAACAGAGGCGGCCACGGTGGCGGTGATCTACAGCGTGCTGGTGAGCATGTTCGTTTACCGGGAGATGAGCTGGAAGCGGCTGAAAAAGGTGTTTTTGGAATCCGGGCTGCTGGCGGCGTCGATCCTGCTGATCATCTCGGTAGCGGCGGTGTTCGGGGTGGTGCTGACCAAGCAGCACGTGCCCCAGATGCTGGCCGAATTCTTCAGCACCGTGGCCGGCAACAAATACGTGTTCCTGCTGCTGGTGAACCTGCTTTTGCTGGTGCTGGGCATGTTTATGGAAAATTCCTCCTGCATTATCATTATGACCCCGCTGCTGGCCCCCATTGCGGCCAGCTACGGCATCGACCTGATCCACTTCGGCGTGATCCTGGTGTGCAACCTGGCGGTGGGCATGGTCACGCCGCCCTTCGGGCTGTGCCTGTTCATGGGCTCGGACCTGGCGGGGGCGAAGCTGGGCTCCACCATACGGTCGCTGGTGCCCTATCTTGTGGCCTCGCTGGCGGCGCTGGCCCTGATCACCTATGTGCCGGACATCAGCATGGGGCTGGTGCGGCTGCTGCGCCATTGACCCGACCCGGCCGCCGGACCCAAATAAAAAGGAGTGGATGGATTTGATCGTAAAGGATTTCCGCGTTTACCATATCTCGAAAAAGCTTGCCCGGCCACTGCCCAACGCAGTGTACAGCCTGGAATACATCGAGCATGTGTTTTTGGAGCTGGACACCGAGGAGTACACCGGCGTGGGCATGGCGTACACCTTTAACCCGGACCAGGCCGAGGCCATGAAGGTGCTGGTGGAGGGGTATTGCCGGGCGCTGCGGGGGAAAGACCCCGCCTACGTGCGCCGCTACTGGAACGAGGCCCAGGGCACCATGGGCGGCTGCGGGCAGACCGGGCTTGCCATGTCTGCCTACGCGGCGGTGGACACCGCGTTGTGGGACCTGATCGCCCAGGAAGCGGGCAAGCCGCTGTATAAGCTGCTGGGCGCCAGGACCGACACCCTGCCGGTGTATGGCAGCGGTGGGTGGCTGGTGCCGCAGCAGGAGATGATTGAGGAGGCGCTGTGGTTCAAGAGCCAGGGGTACACCCGGTATAAGCTCAAGCTGGGCTTTCCCGACCCGCGCGAGGATCTTCGCCGCCTGGAGGCCCTGCGCAGGGCGGTGGGCGACGGGTTTGAGATCATGGTGGACGTGAACCAGGGCTGGAGCGTAAAGCTGGCCCGGCAGCTTGTGCCGGAACTGAAGGCGCTGGGGATCACCTACCTGGAAGAACCGCTGCACTGCCAGGACTACAAGGGCAACGCCGAGCTGGCCCGCGCCAGCGACATCCGCATCTGCTCGGGCGAGTGCCTGTTCACCACCCGTGAGCTATTCGAACTGCTGCGCCTGGGGGGGGCGGATATGATCAACCCCGACCTGATGCGCTGCGGCGGCGTGACCGAGTTTGTGCAGGTGTGCGCGCTGGCCGGGGCCTTCCGGGTGCCGGTGACCGCCCACGTGCTGATGGAGGTGAGCGCCCATGTGATGGCCGCCAGCCCAACCGGGGGGCTTTTGGAGCATATCCCGGACTGGTGGGCGGGGGCGTTTGCCCAGGGGCCCGCGGTGCGGGACGGGCAGCTCACCCTGCAAAACGTGCCGGGCCTTGGGATCCGGTTCGACCAGGATTACATACAACAAAATCTTTACCGGGGCTGAAACGCCCGGCGCGGCCCCCGCTTTGGAAAAAAGCGGGGGCTGTTTTTTGCATTTTTGCGCGGCGCCGGCGGCGCGCCGCCGTGTTGGGGCGCTTTGTAAAATTGCTTTTTCAAACCCGGGGGCAGGTTTTACCCAGGTTTAACCGGTTTGTGATAGCGGATTTTCGAAAGGCGGAGCTATACTGAAAGCGTTCCAGGAAAGAACATGAACAGAACGACAAAAAGGGGAGAAAGTACCATGAAAAAGATTCTTGCACTTACCGCAGCCCTGGCGCTGGCCGCCAGCTTTGCCGCCTGCGGCGGCGGTACATCCAGCACGCCCGCTGCCGACCCGACCCAGGCGCCCGCCTCCGTGGCCGCGCCCACCCAGGCGCCTGACGCCGCCCTGGAGGGCGGTGTGACCACCGGCGGCTCCACCAGCGTGGAAAAGGTGATCGGCGCGCTGAGCGAAGCCTTTATGCAGGCCAATACCGGCGTGGACGTGACCTATGACCCCACCGGCAGCGGCGCGGGTATCACCGGCGCCTTGGAGGGGACCCTGGACATCGGCCTTTCCAGCCGGGGGCTGAAGGACGAGGAGAAGGCGGGCGGCCTGAAGGAAACCGTGTTTGCGCTGGACGGCATTGCCATTGTGGTGAACAACGAAAACGGCGTGGCCGACCTGAACCTGGAGCAGATCAAAGGCCTGGCCGACGGGACCATCACCAACTGGAAGGACGTGGGCGGCGCCGACGCCCCGGTGGTGCTGATCGGCCGCGAGGCCGGCAGCGGCACCCGCGACGGCTTTGAGAGCATTGTGGATGTGAAGGACGTCTGCAAGTACGAGCAGGAGCTCACCAGCACCGGCGCGGTGATCGCCGCGGTGGCCGCGAACCCGAATGCGATCGGCTACGCTTCGCTGTCTGCTGTGGATGAAAAGGTGAAGGCTGTGACCGTGGAGGGCGTGGCTGCCAGCGAGGCCACCGTGCAGGACGGTACCTACAAGATCCAGCGCCCCTTCGTGTTTGTGACCAAGGAGGGCGCGGCCCTGAGCCCCGCCGCCCAGGCCTTTGTGGATTTTGCCCTGAGCGAGGACGCAAAGCAGATGGTGGCCGACGCGGGTGCGGTGCCCCTGCGCTGAGAGCCAGGAGAAGCATGAGATGAAAAAGCCGCATGACCTTTGTGGCCATGCGGCTTTTCCCCAAGTTTAAAACCGGGAGGGGCTGCCCTGTGAAAACAAAGCATATCACGGAAGCTGTGATGCACGCGGTGTTCTTTAGCTGCGGCATGCTGGCCATCGCCTTTGTGGCGCTGATTACCCTTTATATTGTGACCGCCGGCCTGCCCGCCATCGGCGAGATCGGCCTGAAAGAATTTTTGCTGGGCGCGGAGTGGAAGTCCACCGCTGCCGAGCCGAAATTCGGCATTCTGCCCTTTATCCTCACCAGCTTTTGGGGAACCCTGGGCGCGGTGATCATCGGCGTGCCGGTGGGGGTGCTCACCGCGGTGTTCCTTTCCAAGGTGGCGGGGCCGCGCCTGGCGGGCGTGGTGCGCCCGGCGGTGGAACTGCTGGCGGGCATTCCCAGCGTGGTGTACGGCCTGGTGGGCATGATGGTGCTGGTGCCGCTGATGATGGAGGTGTTCCGGCTGAAAAACGGCACCTGCCTGCTGGCGGCCATTCTGGTGCTGGCGGTGATGATCCTGCCGGGCATTATCTCGGTGAGCGAAACGGCCCTGAACGCCGTGCCGCCCGATTATGAGCAGGCCAGCCTGGCGCTGGGGGCCACCTGGATGGAAACCGTGTTCAAGGTGAGCCTGCCCGCCGCAAAAAGCGGCATCGGCGCCGGCGTGGTGCTGGGCGTGGGCCGCGCCATTGGCGAGGCCATGGCCGTGATGATGGTGGCGGGCAATGTGGCCAACATGCCCGGGCTGTTCAAAAGCGTAACCTTTTTGACCACCGCGGTGGCCAAAGAGATGAGCTACGCCGGGGGCCTGCAGCGGCAGGCGCTGTTCAGTATTGCGCTGGTGCTGTTTATCTTTATCATGCTGGTAAACGGCCTGCTGGGCCGGGTGCTGAAAAGGGGGAACAAGGAATGAGCACGCTGGAGGCATGCGCCGCCCTGCCCGCGGGCAGGGCGCACGGCAAAACGGCGGGAGGGGCCCACGCGCAGGTGCGCAGGCTGAAGGGAGCGCTGCTGAAAGGAGTGGTGTACCTTGCAGCCGCCCTGACCTGCGCGCTGCTGGTGGGGCTGATCGGCTATATCTTCCTCAAGGGGCTGCCCGGCATTACCTGGGAGCTGCTGAGCACCGCGCCCAGCGCGTTAAAGGGGACGATCGGCATTCTGCCGAACCTGCTGAACACCCTTTACATCGTGGGCTTTGCGCTGCTGGCGGCGCTGCCGCTGGGGGTGGGGGCCGCGGTCTATCTGACCGAATACGCCGCCAGCCGCAGGCTGATCGCGGTGGTGGAGTTTGCCACCGAGGCGCTGGCCGGCATTCCGTCGATTTTATACGGCCTGGTGGGCATGCTGTTTTTCTGCCAGATGCTGCAGCTGAAAACCAGCCTGCTTGCGGGCGGCTGCACGCTGGTGATCATGATCCTGCCCACCATCATCCGCACCACCCAGGAGAGCCTGAAAACGGTGCCCGGGAGCTACCGGGAGGGCGCGCTGGGCCTGGGGGCGACCCGGTGGTACATGATCCGCACCATTGTGCTGCCCTCGTCTTTGGAGGGGATTGTGACCGGCTGCATTTTGGCGGTGGGGCGCATTGTGGGCGAAAGTGCGGCGCTGCTGTTCACCGCGGGCGTGGGCACCGTGGTGGCCCAGAACGTGTTCGCAGCCTTTGGCCGCAGCGGCGGAACCCTTTCGGTGGCGCTGTATATGTACGTGAGCGAGCGGGGCGAATTTGAGGTGGGCTACGCCATCGCCGCCATTCTGATGCTGCTGGTGCTGGGGCTCAACGCGGCCACCCGGCTGGTGCGCAGGACAATGAAGAGCAAGGAGGGCGCAAAATGAGCGAAACCCCCATTTTGCAATCAAAGGAGCTGCGCCTTTATTACGGCGAGGCCGAGGCGCTGAAGGGCATTGACATGCAGATCCAAAAAAACGAGATCACGGCCCTGATCGGCCCTTCGGGGTGCGGAAAATCAACCTTTTTAAAGACGCTGGACCGGATGAACGACCTGATCCCGGGGGTGCGCATCACCGGGCAGGTGCTGCTGCAGGGGCAGGACATTTACGAAAAGAGCGTGGACGTGAACGAGCTGCGCCGCAGGGTGGGTATGGTGTTTCAAAAGCCCAACCCGTTTCCCATGAGCATTTACGACAACGTGGCCTATGGGCCACGGCTGCACGGCAGCCACGGCAAGGCTGAACTGGACGAGCTGGTGGAGCAGAGCCTGCGGGGCGCCGCCCTGTGGGAGGAGGTGAAGGACCGGCTGAAAAAAAGCGCCATGGGCCTTTCAGGCGGGCAGCAGCAGCGGCTGTGCATTGCGCGGGCGCTGGCGGTGCAGCCGGACGTTCTGCTGATGGACGAACCCACCAGCGCGCTGGACCCGGGCAGCACCCTGCGCATTGAGGACCTGATGGCCGAGCTGAAAGAGAAATACACGGTGGTCATTGTGACCCACAACATGCAGCAGGCGGGACGTATTTCAGACCGCACGGCCTTTTTTTTGCTGGGTGAGCTGGTGGAATACGGCCCCACCAAAGAGCTGTTCACCACCCCCGGGGACAAGCGCACCGAGGACTATATCACCGGCCGGTTTGGGTAAAGGAGCGAGCGATGAGAGTGGATTATACGCAGGCGCTGGCCCAGCTGCGCCAGCACGTGCTGGACATGGGCTGCGCCATTGAAGAGGCCATCGGCCACACCCAAACGGCCCTGGAGACCCTGGATCCCGCGCTGGCGTGCCGGATCATACAGGGCGACGACGCCTTTGACGAGATGGAGCGCCGCATTGAGCAGGAGTGCCTGGACCTGGTGGTCACACAGGCGCCGGTGGCAGGGGACTGGCGGCGCATTGCCTCGGTGATGCGCATGATCGCCGATTTGGAGCGCATTGCGGACCATTGCAGCGACATCTGCGAGTATGTGCTGCGCCTGGAAAAGGCGCCCCGGGTGCCGCCCATCCCGTATTTTGACGAGATGTTTTTTCAGATGCAGCGCATGGTGAGCGGCACGGTGCGGGCGTATGTGGAGCTGGACGTGGCCGCCGCCGAGCAGGTGGCCCGGCAGGACGACGTGCAGGACGACTATTTTGAGGAGGTGCTGGAGGAGCTGGCCCACCGCATGGCGGCGGAAAACGCGGCCATTCCCCAGTACATCGATTACCTGCTGATCGCAAAATATCTGGAACGCATGAGCGACCACGCCACCAACCTGGCAGGCTGGATCGCCTACATTGTGCGGGGCGAACTGCAGCTTTAAAACGCGGCGCGGCCGGGTGGAAGAACGGCCGGGGAAATGGCCCTGCCTGACCTGGTTGTAAAATGGGGCAGGGAACCCCGGGTTAAAAAGGGACGATCGACAGGCGGAAAACCGCCTGCCGATCGCCCCTTTTTAACTGCCTGCCTGTAGTTTTAAAGGCGAAAATGCTGTAACAGCCCGAGCCAGGAGCGCTTGTTTTACAGAACCGGCCCCAGGGGAGTTGGGGGGTGAAAAATAGCCCGCCCGAAAATTATGGATAAAAACAGCTGGACGAAATTGTGCGAAATAGATGAAAATAGAAAACAAATAATGAAAATACTGTTTGATATATTGACAATGTCGAAAAAAGTCGCTATGCTAATATCACTGATATTATTACGGATAATATCAAGATGCGGCGACAGGCGGACAAGGGCGGGACACCCGCGCGTTTGCCGAGGTCAGCCGGCGAGATGAAAAAAGGAAGGGCTGCCCGCACAGCGGGCAGGGTGAGGGCAATGCCAAGCAAGAATACCCTGACGGAACAGGTCTACGAGAGGGTTTACGAGGATGTGGTGAACGGCGTTTTTGTGAACGGCCAGGTGATCACCGAGAACATGCTGATCCAGCGCTATCAGGTGAGCAAATCGCCGGTACGGGAGGCGCTGGTATCCCTTTGCGACGAACAGGTGCTGCAGAGCATTCCCCGCACGGGGTACCAGGTGGTGCGCATTATGCCGGACGAGCTGCTGCAGGTGCAGGAAACGCGGCAGATGCTTGAGGTATATATGCTGGAGCGGAGCTTTGCGCACCTGAACGACGACAAGATTCAAAAATTGCAGGAATACAACGACAGGATCGGCTCGCAGGACCCGCTCAAAACCCAGGCCAGCAAACAGTGGAGCGATAACATGGAGTTTCATCTTTTGCTGGCGTCGTTTTCCGGGAATGCGTACATGTGCCGCCTTTTGGCGGATACGTTCCGAATCTGCGCCCGGGCGTCCACCCAGTACTTTTTGCAGATCTCGGACGAATCGATCTGGAGCAAGCGGGACACGCACGAGCGGTTGATCGAGGCCTGCCGGGAACGGGACATTGAGACGGCCAAACAGCTGCTGATCGAGGACTCCAAAAAGATCCTGCAGGTTTGGCAGAACTATTTGAATTTTTGACAGGCACACAGCGGCGGATCGTTCCGGTTTGAAAAAATCGGTGGAAGTGAATTCTTGAAGGAGGTATTCAGAATGAAGTGGTTTAGAGCGAAGCGTATCGTGGCACTGACCCTGATCACAGCCCTTTTGGCGGCCTGCGGCACGACTGAACCGCTCGCGCCGGGCGGCGGCGGTTCCGCCGCCGCTTCCGCACAGGCAGGCGGCAAAAGCGAGAGCTACCCTTCGGGAAAGCTTGTGTGGTGGGCGACCGGCCAGCCCAAGTTCCGAAAGATGTATTTTGATTCCTGGCTGGAGCGCAATGCGGACATCGCGCCGGGCGTGGAGGTGGAGGCCACCACGATTGCCACGAACAACGACGCGCTGCAAAAAATTGCGATGTACAGCATGAGCGGCGATTATGAATCCATGCCGGACATCCTGTTTTTGGATTCAGTGGGCGTGGTGAACATGGCGATGAACGGCTTTTTGCTGGACATGACCGACTATTACAGCCCTATGGCCGATCAGTTTGTGCCGGGGGCGGTGAGCGACGCGACCATCGGCGGCAAGATCTATGCCCTGCCGGACGCGGTGCGCCCGCAGATGCTGTTTTATAATGCGGAGGTTTTTGAGAGGTACAGCGTGGACCCGGCCATGATGAACACCTTTGACGGCTACCTGGAAGCCGGGCGGCAGCTGAAGGAAAAGAGCGGCGGGAAGGTGTATCTTTCCTATATTGACCCGGGCAGCTATACCTGGCGCTATTGGTGCCGCCGCGGCCTGATGCCGCAGGCCGGCGCGAAAATATGGGACGATGCGGGCAACGTGGTGATCGGCGAGGACCCGGGCACCAAGCTGGCGCTGGGCTTTTTGGACCAGCTGAACAGCGAGGGCCTGCTTTACAAGACCGATATGATGCAGCAGCCGCTGTATGAGGCCACCGACGAGGGGATCATTGCCACCTATTACATGGGCGCGTTCTGGGACGAATTCATGCGCGGCAACCTGACCCAGACGGTGGGCGACTGGCGGGCCATGGCGGCGCCGGTGTTCCCGGAAATCGGCACGGGCGGCGCCCCGGTGAGCACCTTCTACTGCCTGATCGACAAGCACGACGACACCTATGTGGGGCTTTTGCAGAAGCTGTGGTATGACTTTGTGACGGACGGCGAGGCCTATAAAACCTGGGTGGATCAGATGATGACCGAGAACGGGCCGTACAACAACCCTGTTTCGCTGGAAATGCTGAAAGACCCTTACTGGCAGGAGCCCTCGGACTTTTACGGCGGCCAGTCGTTCCGCAAAACCGAGAGCGAGGCGCTGAACAACCCCTCGGCAAACCTGGTGGTAACGCCCAGCGACGCGGAGGCCGACAACATCATCAGCGCCGAGATCGAAACCTATGTTGCGGGCGAACAGACCATGGAGCAGGCCATTGCCAACATGGACCGCGAATTGAAGGCGCGCATCGGGCAGGCGCAGATCCCCTGAACCATCCCCGTTGAGGGGAGCGAAAAAACAAGAAAAGGATGCCGGTACAATGGATAAAAAAGAACGCCTGATGGCGGTGCTGAACGGAACAATGCCCGATCGCCCACCGGTGGGCCTTTGGTTCCACTTTACAGACGCGGAGAGCCGGGGGGAGGCGTGTGTGCAAGCCCATGTCCGAACCTACAAACAGAGCAATGTGGATTTTGTAAAGATTATGTCGGACGGGCTGCTCTATCCCGTGCGGCAGAGGATCGACTGTGCGGCCGACTGGGCAAAGCTTGCCCCGCTGCCCCGGGACGACGCATTTTTTGCGGATACCGTGGAGCGCTGCGCGCGCATCCATGAGGAATTGGGGGAGGAGTGCTGCCTTTTTTACAACTTTTTCTCGCCCTTTACCATGATCCGCGCGGCGGAGAGCTTTACAGAACACGCCCTTGCAGGCCGCACAAAGGATGAAACGGTGATGGCGCACCTGCGCGAGAACGAGGCGGCCGTGCTGCACGCTTTGGAGGTGGTGGCAGCCGACCTTGCCCATTTGGCGGAGCTGGTGATCCACAGGGGCGGCTGCCTGGGGATTTACCAGAGCGTGCAGGGAGCGGAAAAGGGAAGGATGAGCGAAGAGGAGCACCGGCGCTGGATCGCGCCGTCCGACCTTATGGTGCTGAAGGCTGCAAACCTGCACAGCCAATACAACATCCTGCACATGTGTTCCTGGGCGGGGTTTGCCAACCACCTGGAATATTGGAAGGATTACCCCGCCCGGGTGAAAAACTGGGGGACCGGCGTGGAGGGACTGCCGCTGGCAAAGGGAAAGAGCTGGTTTCCCGGCAGCGTGCTGCTGGGCGGGCTGGACAACCGCCGGGGCTTCCCACTGGTATCCGGCACAAAGGCGCAGCTGCAGCAGGCGGTGCGGGAGCTGGTGAAGGAAATGGGCCCCACGCCGTTTATCCTGGGGGCGGACTGTACAGTCCCCTCGGATTTTGAGCTGGAACGGGCCGGCTGGATCCTGGAGGCGCTGGAAACGCAGTGATCGGGCCGCCGGCGGGCGCCGGCCCGGAGGTGAAAACAATGAAACGATTTTGGAGAAAATATGGCTTTGCAGTTCTTGCGATCAGCCCGTTTTTTATTCAGTTCTTCATTTTTCAGCTGGCGCCCACGGCGGCCACGATCTGGCTCAGCTTTCAGAAATGGAATGGGATGAGCGAGCCCCAGTTTATCGGCCTGGGAAACTACAGGGCGATGCTGACGGATTACCAGTTCCTGGACGCGCTGCGGAACACGGCGATCTACTGGCTGGTGGGCGTGGTGGGGGTGCTCTCGCTCTCGCTGCTGCTGGCATGCATGCTGAATTCAAAGCTGCTGCGGGGAAGGCGCTTTTTTAAAACGGCTGTGTTTTTGCCCTATGTGTGCGCTTCGATCGCGGTGGGGCTGATTTTTGGGATGCTGTTTGACCAAAACGCGGGGCTGATCAACGCGATCCTGGGCCTTGCAGGGGCGGACCCGCAGCCCTGGCTCACCAGCAGCCGTCTGGCCAGGATCCCGGTGCACGCGCTGTTTATCTGGCGCATGACGCCCTGGTATGTGCTGATCTATCTGTCCGGCCTGCTGGGCATTCCGGGCGAATACTACGAGGCGGCCACGGTGGACGGGGCGTCCGGCATACAGCAATTTTTCCGGATTACGCTGCCCCAGCTGGGCAACATCTCGTTTTTCTGCATGGTCACGGTCACGGTGGACGCATGGAAGATTTTTAACGAGAGCTATACCCTGGCGGGGCCCGGGTCCTCGAATATGTCGCTGTTCCAATTGATGTATGTGAATGCGTTCCAGATCTTTAAAATGGGCTATGGCTCGGCGGTGGGCGTGGTGCTGATCGTGATACTGCTTGCGCTGTCGCTGGTTCAGTTTTACGTAAGGCACAGACGCCGGGAACTGTGAAGGAAGGGGGAAGGCTTCATGAAAAGCAAACGGCTGGCACAGGGCATCGCCCTGCACGCCGCAATGGGCATTGTGGTGGTGATCTGCGTGTTCCCGGTGCTGTGGTCCTGCGTGATCTCGGTCAAAAGCGTGGGGGAAAAGGTTTCGGGGTTCAGCGCGCTGGCCATCCAAAACCCGACCCTGGCGAACTATGCGCGCCTGTTCCAATTGGTTCCCATCGGGCAGCAGCTGGGCAACAGCGTGTTTACCGCGGTGGTGGGCACTGTGACCACCCTGTTCTTTTGTGCCCTGGCCGGGTTTGCCTTTGCAAAGTACCAATTTCCTTACCGGGACGCCCTGTTTTATTTTGTGGTGGCCACAATGACCATTCCGGCTGAGGTGGGCGCCGTTCCGCTGTTTTTGATTATGAAAGAGGTGGGGCTGATAAACAGCCTGTGGTCGCTGATCCTGCCGCGGCTGGCCACGGCGGTGGGCGTGTTTTACCTGCGGCAGTACATTCTGGAGGTGCCGGATGATATTTTGGACGCCGCCCGCATTGACGGGTGCAGGGACTTTGGACTTTTCTGGAAAATTGTGTGCCCTGTGATTAAGCCGGCGCTGGCCTCGTGGGCGTCGCTTACCCTGATCGCCCGCTGGAACGACTTTTTCTGGCCGCTGCTGTTTTTGAACAAGCCGGAAAAACACACCCTTATGGTTTCGGTTTCGACCCTGCCGCTCACCGACGGCCTGGCCACGCCCTGGCAGGTGATCCTGGCGGGTACTACCCTGGTGATCGTGCCCAGCGTGCTGCTTTATCTGGCCATGCAGACCTTCCAGAAGGCCGGGGCGCTGGAGGGCGCGATCAAAGGATGAAAGAAAAGAGGTACGGCAATGAACTATTATGAACCGGTCCCGGGGCTGCGGCTGCCGGCGGCGGCCATGGGCTGCATGCGGATCGCGGAGATGGAGTACGGGGCGCTGGAACGGCAGGTCCTGCTGGCGGCGGAACTGGGAATGAACTTTTTTGACCATGCGGATTTTTATGGGGAGTTCCGGTCTGAGGCGCGGTTTGGCGAGGTGCTGGCGCGAAACCCCGGCCTGCGCGAAAAAATTTATGTGCAGAGCAAGTGCGGGATCCGGATCGGCGGCATTTACGATTCCTCCGCCGAGCATATCACAAAAAGCGTGGAGAACAGCCTGCGCAGCCTGCACACCGACTACCTGGATTTTTTGCTCATCCACCGGCCGGACCCGCTGGCCCGGCCGGACGAGATCGCCCGGGCGTTCGAGGGGCTGCATGCCGCAGGCAAGGTGCGGTATTTTGGGGTGAGCAACCACAACCCGGCCCAGATTGAGGCGCTGCAGCAGGCGGTGCCCCACAAGCTGCTAATCAATCAGATGCAGATGAGCATTCTGCACACCCCCATGATCGATCACGGCGTAAACGTGAACACAAAATTTGCGGGCGCGGAGGACCGGGACGGGTCGGTGCTGGAATACTGCAAGGCAAAACAAATTATGCTGCAGGCCTGGTCGCCCTTTCAATACGGCTTTTTTGAGGGCGTGTTCGTGGATAACCCCAAGTTCCCGGAACTGAACGGGGTGCTGGAGCAGCTGGCGCAAAAATATGAGACCAGCAAAACGGCGCTGGCGGTAGCCTGGCTGGTGCGCGTCCCGGCGATGGTACAGGTGATCTGCGGCACCACCAGCGCAAAGCGGCTGGAGGAGATCGCGCGGGGCGCGGACCTTGCGCTGGAGCGGGACGACTGGTATGCCGTTTACCGCGCGGCGGGTAATCAACTGCCGTGACGGGCGGCGAAAAAATGATTTGATCCCTTCCTGTGTTCTCTCTGGTTTGGCAGGCGGCGGGCCCTCTGCGCACAGCGCGCGGGGGGCCCGCCGCCGGTTTGAGCAAAAACGCGGCGAAAGCGGGAAAATGGGCGGCAAGGCTTCGTTTTTGCCCATGTTTTATTGCAAAGCCGCGCGCGGCTGTGCTATAATGTGGAATACTTATAAAACACCTGTGCGCAGAGAGAAATAAGAGGGGAGCCGACCACCATGCAGAAGGTGCCGTTCATCACATTGGAGCAGGCGCAGCAGATCATTGCCGATGTGCCCACGCCGTTCCACCTTTACGACGAAAAGGGCATTCGGGAAAATGCCCGCTGCCTTTACAAAGCGTTCAGCTGGAACAAGGGCTTTAAGGAATACTTTGCGGTAAAAGCCACGCCGAACCCCTACATCCTGAAAATTTTGCAGGAGGAGGGCTGCGGGGTCGACTGTTCGTCGTATACCGAGCTGATGCTCAGCGAGGCCTGCGATTTTAAGGGGCACGAGATCATGTTTTCCTCCAACGTGACCCCGGTGGAGGATATGCAGAAAGCTTACGAGCTGGGCGCCTACATCAACTTGGACGACTACACCCACGTGGAGTTTTTGGAGCGGGTGGCAGGCATTCCGGAAACGGTGTGCTGCCGCTACAACCCGGGCGGCGTGTTCAGCCTGGGCAACGGCATTATGGATAACCCCGGCGAGGCCAAGTACGGCATGAGCGAGGTGCAGATGGAGAGCGCCTTTAAAAAGCTGATGGCAAAGGGCGCGAAGCGGTTCGGCATCCATGCATTTTTGGCAAGCAATACCACCTACAATGAGTATTACCCCACGCTGGCCGGGATTTTGTTTGAGCTGGCAGTGCGCCTGAACAAGGCCACGGGGGCAAAGATCGCTTTTATCAACCTGTCCGGCGGCGTGGGGGTGGACTACGCGCCCTACCAGCCCGCCAGCGACATCATGGCCATCGGCGAGGGCGTGCGCAAAAAATTTGAGGAGATCCTGGTGCCCGCAGGGTTGGGCGACGTGGCGCTGTTCACCGAGCTGGGGCGGTTTATGCTGGCGCCCTACGGCCACCTGGTGGCCACCGTGCTGCACGAAAAGCACATCCAGAAGGACTATGTGGGCCTGGACGCCTGCGCGGCCAACCTGATGCGGCCCGCGATGTACGGCTCTTACCACCACATCACGGTGCTGGGCAAGGAGGACGAGCCCTGCGACCGCATTTACGATGTGACCGGCGGCCTGTGCGAGAACAACGACAAGTTTGCCATTGACCGCCCGCTGCCCAAGATCGAGGTGGGGGATGTTCTGGTGCTGCATGACACCGGCGCCCACGGCTTTTCCATGGGCTACAATTACAACGGCAAGCTGCGCAGCGCCGAGGTGCTGCTGAAGGAGGACGGCACCCACGAGCTGATCCGCCGGGCCGAAACGGCGGACGACTACTTTGCCACCTTTGACTGCACGCCCTTCTGGCCGCGCCTGCACGGCGGCCAATAACGCGAATCAGGGACAAAAGGCCCCCGTTCTGTGGAACGGGGGCCGCTGTGTATCCGGCTGCAGGATATGCCGCGCCCGAAAAAAGAGGCGGCCCGGGGCCCGCGCCGGAGGGGGAGAACGGCGAAAACGGGCAGGTAAAAGTTTCTTAAAAAGATTTTTCAAAAAATGCTTGACCTTCCCCCTGGTAGAGGGTGTACAACGAGGGCAATGAACGGGGCAAACGCCCCGGAGGAGGGATTTTACCATGCTGCAAATCGAACATTTTTCCAAGACGTATCCCGGCGGCAAAAAAGCGGTGGATGATCTGACCCTGGCGGTGAACGCGGGCGAGATCGTGGGTTTTATCGGCCACAACGGCGCGGGAAAGACGACCACCCTGCGGGCGGTGGCGGGCATTCTGGCCTACGACCAGGGCACCATTACCATTGACGGGCACGACGTGCGCACCGATGGGGTGAACGCCAAAAAGGTGACCGCCTTTTTGCCTGACAACCCGGATCTGTACGAATTTATGAACGGTATCGATTATCTGAACTTCATTGCGGACATCTATGGCATCCCGGCACAGACGCGCAGACAGCGCATTGAAACCTATGCGGGGGCCTTTGAGATTGTGGGGGCGCTGGGCAGCCCGGTGAGCAGCTATTCCCACGGCATGAAGCAGAAGCTGGCCCTCACCAGCGCGCTGATCCGCCAGCCCCGGCTGCTGATCCTGGACGAACCCTTTGTGGGGCTGGACCCCAAGGCCTCCCACCTGCTGAAAGGTTTTTTGGCCGAGCTGTGCGGCGCGGGCGGGGCGGTGTTCTTTTCGACCCATGTGCTGGAGGTGGCGGAAAAGCTGTGCCACCGGGTGGCGATTCTAAAGGGCGGCAGGCTGATCTGCGAGGGCCCCACGGCCGAAATCGTGGGTTCCTCGACCCTGGAAGAGGTTTTCCTGCGGCAGGAGGGTGAGGAAGATGCGTAAATTCCGCGCGCTTTTTTGGGCCTCGTTCCGGGGCCTGACCTACAGCTTGGGCTTTGGGGGCCGCAAGAGCAGCAAGCGGGCGGGCGGCGGCCCGGCCGTGCTGGTGCTGATGCTGGTGCTCTGCGCGTTTATGTCGTCCACCTACAGCTTCCCGCTGGCGCCGGTGCTGGTGCAGGCGGGCCAGGCCCCGCTGCTGTTTGCGCTGCTGGGCATGATGACCGTGGCCCTGTGCGCGATATTTACCGCCATCGGCGCCCGGGAGGTGGTGTTCGGCACCAAGGACATTGACATCGTGCTGGCGCTGCCGGTGAGCCCGTTCAGCCTGATCCTGGCGCGGCTGGCGGCGCTGTATGTGGAAAATTTGGTTTTGACCGCGGCGTGGCTGACCCCGGCGGGCGTGGCCTATATGCTGCAGACGGGCTTTTCGGTGGGGGTGAGCCTGCGGCTGGTGCTGGCGGCGGCTTTGCTGGCGCTGGGGCCCGTGTTTATCGCGCTGGCGGTGGGCTTTGTGCTGGCGTTTATCAGCAGCCGCTTTACCCGCCATGCGCTGGTGGAGAATATTCTTTACTTTGCAATGCTGCTGCTGGTGGTGGGCGGCAGCCTGTGGGCAAGCTTTTCCGGGGCAGGCAGCCAGGGAGCGAACGCGCAGGCGATGCAGTTTTCTTTTTCCGGCGGGCTTGCGCCCTTGCAGTGGTTTGCGGATTTTGTGGCTGCAGGCAGCGTTTATGCGCTTGTAAAGCTGGCGGCGATCTGCCTTGTGCCGGTGTTGGCGCTGGCCGCGCTGTGCAGCCGCAGTTATAACCGGGTGCTGGCCGCGCTGCAAAATCATGGGGGCCGCAGCGATTACAGACTGGGGCAGATGCAGGGGGGGAGTGCGTTCCGCGCGCTGCTCAAGAAAGAGAAAGCGCGTTACCTGAACACCTCAATTTACCTGTTCAACACCATTATGGGCCTTTTGATGCTGCTGGCCGCGGGGATCGCGGCGATGATCAAGGGGGGAGACCTGGCGGGCTTTTTGGCCGAGAACGGCATGCCCGGCGCCCCGGTGCTGCCCATGGCGGCGGGCGCAATGGGCTTTTGCCTGGCGCTCACCGCCATTACCGCGAGCTCGGTAAGCCTGGAAGGGAATACCCTGTGGGTGCTGCAAAGCCTGCCTGTTTCGGCGCAGCAGGTGCTGCGGGCAAAGGCGGCGTTCCATCAGTTTTTGGCGGCGCCCTTTACGGTGCTGAGCGGTTTGATGCTGGGGCTGGGCCTTGAAACCGGCGTTGTGAGCGCAGTGGAGTTGGCCGTGGGCGGCCTGCTGCTCAACTGGGCGGTTGCCTCGGCGGGGCTGCTGATCAACCTGACCTTCCCAAAACTGGACGCGGTGAACGACATGGTGGTGGTAAAACAATCGGCGGCTTCCGGGTTCAGCATGTTGGCCGGAGTGGGGCTGGTGGCCGCCGCGGGGCTTACCTGGTGGCTGGCGACGCGGCTGGCGCCCGGGGCGGGCCTGCCCGCGGCGCTGGTGATGCTGGCGATGTGCGGCGGTGTGCTGCAGCTTACACTGCAAAAGAAGGGGCCGGAGATGTTCCGGGCCTTGACCGATTGAAAAGGCACTGCGGCTTGCGGCGGCAGAAAAGGGAACGTTTGAAAGGGCCGGGGCGGCAGCGCCCCGGCCCTTTTGCGCCTTTTGCAGGCTTTTTGCGGGCTTTTTATCCAAAAGCTTCTAAAAGCGTTGCCAAGCACTTGGAGAAAGGCGTATAATAAAGCCGGAAAATTCAGACCCTAAAAAATGGAAATGATTTTATTCAAAAGGAGGCGATCAGCGGGCATGCGCCAGGGGAAAAAGAGCAAAGAAAAACCTGCGGCTGCGAGCGGCCGCAGGCTGCAGGCGCGCTGGTACGCCCTGGCCGGCGGCGTGTGCGCGCTGTTTTTGGGCGCGTGTGCAGCATTGGTGTTTGCGTATTACCGGCGCGCCATTGCCGAGGAGTTTACCCGGATGGCAGTGGAGAACCTGGACGCATACACCGCCGCGCAGCGGGACGACACGCTTTCCGGCCTGCACGACATCATGAATACCCTCCAGGCTCTTGCGGTGCTGGTGGCTCAAAACGATACCCCTGAATTTGTGGAGGTATCGCTGCAGGCGATGAACAAGGAGAACCCGGGGGCCCGAATCTTGTACAATACGAACCAGGAGCTGAACGAACGGCTGGAGGCGAAGGACATTCTGCCAGGGGATGTGGAGATCATCCGCCGCTTACAGGAGGGGCAGACCGCCGTGACGCCCATCATCTATTCCCGGCGCCTGGGCGACGTTTATTGTGTGGCGGTGGCGGTGCCTGTGTTCCGGGAGGGGGAGTGCCTGGGTGCGCTGCGGTGTGTTGCAAACGCGGAGATGCTGGTGTCGACCTCGGTCTACCCGCCCTCGCAGGGAAAGATTTTGTACAGCGTTTTGCTGGACAGCGCGGGCAGCGTTGTTCCAGTGCGGAGCGACGGTTCGGATTTGCAGGGGAATCTGTTCGAAACCCTGCAAGGCATAGATACACCCAAAGAAACGCTGGACGGCCTGAGAGCGGTGCTGACGGCCGAAGAGAGCGGGCTGGGCAGTTTTTTGCTGGGAACTTACAGCGGTTCGCCCATGTACCTCTCGGTGGCGGATCTGGGGTACAACGACTGGCACCTTGCCCTGTTCGTTCAGGCGGACATGGCGGCCGTGCACTCCCGGGCCATCGTGCTGCGCACCACCTATGGTGCGGTGGCGCTGATGGTCTGCGCGGTGGTGTTTTGCTTTGTAATCTTTTTGCTGCTGGCCCGGCTGCTCCGCAGGCTCACCCGGGAGCAGCAGCGGTATCTGCTTTTAGAGCAGTTTTCCGACACGGTTTTGTTTGATTACGACCTGAAAAGTGATACCATCCGCTTTACCTCCAACGCCAGGGCGCTGTTCCGGGTGGGCGAATTGACAGAGCAGGATTTTGTGGGCGGGATGGACGTCCGGTATATCCATGAGGAGGACCGCGCCGCCATCGAGGAGCTGCTGCGGCCGCCGGCCGGCAAGGCACAGGCACAGGCCCGGGTGCGGCTGCTGCTGCCGGACGAGGACCGGTATTTCTGGTGCATGGTGCAGGCCCGTTATGGATACGAACGGGGAGAGCTGACCACGGTTTACGGCAAGGTGACGGATATCGACAAGCAAAAGCGCCAGGAAGAGCGGCTTTTGCATATTTCGGAAACCGACGGCCTGACCGGCCTATGCAACCGCACGGCTGCCCAGGAAAACATTGCCCGGAGGCTGCGCACAGACCCCGCCGGCCTTTTGTTCATGCTGGATGTGGACGATTTTAAAAAGATCAACGATACCCGCGGCCACGATTCGGGGGATCATGCGCTGCAATATGTGGCCCGATGTATGAAAAACGTGTTCCGCACAAGTGATATCCTGGGGCGCTTGGGCGGGGACGAATTGATCGTATATATGGGCGGAACCAGCAGCGCCCGGTTGGCCCGGCAAAAAGCGGACCAGCTTTTGGCGCTGCTGCAGCAGGGGACGCAGGACGTGCCGCCCATGACGGTAAGCGTGGGGATTGCACGGTTCCCGGCGGACGGGGCGGACTACGACGCGCTGTACCGGGCGGCGGATCAGGCGATGTACCAAGCAAAAGGGCAGGGCAAGGATTGTTACAGCTTTGCCGGCAGGGAATGAAAAGGGCGCGCTCCAAAGGGAAAGCTTTGGAGCGCGCCTTTTTATAATCGAAAACTACGCGCTGGACAGGTGATGTGCAAAGCATTATCACCTGGCAACGAAAAGGCAGCGTAATAAAATCAAGAAGAAAAAAGCAGTTTAAGAGTGCGAAAATAAAAATAGAGGGCTGCCATCGGCGGCCCTCTATTTTTAATACAAGCGCAAAGATATTACGTACAATTAAAAAGTGTTCGTATCTTCGCATTATGGTGGAGGTCGCGGAGTCGTACTCGAACTTTTGAGCCCTTTGTCGTTGACGGGTACATCGTTCTCCCGATCGCCATATAAACGAAAAAAAGCCCCCGGCAGCTGCCGGGGGCTCTTGTCTTATGCCAGGATCTCGCTGACTCGTTTCAGCACGGCTGCAGCATCGCAGCCGGAGCTCTTCAGCTGGGCCGCGATGTCCTGGGCCAGTCTTTCCACTGCCTTCTGAGCCTCGGTCTGGCCGTCGTCCAGGATGGTGCAATAGGCAGGGTTTTCGAGGTAAATCCAGCCTGCGCCGCTTTTCAGCTTGCCCCAGCCATCTTGCACCTCTGTGATGGTGAAGACGCCCTTGCCAGTCTGGCCCTTGACGGCGTAGCTCATGCCCGGGCCCTCGCGATAGTTCAGGTCGTTGATGATGACCCGGACCGTAAAGGGCACGGCCGGGAAGCTGCTGACGGTCTGCTCGGTGCCGGTACCCAGCTTGGCATTGACCGCTTCCGCGATGGCACCGTGGCGCTGATAGAGATAGTCGCCCGGGCAGGCCTTATTGGCAAACCAGCGGTGGACGGTCATGTTCTGCTTGTCCACCTGGCCGATCAGGCTCTTGTCTGCCTTCCAGAGCAGCTTCTTGATGCCGTTGCGCTTGCAGATGTCCGCCACCAGCTCAATGAGGGCCGCGTAGGCCGCGTCGGTCACTGCATACGGGTGACTGGTATCACTGGCGACTTCGATGGTGACGGCCCGGTTGTCATTGTCGCGGTTGGAGCTGCACCAGGAGCGATCTGCTTCCGGCACGCTCAGGCCGATGCTGCCATCCTTGCCCACGACGTAGTTGGCGGAGCACTCGCGGTCTGTGGTCGCGAAGTAGTCGCAGCCCTGCTTTGCTGTCCACTGGCCCACGATACAATGGATCGTGATGGTGTCAATGGCGTGATTGCGCGGGCTGGTGCGGTTTTTGGTGATGTTGGTGTATGTCACCAGCGGGCTGTTGCCCATGATGTTGTCCTCCTTTTCGGTGCTTCTATTTGCGTAGGCGTCAAAATAAGCCTGGCCGAAGCTGGCCCGCTTGGCCTTGACGCTGCTGCTCATATTTGCCGGGCGTTCGTACCTGGTCAGCACGATGTCCGACGCTTCCCTCACTGTTCTGGCCGTCCGGAGAACTTCCCAAACGGCCGCGTAGCCCTTCAGCTCCCGGATCATAAAGTCCAGCTGCATCTCCAGGCTGCCGATGGACGCGCCGATCTTCCGGGCAAAGTTCAGCAGGGACTCCTTGCGGCTCCAGTAGGTCCACTGTGCCAGGCCGTAGCCAGCACTGTCATGGACAAAATTAGAATAAGCGCCGGAGTCCACGGCGGCCGTGTAGGCCGTATCTGTGAAGCCCAGGCGCTTCTCGTAGCTGTTCTGGAGGTTCTGAGGGTTGAGCCCGCTCTCAGCGTAAAGGTTGCCCATGAGCCCTGCCGCACCGGCAGGGCTCAGGCCTTTACATCTGAGAAAGTTCCAGATCGTCCTCTCCGTGGAGGACCCGGTCGCCTTCATGTCTTACTCCTTGGGCACCGGCGTTTCGCCGTCCGCCTTTTGCTTCAGGACCTCGATGGCCTTGACCAGTACGCCAGGAATAGGCGCGCCCATCAGTCCCGCGTTTTCAATGATCGAGATCGTTTCGTTCGCGATGAAGGCGATGATCGTCGCATCCCGGATGAAGTTAGACCCCATGATCAGATCCAGGCGGCAGGCTACCAGCACGACCAGGAGGGTCATGCCTTTGCGGCAGAGGCCCTTCCACCCGGCCCGGCTCTCCAGCGTGCCGCCGTCAGTCTTCGGGGACTTATGGAACACGCCAGCGACGACGAGGCCGGTGATGTAGTCCACGGCCATGAAGATCATCAGCGTGACCAGGGCCGTGTCCCAGCCGCCGAAGAGGGAGGCGATAAAGCTGCCCACCACTCCCACGATTGTGCAAATTCCGTTTTTCATACTTGTGTACCTCCTTTTTATTTACTCGGCATAGACTTCCCAGCCTGCCGGGTATGTCTCAGGGCTCCAGACGTTCCCGTCCATGGTGGAGATGTAGAGGGTGCCGTTGTGGCTCACGATGTCCCCGGTGTTGTAGGCGTCAGAAGCGCCCAGAGGCTGCACCCAGACCGGGTAGCCGCCCTCGATCACGCCGATGGCCTTGTAGAGGCTCGTGGCGGTGTCAGGCGTCCACTCAGCAGCGCTGGTGTGGTCCTGCAATACCTGATAGAGCTGGAGATCGCCCACGGAGTTCACGCCGTAGGAGATGACGTCCTTGACCTTGTAGGCTTTGCCCACCTCATAGGCCGGGAACATGGAGGGGATCTCCAGCATCTTGTCCAGCTGGGTCTCCGCGTCCAAAGTGGTGACAAAATACTGCAAAGCGGTCCGCATCTCAGCGGCTAATTTCATCATGTCCATAGCTTATACCTCCCCCGTGAGCAGCACCTTCATGGCCTGCTCCATCTCGTTCATCTTGGCCTCCATCGTTTCCTTGGCCACTTCGTCGGCGGTCTTGTCAGCCAGGATAAACCAGTATTTTGTGCCGATCTTGCAGATCTGCACCAGTTTCATGTTTTCGTGCTCCTGGGCGCTATCCGGGCCCTCAATGGTCACTTTGCTGAGGTTGTCCCGGAAGACGTCCTCGGTGACTTTCTTGTCGCTGATGTAGTTGTTGCCGTTGAGGGTGAGTCCCTCCAGGGCTGTCCCATCAGCCAGCGTAATCTTGAATGTCCTTTTTTCCATGTTGGTCTCCTTCCGAAAAGTTGATAATATAGCAGGCTCATGTTGCTGATCTGCTGCCTTGACATGCGTTTCCAGTTGCCGCCCAGCCATGACTTGAAAGAGTTCTCCACGTCAAAATAGCTCATTTCTCCGGCATCCAGCTTCCGCTTGTAGGCCTTCAGCTTGCGGCGCTCCCGGGTGACTGCCTTCGGGTGGATCTTCCGGATCACGCGCCCCGTGTCAGTCAGAGAGTAGCCGATCTGCAGGTAGCGGTAAAAGCTGGACAGCTTGCAGATCCTCGTCTTTTTCTCGTTGATAATGATGCCGTATTCTTCAGCGATCTGCCTCACGCCCTCCAGCACGGTCAAAAGAAATTCTTTGCTGTCGCTGATGATGTGCGTGTCATCGGTATATCTGCCGAAGAGCTTGCAGCCCATCACGATCGAGATGTAGTTGTCTATCCGGTATGGATGAACGATCCCGACGTCCTGAGAGACCTGGTTGCCGATGTCAACGCCTTTCTTTAGCGTCTTTTCACCGGTCAGCAGTTTCGGATCTGTGAAGCGGTTCATCATCGGGTCGACTTTGCTGTGGTACATTTCCGCGATCTCTTCATCGGAGAAGCGGGAGACGTCCAGCTCGAAGGTCCTGAAAATGTCCCGGATCAGTGTCATGGCCACCTGAGCGACGTCCGGCTCCTGCTCTCGCCGGATGAAATAGTCGAGCGTGGCCAGGATCGGCTCATGCTGGAGATTGCCATAATAACCGGAGAAATCAATGAAGAGCACCCAGCCCTCGTTGCTGCCGGTCATCATGTAATAATGATGCAGATCCTCCTCGAAGTGCTTCCGGTGAAAGCTGACGCCTTTGCCCTTCTGGCTCGCGCTGTTAGTGTAGGCCAGATATTTCTGGATTGACGGAGTGATCACCTCGTCGCAGAGGAGGTGATTGACCGTTTTGTCTCTCATGATGTTACTGGTGATGTACCGGCTGTGGCCCCGTTCATTGATAGGGAACTTCTGGCCAGGTCCTGGTCGGTACGCGCCGTGCATGAGCTCGTCCTGGAGTTTTGCAGTCTGGAGCAGCTGGGTCATCTCATACAGTTGGGTCTTGTACTTGAAGCGGCTGCCGGTCATTGCCTTGGTGCCTGCATCGTAAATCCGGTTTGCATCATACAATTTGTTATCCATAAAAATAAACCGCGCAATAGTGACAGCGATCGTAACCGGCCACGTCGCGGTTGGCATTTATCGGCTTAGCGGCCGAAGGGATGACTCTTCCTTTCCCATTGCCGTGCGCGGGATCCAGCCCGATAGGATGCACGGTTGTGAAATCCGGGCGGACGCCGATGGAGTTCGAGGCGTTCCAGTTGTTGGCATTGCCATTGTTGTTGACGTTGCAGAAGTTCGTCGCCGACTGAACAATATCAAGAGTCACCCGCTGCTTTGCGCTTTGGTCCTTTCAAGTGTTTTTTGAAACGGTTGTCAGACTGCCGGAGGCTCTTGATCGTGTTGAACAAGTGCTCGATCTCCAGCACGATGCCGGTGTACTTGTTTTTGTCTGCCGGAAGGACTTCCGCGATATACTGGAGCTCGTCCTGGAGCATATTGCAGCACTCCATCGCCTTGTCCCATTGCAGCCGCCTCTCCTCATATTCCGACCAGTAATCCGGCCAGATGGTATTGGCTGCCCGTATGTGGACGCTGATGTCCTGGCAGAACGTGAGCACCCTGGCCCGCTCCTGCTGGATAAACCAGAGGTTGAAGTCTTCCTCCTGCTCGCGGATCTTTGCCGCCAGTTCCTCGCGCTCTTCTTCATTGACCACATAGGCAGTCACGGCCTTGATGTGCTTGTCAAAGCGCTTTTGACTGTAGCCAAAGGTCGCCATCAGCTCGGCGGTGATCCGCTTCCTGATGTTGTAGATCATGTGTTGAGCGCGAAGAGGTGACTCAGAGCGCTCGCTTTTTGGGATGTCTGACATGCTTCGTTATCTCCTTATCATCCCGGGCCGCAAGGGCCCGGGGATTGTCGATCAGTAGATCAGGAAAGCCGGGCGGACGCCGAAGGAGTTCGAGGCGTTCCAGCCGTTGGCATTGCCAAAGTAGTAGACGTTGCAGAAGGACGCCGCCGACTGAACATCCCGCAGCCACCAGTTTTCCCTATTCGTGATCAGATCCGGACGGGCCTGGAAGAGCGCCAGCTGGCTCTTGTCGATGCCAGTGTCGTAGCCGTTCTGTGAGCCACCGCCCCAGGCATAAGAGCCGTAGACCATGTGCTCATTCATGAGGTCGATCTGTGTGTCATACCAGGCCCAGCCGGAGCTCATGCCGTTGCTGACAGCATTGGTCAGGAGCTGGCGGTGGGTCAGGATGTGATCCGCGCCGAAGTCCTGCTTGATAGTCGCCAGAGCCGCAGCCAGGCCGGAGGTCTTCATCTTGCTGCCGTAGTAGGCGCCGGTCGTGACGTTGGTGTCGTTCATGACGCCGTTATAAAACGACTTGTCCGGAAATACCAGCATGTGGTGCTGGGTGAGTTCAGTGTCCCCGCAGTGGAGCCGGTAGTCGGCATGGGCCGCCCAGTATTTCCGGCCGTTGATGGTCCAGTAGCCCCCGGCGCGGACCTTGCTGAAGGTCCCCGAGCGGATGTCCTGGGACTGTTCCGCCGTGAAGCTGGTGCCCAGGTCGTACTCCACAATGAGCGAGTTCGCCCTGGAGGCGCCAGGCTTGGTGAGGATGTCGGTCAGCGTTTCCAGGTCCTCGATCGCCTGGGCGTTTGTCTTGGTGTCTCCCAGCACCTCATTGAGGGCAGCGACCAGACTGGTCTTATCCGTTGTCTCCAGTGTGCTCAGGTCGCCAGTGATGAAGGCGCCCAGCGCGGACAGCTTCAGGGCCTTGACGCCGGTGCCGTCTGCCAGACGGACCAGAACGATGTCGTTGCCGCTGGAGACTGCCGCGATCGCGGGCTCCTCATTGAAGCGCTTGCCGTTTTCGATGTTGATCTGCATGTTGTTTTCTCCCTTCTTATGCGTACATATATTTCCAGTCGACCATGACAGCATTGTCATCGTCGTCCAGGATCACGTTGCCATCGTCATCCAGCAGCGGCGCGAAGAAGTCGTTGTGGATGTTCATGTATTCGAGCAGGCTGAGACGCTCGCCTTGCTCGTTCGTGATGTTGATCAGACGCCCGGCGACGTCCTCGTCGAGGAGCCCCTGCACTTCTGCAAACCAGGCGTTGAAAGCGTTCTGACTGTTCCGCTGGAACTCTTTCAGGGCCTCGGTGGTCGCGGTGAGATCCGCGTTGCCCTTTGCCTCCAGCTGCTCGATGTACTCGTCGATCGCCGCCGTGTAGCCGTTATAGGCTTGTGTGGCCATGTTCTGAAACATCTCGTAACTGGCGTCCGACTTCTCCACGAACTCCGTATAAAAAGCATTGAACTGATCATAGAAGACCTCCGTGTCGAGGTGGTCGATCAGCTGGGTGATGAAGCCGCAGACAGAGCTGTCCGCCCGGGTGTCCGTGATGGAGCTCTGGGTGATGACGCCCTGATTGGTGCCGATGCTGACCAGAGCCAGGCCCAGCTCATAATAGTCGCCGCTGGACGGTTGGAGAAGCTCAGGCGGGACGGGGTTGGCCGCAGGTGTGCCGGTTTTGACGATGATCTCGCAGAGGCGCTCCAGGTAGTTGCAGCGGAGCACGACGCGGTCGATCCGGCTGTATTGTGTGGGCGCTGTCGCGAGCGCGTAGGTCTCCTCTGCCCCGTCATAGGCAAAGGCCCCGTTGATCAGGCCGAAGCCTGGGCGGATCTTTACGGTCAAGCCAGAACTGCCCGCGACGACCTGAAAACAGTCCCCGGGCAGAGCCAGCACCCCGTTGGTGAGCAGCTTCGCAAACAAGAGCCGAAAGAGCTCTGACGTTTCTGCTCGGTCAAAAATAGGCATACCCTCGGAGTCGACCCCGGTGATCTCTGAGTCAAAATATCCGTATCTCATAGCCATAATTTACGATGCCTCCCTCTTTATGATTTTTGTGATAGACGTCGCCATGTCATTGCCGAAGACCACGCTGAGCGTCTGCTTGCTGCCCTCGTAGACCTCCTGGATCTCGGTGATCCGCTTGGTCGTCTCAATGCCGACGTCGGTATAGCGGTAGGTGCAGAGGTCGCCCAGGTCGAAGTCTGTCATATAGACCAGATTGGCGTCCGGATCCACGTCGCTGTTGACCGTCTCCACTTTTTCGTATTCCGCCAGCTTTTCCAGGCCGCGCTGCCGGAGCAGCTGCCGGTATTGTGCCTGGGTGTAGGTGTGCTCGCTGCCGTTGTCGTCCGTGTAGGTGCTCTGCAGGTCTCTTGCGTCCACATAGAGCTCCCGGCGTTCCTCGTTCGGATTGCTCCGGATGTCCACCTCCACGATGACCCGGGCGGCCCCTTCACCTTCCCCGGCCACATAAGCGAAGTTTTTGCACTCCGACTCGTCCCGGTCATAAACCGCATTTTTGACATTGTAGAAGCTGTCGGAGAAGATGGCCCAGCTGTTGACCTCTTGCGCGTCGGTTCGATCCTTGCCCTGCCACACCACAAAGGAGAGGGTGTTGGCCTGATAGTCATAGGCGAGCCGGTGGCTGAGCTCCTGGGTCTTTTCGACCTCGTAGAGCTTGTCGCCCAGCCGGTCGCCGGTGGCCATGACGGTGATGCTGCTGCCGACGCCGGAAAGCGCTCCGAGCTGTAGGTGCGCGATCTTGCGGCCAGCGTCGGTCGGGTTGATGGCGAACTTCTGGACCAGCTGGCGGCCGATAGCTTCCGGAGTGCCGGTGATGTTGATCTGGGTGTTCAGGACCCGATCGTTCAGCAGCTCCTCCGAAAAATAGCCCTTGCAGTAGGCCGTCCGTGCGCCCTTGGCGTCCCGGGCAAAGTTGACTTCCCGGATGACGCCGAGATCAGTCCGGTCGCTCCGGTAGAGGTAGCGGCCGGTATTCATAAGCTCAAAAAACTCGGCGGGAGTGTAGAGCTCAAAGAGGCCGGAGTCATAATAACGCCGATCCCATATCAGAGTATTGAAAACGCTCACCACGCCGAGCGTGTCCATGTTTTTGTCGAGAATGATCAGCTGCATAGGCTATACCCCCAGATACTTCGGAGTATAAAAAAGGTTGACGTCCAGGTTGGTGTAGTTCCCATCCGCGTCATACTCCAGATAGTTGTCACCCACGGCGAGCTGGAAGGGCTCGCTCTGGCGGTCAATGCGCTGGTAGCAGTTGACGCCGTTCAGCGTGATGACCTGGTGCCGGTCGTTTGTGTCGATCAGCAGGATGTCGCCCTGCTGCATGACCACCTTGACCCTCATAAACTGGCCGGTGCCGGTGTTGGTGATCTTCGGGTTGGTAACGCTGCCCCTGGTAGCGATGAACTGGATCTGGACGCCGGTCGGGACGTCTCCATCGTTGGAAAGAACGACCTCCTTGTGCAGTGTCCGGTAGCCCATCGTCATGCCGCCCAGCATCAGCCCCCGGGCCTTCGGCGGATAGTCCAGCTTGCCCGTGGCTCTGGTCGCCAGCACCCTCCAGGGGAAGGCGAAGAGCGGGGAGATATTGGCCATGTTTTTGCCGAAGTTGTCGACGTTCAGCATATACGGATCCGGGCAGATCAGGTCGACCAGGATCCGGAGCTTGTTGTCCATGTTTTGAGCCGTGCCAAAAGTCCAGCCCTCCAGCTCGTACTCGATGTTCCGGCTCACGCCCATGTTGATGATCAGGGCGCGGCCGGTGTACTTTGGATTGAAGAACTGGATCACGCGGGCCCGGTTCTCGGGGTTGTTTTTGTTGCTCTTGAAGCTGGCCTCGATGTGGATCGGGCGCGGTTTGATCTTTTTGCCATCCACCGACGCCCCGTCCACCAGGGCGTTGTCCGACGTGCTGAGCTCCAGCTCAGAGGACTCCAGGCCCGTCACTTTGGTGATGTCGATGTCCTCGTTCGGGCCCATGCGGAGCGTCTTGCCGTTGCAGGTCAGCTCTATGGTGATTGTGTTTCGTGTCATTTCACACCTCCCACTATGTTCCGCAGCGCCTCGCGCTGGGCCTTGCTCACTTCGGAAGGCGTTGCCACGGGCACGTTGTAGGTGTTCTGCTGTTCCATGCGCTGGTCATAGTAAACACTGGTGCCGGTCGTGGTCAGCGCTCTCGCACTCGCCGCGCCGGAGGCGTTCAGGTTCAGAGATCCAGCGGAAGCTGAGACAGCGGTCTGCATCTTCGCGACCATTTTCTTCGCCTGGAGCTGCATGTCTTTGACAGCGTCAGGCATGGCTTTCTCAAAGCCCTCACCGATGCCAGGAGGGAGCCAGCGGCCAACCTCGTCCCGGAACTCCGTCGACGGCGAGTCGATGCCCAGGGCGTCCTTGGCTGCATCCAGAAGACTTGAAGCCAGATTGGAGACCTTATTCTTCAGCCAGTCCCAGCCGGAGCTGATGCCGTTCCAGAGCCCGCTGACGATGTTGCTGCCGACCTCTTTGATCTTATCGGGCAGAGACTTCAGCCCATTGACGACGGAGTCGAAGAGCTGCTTCGCCGCTGCAGCGCCCTTGCTGGCCAGCTCAGTGCCCCAGGAAACGACTTTTGAAGCCGCCTGGCTGAGATAGGTCCATACCTTCCCAGGGAGCTGCTGGAGCGTGCTGGACACCTTGCTGAGCATGTTGCTCACGGCCGTGCTGGCATTAGAGACCATCTGCTGGCCCCAGCTGATGACCTTGTTCACCGTATTGACCAGGTGCGTCCAGACTTTTCCCGGAAGCTCCTGCACGATGCTGTTGATCTTGCTGAGCATGTTGCTCATGGCTGTCGAGGCGTTGCTGAGCATCTGCTGACCCCATTGGATCAGCTTGTTCACCGTGTTGACCAGGTGCGTCCAGACCTTCCCAGGGAGCTGCTGCACGATGCTGGTGATCTTGCTGAGCATGTTGCTCATGGCCGACGAGGCATTGCTGAGCATCTGCTGACCCCATTGGATCAGCCGGGTGACGGTATTGACGAGGAAGGTCCACACCTTCCCCGGAAGCTGCTGCACGACGGTGACGACCGCGTTCAGCATGTTGCTCATGGCCTGCTGGGCCTGGGCGATCATATTGCTGCCCCATGTCAGCAGGTTGTCGAGGACCATCTGGAAGATCTCGGCCGCCTTGTCCTTCAGCGTGGCCAGCCCGTCAACGATCGCGGTGACGATCCGGGGAATGGCCTCGCCGAGTTTAGACAGCAGCTCTGGCACGGCAGCGGTGATCTGCCCCCAGAGGTTTTTCGCACATTCGAGGATCTGGGGAGCCGCCGCGACGAGCGCGTCAACGATGGCCACGATGATGTCAGGGATGGCCGCAGCCAGCTCGACGATGATGTCAGGAATTGCCTCGACCAGAGCCATCAGGAGGTCGATCCCGGCCGCCAGAATATCCGGGGCGGAAGCGGCCAGCGTGGTCACGATAGAGGTCACGATCTCGGGCAGAGCAGCGACCAGCGACTTGATGACCACGGGCAGCGCGTCGACCAGAGCCATCAGAAGCTCGACCCCAGCCTCCAGGATCTTCGGGATGGAAGAGACCAGGAACTTGACGATCGAGTCGATGATCTTAGGCAGAGCAGCGACCAAAACCGGCAGGGCGTCGAGGATCCCCTGAGCCAGACCGAGGATCAGATCCAGAGCGCAGTCGAGGATCGCGGGCAGCTGGTCCAGGAGCGAGGTCGTGACATAGCTGATCAGCTCAACCAGAGCGGGCAGAAGCGACGGCAGCATGGAGCTGATGCCGCTCACGATCCCCGTAAAGATCGAGGTGAGCGTGTCCAGGAGCGAGCCCAGCCCGTCCCCTTCGATGAAGCCCGTGATCGTCTGGACGATCTTGTCAGCGGTTCCGACAAAGTCAAAGCTCAGGACCGTCTCCTGGAGCTGCTTCAGAACACTCTGGCCAGCTGAAAGCACGGCAGGGACGATGGCCGCCACCAGCCCGGGGATCTGTGCAATAATGGCGCCGCCGAGGGCGGGAAGCGTTTCGGCAAAGCGCGGGATGATCTCGGCAAGGTTTTTGACGATATTGTCCGCCGCTGTGGCGAAAGCATCCGCCAGCTGGTCCGCGTCACCGGATCCGTTCATGAAGTTGTCCCAGGCGGCCTTGGCCGAAGCCATTGAGCCCTCCAGTGTGCTCGCAGCCTCTTTTGCCGTGGTGCCGGTGATCCCCATTTCTTCCTGGACGGCGTGGATCGCCTGGTAGACGTCGTTCAGGTTGTTGATGTCATACTTGACGCCGGTCAGCTTTTCTGCATCGGCCAGGAGGCGCTCCATCTCTGTCTTGGTGCCACCGTAGCCGAGCTTCAGGTTGTCCAGCATCGTGTAATTTTGCTTTGCGAAGCCCTGATAGGCGTTCTGGATCATGTCCATGGACGTGCCCATCTTGTTCGCATTGTCGGCCATGTCTATGATGGCCATGTCGGCCACTTTGGCCGCTTCCTCAGTGTTTCCACCGAGGGACTGGAGCAGAGACGCCGAGAAGCTCGTGACCGTGCTCATGTAGTCGTTGGCGGACATGCCCGCCGTCTGGTAGGCGCGATCCGCCGCCGCGATGACCGCGTCAGCTGCATCGCCGAAGAGCGTCTCCACGCCCCCGACGTTCTGCTCCAGCTGCCCCACACTGTCGAGAGCAGACTTTCCGAGGTTGGCCAGAGCATCAACCGCTCTGGTCATCATCTGGCCGGTAAACACGCCCAGCGCTTGCTGGGCGACGCTTGCGACCTTGCCCATACCTGACTGTAGACCGCCAGTGTCCAGGCTTGTATCAAATTTCAGAGTCCCGTCTGATGCCATGACCTTCTCCTCCTGCTAAAAAGGCGGCAGGGTTGCCGCCGTTCATGAGTAGAGAGTTCAGGTCACTTTCGAGCTGCTGCCGGTCAGCCGACTGAGGGAGCGCATAGACGCGCTTCAGGTGCTCATAATGCTGCCGTTGCTCCTTGGACGCTTTTGCCGGGATCTTCATCGTGCGGTAGCCGATGATCTTGACCAGCTGAGTCTCTTCAGGGAGCGATCGAAAAAGCGCTCGAAACTGCCACCAGTGGAGGGGGTGCCGCGCCAGGTCCAGACCGTAGGCCTGCATAAACGCGGAGTAAATATAGTCGGCGTCATACTCGTAAGAAAAGGGCGGGTCTTTGTCGCTGTCCGTGGCGTCAGCCTCCGTCGTCTCAGCGGGATCCGCGCCGCAGCGATAAAACCAGATCATTTGATTGATCGCCTCGTCGAGTACGCTGTCATCAAAAACGGTGCCCGGAAAATAGAGGTCCAGCGCGGTCCGGAGCTTTTCCAGATCGTCGAGCTGACCGTCTTGTAGGACTTCCTCGAAAAGGATCCCCGTGCGAAAGTCAGTAGTGATCGGGACCATCTGACCCGCGATCTCGACCTCTTCGGGCAGGCCGTCGATCAGAAGGTTCAGTGCCTTTTACCCTTGCCGTGACCGTGCTGCTGGGAGACGAACTGCGCGGTCTGCATCTGCCGGGTGGCGGCCTGCTGGCGCTGGGTGTAGCGGTTGGTGAAGTCGTTGAGAGTCTTCCTCTCGCTGGCAGCCCACTCGCTGACCTTCTCGATGGCCTTCAGGTGCTCCATAACGTTCATCTTGCCGTGGAAGAGCCTGTCGGCCGTTCCGGATCCGAAGATCTCGTCGAAGCACACATTGACCACTTCACACTGGGCGCGGTAATTGGCCGCAGCGGTCGGGAAGTTCTCGCGCTTTTTGGCCTGAGCCGTGTCGCGCATTTTGATCATGGACTGCTCAAACTTCTCCATGAAGTCCGCATCCATCAGATCGCCTTCGAGTTTCACGTCGTTGATAATCAATTCCATTATTCTGTTGTCCTCCTCTGGTCGGTGCTATAAAAAGAGCACCAGCAGGCTGCACCGTTGCGCCTGCTGGTGCCTGGTCGCTCACTGCCCCATCGGGCCAGTAGTACGGAGCCAGTGTTTACTTGTTTAGTCGCCAGAAACGACGGGAGCGTCGTATTTGCCAGCGAAAGTGCCAGCCGTGAACTTTTTGCTCACGGTGTCAAATTTGCCCTGAATGGGATCGCCGACCGCGTGAAGCGTGCCGGAGACGCTGATCTTCTCGCCGCCTGCTCCGGAGTTATCGCTGACCTCATTGGCCACGGTAAACTGGCGAGCGGTGTATTCGGCCGATGTCTCGCTCGGGGTCCCGATCGGGTTGAAGAGCTCCACCCGGACATATTTCAGCTGGGCCTCGTCGCCGGTGGCGTGGTCGCGCCCCATCTTCCAGAGCTTGTAGATCGCTTTCTGGGAAGGGATCAGGCGGGACTCGTAGGAGAACTCGGTCTCGTAGCCGGTGATGTCAGTCGAAGCCGTGACCTCGTTGACATAGGTCTCGCTGTCGGTCTGGGCTCCGGGACTCTCGTCCAGGGTAGTGAAGCCGGTGCCCATGAGCTCGTAGGTGCCATCGATCTCGGCGTAGTCCGCGATGGCGTTCCGGAGCAGGGCAGCGCGGCTCTCGTCAAAGAGCTGAAGATCATAAATTTTCTTTTTCATGCGCTTATGCCTCCTTGTGATAAATGAGTTCGATCTGTATCTGGTATCTGGCGTTCTGCATCGACTCGTCGAACATGTAGCCAGACGACAAAACAGCGAGCTGCTCCGGGTGCATCCCCTCAGGGAGCTCCGGGAAGTTGCCCGCTGTGCTCTGGGCCTCCACCCATGCCGCGAAGTCCTCATAGAAGGAACTGTTCGCGATATTCTGGAGGCGGTCCATTCCGTAATACTCGCGGCTGCCAAAGTTGAACTGGTAGCGCCGGTCTGAGCTGCCGTCGATGTAGGTCTCGATCACGGGGTTGAAGATGCCGGTCTCGATGGTGTACTCTTGCGGCTGGTCGCCCAGGGCGTCCACGCGGAACACTCCGTCAGCCAGCAGAGGGCAGTCCAGGAAGAAGGCAGTCACGCCCTCAATAATTGACTTGACCATGCTTGGCCTCCTTTATTTGCTGTTAATCAATCGCAAGAGCGCCGCCCGGTTGGCCGTCTTCATGCGCTCAAACCACATGCCGCCGCGCCTTGGATCATAAGACCGGGTCTGGCTGGTGTTGTAATACTGAGCCCTGGCGTATGGCGCGATATACTGCACCTCGCCGGAGCCAATGACAGTGCCCAGAGTGCCGGAGCGTTCCAGGGCGCCGGTCCGTTTCGGGACCAGTGGAGCGCAGCGCCGGAGCACCTCGCTGTCAATGATCTCCTGTTTTTTGCTGAGGACGGCGTTCATCTTTGGCGCGCAGCCGTTGTTCCAGATCAGCTGGACCCTGCCGTTGCTTCCCTGGATAATGGCCCCTCTGGGGCTCCTGATCGGCTTAAATGCCATACTATTCGCCCCCTATCCGCCAGTGCTTGACCGCTGCTGAGCCGCGGATCGTGTTATCAGCGTATTCCTTCACCGTGATGACGTCCACGAACTCAGTGGCGGCCAGCTGCTTGACAGCAGCCTCGTCGATCGGATCCGTTAGGGAGGTTTCACATGCCAGGACAATGTCACCTTTTTGAAGCGTCCAGTGTTGCCTGGCTTCCTCCTCTGTCATGGCCTTGAAGGCCCTCTCGTTTGCATGGATCCGGTCGTTCTGGACCTTTGCGTCAATCGGGATCCGGAGCTTGTAGGTCAGACTTTCAGCGTGGGCACCATCCGTGGAGTGGCCGGAGCTTTTCGACTCGTAGTAAGAGGCGCCGGAGATGCAGGTCGGAAAATAAACCTCACGCCGGTCAGCGCTCAGCCGCTTATTGAAGACTGTGATCGTAACCTGCACATACATGACAGCATCCCACCTTTCTGCTGAGCCAGCCGGTCGGCAGCAGGTAAAGCCTGACCGCCTCGGCGATCTTCTTCCGAAGAGCTGCCTCAGCAGTCTGACCGTCCTGGGCCTCAGTCACATAGGTGACAGAGTAGCCGTCATTGCTCTCGCTCTTTACACCAGCGGACCCGCTGGCGCCGTTGCTTTGTTTGCTGTTGTAGACGACCTCCGCCGCAGCGCACACCGCGAGCTTCACACGGCTGTCCTCTTTGGCAAAGATGTCGCCGTTGACATAGGTGAGGTAGCTGATGGCCGCCTCAGCCTCCGCCTCGACCCTGGGGAAGTCCTTCTCCGGGATCAGGGTCCCGAAGGTCTCAGTGTAAAACTCATAAGAAACGTACATCAGCCATCACCCCCTCTTAGGCCTTGGCCGTGACGGTCGCGTCGCCGGTCTTCTCGCACTTGCTGGTGCTGTCAACCTCCACGATCACGATCTTGTCGCCGGTCTTTGCAGCGATGTCAGCGGAGCCGTCCCATGCCGTGTAGCCGCTCTTGCAGATTGCGCCGATGGCGGGCTTGGTGACACTGGGGCCGGTCTTGTACTTGTAGCTGTTGCCGTCAGAGAGCGCCGGGCTCACGGTGATCTTGGTGTCGCCGCTGTTGGTGCCTGCAGCAGACGTAACGGTCAGCGTGGTGCCCGTAGTAGCGGGAGCCAGGACCGCAAACGGGAAGCGCTTGGTCTTGTCCTGCTCCAGGGAGTTAATCGGGTTCGGGATCTCCCAGCCCAGACGCATGACAGCCCGCAGCGCGACCATGTCGTTCTGCATCAGGTTGTAGGCGATGGTGCCGTCCGTGTTCTGGACCACGCCCTCGGTGAAGAGCTTGAAGGTGATGTCCTTGCGGATAGAGTAGACCAGCTGGGAGAAGTCACCAGAGATCAGCATCGCCTCAGTCTTGTCGAAGGCCCCGTTACGCGGGAAGTAGATGGCAGAGCCGTCCAGGCTGTAATTGCCGGACTGCTGCATGGAGTTCAGGAAGAGCGGGCGATCGTTCTGGTCCTTCAGTCCACGCAGCTTGGCCCTCAGGGAGATGTCAGCGACGTGGCCGTTCACGAAGAAGCCGGACTCCTCCACCTTGGAGATGACGCCACCCTCACCGAGCAGGTCGGTGAAAAGGTCGTTGCCCATGACCACGGAAGCGCCCGCAGTCTTCGCAGAAGGCACCAGGCCGTCGCGCCAGTTGGTCGGCTTGCCGTCTCCGAAGAGGATGGCCGCGTCGATGACCTTGCCGAAGGCCTCCTGCACCCTGGGCTTTACCTCGCCCCAGATGTCGTAGTCAGCGTCGTCCAGGACCGCCTCGGGAATGGGCACGATGACCGCGATCTCCTCGGCGTAGATGACCTTCTTGTCCCATGCCTGCTTGGTGGTCTTCTTCGCGCCGGTGTCGCCGTTCACAAAGTAGGCGATCGGCAGGGAGTCCAGGACGGGGAGCTTGTTCTGGGCGGTGGTCATGTCTGCCAGACGACGACCGACCGAGAGGACAGCAGACTGCTCGATGGCTCCCTGGATGATCTCTTTGGCCCTGTCCTCGGGGATCAGAGCCTCCGCGCCCGAGCGGTCGATGATCTGGGCGTCGGTGTCAAAAAGCTGAAGATTGAAAAATCTCTTTTTCATAGTTTTACCTCCATAAAGTGTTGATGTTAGCGTCGCGCTGCTCGACGGATGGCGTCATTGATGGCGTCGTTGGCGCCCTGGCCAGAGCTTCCGCCCTGCCCGGAGCCGTCCGTTCCGGTCTTCACCTTGTAGGTGCCGCCCCCGGTCGTGAAGCGCGGGTTTTCTTTCAGGTACTTGGCGACTGCCTTCTCGAAGTCCAGCTTGTCATCCGCCTGCATGAGGGCGCTGACCTTGAACATGACATAGTCAAGATCCTCCTCGCGGACGCCCTTGGCGCGGAGCGCGTTGCTGTTCTTCAGGGCCGCCAGCTCAGCGAGCGCGTCGTCGCGCTCTTTTGTGATGCTGTCGATGTTGGGCCTGCTTGCCGCCTGCTGGGCCTTATAGGTCGCGATGGCCTTGGACACTTCTTCCTCGCTCATGCCCTGCTGTTTGAAGTAGGACGCGAGAGCAGCCTTCTCGGCGCGTTGTGCCCTGGCGTTTGCAATCTCCTCGGCCTGCTGGAAGCTGTAAGAGCCGCCCCCACCGTTGTTCCCGGCGCTTGCTGCCTGGCCGCCGTCACCAGTCCCGGCTGCTCCGCCCTGGCTGCCGCCAGCGCCGCTCTGACCGCCGTCGTCAAAGAGCTGAAGGTTGAAGCGTTTTTTCATGGTTTATTCCTCCGTTTTTATAGTGTGCGTGAACACGTTCCAGCTCATTGAGGCAGAGCCGTCCGGCCATAAAAAGAGCGCCCTGGCTGGGCGCTCAAATTATCAGTATCGTGTTGTCGTAGCTGTCCCGGATCCGGATGATCCCGATGTACCAGGTGTCGATCAGGGCCTTGCCGATGGCGTTCACTTCCTCCCACTCAATCCGGACGTCGCCAGGATCATCGAGGACCTTGATCGTCATGCCTGCAATAGCCTCCAGCCCTTCGATCAGGGTGAGGGTGAGAGCGGAGACCGCAGCGCAGACGATGTTCTGGCCCGGCGCTTCGCCGTTGGCCCTGGGCGCGTGGCCCTGGACAGTTATGTGATGAAGATCGAGGTGTACTTTGATCATAGGCTCACACCTCGATCGGCTTCATAAGCGGCAGCTCCGCCAGATGCTCCGGGGGAAAGAACTCAGCCGCGATGCCGTTCTCTTTGCTGACAGATACGGGCGCGACGTCCGGCTCTTCTTTTGTCTCAGCGTTGCGAAAGCTAAAGACCCACTTGTCCGGGAGTTCGCTCGCCTCCAATATTTCAAGCCCGGCGCCCATAAAATCGAGCGCCGCCTTCTTTGCCTGCTCTATTGTGACCATGTTATTCCTCCTTTTGCTTAGCACATAGCTCTATACGATCAGTAAAGTCCAGATTGTCGATCCGGACGAGTTCCGTCATGCCTGGCTTTATCATGCCCGCCGCAAAATAGCCCGAACAGTCCATGCTTCCGGATTGTGGATCCACGAAAACGGTCCGCCCAGCCACTTGCAGTACGTTGAATACATGACCGCCACCAGACTTCCAGCGCACCCGGACGATGGCCCGGGCTCCGTCGCCCCAGTTTTGCATCTCTGACTCAATCGTGGCCCGACATGCCTTCCCGGTGCTCTTGTGTACGCTCGTAACCGTGGCGCCGTTATAGACAGAGAGCCAGCCGGTCCTCGCGTTCATATAGGGGAGCTCGTCGACGCCGGTCAGTATGCGGGCCCTGGCTTCCACATTGTAGCCGCGCATCCTCGCCTCGAAGGCGGAGACGCAGCGCTGGCAGTTCAGGGTCCATTCCTTCGTGTAGAGCTTGAAGTTCGGGTTTGTCCCGGTCACGGCCTGCTGGGCCGTCATCGGCTCGCCCTTCTTCCAGCTCGCGGGCACGCCCGGGTCTCTCTTTATTGTACCAGATGCCGGGGCATTTTGTGAAGCCGCTCTTTGTGCGGCCCTTATATCGGCCTGGCGCTTTTTCTCCTGGCGCTCCTTCGCTCTGTTGATCTGCTCCGCCTGCCACTTTGCGTAGGTCTGAGGGCTGGGGGCGATCCGTCCCTGGGTGCGCCCGGTGTAGACCCGCTCCATCTGCTCCGGCAGCCCCATCGCTTTGCTGAAGCGCTTGTACTCGTCCAGCTGGGCCTGGTATTTGCACTGGGCCGTCGTGATGTCCTCCGGATCGGCCCCTCCGTCCCGGAGAAGCTGCACCTGCTCACGCCTTGCCCTCATGGCGGTCTCCATTTGCCGCTGCTTCTGGGTGGCCTCATAGGTCGTATATTCCCGGCCCCGGAAGCGCTTCGGCGTAGCTTCGCGGGCGTTCTGCTCTGCAAGCCATTCGTCCGTATAGAGCCGCTCACTGATGCCGGGGATGAAGGGGTAGTAGGTGTGGCGGCAGTTCCAGCCCAGCAGCCCCGGGCCGGTGCCCAGGCCGCACTTGGTCGTCAGCTGCTCCTTGGTGTAGACCTTGCCCTGCCAGACCGCGTGATCCGGTCGAGCGCCCGCGTGCCATGTGACCTCGAAGTATTGAGTCCCGAGGCGCTGGGCGTTCATATCCGTGACCCGGCCGGTCAGCTGGCCGAAGCCGGTCAGCAGCGCCCTCCTGGCAGCGACGTCGATCCGGTTATGCCAGCCGCTCGCGTAGTCGATGCCGTAGTCGTTGCCCCCATCGCTGAAGGCGTGGTCTGTCCGCAGCCCGGAGGCCGTCATCTGGCCGACCATCCTCCGGATCAGCGTGTTGTAGTCATAGGCTCCGTTGGCCATGCCCGTGATCGCCTGGTCGAGATAGCCGTTGTAAACGTCAGCCAGCGGCGTGAACACTTTGCCGCCGTGTCCGTTGTCTATCATGAAGCCCATCGACTTCGTGATGTTGTAAAGCTCCTCGCTGGACTGATCAATGAGGGCGTTGGTGATCTGCTGGAGCTCGGGGTTCTGCTCATAGGGGATGAACTCCTTGCCCACCTGCTCGTAGAGGCCCCGGTCCCGGGTGTATTCCCGATCAATAACCTCAGCGTAAAGCCTCCGGACCTCTGCCTCGTTTCCGTCCACTGCCTTCCGGATCAGGTTCTCGATGTCCTGGGTGCTGTTGCCCAGAATAATGAGGCGCTGGATCTGCCAGTCGGCCGAGTCTGTGATCGTCCCAGCTTTCCGGATCCTCCGGACGATGTCGTCCATGATGTCCTGCTCCAGCTGCTGGTATTTCTTTTCTATGCCTGCCGCCAGTAGGCTGTGGTAGCTCTCGTCCATAATATCACATCAGGATCCCGCCAGACTGGTCCGGGAGCTTCTGCTCGGCGACCTCTTCGGTCTCGCCGTACCACTTGGCACGGTATTCTTGCAGACTCATGGCCCCCATCGCGACGTCTTGGCGGTCTTCCTGCCTCTCTGTCTGCTTGTCTTCGATGATCGAGTCGTCGAAGTCGATGGTGATGTCAGTCTCCAGCACCAGCCCGGGGACGTTTGCCGTCTGGCCCAGGCGTATGATGCAGCGGATCAGATCCGTCAGAGCGTCGCCCAGGATGATCTCATGCTTCCGGATCGTCCGGTACATGTCAGAGTTTTCACTGATGACCTGGGTGGCCGTTACGACCGACCCACGCTCAAAGCGGTAATACTGAGTGCCGAAGCCACACTTGAAGCTCAGCAGGTTCAGGTCGTTGTTGATGGCCTGCTCATGCTCCTGGATCCTGAGGGTCGGGTTGACTTCGTGCATGGCCTCCTTGGTGTCTTTGAAGTAGTCCTCCGGCAGCTGGTAGAAGACTGAGTCGTGAGGATCAAAGACCGGGGCACCGTCCACATTGGTCAGCATCTCCGGCGAGACAAAGATCCGCTTCCGGCCCAGGGAGAACTCATTGGCATAGCTGTCATACTCCAGGTCGAGCTTGGCCAGAACGTCGACGCTGTTGGCAAAGAGCGAGATTCCCATCGGGTTCGAGTCGTCCTCGTCGACATTGTTGGCGATGTTCAGCTTGTCGATGACAAACTGGGGCTGATCGGATCCAGTCTCCACACGGGCCGCCAGGCCCTCAAAGTGGGGGATCTGGTTCCATTCCTCAGGCGTCAGCTCACGCCCGGCCCCAGACGTGCAGAGGACCACGCTGTTCTCGATGACGTACTGGAAGCCCAGAGACTCGCCGGTCGTTTCATCCTTCCGGGGTTCGAGCTTGTGGTGCTGGAACTGGGCGTACTTTTTCCGCTTGTATGTCTTCTCAAAGACGAAGATGACCTCCGTGATCCGGGAGTTCTCCCAGGCAGTCGGGAAGATGTTCTTCGCCACTACATAGTCCAGTTTTACCTCAGCATTGACCACACGGCCCTGGTCGTCGATCTCCATGTTGGTCAGATACGGAACATAGGCCACGGTGCCGCAGGCCGCTTTCCGCTCCTGGTATTCGTTGCCCTGCACGGTGAAGTTGGCAGCGTTCAGCACGCTCTCGACAAAGGCCGCCGTGGTCTCGTCCTTTACCGTGATTTTGACGCGCTCATTCAGCAGCAGGTCGCTGATGTCCTCGCAGAGCTTCTTCGCCATGCTGAGGCTCTTCCGCTGGCAGCGCTCGTAGTTGCTGGCGCCGTGATAAACCCGGTACTGGTGGAAGTTCCGCACGTTGGATCTGTACCAGCTGTCCCATGCTGCAATCTTTGTGTAGAAGGAGCTGTCGATGGTGTCGATCCCCTTCTTTTTGAAATACTCGAAAATGTTCATTTAATGACTCCTTCCGGCTCCTCGTCTTCTTTATCCTGCACGGGGAGGAAGTGCTTCAGCTTTGACCAGAGGCCCATCACCAGGTAGCGGATGGCGTCCATACAATGATCGGACAGCTTGACCGGCTTCTCCAAGCCCCGCTCAATACTCTTTTTGTCGTACTCGTACAGACCAAACTCTTCCCGGGCGTGTTTCTGTCCAGGGTCTATGCTGAGCATGTCAAAGGTGAGGAGCTTCTGCACCCTGGAGATGCCCAGAGCGACGTCGTTCTCCGCGTCCCGGATCAGGACCGTGTAAGACGCCCCTCTGGCGGCTCTCTTGATCTCCTCCATCAGTCCCCTGGCTGAGGGGTCAATGTAGACATAGAAGAGGCCGCAGCTGTATCGCTCATGAAGGTCATCCAGGAAGCCCACAAAGTCCCCAGCGTAGTCGCTCGGGCTTTTCTGGGCCCCAGTTTCCCGGCCGCTGTAGTAATACTCGGCCAGGCCCTCCAGCTTGTGCTTGGTCACGTTCAGCCCGGCCGCCTGGTAGGTGGTCGCGTTCTGCTGGCCATAGTCGACGCCCACGCCGATGATCTGAAAAGCGTCCTCTTTGGTCCGCCCGACGTGCCGGTCGCTGAACATGTAATAGATCAGCTCGTCGACGCCGATGGACTGGCCCAGCCAGAGCCAGCGCCACTGGCGTTCGTCCACCTGGCGGAGGATCTCCGCCGACTCCAGCAGCTTCCGGCCGATCCACTCAGGAGGCACGTCTCTGTAGTCCACATGAACGTGGACACAGTCGGGGCGCTGCTCCATCTTGCGGGTCCACACAACGACGGGAGCGTTGGGGTTCTTCGGCGGGTTGTAGAGGTAGAGCATCTGGAAGCCCTCGTCGTTACCTCTGATGAAGGTCGCCTCAATGTTCTGAAGCTCGTCCTCGCCTTCGCCCTGCTCAAAGAACTCGTTCACCTCGTCGATCAGCACCAGCTTGATCGGCTTGCTCTCGTCAATGATGCCCTTGGTGTCGTCGATGTTGTCGGAGCCGGTGAAGTATATCGTGTTCCCGTTCTCCAGAAACGTGATCTCCATCGGGCTCACGGTGATCTTGAAGAGCCGCTCGTCCAGGCCCAGCCGCTTGATGGCCCTCTTTATTTCCTTGTAGACCGTCTTCCGGAGCTTGTTGTGGCGCTTCCGGATGACGACGGCGCTGCCGTCAATGTCCTGCACGATCTTAAAGACGGTCTCGATGGCCGCCTCGCTGGACTTGGTCCCGGCTCTTCCTGATGTCAGGATCTTGTGAGTGTGCTCGTCATCGTTGAACACGTCCCAGAACTTCTCAATAATCAGATCACTGATCCGGATCTGGCTGTCGCTTTGTGTCATTGATGATCGTCACCTTCTTCACCTCTCCAGAGCCACTCCCGAGTTTTGCCCGCAGCAGCTCCAGGCGAAGCCGTTGCTCCTCCGTGGCAGCCTCACCGGCAGCTCTCAGCATATCATCGTATTGTTTGATCAGCCCCCGGAGGGAGTCCATCGCGCGGGCCTGGGCCTTCATGAAGTTGGCCTGCTTATCCCATGCCTCCTGGACCTCCCAGCGCTCGCCGATGACGTTGCCGTCTTTCTCCTCGACCTTCTCGATCGTCTTGTCGTTCTGATCTTTGACATAGGCGATCTTCTGGGCCCTCACAATGGCCGCAAAGGCCAGCTGTATCTGAGCCCAGAGAAGATCCAGGGGAGAGGAGTCAGCGGTCAGGCCGACCAGCTCCAGCGTCTCCTCCGGCAGATAGCGGGAGAAGAAGCCGAACTTCTCCGCGTGCTTATTCCCAGGGGGCCCGGTGGCGTTTTTGTTCCCGGGCTGGCCGCCGCGTTTCCGAGCGTTCGGTTTTTTCTTTCCCGAACGCTCGCTTTTTTCTCCGTCCCATTTATAGGTACACTTCCAGCGGCGGACGGTTCCCTCTGGAAGATCCAGCTTTTTCGCGATGTCGACGAGTTTGAGGCCCTGCCGGTAGAGCGCCAGGGCTTCGTCCGCCTTCGCGTTCTTCGCCTTGGGCACGACCTCACCACCTCCGCTATTCGTCGTTTTGGTGGCCATGAAAAAGAGCAGGCGAAGGACCGCCTGCTCTCATCATTCCACGCTATCATAATAACACATTTATTTTTGCAATGTTCGCCGACTTTTCAAAAGTCCTCCAGCGCTCGCTCGTTTTCTTCCCGGATCCGGCTGCTGGCGATCTCAAAATACTGATCAGACAGCTCCATCCCGATAAAAGACCTCCCGGTCCTGACAGCCGCGACGCCGGTGCTGCCGGATCCCATGAAGGCGTCCAGAACAGTGCCTCCCGGGGAACAGATGGCCAGAAGCCTCTCCAGGAGCTCGACCGGCTTCTCCGTCTGATGGAAGCGCTGCTTCGGGTTCACCATCGGAACATGATAGACGCCCGGCATGGCCTTGATGCCTTTGGCAGCCTTCCAGTCGATAGGGAGGTCGCCGTTGGAGCACCAGACCACATATTCGCAATCGTTCCGGAAGCGCCCTGGCTGGTTTCTGCTGGTGCCTTTGTCCCACACGATGACGCCCCGCCACACCCAGCCTGCCATCTGGACGGCGTCGGTCATTGCCGGGAGGTTCCTCCAGTCCACGAAGATCTCCAGGATCCCGCCCTCCCGGGTTTTCTGCCTCAGCTCACTGCACACCCATCGCATGAAGGCCGTGAAGCTCCGTTGGTCCATGTTGTCACCGGAGAACGCTGGCAGCCTTGCAGCGCCATCAAAATCCCGGTCGGTGTACTTGGCGGTAGTGTTGGCTTTGCGGTCGCCTGCATGAGTGCCGCCGCTGGAGTAGGGAGGGTCGCAAAGCACCAGGTCGACGCTGCCGGGCTCCACCTCCTTCATAAGCGTGAGACAGTCCCCATGTAAAAGCTGGATCACGATAACACCTCCCCCAGATGGATGACGCCCTGCTTCCTGAAATAGTAGGCCCTCCGTGGGCTGTAATTGATCAGCGCCGCCACCTTCTCCATAGACACCCGGCCTATGTAGAACTCCGTGAGGACGGTCTTCTCATTATCGTCAGGAAGCTGCTCGATCGCCTCGCCGATCTCGATGATCAGCATGGCCTTCTCCTGCATCAGCACCTCGATCTGGTGCTCCAGCTCGTCCACTTTGGCCATGATCTCCGGGATCTTGTCCCTCGGTGAGGTCTGGACCTTGTCGAGGTCGTACCGGATCGCGCCCGGCAGCAGGCAGCTCCTCAGCTCTTCACACCGGAGCTGCTTCCGCTTGATGGCGTATTCCGTTTTCCGGATCCGCATAAGATAATCATAAGTCGCCTGCAGGTCCACGGCCATCACCTCCTCCCAGAAGACTGTCCAGGGAAACGACGATCTTGTCAGTCCCCAGCGCGAAGCCCAGCTCTCTGTTGGCACCCCGGGAGCTCTCCCAGTCGGGAAGCTGCACCAGGACGTCAGCCTTGGCCAGCAGCGCCAGATCTATGTCCAGGAAGTCCTCATAACTGGCGCCCTCGTGTAGCACCCCGATCATCTCAGCGGGATTGATGACCTTGTAGCCCATCGCTGCCAGTCTGCCCCTGGCCGTTCTGAAGATCTCCTGATAGTTGTCCACGCCCGTGATCGGGCCGCTTAGATATAAAATCATGCTTCTTTCCATTCCTTTGCTCCTTTCTCATTATTCGCCCGATCGCCAGGTCAGCAGTCGGGTCGCTGTAGCCCTCCCTGTTCATCTCTGGCGCCTCTCTTTCAGTGCCGCCAGGAGTGCGGCCTGGCTCGTGTCTTTATGCTGTAGGGCCTGCATGGCCTCTTCGTCGACCGTGCCCTCGGCGATCAGGTGGTGGATGATGACCGGCTTCTCCTGGCCCTGCCGGTAGAGGCGGGCGTTGGCCTGCTGGTAGAGCTCCAGGCTCCAGGTCAGGCCATACCAGACGATCACATGGCCGCCCTCCTGGAGGTTCAGCCCATAGCCGACGCTGGCCGGATGCGCCAGGAGCACCTGGACCTTCCCGGCGTTCCAGTCCGCTATGTCCTGGGCCGTATTCAGGACCCTGGCGTCTTTGACCTTGCCCTGGATGGCCGCGAGGTCGTGTTTGTAGCTGTAGAAGACCAGGACCGGCCCATCCGTTGTGTCGATGATCTCGGCCAGGGCCTCCAGCTTTGCGTCATGGATCCGGACGATGCTGCCGTCGACGGAGTAGACGCTGCCATTGGCTATCTGGAGGAGCTTGGTCATGACCGCCGCCGCGTTCAGGGCCGCGATGTCCTCGTCTTCGATCTGGAGGAGCTGCTCGGACTCCATCGTTTTGTAGGCCTGCATCTCGGCGGGGGAGAGCTGCACCGGGATGATGTTGTCGATCCGCTCCGGCAGCTTTAGGTAGTCCGCCGCGCTCATGCTGATGCAGATGTCGCTGATCTTGTCCTCGATCTCTTTCTGTGCGTTCCGGTAGGGCTCCCACTTGTAAACGACGTAACCGTTCCGGGCTCCCGGCCGGAAATACTTTTCCCGATAAGCCCCCAGTGTCTTCCCCAGGCGCTCGCCCTGATCCAGGAGGTACACCTCAGCCCATAGGTCCATCATGCCGTTGGGGCTCGGCGTGCCGGTTAGCCCGACAACCCGCTTCACCAGCGGGATGACCTTCCGGAGGGCCCGGAAGCGCTTGGCCTGGGGGTTCTTGAAGCTGGAGAGCTCGTCAATCACGATCATGTCAAAGGGCCATCCCTTCCGGAGTCCCTGATAATACTCGGTCAGCCAGATCACGTTGTCGCGGCCGATCACATAGATGTCGGCCTCTGCCTTCAGCGCCCGGACCCGCTGCTGTTCATTTCCCAAAACCTTCGAGATCCTCAGGTCTTTGAGGTGATCCCACTTTGCGTGCTCCCTGGTCCAGGTATCTTCGGCCACACGCTTCGGCGCTATGACCAGGACGCGGGAGACCTCGAAGCGGTCAAACATGAGCTCCTGGATCGCGGTCATCGTGATGACTGTCTTGCCCAGGCCCATGTCCAGGAAAAGGCCGATCCTCGGGATGTCGATCACCAGCTGGGTCGCTCGTTTTTGATAGTCATGTGCTTGATACTGCATTTTGCACCTCCCTGATAAAAGCATTTGCTTCATCCATTCCCCAGACATGCCTGATCTGACAGCCCAGAGCTTCAAGCTGCTGTCCTTGCCATTCCTGAAGCGCTGACAGCCGCCCCTTGCGCGTCTTTAGTTCGACAAACCAGATCCGGCCCCCCGGCATGATGGCGATCCTATCGGGCACCCCGTCGTTTCCGGGACTGACAAACTTCATAAACTTGCCGCCCATGCGCTCGATCTGGCAGCGCAGCCGCTTTTCAATATCGCGTTCTCGTTCCATGTTCTCCTCCTACTGTGACAACTCCGAAGAAAAAGGGCCGTCACTCTCTATATGCTCGTGTATATAGGTGCGTTCGGGCGTGTTTTTGCGTATGTTTCGTTAAAATGAATATCTATATAAAAAATACTTGTCACACTTGTCACACCCTGCATATTTTCCAGCCTTTTCACGAGTTTCAGCCCGTGACAACTCCGGGGACAACTTCGGGGACAACTTCGCTTGTCTTACTTCGTCCGGAGTTAGCGCTTGTGACAAGTCTGCCATTATGGACTTGTCACTGTGACAACTTCCTGGAGTATGGCCTCTGCTGCCCGTATCCCTCAATCCGGGCCCTCTTGCCGGTTCTTTCCCATCCCTGGATCCTCGCCATGATGTTCGCGATCTCATAGCCGTCTGACTTTTTCCAGGCGTTTCTCGGCCGTCCAAAGCACTCGCAGAAGATCTCCACGGCGCACACCTGCTTCCTCTGCATGGTGGCGTCAATCTTTGGCGCCAGGGCGTCCCGGTTCATGAAGTAGTCCACGCGCTTGTTGGTGTCCCAGCTGTACCAGTCATCCGGCAGCAGGGTCTCCAGGTATTCAAGCACCTGACCTTCGCGGTCGTCATATTCCAGCGCCGCCTGCTGGGCTTTTGCTGCCTCTTTTTCCATTTCAGCGTCCAGGAAGCTGTCCTCACCCTCCGCTGTGTAGGCCATCGCCTCGGCCCAGATCTGGGCGCGGGTCTCCTCAGTCATGCCCCAGACGTTCAGACGGCCGCCGCCGTTCACGGTCACGGGCCAGAAGCGCCGGTTGCCGGTGGTGTCCCGGAGGAAGCCGGTGGTGCTGTTGGTGGTGCCGCAGATGATCGCGGTCCTCGGGTGGCGTTCCACCACCCGGCCGTAGGCCGCCCGGTATTCATCCACCTGGCGGCTGAGGAAGCCCTTCATCACGTCGATGTCGGCTTTCCGGGTGCCCTGCATCTCGCCGATCTCCATGATCCAGACGCCCTGGAGCTTCTCGGCGGCAGTCTTGTCCCGGGTGTCGGCCAGACTGAGGGAGTCACTAAACCACACCCCGCCCAGCTTCCGGAGCAGGGTGCTCTTGCCGATGCCTGGCTTCCCGTCCAGGACCAGGACCGTGTCGAACTTGCAGCCGGGCTCCAGCACGCGCTGGATGGCCCCGATCAGGGTCTTCCTGGTGACGGCCCGGGTGTAGGGTGAGTCCTCTGCACCCAGATAGTCCACCAGCAGCGTGTCGACTCTGGGGACGCCGTCCCAGTCGGGCAGCCCCCTGATGTAGTCCCGCAGTGGATTGAAGCGGCGCTGGTCGGTGACTATGGCCAGGGCCTTCGTGAACTTGTTTTCAGGGAACTGGACGCCATACTGGTCAGCCACCCAGCCGTAGAGCTGGGCGTCGTCCGCGTCGCGCCAGTATTTGTTCGGGCGCTTCCAGGGGAGCCTGCCCTTGACCTCGATCGCTCCAGACAGCTCATTGAAGCGGATGCCCTGGAGCGCCGGGTGATTTTTCAGGATCAGCACGGCGTTGGTGATGTTTGACCGGACGCCGCCCTCCTCGGTGCGGTCCAGCTTGGCTTCCCAGTCTTCGTCGACCTCTGGCAGCTCTTCGCTGAAGTCGAGGACGGCCCTGGCCTTTGTATCGTTGGCCAGCGTGATCCTGGTGCCAGGGTCTTCTGATGCGAAGGCGGCCATCGCCTTGTAGCTTGGCCGCTCCCGGCCGCTCTTGTCCTCCTTGCCGTCGTCCAGGTCGCTGAACTTGTGGATCCGGACGAGGTCGAAGGCGTTGCAGAGCTGTCCGCCTGCCGGATCCGTGCTGTGGTTTGAGTAGGCAAAGAGCTCGCCATCATAGACGACGAGGCCCGCAGCCGTGGAGCCCGCCGCGTAGGTGTAGCGGTCGGGCTTCGCTGTCTGGGTGTAGATGTCCGGCAGAAACTTGGCGATCGCCTCGGTGATGTTGTATGTCCGGCAGAACGCGCCGACGATGCCCTTCTTCTCCAGAGGATCCCCCTGCTTGTCTGCCTGGCGCTTCCGGATCCCGGTCATCCTGGAGGACTCCGGCCAGTAGCTCGTGTCAGTCCAGTCCGGATATTCTGCCAGGACAGCGTCGGCCGATAAAAACGGCGCGTCGTAGTAGTTGAAGAAGGGCTCGACGCCGGTGCTGTTGCTTGGCCAGTACATGAGGCGCGTCGGCTGGAAGGTGGAGTCGTCAAAGAGCTCGATGCCGACCTTCTCGGCGATCTTCCTGGCGATGGCCTCGTATTCGTCCGGCGTGACTTCCCGATCCAGGGGCATGATCAGCCGGAAGCGTGGTGTCCCTGCTGAGTGCTTGTGCGTCGAGTAGACTGCCAGGGCGCTGTTGATCTCCAGGTTGTTCATGAGCGTGTCCCAGAAGTCAGCAGGAGGGAAGTCCAGGTCGAGGGTGAGGATCTGGCGGGCCAGGACGCTGCCGGTCTTTCTCCGGCCGTTTTCCAGATGCCCGCCGACGAAGCCGCCGATGTCCTTGATCCGGTCCTGCTGCTCCTTTGACATTTTCATGTACTCGGCGTGGGTCTCCGGTGTCTCCACGGACTTCGAGAGCCGGGCCAGAAGGGAGGACCAGAGGATCCGCTTGTTCTTCCATGCCGTCTCGAAGCGGCTCTTGCCGAGGGAGATCAGGAGCTCGCCGTTGTGCTTTATTCCGATGTTGTAGTCGGCCAGGTTCATGATCCGGGCCGTGTTGCCTCTATCGTTCATGCTTTGCGACCTCCACGTTCTTCTTCAGCTTCTCGGCCTCTTTCTCGGCGCCGACAAACCGCCTCTGATAGTCGCGGTAAAGAGTGAGCGCGTGCCGCTGCTGTTCCTTGATGTCTTTCAGCTGAGCCTTCAGTTCTTTGAGCTGCTGGCGGTAGCCCTGGCCGCCGCCCCGTTTGCAGTAGGTCTTTATATACTGCTGGAGGGCGTCAACCTGCCGGGTCATCTTGTCGATCTCAGGCTGCAGCTCCGTTGCCTTTGTGTGGCAGTTTACGGCCTGGTTGGCCAGATCGCTCCGGCCGTCCATGAGGGCCCGGGCGCGTTGACCGCAGTGCTGGACGACGACGGCCCGAAGCTCGTCCCGGTGCTCGTAGTCCTCGTCGATGATGCTGAGCAGTTTCCGGAGTCGGGTTGCATCGGTCGGGAAGAACTCGTCCAGCACGACGGTCATGTGCCCCATTCCTTGGTGGAAAGTGATATTGATAATTTTCTGATCCATCGGTTCCTCCTTGCTGGTTTATTGTCAGATGTCCGGGGCCGCAGGGGCCCCGGGATTGTATGATCAAACGATAAGGAAAGCCGGGCGGACGCCGAAGGAGTGCGAGGCGCCCCAGAGGTTGGCACCGCCACCGGAGTTGACGATGCAGAAGTGCGTCGCCGACCCTTTCCTCTTGTTCTGGAGCCATCCCCATTCCCAGGAGTTGTCCCGGAAGGCGATCCGGTTTTTCCGGTCCTTCATGAGCGGCCACTGCTCGCAGTCGTCCGGCTCGAAGTAGTTGGCGTCCTCTTTCCCGAAGATCTCACCGAAGAAGGGGATCCGCAGCAGGTCGCCGTTGTCGAAGGGCTGCATCCGGTCGCGATATTCCGCGAAGATCTTCAGCACCTCCTCGCTCTGGAGCGTCTTCCTGAGGTCGCTGGCCTCGTAGCCGCCCCGGTTGCTGTCTTCCGCGTTCATCGGGTAGGCCTGGTCGAGATACTGGTCCAGAAGGAAGAGAGCGCCCGCCTGGGTGATTTTTTGGCAGGTTGCGGTGTACTTGCTGACATGGATCTGGTCCCCGACCATGATCTCCAGGCCCTTCGTGTTGGTCTTTCGGATGACTTCGATCGGCTGATTGCTCTTGTAGATAGGCATTTGTGTGTCCTCCTTAATCTTTCTTGTAGAAGGGCGTCTCATAGGTGTCGCCCTTTAGTGGAAGCCCCTCGGCCCAGTCAATCGGCTGGGCCATGATGGCATTGATCCTGCCGGGGGCCTCGGTGTCTGTGTTCGGCACGTCGACGATCATCTCGTCGTGGACGTGCATCACGATCTTGTAGCCCAGGGCGCTGACCCTGGTCATGGCCACGGCGAGGCAGTCCCTCGCGGTTGCCTGGACGATGTTCTCGACCAGTTTCCCGCCATAGGTTTCGGTCTCTCCCCACTGCTTTGTCTCCTGGTTCACGCCCATGTAGGTGATGGAGAGCCGGCCGGTGTAGTCGTCCTGCTTCAGTCTGGTGTCCCAGTAACAGAGCTTCCGGCCGCTTGGCAGCTGGATGAAGAGGTTCCGGTTGATGTAGCTGAAGGCGATGCCGTGGGCCAGACGGACGGTCCGGTGCTCCTGGATTGCCGTCTTTGCTGCCAGCTCGCAGGTCCTCCAGAGCTTCACGACTTTGGGATTGGCTTCGCGCCATTGGTCCACGACGCTCTGGAGCTCGTCCTCCGGGATGCTGCCGCCTTTGTCCATGCGTTTCATGGCGCCGACGCCTCCCTGGTAGCCGCAGGCCAGCACGGCGACCTTGCCCTTTTGACGGAGGTGGCTGTTCTGTCCGTGCTTCTCGACCGGGACGCGGTACATCATGGACGCGGTCTCGCAGTAGATGTCTTTGCCCTGCCGAAAGGCCTCCAGAGTCCATTCCTCGCCAGCGATCCACGCCAGGACGCGGGCCTCGATGGCCGCGAAGTCGCTCACAACGAAGCGGCAGCCGTCCGAAGGGATGAAAGCCGTCCGGATCAACTCAGAGAAGACGAAGGCCGTCTCTCCGAAGAGTGTGGCCAGCGTGTCAAAATCTCCGGCAGCAGCCAGCTCACGGGCCAGATCCAGGTCTGGCAGGCTGTTTTTGGCGAGGTTGTGCGTCTGCACCAGGCGCCCGGCCCATCGCCCTGACCGGTTGGCTCCGTAGAACTGGAGGATCCCCCGGAGGCGGTGATCTTGGCAGACCGCCGTCAGCATTGTGCTGTACTTGGCCACGGAGGTCTTGCCGAGGGCGGTCCGGATCTCCAGCATCCTCCGGACACTGTCCGGGATGTCTGTCTGGAGCGTGGCCGCGATGGTGTCCTTTGTGACGCTGGTCATCGTGACGCCCTGCTTGGACAGCCATTTTTTAAGTTGGGCCAGGCTGTTCGGGTTGGCCAGCCCCGTGAGCACCTTGGCCTCTTCTTGTAGCTCTTGGCGCCGCTGGGTGTCATACTCGACGATCTTCTCGACCATCGGGATGTCCAGCTTCACGCCGTTGTCGTTCATGTGTTGATCCAGAGCCCAGAGCTGCTGCTCTGACTCTGGCGTCTTGTATATGTCCAGCTGCCTGAGGATCTCCTGCTCGGTGACGACGTCCTGCCGGTTGTATTCGATGAAGAGCTTCCACTTCGCGGGGTCGTGCGCCGGAAGATTGCGCGTCCTCTGCCCGTTCGTCCGTGTTGGCTTGCAGGGCTTTGAGAAGAACTGGATCAGGGCCTTGCCCTGGGGGTCCTTCAGCTTTTCCTCCGGTAGTCCCATAGCGATGCCGACGTCTGCCAGGTTGCCCGGCAGGCCCAGGGTGAGGGCCTTGATCATCGTGCAGCGCCATTCTTCCGGAGGCATTGCCGCGCCGGTCCACTTGGCCAGGCACGTCCGCTCGAAGTTCGCATTGAAGGCGGTCTTGATGATGCCCGGGTCGGTGAGAGCTTCGCGGAACTCGTAGAGCTCCGGGTCGAAGTCCCGGTCGACCGCGAGCGTGTCGATCACATGGACCTCCGCCTCGTCGTCGAATTTGTAGCCGATCAGCAGGATGTCGAAGTCGGGCGCCTCCGTGTAGGCGTAGACGCCCGACCCGGCCAGATCCACGGAGCTGTAGGTTTCAATGTCCACACCCATGACTCTGTGCATCTGTTTTCTCCTCTCTTAGAAATCGTCCTCGTCGTCCTCGTAGCCGTCGCCGAAGTCGGTCTCGGCAGAAGCACGGGCAGCGCCCAGCCGCTCGTCGTCCTTGAGCTTCTGGATGTTGTTCAGACCGACGCCGACGCCCTTGTTGCCGTTGGTGTTGAACGGGTAGAAGTTGATCGAGGCCCGGCCCCAGCTGCCGCTGTAGACTTCGTCCGGGTCGAGGATCTCGTTCAGATCCTTGTCCACGATGCCGGGCTTCTGGGTGCTGTTGGCGTTCAGGAAGAACATGCCCTCGTACTCCGGGGCCTCGTCGGCCCGCTCGTCGTCGCCGTCGCGCAGCGGGAGCTTCAGGTTGCCGGGCTTCTTGCCGCCCCACTTGGAAGCGATGCCCTCCTGGATGGCCTCGTCGATCGCGGCGCGGATCTTCTTGACGGTAGCCTTGTCATCCTTGGGGATCAGAAGGCAGACGCTGTACTTCGCGTCCTGGCCGCTCTGGAAGGCGCGGCTCTTGAAGACGTTGACATAGGAAAAACGGACCTTACCGGTAATGACTTTAGTGCTCATAATGTTATCCTCCTTAAAATTGCGGGACGTTCTCGGCGTCCTCGGTGTTGTCAAAGTCAGCCTTTGCTGCTTCGGTCGTGTTGATTGCTTCGCGCTTGTCGCTCTCCGGGACCAGGACGGGCTTGCCTGCCGGTTTGATGATCAGGTCGCCCAGGGTCGTCGTGAGCTTTTTCTTGCCGACGAGCTTCTCCATCGCGGTGATGCCGTAGAGCTTGCGCTCGTAGAGCATGGCCTCGTCATAACCGGCAGCTACCAGGGTCTCGGCCACCTTGACGTCGTCGGCATACTTCCGGTTGCTCCGGCCCTCGACGAGCTTCCAGCCGTCGAACTGTTTGCCTGCCAGAGCTTCCTCCAGGGCGTAGGACTGGATGTCGCTGGTCCACTTCTGGATCTCCTCGGCGCGCCTCAGGACCTCGCCGATCTCCTCGTCCGTGAGGAGCGGGGGAGCCTTGAACTCGTCCTTTGCCAGCTCCAGATTGTACTCGGCCCGCTTCCGGCAGACCGCCTTCGCCGGGCACCAGCGGCACCAGTCGCCGCAGGCGGTGTAGTCCGTGCCATCCATCGCCATCCGGGCTTTCGGTGCAACTTCTTCCTCGGCCCAGAGCAGCAGCTCCTTCAGAGGGATCTCCTCGCCGCTCACATGGTCCAGCCGGGGCTGGATGATGGTCATCCGGACAGTCTCAAAGTCATAGAGATCCCCGAAGAGGGCAGAAGCGCCCAGGCCGTAGAGCCTCAGCTGGGGGTTGTTCTTGGCTTCCACTTTGATCCCTTTGCCATACTTCAGGTCGATGACTTCGATCGTGCTGCCGCCGATGATGACGGCATCAGAGGTCCCGAAGCCTTCCGGCACCCAGTTGTCCAGACTGAACTGCTGCTCGATCATGAGCTCCGCGTCCTCGCCTGCCGCTGCCAGATGCTCTTGGACGGTTTCAGCGTAGAAGTCGGTGGCCTCGTCCATCTCGCCGCAGTAGTATTCACTGGCCTGGATCTGGGCCAGCTCCTTGTCGTAGTTGCCCGCGTCGCCGAGGAACTTCCGGAGCTTCAGCTCGGCGAGTGCGTGGGCCAGGGTTCCTTCGTCCGCGTAGGCGCTCGACCCGGGGGCCGGGAGCTGGTCGGCCAGTGCAACGGATCCGGGGCAGTTGATCCACCGGAAGGCGCTCGATGCGGACAGTTTTGCATGTTTACTCGGCATTGAGGGCCTCCTTTGCTTTGCTCATGAGAGCGGGGAGATCGGCCAGAGCGACCTCGGTCAGCTTGTCCACACCGAAGCCCTTGATCAGCTCGCTGGCGATGTTCTTCCCGACCTTTTTGTTCAGCTGTGCCAGGGTCTTCCGGACCTCCACGCGGAAGTCTTCGGTCACTTCGGGAGCCGTGGGCGTTCCGGGTGCGGGAGTGTCTTCCATCAGATCGTCCTCAGCGGGCGCCTGGGTGGCCTCCTGAGCCTTTGCGGCCTTCTTCGTGTCCTTCTTTGCCCCGGTGCCCTTCGGCGCTTCCTGGGCCCCCTGGGCGGCCTCCTGGGCCGGTTTGCTCGGGGACTGGATCCCCATGTAGGTCTGGAACTCTTCCAGAGTGTCAAAAGTAACTGTGATTTTCATTGAAAAATGTCCTCCTTTTTGCTATAATTGATGTGTGTCTTCCTGGGCTCCGGAAATTTCTCCGGGGCCTATTTTATTGAGTCCAAAGGCCTCACCTCCTCCGCGTCGTCATGCTCCTGCCGGAGCTGCTCGGCCATCTCGATGACGCTGCTGGCGTACCAGCTCAGCTCGCCACGTTCCAGATAGGCAGCCATGTGGTTGCCTCCGCCGTTGTAGTACATCAGAGCCGTGCCCAGATCGTCATAGCGCCGGATCAGCTCGTCCAGGAAGTCCGCCGCGACCATCATGCTCGGCCCGGCCTTCCAGAGGTCTGCCTCGGTCACTCCCAGGCGCTCCATCCGGTCTTCGTGCCAGTAGGCCGCGATCTGCATCAGGCCGATGCAGTCACCGTTGACCGCATCCAGGCTGTAACGGCTCTCATGAAATGCAACGGCTTCCAGAAGCTCAGGAGATAGGTCATAAGCCGCGCCAGCGGCTCGTGCAGCCTCTTCCACGTTGTCCGGGATGTTCGGGTCGTTGTAGGGCTCAGGAGGCGCTGTGGGCGTCTCTGGGGCTTCCTGGGTGGCCATTATGGCCGGGGGCTCAGATGGCAATGAGACGATAGCCTGCCTGTGCTGCTGGACGCTGTTCGCGTGTGCCAGCCCCGCCAGGAGCCCGATCATGATGCCGATCGCCAGGCTGAGCAGCTGCTCCCGCAGCGTGTACCTCCGCCGCCTTCTTTTCTTCTCCATCATTTTCCTCCATGTTCCTCCGGATCGCGTCATAGGCGGCCAGCGCCAGCATTGTCAGATCCGGATTGTTGTTTTTTCGTGACATGCGTGTCCTCCCTGTAGAAAAATTTTCTACTTTCAGCTTAAAAAAATTTGTTCCCGTTCTTCCGCCGTTTCAATTCCGAGGATCTCGCTGAGTCGTTTGATCTCGGCAGCTTTGAACTGGGTCTGGTTTTCTATCTTCATGGTCAGTGCTTTGGGCGAGATCCAGAGCTGACTGGCAATGTAGGCGAGCTTCAGCCCGCTGGCTTCAATTTTTTCGCGGAGTAGCTTTGTGTTGGTCATGACTTTCCTCCTTTTCTTCGTCTCTTTTTCTGTGACACGGCGATCTTGATGTCAGCGATCTGATTGGCGGTCAGAGCGCTCTCCTGATCGTAGCCGTGGATGTGGTGCCGGTTTTTGACCGCGTGCTGGGCCTTTGTCTCCAGGATCAGATTGTCGACCCGCCAGTCAAGCGTGTCACCGTTTGCAAAAGTCACCATGCTGCCTTCAGGGACCGGGCCGTTGTGCTCCTCCCATTCAATGACGTGCTTCATCCGCCAGACGTTGGGCTCTGCGACTTTTTGCCAGTAATAGGGGTGGGAGCCTGGTCGGTTTCTGTGGCCGTGCCTCAGTCGGATAGTGCCGACCGGAGTGCCTCCATTGTGGGGCAGGTGTCCAGGCTTGAAGGTGGTCCTCCGGCTGGCAGCTTGTCCCTCCGGGCTCATAAACTCGTCCCAGGTCTTCCCCTTATTGGCCGGGATGGATCCCTTCTCAAAGCGTCCCGTGAGGCCGCTGTCCAGCTTGTTCCGGCTGTAGTAGTTCTTCATCTGGTCCTTGGTGAAGCTGGTGCCAAAGCGGGCATTGAGCAGATCGGCCATTGACTGGTAGCCGGTCCCTTCGAGATGTTCCCGGATGAAGGTGTCCATCTCCGGCGTGGTGATCCGCTTGTCGGGATATTTGCGCCCCAGTCGAGGCGCTGCATGGATCTTGTGGCGGGAGAACATGCTCTTCATCTGGTCGTAGGTGAAAGAGGTCCCGAAGCGGCTGTTGACCCGCTCCTGCATCTCCCGGACGCTTCCCTCGTGCCCATGCCCTCGGACAAAGTCCGTTATTTCATCCGGATACTTCCACACCTTCTTCATTCAGTCCCCCCCCCTTTGTGTGGGCCTCCAGCATGACGGGGACCTGCTGGTGGCCGTTGTTGTAGCCGTACTCGTCCATGTGGACCATGGTCTTGAAGGCGAGCTCGCCGTTCTCGATGATCTGGGTGGCGATCTTTGTCATGCCCTCCGCCCGCCCCAGCTCTCTGTCAAGCTGTTCGTCTGTCAGGTCTTCGTCGTTCAGCCGTTCCAGCTGCTCAAAGAGGTGGTTGTTCAGGTCTTGCAGTGTGTTCTTCATGTTATCCCTCCTCTCTATGCGCTGAGCTTACAGTGGCAGAAAGCTCCCCGATTGCCAGTGATCGGCATGTCCGACTCATTGAATTGCTGTTCTGTGTAGTAGTCGGAGCAGTTCAGGATCCCCGGGGTTCTATCAGGATAGTGCTTCCGGAATATTGCATGTGCGTCTCTCATGCTGGGCGCGACTATCTCCACCCAGCCGCCGCGGAAGGGAAAACGCTCGTCAGAGCCGAAAGTGTAAATGACTTTTATGGCTTGTGTGTTGTCTTCTTCCGGAAGAGCAGTCGAGTTGCTTAGGCGGTTGTAACCGTTCTCATAGTGCCAGCGGATCCCGGCCGCCAGCTCGTTCACGTTCATGTTCTCGCCGAGGTGTCCACAGTAATAGCCGTTTATCATGACGGCGTTGGGGTCCGTCTCCAGGATCTTGCGGACTTCCGGAAGGTCATCATCCTCAAAGACGTCAGTGTCGCAGCTCAGCCAGAACGCTGAGGCGTTCCAGCCTCGCCCGGTTTTCCATACCACGACCCAGGCGATCCCCTCGCGGATCTCATCGGCGTAACTGCTCGCGGTTTCTCTCAATGTTGCCATATAGGTGTGTCCTCCTCTCGCTTGTTGAGTAGAATATTTTTCTACCCGTGGATAGTGTACCTCCAGGCAGAAAGAAAGTCAACTATTTTTCCCGAAAAAGTAGAAATTTTTTGCCTCTCATGGTATAATGATTTCTCCGAGGAGGTTGTGATCAATGGATAATTTAGGGCAGAAAATTAAGAAAAGACGGGAAGAGCTTGGCCTCAGTCAGGAAGACCTGGCGAAGATACTGGGCTATAAGCATAAGAGTTCGATCAACAAGATCGAGCTCGGCGCGGCGGATGTTCCACGGGCAAAAGTTCCGGCCTTTGCTAAAGCGTTAGGGATGACCGCCATCGAGTTCTCCGGCTGGACAGAAGACCGGAAGACGGTCAGCTTCTCTTATTGTCTGGAGCAGCAGATGAAGCTCCTGGGCTGGGTTGTGCTGTATGATGCAGACGGAAACGTGATCCTCACCCATGACGGAGTTGAGTATGAGGTCACTGAGGAGAAGATCAAAGAACTGGAGAGCCGGGTGGCTCTGTATATGGACTTTTTGCTGAATGACCTGGCAAAGAACTCCCGAAAAATAGGAGGGCGACAGTGATGTTTGGACACAAAGAGAAAAAGAAAAACGCAGAGCTCCTCGCTCCCATCTGGCTGGACGATATGCGAAAAGCCCGGGACGTAGTAAACAATACCACGGATCCAGACTCGTTTTTTACTGATTACGCGAGTTTGAAAGACTTGGCCGGAAAGCTGACCGAGCTCTCGAAGTATGTCAAGTTTAAGGGTACGAAGCCCGCAGAGGTGCTGAGAATGGCCCAGGAGCAGGAGGAAGCCGCCACCCGTGATTTCATTTTGAGATACTTCCAGAAGACTCTGCTGAACGCTGAGAAAGTCAAAACTGTTAGAGGAAAGCGCTCCCAGTTTGAGAAGTTTCAGACGGCGCTGGAGCCGTACTACTACCAGATGTCGGCGGCCAATGTTGCATTGGTGCAGCAGCTTCATGATGAAGCACTTGCAAAGATAGGAGGTTGACGCTTATGCTGGGTGCTATTTATGCGAGATACTCTGCAGGACCAAACCAGACAGACCAGTCCATCGAGGGCCAGGTTGCTGACTGCCAGGCTTATGCAGAGAGAAACGGGATCCAGATCGTTGAAATATATGCCGACCGGCACATCTCAGGGAAGAGCATCGTCGGCCGGAATGAGTTCCAGAGGATGCTGCACGACGCGGAGCAGCATCGCTTCGAGTGCGTGATCGTCTGGAAGATCGACCGCTTCGGGCGGGACCGGCAGGACATCGCCCTCAGTAAAATGAAGCTGAAAAAGGCGGGCGTCCGTCTGCTGTATGCTGAGGAGTCTGTCCCGGAGGGGCCGGAGGGGATCATCTTGGAGAGCGTTCTGGAAGGCCTGGCCGAGTATTACTCCGCAGACCTCCGGCAGAAGATCGTCAGGGGCATGAGGGAGACCGCGAAAAAGGGACAGTATTGTGGGGCGCCGCTGCCGATCGGCTACACGGTGGACGACGAGAAGCACATCATCGTCGACGAGGAGAAGGCTGCCGTTGTCCGGGAAGCCTTCCGGATGCACAACGCCGGGGCCCAGACGAAGGAGCTGGTCGAGCTCTTCCGAAAGCACGGCGTCACTGGCCAGCGCGGGAAGCCGATCACCCAGGCCGTGATCTATCGGATGTTACGGAACGAAAAGTACCTCGGCCGCTTCGAGATCCAGGGGGTTGAGATCCTGACGGATCCCATCATCGACCTGGCCACCTTCGAGGAGGTGGCCAAACACTTCGGGACGCCGCGCAATAACGCGGCAGGGAGGGCAAAAGTGGACTATCTGCTGAGCTGTAAATGTTTTTGTTCATACTGTGGGGCGATGCTGAACGGGGAGTCCGGCACCAGTAAAACGGGGAAGGTGTACCACTATTACAAGTGTGGCGCGAAGAAGCGCGGCGAGAAGTGCGAGCTGAAGCCGATCCCCCGGGATCACTTCGAGGATCGGGTCATCGAGGCCACGGTCGAGGACATGCTGACCGAGGACATGATCGAGAAGCTCACGGTCCGGATCCTGGAGATCCAGGAGCAGGAGGACGCTCTGGATCCGGCCGTAGCATACCGGAAGCAGCTCGACTCAAACCGGAAGCGCCAGCGGAACATATTGGACGCCATCGAGGAGGGCACCGGGGCCCGGGGCCTTGCCGGTCGCCTGGCGGAGCTGGAAGCCGAAGAGGAGGAGCTGCTCGTGGAGATTGAGCGGGCAGAAATGAAAAAGCCCCGGCTCACCAGTGAGGCGGTCGGGGCTTGGCTTCGTTCGTTCAGAAATGGGGATACAAAAGACGCCGCCTTCCGGCAGCGTCTCGTTGACACGTTCATCGCCCGGATCGAGGTCAGAAACGGCCAGGCGATGATCTTCTACAACATACAAGAAAAAGGACCGCACTCAAAAGTTCGAGTACGGTCCGAATGGTGGACCCGACGGGAATCGAACCCGTGTCCGAAAAGCGATCCGCGAGAGTATCTCCGGGTGCAGTCTGTCTACAACATTTCCTTTGCGGCAGGCCGGCAAACAGGCCGCGGCATTGGTAGCTTCATGGGGTCATGGCCGCCTGCAAAGCTTAGGGCGGCTCACGTTCAGTGCCTAAATGATGCCCTGGCCCCACACGGCACTTGAGTGGGCAGGACAGCTGCCTTTAGTTAGGCAGCGACAGCTAATTTATTGTTGTTAGCTATTTTTTTGGAGGCGTTTAAAGTGTGGCCCCCATCCACTACCCGCTGCTCGCGCTTCACTCTCCCCGTCGAAACCTTTACGGGCCCGAATGATATTTATAGTATACCCGATTTTTCGAAAGAGCGCAAGACCTATTGCGCCCACCCGGCCCAGGCAGCGGCCCAAAGGCCGCATCGGAAGCCGGCGGACCAGCGCTTTAAAAGTTTTTTGAAAAAAGATTGACAACTGTAATTAAAATATGTATAGTTAAAACATGAACTGAAAACATTTTTGTTACAGAATGGAGGCGCGGAATGAAGCATTGGATTATAAGCGGGGTGCTGGCGGCAATGCTGCTTGCGGGGTGCGCGGGGCAGGGGACCGGGCCGATGCAGGGCGGGTCGGCGGCAAGCATGCCGCAGGCGGGCCAGGAAGCCGGCAGCGGCATGCAGGAGCAGGCCTACCACAAGATCACCGCGGAAGAGGCCAAGCAGATGATGGACGAGGGCGGGGTGACCGTGGTGGACGTGCGCACCGAGGCCGAGTATAAAGAGGGCCACATCCCCGGCGCGGTGCTGGTGCCCAACGAGACCATCAGGAGCGAGCCGCCCGAAGCGCTGCCGGAGCTGGATGCCGTGCTGCTGGTGCACTGCCGCACAGGGGTGCGCAGCAAGCAGGCTGCGGATAAGCTGGTGGGGATGGGATACACCCAGGTATATGATTTTGGCGGTATCCGGGATTGGCCCTACGACATCGTGACAGAGGATTGACCCGAAAGCGCTGAACTTTCAGGAGATACAAACGGCAGCGAAAGGAAAAACATGAACACAAGAGAACACGACACCATGAAACTGCGCGGCAGCGCCGATACTTCCTATTTGGGCCAAACCGTGGACCAGATGGTATGGGAGTTCATGAAAAAAGAGCAGATCGACGGCCTTACCCTGGCCATCGTGCAGGCCCCTTACATCCCCCGGGTGGTGGGGTATGGCCTGGCGGACGCAAAGCAGCGGAGGCTGGCCTCGCCCAACACCCTGTGGCCGGTGGGGCCGATCTCGCAGGCGTTTGCGGCGGTGGCGGTGATGCAGCTGTATGAGGACGGGGCCCTGGGCCTGGAGGATACGCTGGAACATTGGCTGCCCGGCGTGCCCGCCGCATGGAACGGCATTACCGTGCTGCAGCTGCTGCGCCACGCCACCGGCCTGCCGGACTACCGGTGGGGCGAGGGCTTTGATCCGGCCCGCCCCTGGAGCTTTGACGAGCTTGTGGAGCGGGTAAAGGGAGCGGCGCTGCGCTTTGCGCCCGGCACCGATGTGGAACAGAGCGCCACCAACTTTTTGCTGCTGACCGAGATCGTGGAGCGAGCGGCCGGCCAAAGTTATCACGATTTTGTGACAGAGCGGCAGATCCGGTTTTTGGGCCTGCGCCACACCGGCTTTGCCGAGGATCTGGACAATTTCGCCCATGAGGATGTGAGCACCACCGGCAACCTGCACCAGCGCTTCAAGCTGGAAAAACTTCTGATCGACCCCACGGAGCCCGCGGCCTCTTACAATGAGGCGGGTGAGGCGGCGCCGCGGGCGGATTCCTCGGCGCTGCGGGGCTTCGGTGATATTTGGGCCAGTGCGCAGGATGTTTCGTATTGGGACATCGGCCTGGCCGGGGGCGTATTGATCCACAAACCGGAACACCGGGCGATGGTCTATGCGCCCTGGCAGCTGCCGGACGGCCACACCGTGCCCGCCGTGGCGGGCTGGCAGTTCTACAAGCACCGCGGCCTGATGGACATCAAGGGCTCGGTGCCGGGCTACTCGGCATTTCTGAGCCGGTTCACGGACGCGGCGGAGCTGGTGTGCGTCACCCTGCTGGCCAACAAGGAAGGGGTTGATTTTACCAACCTGGGCCGGCGCATCGCCGGGGCTTTTGGGGATCTGCTCTCCACCAATTACGACGACAACAAGCTCTATTTGTTGGAAGGCCAGCTGCCGGTGGAGGACACCGTGCAGCGCCTGGAAAGAGAGCTGGCGAAGCGCAGGATCCCGGTGTTTGCCAAGTTCGACCACGCCCGAAATGCCCGGGAGGCCGGGCTGGAGCTGCGGCCCACCACCGTGCTGGTGTTCGGTTCGCCCAAGGTGGGAACCGGGCTGATGCAGGCCGACCAGAGCATAGCGCTGGAACTGCCGCTGCGCATCGCCATCTGGCAGGACGGGGCGGGCAGCACCTGGCTTGGCTTCCCCCGCATGGAGCGGCTGGCCGCCGACTACGGCCTGCAGGACCACCCGGTTATACCCAAGCTGCAGCGCTTGCTGGAAGAATTGGTGCGCCGGGCGGGCGGCGTTTACTGAAGCCGAAGGATGCGGCCCTTGCTTGACAATCTGCGGCGGAGATGATATCTTTTAACTATAACTAAAAAAGATACAGATTGGAGGCCGCAGGGAGATGAACAGTGATTTCAATGTGGCGGTGCACGCGCTGGTGTATATGGAGCATAAGGCGGTCACGCTTTCCAGCGACGAACTGGCGGAAAATATCTGCACCAACCCCGCACGGGTGCGCAAGGTGCTGGCAAAGCTGAAAAAGGCGGGCTTTTTGGTCACCAAGGAGGGGGCCGACGGGGGCTATCAGCTGACCAAAAGCGGGGATGAGATCACCCTGCGGGAGGTGGGCGAAGCGATGGAGCTGTGCTTTGTGAGCACAGGCTGGAAGAGCGGCGACCCGGAAAAACCCTGCCTGGTGGCTTCGGGCATGGCGGGGGTCATGGATGGGATCTACACCGATCTCAACGAGCGCTGCAAGGAGCGCTTGGGCGAGATCACCATTGGGGGCATCGTGCAGCACATTTTCGGCGCGGCGCCCGGCAGCGGACAGGCCGGCGGCTGAAGGCCGGCGGAAGGAGAGAAAAAGATGAAAAAAGCAGACGCGGCGATCATCGGGTTCGGCAAGGGCGGCAAGACCTTGGCCGGTGCATTGGCGGCAGCGGGCCAAAGCGTGATCCTGATCGAGCGCTCGGAAAAAATGTACGGCGGCACCTGCATCAATGTGGCATGTATCCCCTCAAAGTCGCTGCATCACAGCGCAGGCCTTTCGGCGGCGCAGGGCGGGAGCTTTGCGGAAAAGGCCGCCCGCTACGCCGCGGCCATCGACGAAAAAGAGCGCCTTACCGGCATGCTGCGGGACAAAAACTACCACAAGCTGGCCGACGCTGCGAACGTGACGGTGCTGGACGGCGAGGCGGCTTTTCTGGACGCCACCCATCTGGCGGTGAGCACCCCGGAGGGCGGGGAAGAGGTGGAGGCGCAAAAGATCTTTATCAACACCGGCGCCCGGCCCTTTGTGCCGCCCATCCCGGGCCTGCAGGAGAGCGAATACGTTTACCTGAGCGAGGGCATGCTGGAACTTCGTGAGCTGCCCCGGCGGATGGTGATCATCGGCGGCGGATACATCGGTGTGGAGTTTGCCTCCATCTACGCGAATTTTGGCTCGCAGGTGACCATGGTGCAGGACGGCGAAGCGTTTTTGCCCCGGGAGGACGCCGAGGTGGCGGCCGAGGTGCTGAAAAGCCTGGAAAGCAGGGGTGTGCGGGGGCTGCGCAGTGCAAGGGTAGAAGCTGTGGAGGACCGGGCCGGCCAGGCCCTGGTCACCGTGGCCTTTGCCGAAAGCCGGGAGCAGCTGCCCGCCGATGCGGTGTTGGTGGCCACCGGCCGCCGCCCCAATGTGGCGGCGCTGAACCTGCAGGCGGCAGGGGTGGAGCTGACCGAGCGGGGCGCGGTGAAGACCGACGAGCGGATGCGCACCACCGCCCCCAATATTTGGGCCATGGGCGACGTGGCGGGCGGCTTGCAGTTCACCTATATCTCGCTGGACGATTTCCGCATTGTGAAAAGCCAGCTGCTGGGCGACGGCAGCCGCACCACCCAAAACCGGGGCGCGGTGCCCTACAGCGTGTTCCTGGACCCGCCCTTCTCGCGGGTGGGCCTGACCGAGGCCGAGGCGAGGGCTGCGGGCTACCGGGTGAGGATCGCGCGGCTGACGGCCGGGGCCATCCCGAAAGCGCAGGTGCTGCAAAAGCCGGTGGGCCTGCTCAAGGCGGTGATCGACGCCGGCACCGGCCATATCCTGGGCGCGCACCTGTTCTGCGAGGAGAGCCACGAGCTGATCAATCTGCTCAAGCTGGCGGTGGACGCAAAAATCCCTTACACCGTGCTGCGGGACAATATTTACACCCACCCCACCATGAGCGAGGCGCTGAACGATCTGTTTGCCGCGGTCACGGACGCGTGACCCGTTTAAAAATAGAAAGATGC